>JGI12109J20283_10104782_pt1 | contig 40393 bp, 36 predicted proteins | sample ElkSlonscriptome_12_FD_20283 | JGI IMG/M metagenome (IMG submission 20283)
GGTGTGCGGCCGCGCCACGCCGGACCTGCGGCACCTGGTCCTGCACCGGGTGCGCGGCGCCGGTCTGCGGGTGCGGCGCGCGCCCATCCGCGGTGTGTTCTGCCGGACGCACGGCGATCGCATGGCGGTGGCGGCGAGCCTGTACTGCTGGGGCCTGGGGTGGTGGGCGCTGCCCTGGGGACCGTTCGCCACACTGGGCGCGTTGTGGCGCAACTATCGCGGCGGCGACATGCCGGCGGCGGAGAACTTCCAGCTTCTGTCCTCGCAGGCGCGCGCCTTCCTGGCGCGGGGCAACATGCCGCTGGCGCGCGCCTTCGCCGACCAGGTGCGTCCGTTCGCCCACACGGCGGCCGAGCGGCGTCACCTGGCGCAGTTGATGGACGCGCTGGCCGATCAGCCGGCCGCGAAGGTGCGCGGGCGCCGGGCGTGGTTCGGGCCGGCCCAGCTCGCGCAGTTGGCGCCATTCCTGCTGATCGCCACGGTGGCCCTGTACATCGCCGGGCCGACCAAGGTGATCGGCGGCGCGGTCTCGGCGCTGCCCGAGGCGGTGTTCACGCTGTTCACCGACCGCGACGCGGCCGGGCCGGCGCGCCCCGGTGCGTCGCCAGACACCGTTCCAACGCCGGCCGCGCCGGAGTCCGGCCTGCAAGGTCCGTTCACCGGGCGCACGGGACCGCTGGAACCCGAGGTGCCAATGGGCGGGCTGTACACGGTGGCGCCGGCCAGCCTCGCCGTGCGCGCGGCCCCCGACTCCACCGCCCGCGTGGCGGGCACGCTGACTCGGGGGACGGTGGTGATGGTCACCGAGATGACGCGCGACGGCACATGGAGCCGCATCCTGTCCGCCCGTGGCATCAGCGGTTTCGTCCCCACCACTGCACTAAACGCCAATGAGGGGCTGACAACGGGGCAATGACATCCGATGATAGGGGGTATACAAACAGGCCCACGCAATCCCAGACCCTGACACCCACGGTGGACACGCGCACACATCCGAGTCATTGCATACCCGTACAGATGCCAATGGACGGCGGCCGCATGTTGGTCTAAACCAAGACGCACCCTGTCAGTTTCTATAGCCCAAGAGTTCATCGTCCTCCATGCCGTCCGGTCCCCCTGACTCACCGTCCGCCGCGTCCTCCCAAACATCCCCGCCCAGTGGCGATCGCATCGCCAAGGTTCTGGCGCGGGCGGGCGTGTGCTCGCGCCGTGAGGCCGAGCGCCTGATCGCCGGCGGCCGCGTGGCGGTCAACGGCCGGGTACTCGACAGCCCGGCCTTGAACGTGAGCCCCCGCGACGTCGTCACGGTGGACGGCGCCCCCGTCGCCGCGCCCGAGGAAACCCGCCTGTGGCGCTATCACAAGCCGCCGGGCCGGGTGACCACCACGCGCGATCCGCAGGGGCGGCCCACCGTCTTCGATAATCTACCGTCAGAGCTGCCGCGCGTGATCAGCGTCGGACGCCTGGATCTGAACAGCGAGGGCCTGCTGCTGCTGACCAACGACGGCGCGCTGGCCCGCCATCTGGAGCATCCGGACACCGGCTGGGTGCGGCGTTATCGCGTGCGCGTGCACGGCCGGCTCGAGCCCGAGCGGCTGGCGGCGCTGGACCAGGGTGTCACGGTGGAGGGGGTACGCTATGGCCCCATCAAGGCCGCCCTGGAGCGCCAGCAAGGCGCCAACGCTTGGCTGAGCGTGGCCCTGCGCGAGGGCCGCAACCGCGAGGTCCGGCGCGTCATGGAACACCTGGGCTGGTCGGTGACGCGGCTGATCCGCGTCGGCTACGGGCCGTTCATCCTGGGGTCGCTGCCGCGCGAGGGGGTGGAGGAGGTGCCGCGCCGCCAGATGCGCGACACCCTGGGCGCGGCCTGGCGGTCGGGCGGCGGTCCACGGCGGCGTCACGGCGGGCGCCCGGACGGGCCAACGGACGGCCGGCGATGAGACTCCTGCCGATGACACCCTCAATGGCCAACGGCTTGGCGGACGGCATGATCGACGTGCTGCCACCCGGTCTGGCCGTCAGCCACTCGATCGATTTCATCATCGTCTCGGCCATCGCGACCGCCAAACTGTACGGCGTCAATGGTCACGTGCCGCCGTGGATCGTCTATCTGGCGGTCGAGTCCGGCACCAACGCGGTGGTCGGGGCGTGCGGCTTCAAGGCCCCATGCCAAGACGGGACCGTCGAACTGGCCTGCTTCTCGTTCCCGCCGTTCCAGGGGCGTGGCCATGGGAGCGCGATGGTCGCGGCCCTGCTGGACATCGCCCGACGCCAGCCGGATGTGCATCAGGTGATCGCCCAGACCCGGCGCCGCGACGGGCCGGCGTGCCAGATTCTGCGCGGACGCGGCTTTCGCTGGAGCGAGCCGGCGGACGATCCGGACGAGGGGCCGGTCTGGCGTTGGATCTGGACGGTCCCGGGTGAGGGCGATCCCGGGAACGGATGACACCCGGCAATATCCGAAATGCCCCGTCCAGCCGGGACGGCGAACCCCTGCCCCGGCGCGGCGCCAGGCCCGCCGCTTCGCGGCGATCGTGTGCGTCCTACGTCGTTGTTCCTTTCCGGCGGCCGCCTTCCACGGGCGGGCGCGCGGCGCGATAGGCGCGGATCACGCCGGCCACGATCGATGTGGCGATCTCGGCCGGGTTGGCAGCGTGAATGGGCACGCCGGCCGGTCCCTCGATGCGCGCCAGCGCGGCGGTGCCGAAGCCTTCGTCCGCCAGCCGCGCCAGCCGCGCCGCGTGCGTCGTCCGGCTGCCCAGGGCGCCGATGTGGAACGCCGGCGAGGCCAGCGCGTGGCGCAGCAGCGGCAGTTCGACATCGTGATCATGGAACAGCGTCACCACGGCGGTCGCGGCATCGAGTGTCACCCGCGCCACCTCGCCGGGGCCGGTGCCCTGCACCGGCGCGGCGCAGTGCGGGGCCGAGCCGTCGCCGGCGTGGTCGTCGTCGGTCAGCACCTCCACCCGATAGCCGTTCAGCGCCGCCATCTGCGCCGTCAGGGGCAGGATCGGCCCGCGCCCGGCCAGCACCAGGCGCGGCGGCGGCCGGTGCAGACGGCGGAACCTGGTCTCATCGCTCCAGGCCAACTCGGCGGTGGCAAAGGCGTCGTCGTCGCCTGAACGCGGCGCCTCCCATCGCGTGATCCCGGCCGCCGTATCGGTGGCCAGAACGGCGGCGCGGCGGGCGGCCACGGCGTCGTGCACGGCGGCCAGCGTTTCAGTGGCCACGGTCACGTCGACGTAGACGTCGATGGCGCCGCCGCAGGGCATCCGCAGGTCCACGTAGCGCGAGCCTTCGCCGAAGCGGGCGAAGCGGTTGCACCCCGCCGCCATGGCCCCCCGGGCCTCCTCGGCGATGCCGCCCTCGACGCAGCCGCCGGAGATCAGGCCGACGACTCGCCCGTCCGCCGACACCGCGAGCTGGCTGCCCAGCGGGCGCGGGCCGGAGGCGGTCTTGCGCACCAGCGTGACCAGCGCCCCGGCCCCGTCGGTTCGGCGCCAGTCCAGCAGCGCCGGCAGCACGTTTTCGTCAAAATCCTGAATCATCCGGTCGGGCGGTCTCCCAGCACGATGGTTGACAGGCGCCATGGTCATTCCGTAGCGTTAACTATAATGAAAGCAAAGGACAAGCCTGAACCATCGGCTTGCGGATCCGGGAGGAAAAGGGCGCGACCGGTGCCGGGTCGTGCCGCCGGGCGTGGTCTCGCGCCGTGCGAAGGCTTTGAAAATCCTTGCCATACAAACAAAACGCCGGGCGGCCCCGCGACCGTCCCGGCCGGGAGGAGGCGCCGAGCATGTCCATTGCCATCAGCCTGACCGTCAACGGCCGCCAGGTCAGCGGGAGCGTGGAACCCCGCACCCTTTTGGTCGACTTCCTGCGGGAGCACCTGGGCCTGACCGGCACTCACGTCGGCTGCGACACCAGCCAGTGCGGCGCCTGTGTCGTGCTGATCGACGGCCATTCGGTGAAATCGTGCGCCACCCTGGCCGTGCAGTGCGACGGGGCGCAGGTGACCACCATCGAAGGGTTGGCCAACGGCGCCACCCTGCATCCCATGCAACAGGCGTTCAACGACCACCACGGCCTGCAGTGCGGCTTCTGCACCCCCGGCATGGTGATGAGCGCGCTCGACCTGGTTCAGCGCCACCCGGCGCCGACGGACGAGGACATCCGTCGCGGCCTGGAAGGCAACCTGTGCCGCTGCACCGGCTATCAGAACATCGTGCGCGCCGTGAAGGCGGGCGCCCAGGCGATGGGAGGGTGAGGCCATGAATACCGTCGCCAAGACCGTCGGCACGCCCGTCAAGCGCACCGAGGACGCCCGCTTCCTCACCGGGCGCGGCCGCTACACCGACGACATCAACCGCCCCGGCCAGGTGTACGCCGCCTTCGTGCGTTCGCCCCATGCCCATGCCGAGGTGGGTGCCATCGACACACAAAGCGCGCTCGACGTGCCGGGCGTGATGGCCGTGTTCACCGGCGCCGACATGGCCGCCGACGGGGTGGGCGGCCTGCCCTGTGGCTGGCAGGTGATCGGCAAGGGCGGCGTGCCGATGAAAGAGCCGCCGCACCCGCCGTTGGCGGTCGGTCGCGTGCGCCATGTGGGCGACACTGTGGCCGTGGTGCTGGCCGAGAGCCGCCACGCCGCCAAGGACGGCGCCGAGGCGCTGGCCGTCGACTACAACCCGCTGCCCGCCGTGGCCAGTGTGACCGAGGCCGCGCGGCCGGGCGCGCCGCTGGTCCACGACGACGTGGCCGGCAATGTCTGCTACGACTGGGAACTGGGCGACGCGGCGGCCACCGACGCCGCCTTTGACGCCGCGGCCCATGTGACGCGCCTGGAGTTGGTCAACAACCGCCTGATCCCCAACGCCATCGAGCCACGTGCCGCCGTGGGCGAGTTCGACCCGGGCGACGGCTCCTACACGCTGACCACCACCAGCCAGAACCCGCACGTCATCCGGCTGTTGATGTGCGCCTTCGTGCTCAACCTGCCAGAGCACAAGGTCCGCGTGGTGGCGCCGGACGTGGGCGGCGGCTTCGGCTCCAAGATCTTCCACTACGCCGAGGAGGCGGTGGTTACCTGGGCCGCCGCCAAGGTGGGCCGGCCGGTCAAGTGGACCGCCGATCGCTCCGAGTCCTTCATGACCGACTGCCACGGCCGCGATCATGTGACCACCGCCGAACTGGCGCTGGACGGGACCGGCCGCTTCACCGGCCTGCGGGTGCGCACGATGGCCAACATGGGCGCCTATCTGTCCACCTTCGCCTCGTCGATCCCGACCTACCTGTACGCCACGCTGCTGGCCGGGCAGTACGCCACGCCGGCCATCCACGCCGAGGTGAAGGCGCTGTTCACCCACACCACGCCGGTGGACGCCTACCGCGGCGCCGGCCGGCCGGAGGCGACCTACCTGCTGGAGCGGATCGTGGAGAAGGCGGCGCGCGAACTGGGCATCGACCCGGCCGAGCTGCGCCGGCGCAACTTCATCCAGCCGGATCAGTTCCCCTACCAGACGCCGGTGGCCCTGGCCTATGACACGGGCGACTATGAGGCCAGCCTCAACCGGGCGCTTGAACTGTCGGAGTACAGCACCTTCGCCCAGCGCCGGGCGGCGTCGGAGGCGAAGGGCAGGCTGCGCGGCATCGGCCTGTCCTGCTATATCGAGGCCTGCGGCATCGCCCCGTCGGCGGTGGCCGGCGCGCTGGGCGCGCGGGCCGGCCTGTACGAGGCGGCCGAGGTGCGCATGAACCCGACCGGCTCGGTCACCGTGTTCACCGGCAGCCACAGCCACGGCCAGGGCCACGAGACCACCTTTGCCCAGATCGTCGCCGACCGCCTGGGCGTGCCCATGGCCAACGTCGAAATCGTGCACGGCGACACCAACCGCATTCCCTTTGGCATGGGCACCTACGGCTCGCGCTCGCTGGCCGTGGGCGGGTCGGCCATCATGCGGGCGGTCGACAAGATCATCGCCAAGGGCCGGAAGATCGCCGCCCACATGCTGGAGGCCGGCGAGGGCGACATCGAGTACAAGGACGGCACCTTCTCCGTCGCCGGCACGGACAAGTCGCTGTCGATGGGCGAGATCGCCTTCCAGGCCTACGTGCCGCACAACTATCCGCACGAGACCCTGGAACCGGGCCTGGACGAAAGCGCCTTCTACGATCCGGCCAATTTCACCTTCCCGGCCGGCACCTATGTCTGCGAGGTCGAGGTCGATCCGGACACCGGGTCCGTGACGGTCGAGCGCTTCACGGCGGTGGACGACTTCGGCACCATCATCAATCCGATGATCGTCGAGGGTCAGGTGCACGGCGGCGTCGCCCAGGGCCTGGGGCAGGCGTTGCTGGAGGGCTGTGTCTATGACGCCGACGGCCAGCTGCTGACCGGCAGCTACATGGACTACGCCATGCCGCGCACCACGCACATCCCCGACTATCGGTTCGATTTCACCTGCACCCCCTGCACCCACAATCCGCTGGGGGCGAAGGGGTGCGGCGAGGCCGGGGCCATCGGCAGCCCGCCGGCCATCATCAACGCCATCCTGGATGCGCTGGCGCCTCTGGGCGTCGAGGACATCGCCATGCCGGCCGCGCCGCACACCGTGTGGCAGGCCATCCGCAAGGCCCGTGGCGCCGCGCCGCAGGCGGCTGAATAGGGATCGGGGAGACCGCAGCCATGTATGCGTTCGAGTATCATCGCCCGGCCTCGCTCGACGAAGCCGCCGCCCTGCTGACCAGCGACGAAATCAAGCTGCTGGCCGGTGGGCAGACCCTGATCCCCACGCTCAAGCAGCGCCTGGCGATGCCGGAGGCGCTGGTCGATCTGGGCCGCATCGAGGCCCTGAAGGGCATCCGCCGAGAGGGGCAGGCCATCTTCATCGGTGCCGGCACGACCCATGCAGAGGTGGTCGCCTCCGATGTGATCAAGCAGGCCATCCCGGCCCTGACCTATCTCGTCTCGCGCGTCGGTGACGCGCAGGTGCGCAACCGGGGCACCATTGGCGGCTCCATCGCCAACGCCGACCCGGCGGCCGACTACCCGGCTGCCGTGGTGGGGCTGGGGGCGACCATCCATACCAACCGTCGCACCATCGCCGGCGATGACTACTTCCAGGACCTGTTCACCACGGCGCTGGAAGAGGGCGAGATCATCACCGCCATCTCGTTCCCGATCCCGCAGGCGGCGGCCTATGAGAAATGCGCCAATCCGGCGTCCGGGTATGCCGTCGTGGGCGTGATGGTGGCACGCACGGGCGACGGCGTGCGGGTGGGCGTGACCGGGGCCGGTCCCTGTGCCTTCCGCGCCACGGCCATCGAACAGGCGCTGGCCGGGTCGTTCACGCCGGACGCGGCAAAGGCCGTTACCATGCCGGTGGACAGGCTGAACGACGACATGCACGCCTCGGCCGACTACCGGGCGGCGCTGATCTCGGTGCTGGCGGCGCGTGCGGTGGCGGCGATGGGGTGAGCCGTGCGGTCGGAGCCTTGCTACTCCGCCGCGTCGCGAACCTCGGCGGCTGTCCCCGGCACGATGTCGATGGTCAGCCGCTTGCCGAGCGCGCGCGCGGCGGCGTCCAGGGTGGCCAGCGCCGTCTTGTGCTTCGGGTTGAGGATGCGGTTGCGCACCTCGGATTCGGATTTGCCGAGGCGGCGGGCGAACGCGCTCTTGGACAGGCCGCTGTCGCGCCAGGCGATCATGAGGGCCAGCTTGGCGGCAATGGGCGCCGTGGGCGAGACACGGGCGTCACCGCCGGGGGAGGGCGGAGGGGGAAACGGCTGGTCCTCATCATCGAACAGGCACAGCAGGGCAACGTCCAGGCAGTCTTCCGCGTTCAGCAGGGCTTCCTCGCGGGTTTGGCCAGCCGTGATCGCCGGCGGAATGTCGATGAACTGGACGATCCAGCAATCGGGATGTTGCGTCACGGTTACAGGGTAGTTCATTGGCATGACATCGAACCCCGGAAAGACGTTGACCTATTTCATGAGGCCGAGTTGTTTGCGGACACTTTTTACGTAATTGGGTGGAAGTTCTCCGTCCATAACGATCACCCAGTGCCCGCCGATGGATACCTTGGCATGGGATCCCTTGCCTTTGCCGTATTCAACCAAGACGGAAAACCCTGCTTTGCGCCCCTCTTTGCGCAACGCCTGAAGAAACTGTTCGCGGGTGGGCATGGATGGCCTCCTAAGTCGAGGCCGAAAAGATGCCTTGCTCTTGAGTTGCAACCAAGGAAAAACGCCGCATCGGCACAGGCATCTCATGAGACCATGAATGCGTGAGTCGATCCCGCTCATGCGGCCACCATGCCCGGGTTCGGCACGGTTCGATCGGGTCGCGTGCGGCTCGGGATCGGCGGCCCACTGCTCACCTCGCACATCAATGTACGAGTTCATTGCCTGTCCGTCCAGCCCACCAGGAGGCTCCGCGTGACCACCGCCGCAATGCCCGCCGTGCCACCCCCCGACAGCGTCGATACCGTGCTCGACCTGCTCTCGACCCACGACTACATCGCCGACCGGGCGCTGGCGACCTGCGTCTTTCTGGCGCTGCGGCTGGGTCGGCCGCTGTTCCTGGAGGGCGAGGCCGGGGTTGGCAAGACGGAGATCGCCAAGGTCCTGGCTCGTGCCCTGGGCCGCCCGCTGGAACGGTTGCAGTGTTACGAAGGGCTGGATCTGGCCAGCGCCGCCTATGACTGGAACCATGCCCGCCAGATGGTGGAAATCCGCCTCGCCGAAGCCGCTGGCGAGGCCGACCGCAGCCGACTGGGCCGGGATCTGTATTCCGAGGCGTTCCTGATCCGCCGGCCGCTGCTGCGCGCCGTCGAGGGCATCGACGGCCGGGCGCCGGTGCTGCTGGTGGACGAACTGGACCGCGCCGACGAGCCGTTCGAGGCCTTCCTGCTGGAGGTTCTCTCGGATTTCACCATCACCATCCCGGAACTGGGCGTGCGCGGCGGCGGCACGCCGCCCATCGTCGTCGTCACCTCCAATCGCACGCGCGAGATTCACGACGCGCTCAAGCGCCGCTGCCTGTATCACTGGGTGGACTACCCCGACGCCGCGCGCGAACGCGCCATCCTGCACGCCCGCGCCCCCGGCGTGGGCAAACGGTTGGGCGCCCAGGTGGTGGCGTTCGTGCAGGGTCTGCGCGAGCGCGACCTGTTCAAGCTGCCCGGCGTGGCGGAGACGCTGGACTGGGCCAACGCGCTGATGCAACTCGACGTGGTGGAGTTGGACCCGGCGGTGATCGACGACACCCTGGGCGTGCTGCTCAAGTACCAGGACGACATCATGCGCCTGCGCGGCTCGGAAGCGGCGCAGATCCTGACGCAGGTCAAGGCGGAGCTGGCCCATGGCGCGCCGTCCTGAGCCGCGCGACACGCCCGCCGGTGACACGCCCACCGGGGGCCATCTGGCCGAGAACGTGCTGCAGTTCGTGCGCGTGTTGCGGGCCGCCGGGCTGCGCGTCGGCCCGGGCGACATGCTCGATGCCGTGCGCGCGGTCGAGGCGGTCGGCCCCGCCAGCCGGGAGGATTTCAAGGCCGCCCTGGCGGCGGTGCTGGTCACGCGCCGCCAGGACGTGGCGCTGTTCGACGAGGCCTTTCACATCTTCTGGAAGGACCCGGACATTCTGGGCCGTCTCATGGGCCTGTTGCTGCCGAGGCTGCGCACCCCGGGCGAGGACGACGGCGGGTCGCAGCGGTTGCGCGACGCCCTGGGCGCCACGCCTCCCGAGGCGGACCCACCGGTCCCGGCCGAGACGCAGCGCGTGTCCGTCGACCTCGATTGGTCCGCGCAGGAACGGCTGGGCACGCTGGACTTCGACAAGATGAGCGCCGAGGAGTTCCGCCGCGCCCAGCGCCTGATCGACGTGCTACGGCTGCCGGCCCTGCGGGTTCCGGCGCGGCGGCGCCGGCCCGATCCGCGCGGCCGCCACGTGGATCTGCGGGCCTCGATGCGGGCCAGCCTGCGCGGCGGCGGCGATATCATCCCGTTGTGCCGGACGGCGCCGGAACCACGGCCGCCGACCGTGGTCGCCCTGTGCGACATCAGCGGGTCGATGGACCGCTATGCGCGCGTCTTCCTGCGGCTGATGCACGGCCTGGCCAATCGCGAGCCGCATTTCCATGGTTTTGTCTTCGGCACGCGGCTGACCAACATCACGCGACCGTTGCGGGACCGTGATCCGGACATGGCTCTGGCCGCTGCCGCCGCCGCCATGCCGGACTGGGCCGGGGGCACGCGCATCGGCGCCTGCCTGACCGAGTTCAACCGGCTGTGGTCGCGCCGCGTGCTGGGGCAGGGCGCGCTGGTGCTGCTGCTGACGGACGGGCTCGACCGCGCCGAGGCGGACGGGCTCGACCGGGCCATGGAGCGGCTGCACAAGAGCTGCCGGCGGTTGATCTGGCTCAACCCGCTGCTGCGCTGGGACGGGTTCCAGCCGAAGGCCGCCGGCGTGCGCGCCATTCTGCCGCATGTGGACGACTTCCGGCCCGTGCACAGTCTGGACAGCCTGGCGCAGCTCGTGCGCGTCCTGTCCGACCACGCCGCCGGGCACAGCCCGCGCCGGCTGGAGGCGGCGCGGGCTTGGCGCGAGGCCTTGGCGGGATAAGCCTCCAACGGGTGCTTGCTGCGAACAGGTTTTCACACGTCTTTCCGCCGAAGCGGCGGCTCTTCGCTCGCGCGGCGATGTGACTTGTCATTGCGAACCCTCGTCGCAAGACGAAGACGAAGCACTCCAGGGCGAAAAACGCAGGTATCCGCCCTGGATTGCCCAGTTGTTGATTTTTGGGCTTCGCTCCTCGCAATGACGGATTGCGTGTTTTTGGCGACAAATGAACCGCTCATGCGGGTTTTCGGCCATACCTGCGTCGTTGACCCGATTGCCCTGGATCTCGGGAGGACGGCAGTCACCGATCGGGCGTTGACGTGTTCACCTCATCCCCGTTGCCCTGGGACGGCCACGCGGACGCTTTGACTCGCATGGCCGTCATTGGGTAAAGCGAGGAACCGATTGACCCTCGCCTTGCGGCCGGCCCATGCCAACGTCCCCACTGACCGTCCTCGATCAGGTCTCCGCGCCGTCCCCTCGCCACGATCCGCTGGACGTGTTGGAGCGGGCAATCCGGGACGCTCTGGAGGGAATCGAGGCGGCCCGGCCGGGGTCTCTCGTGAGTCTGAGCGTCCCCCTCCCCGACGATGGCGCCTCCGCCAGCACCGGTGTGGCACCGGGCGGTGACTGCCGTTGGTTGACGCCGGGCGAGGACAGCGCGTTTTACGGCGCCGGCGCGGCGTTTCGGCTCGCGTTGCGAGCATCGGGCGACTTCGACCCACATCGCAGGGGCTGGGTGGTCCTGGGTGGCGACGGGACCGTGCCGCCGCCGGTGGCCTTCTGGACGCTACCACCGGCGCTCGACACCACGGCCCCGGTGCTGTGGGTCCCCCGCGTCCTCATGCGGCGGCAAGCGGGGCGGACCTCGCTGACGGTCAGCCTGCGGCGAGGGACGGCGCCAGTCGCCGAGATGGCGCGCGTCTGGCTGGCGGAGGCACGGGGGTTGCTGGCCGGCCGGTCCCACGGCGAGGTTCCGGCGATCGCCGCCCGCACCCCGGGGTGTGACCAAGCGGAATGGGCGGATCGGGTGCGACGCACCACCGAGGCCATCGCCGCTGGTCGTCTCACCAAGGCGGTGTTGGCGCGGCGGCTGAGCATTCGCCTGACGCGCGCGGCCGACCCGACCGTGCTCGCCGACCGGCTGGCAGACCTGCATCCGTCCTGCAGTACCTTCTGTCTGCCGCACGGCAACGGCCACGTGGTGGCGGCCAGCCCGGAACGGCTGGCGGTCAAGCGGGGCTCGCGGGTGGTCAGCAGTGCGCTGGCCGGAACCGCGTGCCGGCACGCGCGGACCGAGGACGACGACCGAGCCGCCACCGACCTCCGTGCCTCGCCGAAGGAACGGCGGGAACACGCCATCGTGGCCGACGCCATCGCCGAGGCGCTGGCCGAGGTCTGCGACTCCGTCGACCGCCCGGAGACCCCTGGACTCATGCGGCTGCGACAGGTCCAGCACCTGTGGACGCCGGTGACGGGGCACCTGCGGCCCGGGGTCGGATTCCTGGACATCGTCTCCCGGCTGCATCCCACGCCGGCGGTTTTGGGCTGGCCCCGGCGGGCCGCCCTGGACTGGTTGCGAACCATGAACGAGGGCCGCGACGGGCTCTATACCGGGGTCGCCGGCTGGGTCGACCGCGATGGCGACGGCGAGGCGGCTGTGATCCTGCGCTCGACCTCCGTCGAGGGTCGGACGGCTTCGTTGTGGGCCGGCGCCGGCATCATGGCGGAGTCGGACCCGGCCCGGGAATGGGCCGAGACCGAATTGAAGCTTTCGACCATGCTCAGTCTGTTCGGCGATCCATGAGCACCCCGGCGGACGTGACCCAAGCATGGGCCTGGGCGCTGCTGGATGGTCTTTCCCAGGCAGGGGTGCGGCGGGTCGTGATCTCGCCCGGCTCGCGCTCGACGCCGCTGACGCTGGCCGCGCTGCGCCACCCCTCGTTGATATCGCGCGTTATCATCGATGAAAGGTCGGCCGCGTTCCATGCCCTGGGACTGGCCAAGGCCGAGGCGAACCCGGTGGCGGTGATCGCGACGTCGGGGTCGGCCGTGGCCAACTGGTTCCCGGCGGTGGTCGAGGCCGACATGGGGCGGGTGCCCCTGATCCTGCTGTCTGCCGACCGCCCGCCGGAGTTGCAGGACTGCGGCGCCAACCAGACCATGGACCAGATCGGGCTGTTCGGCGGCCATGTGCGGGCGTTCCATCCGTTGCCCCCGGCCGAGACGGAAACCGGCTGGCTGGCGCCGCTGGCGGCGCGGGTGGTGGCCGCCAGCCTGGAGCCCCTGCCGGGGCCGGTTCACGTCAACGTACCCCTGCGCGAGCCGCTGGTGCCCCCGGCCGACACCGGCATTCCCGCGTCCGTCGCGGCCCCGCACCGGCGTCTGGCGGCGCGGGCACGCCCTTCAAGCGATACCCTCGAAACGCTGGAGCGCGTGATCGCGGGCGGGCGTGGCGCCATCGTCTGCGGCACCGAGGACCTGGGCGCCGACGGCCGCGCGGCGGTGCTGGACCTGGCGGAGCGGCTGGCGGTGCCGGTGTTCGCCGATGCGCTGTCTGGCCTGCGGTTCGAGGCCCGCACCCATACGGGCGTGCTGGCCCATCCCGATCAGGTGGCGCGCGCCGCGCCGCCGGCCGACTGGGTCTTGCGCCTGGGCGGCACGCCCGTCGCAAAGGCGCTGTCCACGTGGCTGCAACAGGCACGTGGCCGTCCGCAGGTGGTGGTGAGCGCGACGCCCCGCGTGGCGGATCCGGAAGGCACCGCGACTCACGTTACGCACGCCGACCCGGGCGAGGTGTGCCGCGGCCTGACCGGACCCAAGGGACCGGACGACTGGCTGCAGGAGGTGCAGGCCCTTGACGACGCCGCCGCCACCGCCGCCGAGGCGGTGTGCGAGGACAACACCCCGTTCGAGGGCAGCGTTCTGCGCCGGCTTGTGCGCGCGCTGCCGCCGGGGACGCCGCTGGTGCTCGGCAATTCGCTACCGGTGCGGGCGTGCGACTGGCTGGCTGGGCGAGTGCCGGACGGCCCGCGTCCGTTCGGCAACCGGGGTGTGTCCGGCATCGACGGCACCCTGTCCACCGCGTTCGGCATCGCCGCCGCGAAGGGTCCCAGCGTCGCCGTCGTCGGGGACCTCACGTTTCTGCACGACCTGGGCGGGCTCGCCCTGGGGCGCGACCTGCCCCTGGTGATCCTGCTGCTCGACAACGGCGGCGGCGGTATCTTCGACCACCTGCCGCAAGCCAGCTTGCCGGAGTTCGAACGGGGCTGGCTGACCCCACCCACGCTGGACGCGATCACCGCCGCGCGGGCTTTTGGCCTATCCGCCGAAACGATCGCCACCACGGATGACGCCGTCGCGGCGGTGTGCGCGGCGCTTGACCGCCCGGCCGCGTCCGTCATCCGTCTGCCCATCGACCGGGCCGAGAGCCTGCGCCGGTTCCGGTCCTTTTTCGCCACCCGTCCCCCCATTCGCCCCCCAGGGAGCCCTGCTTCATGACCACCGAGACGTTCGACTGGCAGCCCGTGTCCGGCACCGACTACACCGACATCCTGTTCGACACCTTCGAGGGCATCGCCCGCATCACCATCAACCGCCCGCACGTGCGCAATGCCTTCCGGCCGGAAACGCTGGAGGAGATCATGGACGCGCTTCACCGAGCGCGGCTCGATCCGGATGTTGGCGCGGTGATCCTGTGCGGCGCCGGGACCGAGGCGTTCTGCGCCGGCGGCGATCAGAAGGTGCGCGGCGAGCACGGCGGCTACAAGAACGAGGCCGGGGTCAACCACCTGAACGCGCTCGACCTGCAACGCATGATCCGCACCCTGCCGATGCCGGTGGTGGCCATGGTGGCCGGCTGGGCCATCGGCGGCGGCAACGTGCTGCATCTGGTGTGCGACCTGACCATCGCCGCCGACAACGCGCGCTTCGGTCAGACCGGCCCGCGCGTCGGCAGCTTCGACGCCGGCTTTGGCGCCGGCTTGATGGCCCGCACCGTGGGCCTGAAGAAGGCCAAGGAGATCTGGTTCCTGTGCCGTCAGTACGACGCCCGGCAGGCGCTGGACATGGGCCTGGTCAACACCGTGGTGCCGCTGGCCGACCTGGAGCGGGAGACCGTGACTTGGTGCCGAGAGATGCTGGCCCTGTCGCCGACGGCACTGCGCGTGCTCAAGGCCGGCTTCAACGCCGACACTGATGGCCTGACCGGCATCCAGGAACTGGCCGGCAACGCCACCGCCCTGTTCTACATGACCGAGGAAGGGCAGGAGGGCCGCAACGCCTTCAACGAGAAGCGGTCGCCGGACTTCAGCCGTTATCCGCGCCGCCCCTGATGCGCATCGCCGGCGCCACGGTTCATCCCTACGCGCTTCCGCTGGTGCGGCCGTGGGTGGCGTCGCGGGCGACCCTGACGGAGCGGCGCGGCCGGCTGTTGGCGGTCGTGGCGGATGACGGGCTGGTGGGCTGGGGCGACTGTGCGCCCCTGCCGAGCTCCGGCGAGGCGGGGCACGCGCGCGTGTTCCAGGCGCTGGACGCGGCGGCGCGGACATTGCCGGGGCGCGACACGGCGGAGGTGCCGGACGACGACTTGCCCGAGGTGCCCGAAGTGCGCTGGGCCATCGAGACCGCCCTGCTCGACCTGGAGGCCCGCCGCGCCGGCCTGCCGCTGTGGCGGTTTCTGCGGGCCAGTGTCACTGTCATGGCGGGGAGCGAAGGGACGGGGGCTCGCAATGACGCGCCACGAACCATCTCCCCCGTCCGCGTGGCCGTGAACGCGGCCCTGGGACCACTGGACCCGGGGTGCGCTGATCGGGCAGAGGCGGCGGCGGAACGGGGCTTCGCCGTCGGCAAGATCAAGGTCGGGGTCGGGCGCATCGACGATGAACGGCGCGCCCTGGCCGCCGTGGTCGACCGAACGCGGGGACGGCTGTCGCTTCGCCTGGATGCCAACCGCGCGTGGCCCGAAGCGGACGCGCGAAGGGTCCTGGACTCCCTCATCGGGCGGCCCATCGACGGCGTCGAGGAACCGCTGGCCGACCCCACGCCGGCGGCGTTGGCTCGGCTGCAACAAGATTTGCCATTCCCTCTGGCCGCCGACGAGTCGCTGCCGGTGCTCGGCCTCGATGCCCTACTGCAGGCCCGCGCCGTCCGGCGGCTGGTGGTCAAGCCCGCCCGCCTGGGCGGGATTCGGGCAACGCTGGCCTTGGCGACGAAAGCGCGGGCGGCCGGGGTCGAGGTTGTGCTGACGTCCGTGGTGGACTCGGCCATCGGCGTGACGGCGGCCGCCCATCTCGCCGCCGCGCTGCCAACGGAAAACACCCACGGCCTCGGCACGCTGGACTGGCTGGCGCGGGACGTGGCGCCGGTGCCGGTGATCGTCGATGGTGCCCTATGCCTTCCCGCCGGCCCCGGCCTCGGCCTCGTGCCCTTGGGCGAGGCGTCGCAAGGCTGACCGATCCGGTTTGCCGGTGGCTAGGCGTGGCAGGCTCTCGACCCTGACCGCCGCGCGGGGGCGCAGAGCCCCCGGCACATGCGCCCGACACCACTCAAGCACGGACTCCGACGTTCCGGACCCGGCGAAGACCGCGACGACAACCTCGCCCCACACCGGATCCGGCCGGCCGGTCACGGCCACGTCGTCCACCAGGGGACAGGCGCCAACCAGATCCTCGACCATCGTCGGCAGCACCTTCTTGCCGGCGCTGACGATGACGTCGTCGGCGCGGCCGCGAATCACAAGATCGCCGTCCCCCGTGATCTCGGCCAGATCGGCGGTCACGAACCAGCCATTGACCAGGCCGTCGCCCGGCCGCAGGTCCGGGTTGGCGTAGCCGGCCATGACCATCGGCCCGCGCACTTTCAGGCGCCCGTTGCCGTCAAGTGCCACCTCGGCTCCCGGCAGCGGCGCGCCCACATGGCCCGCCCGCCACGGACGCGGCAGCCCTTGCAGCGTGGCCACCTGGGACGCCGTCTCGCTCATTCCGTAGGTGGGCCGGATCGGCCAGCCCAGGCCGGCGGCCCGTTCCGCCAGATCGGCCGACAGAGCGGCGCCGCCGATCAGCACATGGCGCAGCGATCCGGGCGCCCGGCCAAGGTCGCACAGGCGCGCCAGCATGGCCGGCACCAGGGATAGATGGGTGACGCGGTCGTCCCGCACTGACGCCATGACGCGGTCGGCGTCAAAGCGGTCGTGGATCAACGCTTTGGCGCCGGCCAGGGCGCACCGGGTCAGGATGGAATAGCCGCCGATGTGGAACAGCGGCAGGCAGGCCAGCCATGCGTCGCCGGGGCCGAGCGGCGTGCGCGCGGTGCTGGCCCGTGCCGCCGCCTCCAGTGCCACGCCGGTCAGCATCACGGCCTTGGGGCGGCCGGAACTGCCGCTGGTTGCGATCAACAGGGCGACACCGTCTCTCGCCTGCCACGGCGCCTCTCGGCCCGAAGGACAGGCCAGGACAGACGCCACCGGCACATGCCGGCGGTCGGCAACGGCACGGTCGGACACCACCAAGGACACCCCGGCCTGATCCAGCAGGTCGGTGATCGTGGTCACTGGCAACGCGGGATCGACCGGGAACAGCGGCACCGGCACCAAGGGTGCCGCGTGCGCCAGGATCGCCACCACGGCCGCCGACCCGCTGAGCACGGCCACGGGCCGCCCGGGGTCTGCGCCGGCCGCCCGCAGCAGCGCGGCGGCGGCCTCGGCCCGCCGCGCGAGGTCGCGCGCCCACAGGTCCGTTTTGGTCTCGCCGGTTTGCTCGGTCATCATGCTGGCCGAACCGCTGTCATCATCGTCGTCATGTCCGTCAGAACGCCAAAACTCTCTCCTGTTCGGCCCGACTCGGCCCCATCAATCTGCGGCGGCGTTATCAACAGGTCAATCACCTCAGCCCATTGCGGATTCGCTCGGTCCAACGATCATAGGACAACTCCCTCCCGATGTTCTGCCAGGGGCGCCCAGCGGGAGGCCCTTGACCCACCCCAGCCGGCTTTGCGAGTCTAGACAAACACGTTCGGCGAGCCTGCCCCTGTGACTCCGGGCCGGTCGGGCGCGGTCACAGTCGATTCTTCGTTCGCCAACCGCGCCAACCACGCGCGTCCTCATGTGCCGCCCGACCTTCCATTTTTGCGACGCGGCCCTTTCGCGCATCCCGCCATGGCCTTGCGTCGCCGTTGCGGCGTTCTCCCTCAAGGCTCGCACCTGCGCGGCCGCGCCGCCGCCGGGCACCCATCGAGACACGAAAACGCACGGAGCAAAGACACACTCATGGCCGAAAAGAATCCGGATAAGGGATACGTGGCCCTGCTGGGCTGGTCCCTGGGCGCCATCGACGCCGCCGAGCGTTTCGATCGCCGTTATGTCGTTGTCGCCCCCGACTGGGCCGAGCCCTACTGCGCGGAGCACGGCATTCCCTATGTTCCCTGGAATTTCGAGCGGCTCAACGAGCGCTCCATGGAGATCGCCGAGAAGCTGCGCGACATGGGCGTGGATGTCGCCATCCCGCTGTTCGAGGAAACGGTGGAATGGGCCGGCGCCATCAACTCGGTCATCCAGGGCAATCCGCGCCTGCACGGCCAGGCCATCCTGTTCCGCGACAAGGCCCTGATGAAGCGGCGCGCTCAGCTTGGCGGCATCCGTGTGGGCATTTTCGAGGAAGCCCATGATCGCGGCGATGTCATCCGCTTCTTGAAGCGGGTCAACCAGACCCTGCTGAAACTGGACGGCGACCCCAACGACCCGATCCACGTCAAGGCGTTCGACAAGGCCGGCTGCATGGGGCACCGCGTGATCCGCACGGCCGACGACATCGACACGATTCCCGAGGAGGAATTCCCGGTCCTGATGGAAAGCCACCTGGACGGCTGGGAATTCGCCGTCGAGGCCTGGATTCACAATGGCAAGGTGCAGTTCCTCAACATCTCGGAATATGTCACGCTGGGTTATTCCGTCTTCGTGCCGGCCTCGCCGGAGCTGGAGGCGTGGCGCCCGCGCGTCGAGCAGGAGGTCGAGAAGCTGATCAAGACCTTCGACATCGAGAACGGCTTCATCCACCCGGAGTACTTCGTCACCAGCGACGGCACCATGTACTTCGGCGAGGTTGCCTTCCGCCCGCCCGGATTCAAAGTCTTCGAACTTCTGGAACGGGCCTACGGGTTCAACGGCTACCAGGGGCTGATCGTCTGCTTTGACCCGAAATCGACGGAGGAGGAGATCGCGGCCTTCTTCCCAAAGGAGGTGGTGGACGCCACCACACACGCCGGCTGTTTCGGGGTCTATCCGCGCCGCCGGGTGGTTTCGAACCTGGAGATTCCCGAGGAAACCGAGAACCATCCGTACTTCGAGTCCCACGAACTGACGGCGCCGATGGAAAACAAGGTCACGAAACGCACGGCGTTCGGCACCCACTGGGGACTGGTCTACTTCGTGGGCGAGGACCCGGGCACCATGCGGGACCTGCTGAAGCATCAGGAAGACCTGGACTTCTATGTTTAGGCTCTTTTGACCCAAGGGGGATACGCTCCCACGTGCGTTCCCCCAAGGAGACCCAGCATGTCGGACTTGATCCCCGCCCCGCCGGCCAACGGCGCCCCACCCCCGACCACGGCGCCGGACGCGGCGGCCGATGTGGAGCGCCTGGGCGCGATGGTGAACCGCGCCCTGGACCGGCTGGAGCAGACCTCGGCCTTCGCCAAGCAGACCGCCCGGGGGCCGCTGCTGGACATCGCCGGACGCCTGCTGGCCAAGCCGGGCGGGGCGGAGGCGCTGTACGCCCGGGCGGCGCGCATCGAGGCCTCCGGCGTGTTCAGCGGCACCGACTGGGATCACCCGGAGATCCTGCAGCCCTCGCTGGCGACCGGCACGCTGGCCCACGCCGACCGCGCCACCGCGACCCTGGAACTGCTGAGCGAACTGCGCCTGCTGGCCGTGGCCCGGCGCGACCTGTTTCATCCGCGCATTTCGTCCGAACAAGCCCAGCACTTTCTGGCACAGTTGCTGGCTCTCAACCTCAACCGCCTGTTCGGCAGCCAGGGCGAGGGCGAGCGAGCCAATGCAACGCTCAACGCCGCCATTCGCAACCTCGTCGGCTTCATCGCCGAGCGCATCGGCTACGGCGAGATCCTGGCCTGCCTGAGCACCGAGATCGACCGCATCCTGGCCCAACGGCCGATCATGGTCGACGACGTCAAGCTGATGGTCACACGCATCGCCGCCTGCCTGCACGACCCGGCCATCAGCTCGGGCGGCGCCGGGCTGAGCGCGGCGCGCCTGGTCAGCGCGCTGTTCGGCCCCACCGCCGGCTGCCGGGAAGACCCCGGCCTGGAGGTCTACCGGGAGCGGCTGGCCGCCATGGACGACGGCGCGCTGCAGCAGGAGGCCCGCGCGTTTGCCCGCGCCATGCACGACACCGGGCTGGTGTCGCCCTATCATCCGGTGTTCCTGCGCCATGTCAGCGCCATGGAGCGCGGCGACCTGATCGGCCAGGCGTTGGGGCTGAGCAGCACGGGGGCGGAGGCGTTTTCCTGCTACGCGCCGCTCGTGAAAAGCCTGATCGAGGCGGCCATCACGCCCGACACCACGCAAGCGGTCTACGGGCTGGCGTTGTTGCTGGAACGCGGCCTTCTGTTCGATCCGGCCATCGGCCCGGCGCTGTGGGGGCACATTGGGCTTGAGCCCTGTCCCGCCGCCGCGCGGACCCTGGTGGCCGCGTTCGGCGACCGGCAGCCGCCGGCCACCCTGCTGCTGGCCGGAACCATCAGCGTGCTGGGCCAGCCGCTTGGCATCGGGCAGGGCAACAACCCCACCTGTCAGGCGGCGCGGGCGCTGTCCATGTGGGCGTTGGCGGCGCCGGACTACCTGCTGCATCTCCTGACCCGGGCGGCCCGCGACGACGACATCGTCATGGTGTTCGAGGGCCGACGGCTGTCGTCGGCGTCGCTGTCGGCGGGTCTGGCGCCGACACCGCCCATCGACGTCGATCCGGTCTCCGTCGTGCTGGTGTCGCACCTCGACCGCATCTACATTGAAATGGGACGCCAGTGCGCCGGCCGCCCCGGCGATCCCCACGCCTGGGTGAACAGCGCCATGCACGGCTGGTGGGTCGGACAGGACACGGCGCTGGCCGTCGATCTGCCCGGCGGAGAGCTGGCCGCCACCGCCGACCTTTTCGTGCGCCTGTTCCATGGCCTCTATCACCCGCTGTACAACGGCAACAAGCCGGTCACCCATCCCCAGCCCGCCGGCATCGCCGTCACCGACAGCCTGGGGCGCTTCATCGGCTGGCACGCCATCACCATCCTGCGAGTGGGGCTCGGTCCCCAGGGCGACATGCGGGTGTTCTTCTTCAACCCCAACTACGACAGCGGCCAGGACTGGGGCCAGGGTGTGATCGTCTCCACCGACGGCAACGGCGAGCGCTTCGGCGAATCCTCGCTGCCGTTCGAGCAGTTCACCGCGCGCCTCTACCTGTTCCACTATGACGCCTGCGAGGAAGGCCAGAGCGACGCCGTGCCGGCCGAGACCGTCGACAGCGTGCTGGCCATGGCGCGGGCCACCTGGGCCGCCGCCAAGGCCCCGGCGGCGTGAGACCGAGCGCCCACGAGAGGGATCCCGAGGTCCGAAGCCGGGCGCGGACCCGGGCGGCGCATGTGAGGCTGTGCGGGGGGCGTGGCGTCGCTCGTTTTCGTGGCGTGGCGTCACGCAGGCAAGGCCACCTCCCGGATAGGGATCCCCCCCAACGCCCAGCCCCCGCGCCGGGAACCGACGCGGGGGCGGAGAGGACGGGCGAGCCTGCTCGCCAAATATACCGCTACCGTTACGCCGCTTTCTGGCTCAGGCCCAGCGTGGCCCAGACGTCCAGCAGCGAGGCCACCAGGTGGTCCATCAGGTCGTCGTCGTGCAGCGGCGTCGGCGTGATGCGCAGGCGCTCGGTGCCGCGCGGCACGGTCGGGTAGTTGATCGGCTGCACATAGATATGGTGGCGGGTCAGCAGCAGGTCGGAGGCCTGCTTGCACAGCCCGGCGTCGCCCACCAGCACCGGCACGATGTGACTGACCGAGTCCATCACCGGCAGGTTCAGTTCGCGCAGGCGGCGCTTGAGGGTGGCGGCGCGTTCCTGGTGGCGGATGCGCAGCTCGTTGTGTTCGCTCAGGTGGCGGATGCTGGCGCAGGCGCCGGCGGCGATGCCCGGCGGCAGCGACGTGGTGAAGATGAAGCCGGCGCCGAAGCTGCGCACGAAGTCCACCAGGTCCTGGTCGCCGGCGATGTAGCCGCCGATACAGCCGATGGCCTTGCCCATGGTGGCCTGGATGATGTCGATGCGGTCGGCCACACCGTCGCGCTCGGCCACGCCGGAGCCGCGCTCGCCGTACATGCCGACGGCGTGCACCTCGTCCAGGAAGGTCAGCGCGCCGTGCTTCTCGGCCACGTCGCAGATCTCGGCGATGGGGGCGATGTCACCGTCCATCGAGTACACCGACTCGAAGGCCACCAGCTTCGGCGTTTCCTTCGGATACTCGGACAGCAGGCGGTCCAGATCCTCCGGGTCATTGTGCTTGAAGATCTTCTTCGGCGCGCGGGAATGGCGCACGCCCTCGATCATGCTGTTGTGGTTCAGCGCGTCGGAGAAGATGACCAGATCGGGGATCTGCTGGCCCAGGGTCATCAGCGTGGTCAGGTTGGCCACGTAGCCGCTGGTGAAGACCAGGGCCGACTCCTTCTGGTGCCAATCGGCCAGCACCTCTTCCAGCACCACGTGGTGGTGGGTGGTGCCGGAGATGTTGCGGGTGCCGCCGGCGCCGGCACCGCACAGGCTCACCGTATCGGCGATGGCGCTCACGACCTCGGGGTGCATCCCCATGCCCATGTAGTCGTTCGAGCACCAGATGGTGACCTCGTGGGTCCCACCCTCGCGGTGATTGATGGCTTTCGGAAACTTGCCGGTGCGCCGTTCCAGGTCACAGAACACGCGGTACCGCCCCTCCTCGCGCAGGTCGCGCAAACGGTCCGCGAAGTAGCTCTTGTAGTCCATCGGTCACGTCCTCTCGATCAGACGATGCCCCGATCCACGTTGCGTCCAATTCCCTCGTCGCGGACGGTAACCCTGTCCCGATGGGCATGGCAACGGCAGGCGGGGGAGTCTTGCAGAAATTTTAGGGAAATACGCACGCCCGGCGGCCCGAACCCCGGCGAGGCGGCGGTTTGCCCCGCACCAAGCCCCGGATGCGCGCCGCGCCTCACGCCGCGATCACCCCTTCGCCGCGCGCCCAGGCCCACGTATCGTCGAGGGCCAGGGCGACTCGGTCGACCATGGCGTCGATCTCCTCCTCCGTGATCACGAGTGGTGGCGAGAACGCCACCGTATCGCCGATGACACGGGTGATCACCCCGCGCCCGTGCAGGTGCCGGCCCATGGCAAGGCCGACCCCCTGGCCGGGATCAAACGGCTGGCGGGCCGCCTTGTCCCGGCTCAATTCCACGCCACCGATCAGGCCGACGCCGCGCGTCTCGCCCACCAGCGGATGGTCCGCCAGCCCGCGCAGGCGCTGCTGCAGGCGTGGCCCGACGGCGGCGGCCTGGGCGAACACGTCGCGCTCCTTGTAGATCGCCAGCACCTCCAGCGACACGGCGCAGGACACCGGGTGGCCGCCATAGGTATAGCCGTGGCCGAACATGCCGATGCGCCCGGCGTTGTCGCGGATGGCCTGATAGACCCGCTCGTTCAGCATCAGGGCCGCGATGGGCAGATAGCCGGACGAGAGCTGCTTGGCGCAGACCAGCATGTCCGGCTCCAGACCGAACGTCTGACAGCCCCACGGATTGCCGGTGCGGCCGAAGCCGCAGATGACCTCGTCGGCCACGAACAGAATGTCGTGGCGCTTCAGCACGGCCTGGATCTTCTCGAAATAGGTGGGCGGCGGCACGATCACCCCGCCGGCGCCCATGACCGGCTCGGCGAAGAAGGCGGCGATGGTCTCCGGCCCCTCGGCCTGGATCAGCGCCTCCAGTTCCTCGGCGCAGCGGGTGGCGAAGTCCTCGGGGCTCTCGCCGTCGGTGCCAAAGTGGTAGTGGTGCGGGCAGGTGGTGTGCAGCACCCCCGCCATCGGCAGGTCGAAGTCGCGGTGGTTGAACGGCAGCCCGGTGAGGCTGGCGCTGGCCAGGGTGACCCCGTGGTAGGCCTTGGTGCGGCTGATGAGCTTCTTCTTTTCCGGCCGGCCAAGGGCGTTGTTGTAGAAGCGGATCAGCTTGATGGCCGTGTCGTTGGCCTCGGAGCCGGAGTTGCAGAACAGCACCTTCGACATGGGCACCGGCGCCATGGCCAGCAGCGCCTCGGCGAGTTCGATGCCCGGCGTGTGCGCCTTGCCGCCGAACGGGTGGTAGAAGCCCAGCGTGCGGAGCTGGTCATAGGCGACCCTGGCGATCCGCTCCTCGGCGGAAAAACCCAGCGACGTGCACCACAGGCCGGCCAGGGCCTCGATGTAGTCCTTGCCGTCCTCGTCAAAGACCCGAACACCCTCGCCGCGTTCGACGATCAGTGGCCCGTTGGCCTCGTGCGCCACGGGGTTGGTATAGGGGTGCAACTGGCTGCGGACGTCGCGCGCGGCGGCCGAATTGGGGCGCTGAAGCGAGTTCATCGGGGGGCAGTCTCTCCGGGCGGCGGCACCGAACGATCGCCTTGGGGGCGCGGTTCAGGGCCGTGGCCCGCCCGCGCCGCGTCCTTCGGAGTCAGGACGGGCCGGTTTCCATTTTTCACCCGGTCACCTGAAGCCCGTGGCCCCGCCGAGTCAAGAGAAATTGACACAAGGCCGGGCCGATGTCACGGGCCAGGGACAGCGCGGCGGGCGAACAACGGCGGATCCGGGATCGGCGGGATCGTGTCCTTATTCGGCTGCGATGTCGCCAGAGCCGCCGGCAGGGCGCCCTGTCCGGCCGGCGAAATCACGAGGTGGTGAGGTGGTCCCCGTGTTCGCGGATCGCGAGGGAGTCGCCCGGCACTCCAAATCCCCCCGGCTTCCGGACCGTCTGGTCGGGGCCGTCGCGACAAAGCCGGGCACCGTGTTCGGCACCCATGAAACCGGGCCTCTCCCGGCTGGTTGAAGCGGTCGCACCCTCTTGCCGCCAGGCTATTCCCTGCCTTGCCCGCCGACGCTATGCCGCCCCTTTTTCAAGCAGTCTCCGGAGCGTTTCCGGATCACGATACACCAGGGCGATCAGCGTCTTTCCGGCATCATCCGGAACCGTGCGACGCTGTTCCCAGTTGCGCAACGTGGCCGTGGGAAGTCCCAACAGGGCCGATGCCTGAGCCTGAGACAGGCCAAGCATCGCGCGCGCGGCCCTGAGCATGGCCGCATGGTCAGGGGCCTTCAGGTCGATGTCACTCCAGTCGGGATTGTCATCGAAATCATCGGGGAAATCATTGGGCAGAACGTCAGCCATATCGGGCCTGCTCCCTTCGATTGGCTTTTCTGACACTGATCGCCCGAACGGCACCGTCCGCCGGGGTCCATACCGCGACAAAGGCTTATTCACTTGGCTCCGGTAGAAGCGCGATCTGGTACGACGGGGTCGCGTTGCGGCACAACATGCTGTGCTCACCGGAGCCAAGTGAATAAGCCGGCCGCGACATACAAGCGCCCACTCACCCAGCCAAAGGTCACGAAGCGATCCTCTCCGTAGTCGAACCTGTCATCCAGGCGGGAAAACACTCTGCCTTTCAGGACCGGGCCGACAAAGGTCAGGGACAGCCCATGTTTGGCGCGGTTTGCCTCATCCTTTGCCGGGTCGAAAACAATGGGCATTTCGGGGGGCATTTCGGAGACCATGGCCAGATTGTACGCTTAACGCGCACCATGATAAAGACCTCGCGGCGTCCAAAAACCACCGCCATGACATGCGTCCCGCCACGCCCCAATCATGCCCCATTCTCCGGTCATCAAGGCGGGACGAGTTCCCCTTCTGTCCGGCGACGAGAGGTCGACGCCATGCTCCGAGTCTCCCACTCCCTCGTGCGTCTGCGCGCCACCCTCAGTGCGGCCACCCTGATCCTGGTGGCGCTGATGCTGGCGGGCGCGCCCACACCCGCCCCCGCCCAAGTGCGCATCGACATCACCGGCGGGCGCCCGGATCCCCTGCCCATCGCCATCCCCGACTTCGGCGCGGCCGGCGATGCCGCCGCCGCCCAGCGCGGGCGCGAGGTGGCCGCCGTCATCACCAACGACCTGCGCGGATCCGGCCTGTTCCGGCCGCTCGACCCGGCCGCGTTCCTGCAGACCTTCACCTCGCTGGACGACCGCCCGCGGTTCGAGGACTGGCGCACCCTGAAGGCCCAGGCGTTGGTGCAGGGGCAGGTGCAGACCCTGCCCGACGGCCGCATTCAGGTGGGTTTCCGGCTGTGGGACGTGTTCGCTGGCCAGCAGCTGGTGGGCACGCAGATCGTCACCGAGCCGGCCAACTGGCGCCGCGCCGCGCACATGGTGTCGGACGAGATCTACAAGGCGCTGACCGGCGAGGAGGGGTACTTCGACACCCGCATCGTCTACATCGCCGAGACCGGGCCGGCCACCAACCGCACCAAGCGCCTGGCCATCATGGACCAGGACGGCGCCAACAACCGCTATCTGTCCGACGGACAGGCGCTGGTGCTGACCCCGCGCTTCTCGCCGACGGCGCAGGAAATCACCTACATGTCGTACTTCCAGGGCACGCCCCGGGTGTACCTGTTCAACATCGACACCGGGCGGCGCGAGCTGCTCGGCAATTTCCCCGGCATGACGTTCGCGCCCCGCTTCTCGCCCGACGGCAACCGCGTCGTCATGAGCATGGCCGACGGCGGGAATTCAGACCTCTATGTGATGGACCTGCGCACGCGCCAGTCGCGCCGCCTGACCGACAATCCGGCCATCGACACCTCGCCATCGTTCTCGCCCGACGGCACCCGCATCACCTTCAACAGCGACCGGGGCGGCTCGCAGCAGATCTATGTGATGGGCGCCAATGGCGGCGGGGTGGAACGGATCAGCTTCGGCGATGGCCGCTATGCCACGCCGGTGTGGTCGCCGCGCGGCGACCTGATCGCCTTCACCAAGATGAAGGGCGGGACATTCTACATCGGCGTCATGGCCCCCGACGGCAGCGGCGAGCGCATCCTGACCGAGGGGTACCTGGTGGAAGGCCCCACCTGGGCGCCCAACGGCCGGGTGCTGATGTTCTTCCGCCAGCAGCCGGGCGGGGCGACGCGCCTGTACAGCATCGACCTGACCGGCTTCAGCGAACGCCCGGTGCCGACGCCGACGGATGCCTCCGACCCGGCCTGGTCGCCGCTGTTGCCGTGATCGGCGGGCCGCCGTTCGACACCGGTTTCGTGACAAGCAAGGGAGGCTACGGCCATGTCGCATCCGCACGCCGAGTTCTGCTGGACCGAACTGATGACCCGCGACCTGGACGGTGCCAAGGCCTTCTATGCGGCCACGCTGGGGTGGACCTTCACCCCTCATGACGACGCCGGGACCTACTGGGTCGCCCACAAGGACGACCGGCCGGTCGCCGGACTGTTCCTGATGGAGGGCGAGGCATTCGACAGCATCCCCGACCACTGGTTCTGCTACATCGGTACCGACGACCTGGAGGCCACTTTGAAAAAAGCCCGGGCGGCCGGCGCCCAGGTGCTGCGCGAGCCGTTCGAGGCCGCCGGCTACCGCATGGTCATCCTGCGCGACGCCGCCGGGGCGGCCATCGGCTTTTCGCAGGACCTGTCGGAGAGCGCATGAGCGCGGGACCCGCGTTCATTCCGGTCCGCGCCTCGCGCCTGGCCCTGACCGCATCCTGAACGGCGGAGCGGGCCAGCCCCGGACGAACAACGATCCGGCGCCGGAACACGCGCAGCAATAGGCGCGTGGCCGCGATGGCCCTTGCGGAGTGGGACGTGGCTCCCTCATGGTGCGCGGTTGGCGGAGCACCTGTGCCCCGCCGTGCCGAACCGCCCAAGGAAGGACCCGCCCGTGCACTGGCTAACCCTGATGAGCGCCATCGTCCTGGAGGTGATGGGTACCACCTCCATGAAGCTCGCCCACGGCTTCACCCGGCCGGTGCCGTCGGTGGCGGTGTTCGTCTTCTACGGCGCCAGCCTGGCGATGCTGACCCTGGCGCTGAAGAAGTGGGACGTTTCGGTCGCCTACGCCATCTGGTCGGGGCTGGGGACGGCGTTGATCGTCGTCGTCGGCATCCTGTGGTTCGGCGAGGCCTTGACCTGGGCGCGGGCAGTCTCGATCCTGTTGATCCTGATTGGGGTCATCGGCCTTAATCTGAGCGGCTCACCACACTGACCCCCTTCCTCCTTTTCCCGCGATGGGCACCGGCGATGACCGACGACGGTGATGACACGGACCGCGACGAGGCGGGACGCGAAGATGACGGCCGGCGGACGGGCTGGCCCTCGCGCCTGACTGTGGTGGCCGTGCTGTTTTTCGTCGCCATCGGCCTGATCCTGGCCGGGGTGTGGATGACCGGCGACCTGATCATGCAGGTCGGGCGCGGCATGTCCATCCTGCTGCTGGGGGTGGCCTTCATCATCGTCCTGAACGTGGTGGCCATCGTGCTCATGCTGGTGCTGCTGCGCTCCATTCGCGGCCGCGACGAGTAGGCCGGCCGCAAGGTCCTCCCCCATGGGACGGCATGGGACGGCCTGTCCAGCCGCCCTTGCGCGCCATCGCCCCCCTTTTTAAGCCCCCTCTGACGTCCCCCTCTGACATCCAAAGAACGCGCCTCGTCCCATGCCATCCCATGGACGGCCCGGGCTGACGCCTTTTTCCCGGACAGAGAACATAAAGAGAACGCGTCTTGCGGGTGAGTCTAGAAGAATGCCGATTCCCGCCAAAATACCAACGTGTTGCCGCATATCTCTCAATTTCTTTCTCAATATCTTGTGATCTGTCTGCTCAAACTTTCGATCCCATGTGTTTGACCAGTCAGGGCATTGACTACCATCCTATCCCACGATATACCATAAATTCCCAAGCTGGATCAGAACTCGTGGTGTCTCCGAAGCAGGGAGAGCGGCGGCGGGACACGGAGCCGAACGACACACGGACACGAAAGGCGAACGGCCATGGGGCTGTTCCTGTCCACAGTCATCAACAAGGTGGACAGCAAGGGACGGGTCTCCGTCCCGGCCAACTTCCGTGCGGCTCTCAAGCAGGAGGAATTCCAAGGCGTCATCCTGTTCCCCGGCAACACAGACCAGCATGAATTCCTGGAAGGGTGCGGTATGGAATTCCTGGAACGACTGAGCGCCGGACTGGAAACGCTCCCCACGTTCTCCGAGGAGCAGGAGACGATCAACCACTTCGTCTTCGCCGCCGCCGCGCAGCTTCCCTATGACCAGACCGGCCGCATCATGCTGCCGCGCGAGATGATGGAGGCCACGGGCATCACCACCCAGGCGGCGTTCGTCGGCCTGGGCAAGACGTTCCAGGTGTGGGAGCCGGAAACCTACCAACAGCACATCACCGCGTTGCGCGCGCGCAGCAAGGGCCGGCGCCCGACCGCCCCGGCCCTGGCCGAGGCGGCGCGCCCGGCACCGAAGGGGGCGTCATGACGACCGCGAAGCCCCCCCATATCCCGGTGATGGCCGCCCAGGTGGTGGCGGCCCTGGCCTTGCGCGACGGCGGCGTCTATGTGGACGGCACTTTCGGCGCCGGCGGTTACAGCCGCGCCATCCTGGCCGCCGCGCCCGGCTGCGTCGTCTGGGCCATCGACCGCGACCCGACCGTGACGCGCTTCGCCGATGCCGTGGCGGCGGAGCATCCGCACCGTTTCACGCTGGTCCAGGGCCGCTTCGGCGCCGTGGATGCCCTTCTTTCCGCGCGCGGGGTGGCGTCGGTGGACGGCGTCGCGCTCGATCTCGGTGTCTCCTCCCTCCAGATCGACGACCCCGCGCGCGGCTTTTCCTTCCAGCACGACGGCCCGCTGGACATGCGCATGGGATGCGATGGGCCGTCGGCGGCCGACGTGGTCAACACCGAGGACGAAGAGACCCTGGCCGACCTGATCCGCACCCTGGGAGAGGAACGCCACGCGCGGCGCGTTGCCCGCGCCATCGTCACCGCCCGCGCCGAGGCACCGCTGACCCGCACGGCGCGGCTGGCCGAGGTGGTGCGCGCGGCCATCCCGGGCGCGGGGCGCCAGCAGGCGCGCGAGGGCATCGACCCGGCGACGCGCACGTTCCAGGCGCTGCGCCTGCACGTCAACGACGAGGCGGGCGAACTGACGGCCGGTCTGGCGGCGGCGGAACGGCTGCTGGCCCCCGGCGGGCGGCTGGTGGTGGTCAGTTTCCATTCGCTGGAGGACCGCGCCGTCAAAGAGTTCATGCGCGAACGCACCGGCGACCGGCCCAACCCGTCGCGCCATCTGCCGGCGGCGGCCAACGATCCCGGCACCCCGGCGCCGACCTTCCGCGCCGTCGGCCGCCGGGCGCTGCGCCCGGACGAGGCCGAGGTGGCCGCCAATCCGCGCGCCCGGTCGGCCCGCCTGCGGGTGGCCGAGCGCACCGACGCGCCCGTCCGTCCCGACCCCGCAGAGGGAGGCGCGTCATGATCCGGATGTTGATGCGCGGCGGCGGCGCGGTGGTGTGGGCGGTCCTGGCGCTGGTCGCGGCCACCGGGCTGTTCCTGCTGAAGTACGAGGTGCAGGCCCTGGAAACCGAACTCGCGGGGATCGAGCAGGCCAACGAGCGCCACCGCGAAGCCATCCACGTGCTGCGGGCCGAGTGGAGCTACATGAACCAACCGGGCCGGCTGCAGACGCTGGCCTCCGACCACCTGGACCTGGTGCCGGTCTCGCCCGAGCGGGTGACGGTGATCGACGCCCTGCCGTTCCGGCCCCGAGCGTCCGCCGAGCCGCAGCGGACGGAGCCGCCGGCGCGGCCGCCCCGGGTGCTGAACCCAGGCGAGGCCGACGCCATTCCGGTGCCCGGGCGCAAGCCCACGATCGTCGCGGACATGGGGAGACGGTGATGCTTGACCTGCTGCACAGCCGCCGTCAACGCGGCGCGTTCCTGTATCCGGGCGCGGAAATTCGCGCGCCCGACGACGCGCGCCGGGGCCGCGCCGAGCGCGTCAGCATGGAAGGACAGATCAAGGCGGCGGTCGAGGTCGGCCGCTTCCGGCTGGCCATCACCGCCGGCGTGTTCGCACTGGCGTTCTGCGTCATCGCCGTTCGTCTGGTGGACCTGATGGCCCTGAACGGTGGCGAGGCGGCCGCGCGCATGGCGGCCGGCGGGGGCGCTCCTGTCGAGGCCGTAGTGCAGCGCGGCGACATCCTTGACCGCAACGGCGAGATCCTGGCCACCAACCTGCCGACGGTGAACCTGTACGCCGACGCCACCAAGGTTCTGGATCCGGACGAGACCGCCGCGCGGCTGGTCAAGGTGCTGCCCGACATCCCGTTCGAGACCGCGCGGCGCAAGCTGGCCTCGGGCCTGACGTTCACCTATCTGCGCCGCAACCTCACCCCGCTGGAGATGGACCAGGTGAACCGCCTGGGCCTGCCCGGCCTGGACTTCGAGCCGGCGGAACGGCGCGTCTATCCGCACGGCCGGCTGGCGGCGCACGTGCTGGGCGCCACCGACGTCGACAACCGGGGCATCGCCGGCATCGAGCGCGCATTTGACGCCCGCCTGGGCGAGGACAACCGGTCGGTTCGCCTGTCCCTCGACATCCGCGTGCAGCACGCGGTGCACGACGTGCTGTCGCAGGCGGTCGACCGCTTCCGGGCGATCGCCGGCGCGGCCGTGGTGGCCGACGTGCGCACGGGCGAGATCCTGGCCCTGGTCAGCCTGCCGGACTACGACCCCGCCGGCTACGGCCAAGCCGCCAAGGACGCCCGCTTCAACCGCGCCACGCTCGGCGTGTTCGAGATGGGGTCCACGTTCAAGCTTCTGAACACGGCGCTGGGCCTGGAGGAAGGCGGTCTGCGGCTGTCGGACGGCTTCGACGCCTCGGAACCGCTGCGCATGGCGGGCTACACCATCCGCGACTACCATCCGGAGAACCGGTGGCTGTCGATCCCCGAGATTCTCGTGCATTCGTCCAACATCGGCTCGGCGCGGCTGGCGCTGTCGGTGGGTGGGCCGGCGCAAAAAGCGTTTCTGGACCGCCTCGGCCTGCTGTCGCCGCTGAGCATCGAACTGCCGGAGGCGGGCGAGCCGCTGGTTCCCGATCCCTGGCGGCCCATCAACACGGTGACGATCTCCTACGGCCATGGAATTGCCGTCACGCCGCTGCACCTGGTGAACGCCGTGACGCCGCTGGTGAACGGCGGCCTGTCCCGCCCGGCCACGCTGCTGCACCGCCCGCCGGAGGCTGTCGACCCGGGGCGCCGCGTGGTGAGCGAACGGACCTCGGCGGCCATGCGTGACCTGATGCGCCGGGTGGTCACCGACGGCACCGGCCGCAACGCCGACGTGCCGGGCTATCGGATCGGCGGCAAGACCGGCACGGCCGAGAAGGTGGTCGGGCGCGGCTACCGCGAAAAGGCGCTGATGCCCTCGTTCATCGCCGCCTTTCCGATCGACGCCCCGCAATACGTGGTCCTGGCGACCCTGGACGAACCCCAGGGCCTGCCGGAAACCCACAATTTCGCCACCGCCGGATGGAATGCCGCGCCGACCGTGGGCGCCATCATCGCGCGCATCGCGCCCTTGCTGGGCGTGATGCCGAGCCTGGAGGCCATGGCCAACCAGGAGGACATCCGACTCGTCGCGGCGAGGAGAGCCGCCGGTGCGACTGAGTGATCTGCTGGAATTGGAGACGGGAGACGACATGGGCCGCGCGCTGCACATCGGCCGGGACGGACGGGACTCAGCCCTGGAGATCACGGGGCTGACGGCCGATTCGCGTCAGGTCGCGCCCGGCTTCCTGTTCGCCGCCCTGCCGGGGGCGAAGGCGGACGGCCGCGCCTATATCCACGACGCGGTGACGCGCGGCGCCGTCGCCGTGCTGGCCCCCACCGGCACGCGCCTGGACCCAGGCGAGCCGCCGGTGCACATGATCCTGGAGACCAATCCACGCCGCGCCTTCGCCCGCATGGCGGCGCGCTTCCACGGTCCCCAGCCGGCCACCGTGGTGGCTGTGACCGGCACCAACGGCAAGACCTCGACCGCCCTGTTCACGCGCCAGATCTGGGCGCTGCTTGGGCGCTCGGCCGGCAGCCTGGGCACGCTCGGCGCCGCCGCGCCCGGCTACGGCCGCGACGGCACGCTGACCACGCCGGACCCGGTGCTGCTGCACCAGATCCTGGCCGAGATGGCCGAGGCCGGCTGCGATCACCTGGCCATGGAGGCGTCCAGCCACGGGCTCGACCAGTACCGGCTGGACGGCGTGTCGGTGAGCGCCGCCGCCTTCACCAACCTGACGCACGACCACCTGGACTATCACGGCTCCATGGCCGCCTACCTGAAGGCCAAGATGCGCCTGTTCAGCGAGGTCATGGCGCCGGGCGGGGTGGCGGTGCTTAATGCCGACGTGCCGCAATACGAGACCCTGGCGGAGTTGTGCCGGGGGCGCGGGCACCGCATCCTCAGCTACGGCGCCAACGGCACCGACCTGCGGCTCGACGAGGCCGTGCCCACCGTGGACGGCCAGGACCTGCGCCTGACGGTGCTGGGGCAGGCGCGGCGCGTGCATCTGCCGCTGGCCGGGCGCTTCCAGGCCATGAACGCGCTGGCCGCCCTGGGGCTGGCGCTGGCCACGGGGGTCTACGCCGACCGTGCCGTCGCCGCTCTGCAACGGCTGGAGGGCGTGCCCGGCCGGTTGCAGAAGGTGGCGGTGCTGCGCGGCGGCGCCGTGGCTTATGTGGACTACGCCCACACGCCGGATTCCCTTGAGACAGCGTTGACCGCGCTCCGCCCCCACGCCACCGGCCGTCTGGTGTGCGTGTTCGGCTGCGGCGGCGACCGCGACCGCGCCAAGCGGCCGCTGATGGGCGGAATCGCCGCCCGCCTGTCCGACCTGGCCATCTGCACCGACGACAACCCGCGCTCCGAGGACCCGGCCGCCATCCGCGCCGCCATCATGGCCGCCTGCCCGGGCGGGGTGGAGATCGGCGACCGCGCCGAGGCCATCCGCGCCGGCGTCGCCGCCCTGAAAGGGGCCGGTGACGTGCTGCTGGTGGCCGGCAAGGGCCACGAGCAGGGCCAGATCGTGGGCCGGACCGTGCTGCCGTTCGACGACGCCACGCACGTCCGCGCCGCCATCGCCGCGCACCAATGCGACGGGGAGGGCTCGGCATGACGACCCATCGCCCGCTGTGGACCCAAGACGAGGCGGCGCGTGCCACCGGTGGACGCGCCGAGGGGCACTGGTCGGCCGACGGCGTGTCCATCGACAGCCGCACCGTCCAGCCCGGCGACCTGTTCGTGGCCCTGCGCGGTCCCACCCACGACGGCCATGACCACGTCGCCGCCGCGCTGGAGGCCGGCGCCGCCGCCGCCGTCGTCCACCGGGTGCCGGACGGCGTCGATCCGGCGCGGCTGCTGGTGGTGGACGACACCTTCGACGCCCTCAGCGCCCTGGGTCGCTTCGCCCGTGACCGGGCCGGCGGGGCGCGCGTCATCGGCGTGACCGGCAGCGTCGGCAAGACCGGCACCAAGGAGATGCTGGCGCTGGCCCTGGGCGCGTTGGGGCCGACGCATTCCACCCAAGGCAACCTGAACAATCATTGGGGTGTGCCGCTGACCCTGGCCCGCATGGCCGCCGACACGGCCCATGCCGTGATCGAGATGGGCATGAACCACGCCGGCGAGATCGAGCCCCTGTCGCGCCTGACCCGCCCGCATGTGGCGGTCATCACCGCCATCGCCCCGGCGCACATCGAGTTTCTGGGCTCCGAGGAAGCCATCGCCGACGCCAAGGCCGAGATCTTCGCCGGCCTGGAGCCCGGCGGCACCGCCATCCTGCCGCGCGACAGCCGCCATATCCGCCGCCTGCGCAAGGCCGCGCTGGCCGCCGGGGCCGGGCGCGTGGTGGGCTTCGGCGCCCACCCGGAAGCCAACGCCCGCCTGCTCGATCTGGCGCTCGATCCCGGCAACACCCGCGTGTTCATGGTCGCCGACGGGGCGCCCTTGGGCTACCGGCTGGCGGCCGAGGGGCGCCACTGGGCCATCAACAGTCTGGCTGTCATCGCCGCCGTGCAGGCCGTGGGCGGCGATCCCGCCCGCACGCTGGCGGCGCTGGGCCGCATCGCCCCGCCGAAGGGACGCGGGCAACGGGGAGAGATCCACATGCCCGGCGGACGCCTGCACCTGATCGACGAGAGTTACAACGCCAGCCCGGCCTCCGTGAAGGCGGCCGTGGCCACGCTGGCGTTGGCGCGGCCGGACCCTGGCGGCCGGCGGGTGGCGGTGCTGGGCGACATGCTGGAGCTGGGAGCCCTCGCCCCGGCGCTGCACGCCGATCTGGCCACCACGATGATGGAACACGGCGTCGACATGGTTTTCACCGCCGGGCCGCTGATGGCGCACCTGCACGACAGCCTGCCCACGCGGCTGCGGGCCGGTCACGCCCCCACGGCCGAGGACCTGGCGTCGCAGGTCGCGGCGGCGGTGCGTCCGGGCGACGTGGTGATGGTCAAGGGCTCGCTGGGCAGCCGCATGAACAGGGTGGTGGGCGCGCTGTTGACGCTCCAGGACGCGGAGGGAACGGCCGCCTGAGACACGGGCCGGTCCTCCAACATAGGGAAAGCATACGGTCATGTTGTACTATCTGTACGAACTCTCGGACCAGTTCGGCGCGCTGAACGTCTTTCGCTATCTGACGTTCCGCACCGGCGGGGCCGTCATGACCGCGTTGCTGTTCGCCTTCGTCTTCGGCCCGGCCATCATCCGCTGGCTGCGCAGCCGGCAGTCCAACGGCCAGCCGATCCGCGCAGATGGTCCGGAAAGCCACCTGCTGACCAAGCAGGGCACGCCGACCATGGGCGGCGTGATGATCCTGTTCGGGGTGGCCATCGCCACCGTGCTGTGGGCCGACCTGTCCAACGGATACGTCTGGGCGGTCCTGTTGGTGACGCTGGGCTACGGCGGCCTGGGCTTCGCCGACGACTATCTCAAGGTCACGCGGCGCCATCACGGCGGCCTGCCGGGGCGGTCCAAGCTGATCGGGCAGATCCTCATTGCCGTCGGCGCCTCCGCCTGGATCGTGGTCCTGGGCGCCCCAACCCAGAGCACCGGCCTCGCGTTCCCCTTCCTGAAGGACGTTCTTCTGGATCTGGGGTGGTTCTATGTGGTCTTTGCCGCCTTCGTGATGGTCGGCGCCTCCAATGCCGTCAACCTGACGGACGGCCTCGACGGCCTGGCCATCGTGCCGGTGATCATCGCCACCGCCGTCTTCACGCTCATCGCCTACCTGGTCGGGAATACGGTCTTCGCCGAATACCTGCAGATCCACCACGTTCCCGGCACCGGCGAGCTGGCCGTGTTCTGCGGTGCCCTGATCGGCGCCGGCATCGGCTTTCTGTGGTTCAACGCGCCGCCGGCCATGGTGTTCATGGGCGACACCGGCTCTCTGGCCATGGGCGGCGCGCTGGGCGCCATCAGCGTGGTGACCAAGCACGAGATCGTGCTGGCGATCGTCGGCGGCCTGTTCGTGCTGGAGACGGTCTCGGTGATCGTCCAGGTGGCGAGCTTCAAGCTGACCGGCAAGCGCGTCTTCCGCATGGCGCCGCTGCACCACCATTTCGAAAAGAAGGGCTGGGCCGAGCACACCATCGTCATCCGCTTTTGGATCATCGCCATGATCCTGGCGCTGATCGGCCTGTCCACCCTGAAACTGCGATAGACCACCGGAGGCCCCGACCGTGATCCCCGTCTACACCTACGCCATGGAACCCGTTGCCGTCATGGGCCTGGGCCGGTCCGGACTGGCGGCGGCGCGCGCCCTCAAGGCCGGGGGTGCCCGCGTCATGGCCTGGGACGACGCACCGGCGCGGCGCGAGGTGGCGGCGGCCGAGGACATCCCCATCGTCGACCTGACCACGGCCGACCTGACCGGCGTGCGGGCCGTGGTGTGGAGCCCCGGCATTCCGCACACCCACCCACGGCCGCACCCGGTGGCCACGCGCGCCCGCGCCGCCGGCGCTCAGCTTGTGTGCGATATCGAGCTGCTGGCCAATGCCCAGCCTGCGGCTTTCGTCGTCGGCGTGACCGGGACCAACGGCAAGTCGACCACCACCAGCCTGATCGGCCACATTCTGCACCACGCCGGCCATGCGCCGCAGGTGGGCGGCAACCTCGGCACGCCCGTCCTGGACCTGGACCCCGTCGGTCCGTTCGGCACCTATGTCCTGGAACTGTCCAGCTACCAGCTTGAACTGACGCCCTCGCTGGTGTGCGACGTCGCCGTGCTGCTGAACGTCTCGTCCGACCACCTGGACCGGCACGGCGGCCTGGAGGGCTACATTGCCGCCAAGCGCCGCATCTTCCAGGGCGTGTTGCCGCCCCGCACGATCTGCATCGGCCTCGACGACACCATCGGCCGCAACATCCACACCGAGCTGACCCGGCAGGACAGCCGCGACCTGATCCCCTTCGCCGCCGGCCGCGCCGTGCCGCGCGGTGTGTCGGCCAAGGACGGCGTGTTGGTCGACGACGTCGACGGCAAGGCCGTCCGGGTGCTCGACCTGTCCGAGTTGACCGTGCTGTCGGGCGCCCACAATGCCCAGAACGCCGCCGCCGCCTACGCCGCCTGCCGCGCGCGCGGCGTGGCGCCGGCCCTGATCGTCGAGGCGCTGCGCACCTACCCCGGCCTGCCACACCGCCACGAAGAGGTGGCCACCATCGACGGCATTCTGTTCGTCAACGACAGCAAGGCCACCAACGCCGAGGCGGCCGAGACGGCGATCGTGCGTCACGAGGACATCTACTGGATCGCCGGCGGCCGCGCCAAGGAGGGCGGCATCGACCGCCTGGAACCGCATCTCGACCGCATTGTGCACGCCTACCTGATCGGCGAGGCGGCCGAGGCGTTCGGGGACTTCCTGGACCGCAACGAGGTGCCGTTCTCGCTGTGCGGGACGCTCGACAAGGCCGTGGATCTGGCCTTCCAGCACGCTCTTGAGGACGGCGAGGCGGCGCCCGTGGTGCTGCTGTCGCCGGCCTGCGCCTCGTTCGATCAGTTCGAGAACTTCGAGGCGCGCGGCGATGCCTTCAAGGCGTTGGTGGCCGAGTTGGCCGCCGACGCCGAGGATGATGCCGACGACGCCGACGAGACCGACGAGACCGACGACGACACCCAGGCCGAGGAGGACGGATGAGCCGCCGCCCCGCCCGTTCCGCCCCGCTGGTCGCGACCGCCCTTGGCCCGAGCGGCGGTCTCGCCCCCCCGCCGGCGCCAGCCGCGGGAACGGGCGGGCACGCCCGGCGGGTGCGATTCCGGGCCAGCGACGGCAGCGTCATCGGCCGCTGGTGGCTGTCGGTCGATCACCTGATGCTGGCCACCATCGCCGCCCTGGTGGTCATCGGCGTGGTGCTGATCATGGCCGCCGGGCCGCCGGCGGCGGGGCGCATCGGCGCCGATCCGTTCCACTTCGTTACCCGGCAGATGGTGTTCGTGCCGCTCGGCCTGATGGTCCTGTTCGCGGTCTCGCTGCTGTCTCCGCGCGGCGTGCGCCGGTTGGCGGTGGTCGGCTTCGGCCTGACGTTCGTCATGCTGGCGCTCACACCGCTGATCGGGCCGGAGATCAACGGCGCGACCCGCTGGCTCTCCCTGCCCGGGTTCACCGTGCAGCCGTCGGAGATTCTCAAGCCGTTCTTCGCCGTGGTGGTGGCCTGGATGCTGGCCGGCGGCGCCCAGTCCGAGGAGGTCCCCGGGACCCTGATCTCCATCGGGCTGGCTTTGGTCGTCGCCGGCCTGCTGCTGTCGCAGCCGGACGTGGGCATGACGCTGGTGATCGCCGCCATCTGGTGCGCGCAGATGTTCATGGCCGGCCTGTCGCTGGTGTGGGTGGCCCTTCTGGGGGTGACGGGGCTCGCCGGTCTGGCGGCGGCCTACGTCCTGTTCCCGCACGTGGCGTCGCGGGTGGACCGCTTCCTCGATCCCGCCAGCGGCGACAGCTATCAGATCGTGCAGTCCATGAAGGCGTTCACCGAGGGCGGCCTGTTCGGGCGCGGCCCCGGCGAGGGCCGCGTCAAGGAGGACCTGCCCGACGCCCATACCGATTTCATCTTCGCCGTCGCCGGCGAGGAATTCGGACTGTGGCTGTGCCTGCTGGTGGTGGCGCTGTTCTCTCTGCTGATCCTGCGGGCGCTGACCCGGGCCATGAGTGCCCGCGACCTGTTCGTGATGCTGGCGGTGGGCGGCCTGTCGGTGCAACTCGCCATGCAGGCGGTCATCAACATGGCGTCCAGCCTGCACCTGATGCCCACCAAGGGCATGACGCTGCCGTTCCTCAGCTACGGCGGCTCCTCGATGATCGGCGTGGCGCTGGCCACCGGGATGATCCTGGCGCTGACCCGCCGCCGCGCCCGGACGGAGGACCGGCCATGACCGACTGTCCCTTCATCCTGCTGGCGGCCGGCGGCACCGGCGGTCACGTCTTCCCGGCCGAGGCCCTGGCCGGCGTGCTGGAGGCGCGCGGCTGCCGGCTCGGCCTGATGACCGACGCGCGCGGCCAGGCGCACGGCGGCGCGCTTGGCCGGCTGGAGACTTGGCGGGTCGAGGCCGGCGGCATCGCCGGGCGCGGCCTGACGGGGCGCCTGTCGGGCATGATGAAGCTGTCCAAGGGCGTGTTCCAGGCGTGGCCCCTGATGGCGCAGCTGAAGCCGGACGTGGTCATCGGGTTCGGCGGATATGCCTCGTTCCCGGCGGTGGTGGCCGCCAACGGCCTGAAGCGGCCGACCGTCATCCACGAGCAGAACGCCGTTCTCGGCCGCGCCAACCGGATGCTGACCGGGCGCGCCACCGTGGTGGCCACGGCGCTGCCGAGGGTCCGGTTCCTGCCGGAGGCCAAGGCCCGCCATGTCGGCAACCCGGTGCGCCCGGGGATGCTGGCGGTGCGCGAGGCGCCTTATGCCGCGCCGGACGAGGCCGGCCCCATCCGCGTGCTGGTGACCGGCGGCAGCCAGGGCGCGCGGGCGCTGACCGATCTGGTGCCGGCGGCGCTGGCCACGCTGCCCGATGACCTGCGCGGCTGGCTGGAGGTGGCCCAGCAGTGCCGCCCCGAGGACCTGGAACGCGCCCGCGCCGCCTATGCCGAGGCCGGCATCACGGCGGAGACGGCCACCTTCTTCGACGACATGCCGCGGCGGCTGGCGGCGGCGCATCTGGTGATCTGCCGCGCCGGCGCCTCGACGGTGGCCGAGTTGACCTGTGTCGGCCGGCCGGCGGTCTTGATCCCCTTCCCGCACGCCATCGACGACCACCAGGCCGCCAACGCCCGCGCCCTGGAAGAGGCCGGCGCCGCCTGGCTGATGCCGCAGGACAGCCTGGACGCCGCCACGCTGGCGGAACGTCTGGCCGCGCTGCTGAGCGACGGCCCGGCGCTGTCCACCGCCGCCGCGAACGCCCGCGACCTCGGCCGCCCGGACGCCGCCGAGCGGCTCGCCGACCTCGTCCTGTCCCTTACCAAACCCGGGGAGATCGCCCCTTGAGAGCCCTGCCCCTCGATATCGGCCCCATCCACTTCGTGGGCATCGGCGGCATCGGCATGAGCGGCATCGCCGAGGTGCTGCACAACCTGGGCTATGCCGTCCAGGGCAGCGACCTGGCCGAGAACGCCAACGTCAAGCGCCT
>JGI12109J20283_10499471_pt1 | contig 40261 bp, 35 predicted proteins | sample ElkSlonscriptome_12_FD_20283 | JGI IMG/M metagenome (IMG submission 20283)
GGCTGCCAAGAAAAAGTCTCCGGCACGCAAGAAAGTCGCGAAAAAGAAAACTGCCAAGAAAAAGGTAGCCAAGAAAAAGGTAGCTAAAAAGAAAGCGGCGAAGAAGAAGTAGGTGAAAGTAGGCTGCCTAGTAGGTAGTGAACCGGTAGTAGACCGGGAAGTAGGCAGCCAAAAGCAGGGCGCGACAAAGGTGGCAGGGTGCCACCAAGGAGTTGTGTTCGAAGAATACCGCCCGGACCCCTTAGCCGAAAGGTGCCGGCGGAGTAGCATCGTAGCGGTTTGCAGGCTCTCCTCAGGCCGCCAGTCTGACAAGTGAGTTACTTTAGCCGGGCCATCCAACGGCTGCACCTGCCCGCGCAGCCGTTGGATGATGACTCAAAAAGTCCTCTTTGAGTTGAATCAAAGGGGATTTTTGCTTTTAATACAGCCCCCAGCGTAGCAGTTAGCATGCCTCTTATTCTCGCCATCAATACAGCTTCGGCCGCCTGCACAATCGCCGTGTTAAACGACGGAGAACTGCGCGAATTCAGGGCCCAGGGCAAGCGCCAGGCCGCAGCCAGAATTCTACCCTTGATCAATGAGGCGTTACAGGCTGAGCAGATCAGGCTTACCGATCTTGATGCCGTTGTTGTAGTCACCGGCCCGGGCTCGTTTACCGGCATGCGCATCGGTGTCGCTGTTGCCCAGGGGCTGAGTCTTTCAGCACAGCTACCAGTGGTGCCGGTTTCTTCCCTCGCCCTGATTGCGCGGCAGGTCGCTTTGACTGCAACCGAACCGGCAGGAGACTGGTTAATCGGACAGGCAGCCAGGGAGGAAGAGCTTTATCTCGGTGCTTTTCAAATCGGATCAGACGGTCTGCTCAAGCAACTAAGTCAAGAATGGGTAGGCGAGCCAGGCCAGCTCGCGGCCAATTTGAAAGCACTGCAACGGCATAGCTGGTCATTGGCCGGTGAAGTTTTTACCGAGCGTGACGGGCTGATCGCGTCTCTGGGTGTGCAGGCGGCGCGCGTCGTTCCGGTGCCAGACGAAAGTATGCGGGCATTGTGCCTGCTCGGAGTAGAGGGGCTGGCAGTGGACAACGTTGTTCATGGCGAGCAACTGTTGCCCAACTACGTCAAAGAACAAATGAATTACCGAAGCGCATCCTGATGGCGACGATCGAATTGGACATGGGGCAGGTTACCTTCCTGGCTTTCATCCAGGGACTAACTGAATTTCTGCCGATTTCCTCGTCCGCGCATCTGTTGCTGCCGACGTTGTTGCTCGACTGGTCCGACCAGGGGCTGACGTTTGATGTGGCTGTGCATGTTGGCACTCTGATTGCTGTCCTGGTTTATTTCCTGCCTGATATACGAGCTTTGTTTATGGCCTGGTGTCGGAGTTTCGGCGGTCGTCACGACAGTCATTCGCGCCTGGCATGGTATCTGATTCTGGCGACATTCCCCGCCGGGATCAGCGGTTTGCTGCTCAATGACTGGATAGAGGAATACGCGCGTTCGGCGTTGGTAATAGGCATCACTTCCATCGTTTTTGCTTTGCTGCTGCTGGTCGCCGATCTAGGTAGTCGACGCGATCGCAGCCTGGAGCAAATCACCTGGCGTGAGGCTGCCTTCATTGGTTTCGCTCAGGTGCTGGCCTTGATTCCCGGCACTTCCCGTTCTGGCATCACCATGACGGCAGCGCTGCTGTGTCGACTCTCGCGCCGTGATGCAGCCAGATTTTCATTTCTGCTTGCCATCCCCATAATTCTGGCCTCCGGTCTGCTGCGCTCGATCGACCTGTTGGCGGCCGAGGGTGGCAGCCTGCAGTGGTCCCAACTGCTGTATGCTGCCACCCTCTCCGCCGTGGTGGCCTACGCCTGTATTCACTACTTCCTGCGCCTTATCGAACGCGTCGGCTATCTGCCATTCGTCATTTATCGAGTGTTGTTGGGCATTCTGCTGCTAGGATTTTTCTGGTTGCTATGAGCCGGCAAACAGTCGCCCTGCTGGCCAATATGGCAGAACCATCGGCGGCGGAACTGGCTCTGCAGAAACGACTGCAAATTGCATTATTGCCAGCGGCGCAGTCGAATGCCGCGCGGCCGCCATTCTATCTGCGCCTTGAGCCGACAGGACTGGTACTTTACCAGGGCGGCGGCATGCATCGGCAGGGACTGCGCGTAGACTTGACGGCGCCGGCACTACTCAGGCGTGCACGAGAGCCACTCAAGCGGCAGGGATTGGGGAGGGCCCTGGGCTTGAAGAAGACTGCCAATCCCTCGGTACTGGATGCTACCGCTGGATTCGGCAATGATGCCTTTCTTATGGCCAGCCATGGCTGTGAGGTGATCGCTACCGAGCGTCATCCCGTGGTTCATGAGCTCCTGGCTGATGGCCTCAGGCGTGCTGCTGACAGTGGCCTGGCGGCCGTGGTGGCGCAGATTGAACTGCGGCTAGCAGACTTTACGGATTTTGTCTGTCCCGAACAGGGAGTGGATGTGGTTTACCTCGACCCGATGTTTCCTGCCACTGGAAAATCGGCGCGGGTCAAAAAATCCATGGCCATGCTGCAGGCTTTACTGGGTCCCGAGGCAGAACCGGCGCCACTTTTGCAGCGGGCACTTGCGATGGCTCGCAAGCGGGTCGTGGTCAAACGCGGTAGGCTGTCACCAGAGCTGCCAGGCAGGCCGCCGGATCTCGCCCTGCGTGGACGCAGTAACCGCTATGACGTCTATATTCAGTCTTAAAAACCCGTCTGCTTTGAAACAACTCAGCCCTGAAACAAACGCTGGGCGATGCGCTCATACATCTGCGACAACGGTTCGAGGTCGGCGATGCAGACAAATTCATCGGTCTTGTGGATGCTGGCGTTGACCGGTCCAAGTTCCACCACCTGGGCGCCGGTGGGGGCAATAAAGCGACCGTCTGAGGTGCCCCCCGCAGTGGAGAGTTCGGTTTCGATTCCCGCTATCTCCCTGATCGCGGCGCGGGTTGCCTCAATCAGCTCTGCCGGCTGCGTCAGGAACGGCTCACCGGACCAGCGCCAGTCGATTTTATAGTCATAGTTATGACGGTCCAGCAGTTCAGTGACGCGTTGCTTGATCTCGGCAGCAGTGATTTCCGTTGAGTAGCGCAGATTGAAGTCGACTTCAAAACTGCCGGGTATCACATTTGAGGCTCCGTCACCGGCGCGCACATTGGATATCTGCAGCGAAGTGGGAGGAAACTGCTCGTTGCCTTGATCCCAGTCCAGCGCAATCAATTCTGTGAGCACCGGCAGACCGCCGTGAACTGAGTTGTCGGCCAGGTGCGGATAGGCAACATGGCCACGGCTTCCCTGAAAACACAGTTTTCCGCTCAAAGAACCGCGACGGCCGATCTTGACGGTATCGCCAAGGCGAGCGCTGGAGCTAGGCTCGCCGACAAGGCAGTAATCGATTTGGACGCCACGCTCTAGCAGCTTCTGGACGACTTTCACCGTCCCGTCCACGGCCGCGCCTTCTTCGTCGCTGGTGAGCAGAAAAGCGAGTCGGCCAGGGGGAGGCCCGTCGGCGCAGAGGCGCTCGGCGGCAGTCACCATGGCAGCGAGACTGCTTTTCATATCCGCCGCCCCGCGACCGTACAGGCAGTTGTTTCTCTCGCTGGGTGTGAACGGCGGCGATTGCCATTGGCCTGGGTCACCGCTGGGTACGACATCGGTATGACCGGCGAAGACTAGAAGGGGGCCGTGGCTGCCAATTTCAGCCCAGAGATTGCTGACCTCGCCGCAAGGCATGGATTCGCAGTTAAATCCCAGCGCCCCCAATCGCTCTGCCAGCATGGCCTGGCAGCCGTTGTCATGCGGCGTTACCGATTCACGGGCGATCAGGGCTTTGGCCAGGGCTAAGGTGGCGGACACAACGGGCTCAGTTATGACTGTGAAGTTCTTCGTTGAGGCTGGCTTGATTCTTCAGCGGCACGCACTCTACCGCGCCACTCAACGAGTTGCGTCTATAAAGATGGTTGGTCAACCCGGTCAGTTCTCGAGCCTTGGCGGTATAGAGCTGACTGCCGTGGGCATCGAGAACGAAGACTTTGGTCCCGGCGGTCACATAAAGACCCGCCTCGACAACGCAGCCATCGGGCAGAGGAAAGCCAATGCCGGCGTTGGCGCCGATGAGGCAATTTTTACCCACGGTAATGATTTCCGTGCCGCCACCGGAGAGCGTACCCATGGTGCTGCTGCCGCCGCCCAGATCGCTGTTGTCACCAACGACGACTCCGGCAGAGATCCGGCCCTCTACCATGGCTGCTCCCAGCGTGCCGGCATTAAAATTAACGAACCCCTCGTGCATCACCGTTGTCCCCTCTCCAATATAGGCGCCAAGACGTATGCGGGCGGTGTCAGCAATTCGCACGCCAGACGGGACGACGTAGTTACACATCTTTGGGAACTTATCCACGCACTGGACATCGAGGGTCTCGCCACGGCACCGAGCCGCCAGTTGTCGGGCCGGCAAATCTTCCAGGGTAATCGGACCCTGATCAGTCCAGGCTAGATTGTGAAGTAGGCCAAACAGTCCCTGGAGATTGACGCCATGGGGCTTCACCAGACGATGGGAAATCAAGTGCAGTTTTAAAAAAGCCTCGGCCACGGATTGCGGCGGTCCATCCTCGGTCAGGACACAGACGACGACCGGGCCTGTGCTTGCCTGAAGCGCTGCCAGTGAGCCGGCGTCACTGTCCAGGCCAGCCCCGGCCAAGGCGCTGAGTAAATCGGATTGTCGGGATGCGTCCAGAACTTCATTGTGACTGTGGTCCTGACCGAGGTCGACTTGCTCCCGAAGTACTTTGGCCAGATTCGCCGATGGCTTCAGCACAGGGTTGGGGAAAAAAACTTCGATGATCTGTTTTTTGCTGTTCTGGCTGGCCAGGCCGAAGCCATAGCTGTGCAGATTGGATTCGCTCATGTCCGCTTCCATTGAATTCAGTTATTGGAGCCGCTGTGGCTCAGATCAGCACGTCCTGCATGCGGGCCAGTGCATCCTTAGCACCTAGCAGCCATTCATTGTTTTTTAAGCGCAATAAGGGTCGCTTGATCAGCGTTGGCTGCGCGGAAAGGATTTCCGGGGCTGTAGTGACAGTCAACGACTCGCGATCCTGTTCTGGCAGGTTCCTCCAGGTCGTGCCGCGGCGATTGATCAGCGTGTCCAGATCGAAGTGTAGCAGCAGCGTTCGTACCAATTCGGGGTCGCAGCCCTGCTTGCGATAATCGTGAAAATCGTAGTCGATGCCGTGGGTGTCCAGCCACTTTCGAGTCTTGCGAATCTGGTCGCAGTTGGCGATGCCGAACACAGTAACCGTTGTCGTCATGCAGTATCTTCCCTGTTGCCGCGCCTAGAGTGCCAGTCGTTCTTCGAGCGCCGACCTGATTTCCGCAATCAGTGCGTCGATGTAGTCTTTTCCAGCCAGGGGTTTGCCATCCGCGCCGGTGATGAAGAACAGGTCCTCCACACGTTCGCCCAGGGTGGTGATACGGGCGTCTTTGAGGCTGATGTCCCGTTCGGCCAGGACTTTGCCCACGCAAGCCAGTATGCCTGGCTGATCGGAGCAGTTGACCTCCAGTATGGAATACAAATTATCGGCAGGATTGCTGAGGCTGACTTCGATGGGCCTGCTGAAATATTTTTCCCGGCGCGACCGGTGGACCCTGGCGGGCGCCATGGGAAGGTGCCCGGCGGCCAGGTTGCGAGCGAGCACGCTGCGGACCTGCTCCAGGCGGTCGCCATTGTCACCGACCACCTGTCCATCATCCTCGAGCACGGTGTAGGTATCCATGCAGTAATCATGCTCGGTCAGGAAAATGCGGGCACCGTGTATATTGAGGTTAAGTTCCTCGAAGGCCGCGGTACTGTTGGCGAACAGAAAGTCGGCGTTGTGCGTGTAGATAAACACCTGCGTGATCCAGTCTTCAGCCAGCGCATTCCGCGATTCCCTGATGGAAATGAGAGGCCCCTCGCCAGCATGTGCGGCGATTGCTTCAGTATGCCAGGCGATATTCTCGACCGCTTCGCGAACGAAATACTCGTCGCCAATAGTATGCCAGATGCTATCGATATTGGCGTCCGGGACGCCCGCCGCTTGCAGCAGCTGACGTGCCGAGTCACGTTTTTCAGTAACTAGCTCGGCCCGGTCGACGGTTTTTTCCAGTCCCTGGCGCAGGGCGCGCCGGGTGTTGTAGTAGAGCTGACTCATCAGCGAGGCGCGCCAGCTATTCCAAAGGTCTGGGTTGGTGGCGCAGATGTCGGCCACGGTCATGGTGTAGAGATAATCGAGATGCAGCTGGTCGCCAATAATTTCCGAGAATTCACGGATTACATCGGGATCACTGATATCCTTGCGTTGAGCAGTCATTGACATTAGCAGGTGCTTGTCCACGAGCCAGGAGACCAGACGCGTGTCCCTCTCGCTCAGGCGATGACGGCGGCAGAAATTTTCCGCATCCTGCATCCCCAGCTTCGAATGATCGCCGCCGCGACCTTTGGCGATATCGTGATACAACCCGGCAATGTAGAGCAGCTCGAGCTTGTCCAGATTGAGGGCCAGTTGCGACGCCACCGGAAATTTCTCTTTGGCGTCGGCAAGTAAAAAACGGCGCATGTTTTCCACGACCTGGAGGGTATGGGCATCGACGCTATAGATGTGAAACAGGTCATGTTGCATCTGGCCCGTTATGCGGCCGAATTCAGGCAAGTAGCGGCCCAGTATGCCGTACCGGGCCATGCGTCGAAGCTGCAGGGTCATCTGGTGTGGAGAGCGCAGCAGTTCCATGAACAGGCTGATGTTGCGAATATCCTGCCGGAACTCATCATTGATCAGGCGGCGGTGGTCGCGAATAAGCCGGATGGTGCCGGCACGAATCCCGAGTATGTGCGGGTTCTGCGCCATAAGCACAAAGATTTCCAGTAAGGCGAAGGGATTGCGGCGAAACACGGCCGGGTCCTTGGCTTCGATGTAGTCGTTGTGAATCTGGAATCGATTGTTGAGCGGCTTTATTTGCTCCTGCTCATCAGCGCGCAGAATGGCCTCGTCGAAATGTTGTAACAGCACATCATTGAGTTCGCGTAAATTAGCAACCGCCCGATAGTAATGCTGCATAAGCTTCTCGACTCCAAGGCTCTTGTCGTCATCCTCGTAGCCGAATAACCGGGCCAGCTCACGCTGTTTGTCGAAAAGGAGCCGGTCTTCGGCGCGGCGGCCATCAAGATAATGCAGGCCGTAACGCAGTTTCCAGAGAAACTGTTGGCCCTTGTTGAGCATGGCTTCTTCCGAGTCTTTGATAAAACCCAGTCGAACCAGGTCTTTGAATGAACTGGCCCCAAAATGTCGTTTGGCCACCCAGGCGATAGTCTGGATGTCCCGCAGCCCACCCGGTGAAGACTTGACGTTGGGCTCCAGCGCGTAGTCTATGTCGCGATATTTCTGATGCCGTTTTGTCTGTTCTTCTATCTTGGCGCGAACGAACTTCTTCGTCGGCCATATCCGGCGATGGTTGATGGCGCTCATCATATCGGCATGCAGCCATTGTGGACCGATCAGTATGCGACTCTCCATCAGGGCCGTCAGCACGGTGATGTCTTCACTGGCATACTCTCGACACTGTTTGATGGAGCGGAGGCTCTGGCCTGGCTCCAGGCCCACATCCCAGCACAGGGCCAGGAAACTGCTGATGGCGTCGGTGTATTCCAGATTGCGGTTGCTGTGGGTAAGAATGAGTAAATCAATATCGGAGCAGGGCAGGAGTTCACCGCGGCCATAGCCACCGACCGCCACCAGGCTGATGTTATCAGAGTCCGGCCAGTCTTGAGTCTGCCAGGCCAAGCGCAATATCTCGTCCACGACCCGGGCGCGACCATGGACGATTTCACTTATATTCAGGTTCTGCAGGTAGCGATTGTCTAGTACTCGACCCGCCTGTGAGAGAGCCTCACGCAGCGGTACAACAACGTCGTTGCTCTCTGCGACGCGGGCCCGCAGAGCCTCCAGGTCGAGCAGCTCCCGGTCGGGTTCATGCTCGGCCTGGACCGCAAGCTCGGTGATCGAGAGGGCGTCTATGGTCACAGGCTTTCCTCGCTGCGCCTGGTCAGCACCTCGTGACCGTCGCCCTTCACCGCCAGGGTGTGTTCCCACTGGGCCGACAGTCGCCGGTCCTTGGTGGTCACTGTCCAGCCGTCCTTCTTGGATAATTTGGTGTAGCGACTGCCGGCATTGAGCATGGGTTCTATTGTGAAGGTCATGCCCTCAACCAGTGTCGTGCCCTTACCGGGGTTACCATAGTGCAGAACCTGGGGTTCTTCATGAAAGATACGGCCGATACCGTGGCCACAGTATTCACGGACGATGGCATAGTTGTGTGCCTCGCCATGCTGCTGTATCAGATGGCCGATGTCGCCCAGGGTGATTCCGGGTCTGACAATTTCGATGGCCTTGTAAAGACATTCCTGAGTCACCCGAATCAGTCGACGGGCATGTTCGGGCACGTCGCCAACACAGAACATTTTGCTGGTATCGCCGTGAAAACCGTCTTTGATGACCGTCACATCGATATTGATGATGTCGCCCGACTTGAGAACTTTACTGTCGCTGGGAATGCCGTGGCAGATGACATGATTGACTGAGGTACACACCGACTTCGGGAAGCCGTTATAGTTCAACGGAGCCGGCACCGCATTCTGCTCCTCGACAATGTACTTGTGGCAAATACGGTCCAGCTCGCCCGTGCTCACCCCGGGGACAACATGGGGGCCGATCATCTCGAGAACCTCGGCGGCCAAACGCCCGGCCACGCGCATCTTTTCGATCTCCTCGGGGGTCTTGATGTGAATACTCATAAAGTCCTGGCAGGCCAGTCGTTGATGGCGGCAAAAACGCGCCATTATAAAGCAGACAGACAAGCCCTAGATAGGGGCTGTTGGGAAGGGAAAATGAGGGATGCTCTGATTAATACAAACAAGCCACAGGGTTGCCTGCATGAATCAGAGCATCCCGAGGCTATTGGGACTGCGGCAGCCGCGATCACAAGGGTGAAAATCTTTCGATTTCAGGCTATTCGTGGTATAAAGCGCCGCGCTGTATAGCCGGGCCCAGATTCAAAGTTCGGCAATTCATCCATAATCATTGTTTTAACGTCGCACACACACCGGCACATGGGTCCGGGTGCCCAACCACCTTCGAGTGGGAGGGTTGATCCATGGGGTGTGTGGAGGCCTAACCCAAACACTAAGGAACTATCATGAACGTAAGCATGAAAGATATGCTCCGTGCCGGAGTGCATTTCGGGCACCAGTGTCGATACTGGAACCCAAAAATGGAGCCCTACATATTTGGCGCCAGAAACAAGATTCATATCATCAATCTCGAGCAGACCGTTCCGGCGCTGACCGACGCACTCAGTCAGGCCTCTACGCTTGCCGAGCGCAAGAAGAAAATCCTGTTCGTAGGCACCAAGCGTGCGGCTGCTAAAATTGTTCAGGAGCAGGCGGAAAGAGCGAATATGCCTTTCGTCAATCAGCGCTGGTTGGGCGGGATGCTGACCAACTACAAAACCATCCGTGGCTCGATCAAAAAACTGAAGGAGCTGGAGACACAGGAATCCGATGGCACCTTCTCGCATCTGACCAAGAAAGAGGCGCTCATGCTGAAGCGTCAGAAGGAAAAGCTGGAACGCAGCATCGGCGGCATCAAGGACATGGGCGGATTACCCGATGCACTCTTTGTCATCGATGTCGATCATGAGCGCATCGCCGTGACCGAGGCCAACAGTTTGCGCATCCCGGTGATAGGAGTCGTGGATACCAACAGCGACCCGGAAGGTGTTGATCACGTCATTCCAGGCAACGACGACGCTATCCGCGCCATTCAGCTCTATGCTGCTGCGGTGGCTGATGCCTGTATCGAAGGGCAAAAGCGAGGTGGCCTTGAAGGCAGCGAGAATGAGTTCATCGAAGTTGACGATGATGAAGAACCGCCGGCAAAGGCGCCTTCGAAGTCGGAAGCTCCTGCCCCGGCCGCGGCTGAGGCTGAACCAGCACAATCCCCGGCAGAGCCCGAAGTAGCTGCAGAGCCACCAGCAGCAACGCCGGCAGAGGCGGTGACAGAAGCGAGCGCAGCACCGGAGGCGGCGGCCAGCGCGGCAAGCCCCGCGGCAGCGGCCACTGCCGAAGCCGCAGGCGGAGAGGCGGCTACCGCGGCACAAGCACAGAAGAGCGCTGAGGCCGACGCAGAGAAGCCGGCGCCAGCCGAAGCCAAGAGCAGCGCCAAGAAAACCACGGCCAAGAAGAAGGCAAGTGCTAAGAAAAAGGCGCCAGCCAAGCAGCAGGCCGCAGCCGACGAAGACTGACAGCACGGCCAGGTTGAGCTGAGGCCAGGCGTTAGTCTGGCCCTGGAAAGTAAAGAAGGGGGCGCGAGGCCCCCTTTTCATAAACGAATCAGTACGGCGGCAAACGCCGTGATCAAGACGATGACGAGGCACTAGTAATGGCTACTATCACTGCGAGCATGGTAAAGGAACTTCGCGAGCGAACTGGCCTGGGCATGATGGACTGCAAGAAGGCATTGGCCGAGGCCGATGGCGACATGGAAAGAGCGATCGAGGACCTGCGCAAGGCCAGCGGCCTGAAGGCCGCCAAGAAGGCTGGCCGCATTGCTGCCGAGGGCACCGTGGCCACCAGGATTGCCGAGGACGGCAATTACGGGGTCATCGTGGAAGTAAACAGCGAAACCGACTTTGTAGCCCGCGACGAGAACTTCCTCGAATTTGCCGGCAATTGTCTCGATCAGGCTTTTGCCAACCGTGAGGCGACCGCGGCTGCGCTGCTGGAAAGCGGCCTCGAAGATCAGCGTCAGGCGCTGGTGCAGAAGATTGGAGAAAACATCAACTTGCGCCGTGTCGACCGCGTTAGTTTCGACAACGCTAATGACGGCATTGTCGAGTCCTACGTTCACAACAACAATCAGATCGGGGTGCTGGTCGCCCTGAAGGGTGGTGACGAGGCTCTGGCGCGCGATATCGCCATGCATGTGGCGGCTGTGAACCCCATGGTGGTACGCTCGGAGGATGTGCCCGAGGATGTGCTGGCCAAAGAAACCGAAATCTATTCGGCGCAGGCTCGCGAGAGCGGCAAGTCTGAAGACATTATCAGAAAGATGGTTGACGGCCGACTACGCAAATTTGTTGCCGAAATCAGCCTGATGGAGCAGCCCTTCGTAAAAGATTCGGATACCACCATCGGAGGATTGCTGAAAAATGCGGGCGCTGACATCGTGACGTTTATACGTTATGAGGTTGGCGACGGCATTGAAAAAGCGGACGAAGACTTTGCGGCGGAAGTCGCGGCACAACTGCAGTAAACCGGCTTAATCTGGTCATGCCCAAAAAAGAACGCAAATACAATCGCATACTGCTCAAGCTCAGCGGTGAAGCATTGACGGGTGCGGCTGACTTCGGCATCGATCCTAAAGTGCTCGACCGCATGGCAGTAGAGGTTGGGCAGCTGGTCGGTCTAGGAGTCGAAGTCGGTATGGTGATTGGCGGCGGCAACCTTTTCCGTGGCTCGATGCTGCATGCGGCAGGTATGGAGCGGGTTACCGGCGATCACATGGGCATGCTGGCGACGGTGATGAACGCCCTGGCCATGCGCGACGCCCTTGAGCGGGCGAACATCGCCACTCGGGTCATGTCGGCGATACAGATGAGTGGTGTTGTTGAACATTACGACCGCCGCAATGCCATTCGCCATCTTAATGCCGGAGACGTGGTGATTTTTTCCGCCGGCACCGGCAATCCTTTTTTCACCACAGACTCCGCGGCTTGTTTGCGCGGTATTGAGATTGAGGCGGACCTGGTTTTAAAAGCGACCAAGGTTGATGGTGTCTATTCGGATGACCCGAAAATCAATCCGGAAGCCACCAAATTCGATAAACTTACCTACGACGAAGTGATCGACAAGAAGCTAGGGGTGATGGATCTGACGGCGATACTCCTCAGTCGGGATCATCAAGTTCCCATCAAGGTCTTCAACATGAATAAGCCCGGTGCGCTGCTGGACAACGTAATGGGCAAGCCGGACGGCACTCTAATCGAGTGACCATCGAGGCACCGCCTCTGGTGGCTAAACAAGTCACAGGCGGCCAGCAGCAAAGCGGAGACGACAGCGTTTCAGGGAGAACAGGCAAGATGGTCAATGACATAATCAAGGATGCTGAGGACAGGATGAAGAAAAGTCTGGCTTCCCAGGAAGAGGCGTTCAAGAGAATCCGCACCGGACGTGCTCATCCCAGTCTGCTGGATGGCGTCGTTGTATCCTATTACGGCGCCGATACTCCCCTGAATCAACTCGCCAATATCACAGTCGAACAGGGCCGCAATCTGATTATTTCGCCTTGGGAAAAAGGCCAAATCGGAGAGATAGAGAAAGCCATTATGAAATCCGACCTTGGCCTGAATCCCTCCAACAACGGCGACACGATCCGGGTTCCCATGCCGCCTCTGACCGAGGAAACTCGCCGCGAGTACACCAAACAGGCCAAACACGAGGCCGAGAATGCGCGTGTTGCTATCCGCAATATCCGCCGCGATGCCAACAACGACTTTAAGGATTTGCAAAAAGAAAAACAGATCAGTGAAGATGATCAGCGACGGGCGGAGGAGCAGGTGCAAAAACTGACGGATAAGTACATCGCCGCTGTCGAGTCGGCCTACCAGGAGAAAGAGACCGACCTGCTAAGCATTTAGTGCTTCTCCGGCTGCGGTCGGCTATTCATTCAGTCTCAGACTCCGAGGCCTTGTGAGTGATTCACCCAGAAACATCAGAATTAGTGATGACGCCTGACACCAGTCTGCAGATTCCGAGGCATGTCGCGGTCATCATGGACGGCAACAATCGTTGGGCCAGAGCCAGAGGGCTGCCGACCAAATCCGGACATCGTCATGGTGCTGAGGCGGCCAGGGACCTGGTCAATTCCTGTGTGCGCCGCGAAATTCCCTACCTGACCCTCTTCGCATTCAGCAGCGAAAACTGGATTCGTCCCAGCACTGAAGTCCGTGGTCTCATGGCTCTGTTCCTGTCGGTGCTGCGACGGCACGAGATCAGGCATTTCCATCGCAAGAACGTTCGCTTTCGGTTTGTCGGAAGACGCTCCGACTTCTCTTCCAAGCTGCAGAAAAACATGACAGATGTGGAGGAGCTCACGCGGAACAATACCGGCACCACAGTCATAGTGGCCGCCGATTATGGCGGCCGCTGGGATATCACGCAGGCGGCTCAGGCTCTGGTGAAGCAGGTAGAGCAGGGCGAGTTGAGTCGCGACGAGATCACAATCGAACGACTGCATGCGCACACGGCTCTGGGCGCTTACCCCGACCCCGACTTTTGTATCCGCACCGGCGTCGAGAAGCGCATCAGCAATTTCCTGCTCTGGCAGTTTGCTTACACCGAATTTTATTTCACCAACAGCTACTGGCCCGATTTCAACGACGAGGAGTTCCAACTCGCTTTGGACGACTACGCCCGGCGGCAACGACGATTCGGTGGCCATGAGGATCAGTGCGACGCTCATGGTTAGTGATTTGCGACAACGGGTGATCACAGCTTTAGTCCTGTTGTCCGGTCTGGTTACAGCCACCAGCCTGCTCAGCCCTTTCCTGTTTGCGCTGTTCATGGCTGCCGTAGTGCTGGTCGGAGGTTGGGAGTGGGCTGGTTTCGTCCAGCTCGATCAGCGCCGGAGTAAGCTGGGTTTCATGCTGACGTTGACTGCCGGCGTTGTTGGGCTGTTCCTGATGCTCGGAGTGACACCGGATGCACAGTCTGTCGATGGTTTTCGCGTCGCGATGCTGCTCTGGCTGGGTCTGTTGTTCTGGGTGCTGGCATTCATCATGCTGTGGGGGTATCCGGCCAGCGCTCATCATTGGAACGATAAATCTAAAATAGCGCTGATGGGTCTGTGTGCCCTGCTGCCGACCTGGGTGGGCCTGGTGCAGCTAAAATACCTGCAAACAGAAGGTTTCCTGGTAATGGGGCTAGTGGTGATGGTGGCAGCAGTGGACATCGGCGCCTATTTCTTTGGTATTGCCCTTGGCCATACCAAGCTGGCGCCGAAGTTGAGTCCCAATAAATCCTGGGAGGGTGTGTGGGGCGGTCTGCTCACCTGCTTTACGCTGGGTGTGCTGCTGGTCTGGGCTCTGGACCAGTTTCTTATTCCGCTGACGCGATCGCAACAGCTGACTCTGCTGCTGTTGAGTCTTACCGTCACTTTTTTCGGTGTTACTGGTGATCTGGTCGAGAGCATGCTCAAGCGCAACTGCCACATCAAGGACAGCGGCTCCCTGCTGCCTGGCCACGGCGGTCTGCTGGACCGGGTAGACGGCTTGATGGCCGTGACTCCGGCGTTTGTGCTGACACTGCTACTGACTTTGACGGATCTGGAATAAGGGATGGAGCAGAACGCTGCGATACAACGCCTGTCCATTTTAGGGTCAACCGGCTCGGTGGGCCAGAGCACCCTCCAGGTGGTGGCGGACAACGACGGCTTCGAGGTTTTCGCCCTCAGTGCTCATAACAATATCGAGTTGCTGCTGCAGCAGGCGCTGCAGTTTTCTCCTGCGGTTGTGGTGGTCAGTGATGCCGGTCGCGCCGGCGCCATGGCGGATCTGCTGCGTGAGAACGGCTGCAAGGCCGAACTGCTTGTGGGCGAGGAGGGCCTGTGTCAGATCGCCTCGGCGCCGGAGGTCGACGCGGTCATGGCGGCTATCGTTGGCGGCGCCGGTCTGGCCCCTAGTCTGGCAGCGGTGTCGGCGGGCAAGCGTGTGCTGCTGGCCAACAAAGAGGCTTTGGTCATGTCGGGTCGACTGTTTATGGACAGCGCCCGCGAGGCCAGTGCTCGCATCATCCCTATCGACAGCGAACACAATGCGATTTTCCAGTGCCTACCGGCACAGGATTCGGCGACCGACCAGACCGACATGGAACAGGTCAACCGTATCGTGCTGACTGCCTCTGGAGGACCGTTCCTGAAGACGCCACTGCCACAGCTCGCCGGGGTGACGCCGGAGCAGGCCTGCAGGCACCCGAAGTGGTCCATGGGGCGGAAGATTTCCGTGGATTCGGCCACCATGATGAACAAGGGGCTTGAGTTTATCGAGGCCTGCTATCTATTCGGCGTCAGCCCCGCCCAGGTCGACGTCCTGATGCATCCTCAGTCCATTATCCACTCCATGGTGCACTATCGCGACGGCTCGGTGCTGGCTCAACTCGCCAATCCCGACATGCGTATTCCCATTGCCTACGGTCTGTCCTGCCCCGGGCGGATAAAATCCGGCGCTGACTGGCTGGACCTGGCGCAAGAGGAGGCACTGGAATTTCTGACGCCCGATCTGGAGCGCTTTCCCTGTCTGCGCCTGGGCATGGAGGCGGCGGCGGCGGGCGGCACTTCGACCGTTGCCCTGAATGCCGCCAATGAGGTGGCCGTGGCGGCGTTTCTGGATCGCCAGCTGGCTTTCATCCGCATACCGCAGATTATAGAGCGGGTACTGTCGAAAATACCTTGTGAAGCGGCGGCAAGTCTCGCTATCATTCAGGACTGTGATTCACACGCAAGATCGCTTGCTAAAGAATTGATAATTAAGGAGTTTCATTAGTTTCCTGGCTCGGCTGGGAGCTTTTCAGGCCGATATGAGCCGCATTCGTCCCCTATCCGCCTCCCAATCCCATGCTTGAAATACTTATCAGCGTAGTTGCTCTGCTAGTGACCCTGGGAATTCTGGTCACGATTCACGAATTCGGCCATTTCTGGGTGGCCCGGCGCTGTGGTGTCAAGGTTCTGCGCTTCTCCATAGGTTTTGGCCGCGCGGCCAAAACCTGGATCGGCAAGGACGGGGTAGAATATGTGATCGCTCCCATTCCCCTCGGCGGATACGTAAAAATGCTGGGGCAGGAAGATATCTCCGTGAGCGAGGCCAGCGCAGTGTCAGCCGCCGAGCGGCACCAGTCCTTCGCCTTCAAGCCACTGTGGCAGCGCATGGCTATCGTGGCAGCAGGCCCGGTTGCCAACTTTCTGCTTGCCATCTTTGTCTACTGGCTAATCAATCTGAGTTACGGCGTTAACGGTACCGCACCCGTTGTCACTGGCATTGAGCCAGGCTCCGCTGCCGACCGAGCCGGACTGGAGGTGGGTGACGAAATCCTGGCTGTGGATGGCCGCGAAACCATTATCTGGCAGCAGGTTACCCTGCAACTTCTCGGCCGCATGGGCGAGACCGGCGCGATCACCCTGAGCATTGATCCGGCCGATTCGAGTACCATTCGCGAGGTGAATATCCCCATCTCTGGATGGCTCGGCAGTGAAACTGAACCCAACCCGGTGTCTGATCTGGGTATCGTTCAACTGCAGATTCCGGCGCGGATAGACGAGGTGTTCAGCGCTGAACCTGCAGCCTTGGCCGGGCTTCAGCCTGGTGATCTGGTGCTCAGCGCCGCGGGTCAGCCCGTGCAGGGTTGGAGCCAATGGGTTGACATCGTCCGCGCCAGCCCGGAACGTTCCCTGGATGTGCGTGTCGAACGCGAGGGCAGAGAAGAGAGACTGGCCCTGACCCCCCGGGCCGTGACGCTTGAGGACGGCAGCACCATAGGCAGCATCGGGGCCTCCGTGCAGCAGGTCAGCTACGAGGAGCTGGTGCCCGCCGAGTGGCAGCGGCAGATTCGTTTCAACGCGCTTTCGGCCATAGGCCCCGCCATTTCAGAGACCTGGGAAAAATCTGTCTTCGTTCTTGATTCAGTGAAGAAGATGGTGGTGGGTCTGATCTCGGTTAAAAATATCAACGGCCCCATCACCATTGCACAAGTGGCGGGTGAAACGGCGAGCTATGGGCTTGACGTGTATCTGGGATTTCTGGCTCTGTTGAGCATATCGCTGGGCGTGCTCAATCTACTGCCGATCCCCGTCCTCGATGGCGGCCATCTGCTGTTTTACACCATTGAAGCCGTGATCAGGCGGCCAGTGCCGGAGCGGATCCAGGCATGGGGGCTGCAGCTGGGCCTTCTCGTCATTTCCGGCATCATGGTGCTAGCGGTCTATAACGACGTCACGCGACTACTCTAAAACCAACCAGTCACAAGCCTGCCACTGATTGCAACAAGCGACTACTTGAATACTATGCTGGACATGAAGAAATTCCTCATTTCTATGCTGCTTGCGCTCGGGCTGGCCGGGACAGCGCAGGCGCAGAACTTTACCATCGCTGACATCATCGTCGATGGTTACCAGCGCATCTCGCCGGGCATTATCTATAATCTGCTGCCGATAGGTATAGGCGATCAAGTCAATTCACAGACCTCGGCGGAAGTCATCCGCGCCCTGGCTCAATCAGAGTATTTCGATGAGATAGAGGTGGCGCGTGAGGGCAACATACTCGTCATCTCAGTCGTGGAAAGACCTTCCGTTGCAGAGATTAGCATCGAGGGTAACAGCGTCCTTGAGACCGAAGACATCATCAACAATATGGCCTCGGCCGACATTGCCGAGGGTCAGATTTTTACCCGTGCCGCTCTGGAAGCTATCCAGCAGGGCATCCAGGATGTGTATTCTTCCCGGGGCCGCTACGGTGCTTCGGTGGAAGTTGAAGTGGAAGAACTGCCGCGCAACCGGGTGGCCATCAGTCTGGACATCAACGAGGGCGAGGAATCGCGTATTCGCGGCATTAACATCGTCGGCAATTCTGCCTTCGAGGACGAAGAGCTGCTCGGTCTGCTGGAGCTCGGCACCAAGTCCTGGTACATGTTCCTTAGCCAGCGTGACCGCTATTCCCGAGAACAGTTCGCCGGCGACCTGGAACGTCTCGAGGATTTTTACCTGGATAACGGCTACGTGGAATTCAGCATAGACTCCACGCCTATCGCCATCACGCCAGACCGCAAGGAAGTCTATATCACCATCAACGTGACCGAGGGTGCGCAGTACGCCATAAGTAACGTCGATCTGGCCGGTGACCTAGTCGATGCTGAAGAGCTGCTGCGGGCAGCTATTTTCGTGCGCCCGGGGCAGATTTATTCGCAGGGTCTGGTGACCGGGACCGAGGAAATCATGGTGCAGTTCCTGGGCAATCTCGGCTATGCCTTCGCCCAGGCCACCGGCGTTCCCGAGGTTAACGAGGATGAGCAGACGGTGGAAGTTACTTTTTTCATCGAGCCCGGCAATCGGACCTACGTCAATCGCATCAATTTCACTGGCAATCTTTCCACCGCCGATGATGTGCTCAGACGCGAGATGCGCCAGCTCGAGGCAGCGCCAGCCTCCAGTCTGCAGATCGAGCAGTCCAAGGTGCGTCTCGAGCGACTGGGTTACTTCGAAATGGTTGAGGTGGAAACCGAGGAAGTCCCTGGTACTGACGATCAGGTCGACGTCAACTACGCCGTGAGCGAACAGAATTTCGGCGCCGTGAGTTTTCAGATCGGCACCGGCGGTGGTGGTAACTTCTTTATCAGCTCCAATCTGCAGGCGCAGAACTTTTTGGGTACCGGCCGCACCGTCGGCGTGGGTATCAGTAAGACCCGTTTTTCCGAGAGCCTGAACTTCCGTTACGTTGACCCCTATTTCACCCCGGATGGTGTCAGTCGCGGCTTCAATATCTTCGCCCAAAAAATTGAATCACCCTTTAACGTGTCCAATTTCAACACCACTTCCTACGGCGGCTCCCTGAGTTTCAGTTACCCGCTCAGCGAAATCATGGGAGTGGGATTCGATCTCGGATTTACCCACACCGAGTTGTCTGCAGGCCTAGGCTCGGTGCAGGAAATAATCAGTAGTCCGATTCTGTTGGACGGTGTCGATAAATACGTGATCTCGCCGCCCAACGCCAATCCCTTCGACGGCCCGGTCGTGGATTCGGTGCTTGGCGATATTTCGGACCTGAGTACCGCCCAGCTGCAAATGAATGCGGATACCGGTTTCGTCGACCGCAACGGCGATACTTTTGACAATTTCACCATAACCGGCAACTGGTTCCGCAACACCCTTAATCGCGGTCAGCTCGCCACCGACGGCTCTTTGCATCAGCTCGGGATCGAGGTCACCCTGCCGGGAAGTGACCTCCAGTACGCCCGCATCAATTATTCTAACCAAATCTACTGGCCTATCACCCAGAGCAGGGATTGGGTCGTTGCCCTGCGCACTAACCTGGGCTATGGCTTCGGCTATGGCGACACCGAGGAGCTGCCGTTCTTTAATCATTTCTTCGCCGGTGGGCTTATCGCCGGCGGCGGCCGCGTGCGTGGCTATGACGAGAACAGTCTGGGACCGCGCAGCACGGCCGGTGCGCGCTACATTACCGAGCGTGGTATCCAGCTTCTGCGTGACGAAAACGGAGAAATCATACGTGACGAAAGCGGTCAGGCCCGGCTTACTGGCACCGGCTACCAGACCGAACTGTTCCGGGATGAAAACGGCAATATTGTCGTTGGTCCCGACGGCGATCCAGAAGTGCAGCTTGCCGTGCAAGAATTCTTTCTCGACGAGGATTTTGACAGCTTTGGTGGTAACATACTGACTACTGCGACGCTGGAACTGTTGTTCCCTCTACCCTTTGTTCCGGATAACAGTCGTGTGCGCTCCGCTTTCTTTATTGACGCGGGAAACGTATTTTCCTCAACTTGCACGGAAAGGCAGAGGCTGTTTAACGACTGTACGGATTTCGATTTCGACGGGTTGCGCTATGCGGCAGGTATCAGCCTGACTTATCTGTCCCCCTTCGGTCCACTGACTTTCTACCTGGCGCAGCCATTCGGTGATCGGGAAGGGGATGACACCAAGCAATTCGATTTTACCGTGGGAACCGGATTTTGAGGCAAAGCCAACGGCTGTTTAGGAGTTCCCGGGAATTCATCGCTTCCGACCAGGCTGCAGTCGGAACAGAACATGGAGACACGATGTGAAGATTTTGAGATTACTGATTACAGGTTTGACCCTGATCGCTTTCAGCCAGCTAGCCGCTGCCCAGGACGGGGTAAAAATTGGCGTGCTGAATCCCCTGCAGGCTCTGTTCAATTCTGACCCCGCCCGCGTGGTGCAGCAGGAACTGGAGCAGGAGTTCGCTGAAGATGAGGCCCGCGCCAATGCCCTGACGCAGCAGCTCCGGGAGCTACAGGAAGAGTTCCAGCAGAACGAGGCCGTGATGACTCAGGAGCAAATACGGCGCATGAATTCCAACGCCCAGGACCTGCAGGTACAGCTGCAGCTGATCCAGGAGCGCGTGCAGCAAGCGCTCCAGGAAAAAAATCAGGAGTTTTTGGCGAGTATGCAGAATGAGCTGGCCGCAGCGGTCAGTGATGTGGTGGCGGAAGGCGGCTACGACCTGGTCGTCAATGCGGAATCTGTGCCTTACTTCGCCCCGGTACTCAATATCACAGCCAGAGTGACAGCTAAGCTCAACGAGAATTATCAAGACTAGAGATACCCTGTTCTGGCAGAGCATCCCTAACCCCAGACTCGAGTTAGCGTCAGGTGTCACTAAAAAAGCATTTCACCCTGGGCAAACTGGCGGGGCTGGTTGAACTTGAACTAGTCGGTGACGCCGGAATTAAAGTTGACGGACTCGGCACTCTGAGCAATGCCGGGCCTTCACAAATTAGTTTTCTTAGCAATCCTGCCTATACGGCCCAATTAGCCGATTGCCGGGCTGCGGCAGTCATCCTGTCGCGGGATTTTGCCAGCAAATGTCCGGTGGCAGTATTGCTCTCGGACCAACCCTATTTGAGTCTCGCTCGAGTCAGCGCTCTGTTTGCCGCCGAAACCGCAATTGAGAGCGGTACCCATCCCAGCGCCTGCGTGGACGCGACGGCAACGGTCGCGAGCAGTGCCAGTATCGGGGCCAATGCGGTCGTGGAGGCAGGAGTCGAGATCGGTGAGCACGTTGTCATCGGACCCGGCTGTTTCGTCGGCAAGAGAGCCCGGATCGGCGCCAACTCGATCTTACACGCTAATGTTACCCTCTATGATGACGTCCGCCTCGGCCGGCAGGTCCGGGTGCACAGTTCAACGGTTATTGGAGCGGATGGTTTCGGCTACGCGTCTGATGGCGAAAGATCGATCAAGATACATCAACTCGGCGGCGTCAGGATTGGCGACGATGTTGAAATCGGCGCCGGCACAACTATTGATCGTGGGGCGATCGACGACACTGTTATAGAACAGGGCGTTAAGATAGACAACCAGGTTCAGATCGCTCACAACTGTCATATCGGGGCAAACTCAATAATTTGCGGCTGTACGGCCCTGGCGGGCAGCGTCAAGTTAGGCAAGCACTGTGTGCTTGGCGGTGCTGTTGGGGTGATCAATCATGTCAGCCTTACCGATGGTGTGCAGGTCAGTGCCATGTCACTCGTCAATCGGAGTATTACCCGACCCGGCGCCTATTCTTCGGGCACCGGTCTGATGACGACAGGCACCTGGAAGCGTAATATTGTCCGCTTCCGTCAACTCGATGCTATCGCCCGGAAACTGAAGGAATTGGAGAGTTCGACCGATAAGAAGTGAGGGTGCTTGAATCAGATCCCCGCCGTCTGGCAATGGGATCGAGAGGCGGTTGGTCGATTGCAGGTCGTCAGTTCGGTGGACACATTCTCTGACAATTAATAGCAATAGCCGGGTCTTCGCAGTCTCGGCCCGCAATTCCGGCAGGGACTGTTCCGATTCAGCTCCGCAGGTCGTCAAGCGGGGTCGCGTATACTGCGGCCTGCACTTTTTTGGAATAACGATGCTTTTAGACATTGAAGAAATCAAGGAATACCTGCCGCAGAGATATCCGTTTCTGTTGGTGGACCGGGTCGTGGAGATGGAACTGGGCAAGTCTATACTGGCCTACAAAAACGTTACCGTGAACGAGCCCTTCTTTCAGGGGCATTTCCCGGATCAACCGATCATGCCCGGCGTCCTGATCATTGAGGCTCTGGCGCAGGCCGCCGGGGTGCTTGGTTTCAAGAGCCAGGAAAAGAAGCCCAAAGACGGCTATCTGTACTATTTTGTCGGGGCCGACGATGTCAGACTTCGACGGCCGGTTGTACCCGGGGATCAACTGATGTTGAGTGCCGAGGTGATCACCAATCGGCGTGGAATCTATAAATTCGCCGCCAAGGCAACGGTAGCGGGTGAATTGGTTGGCACCATGACCATCATGTGTGCGGAGAGACGGGTCGATGTCGATTGACGACAGTGCCCGCATCGACGCTTCCGTTGAGCTGGGCGAGGACGTTTACATTGGGCCCTGGTGCTCTATAGGCCCCGGCGTCAGTGTTGGCAGTGGCTCAAGGATTGAGTCCCATGTTGTCATCCGCAGCAACACCCGCATTGGGCGTGATAACCGCATCTTTCAGTTCGCTTCGGTGGGCGAAGATCCGGCGGACAAGAAATTCGAGGGCGAGCAGACCTGGCTCGAAATCGGCGACGGCAACGTTTTTCGCGAAGGGGTCACGCTGCATCGGGGCACCGGCGTTGGCGGCGGCGTTACCCGCATCGGCGACGACAACCTGATGATGCCCTATGTCCATATTGCCCATGATTGTCAGGTCGGCAGTCACACCGTGTTTGCCAATAACGTGGGGATTTCCGGTCACGTTCAGGTTGACGACTGGGCGATACTCGGCGGCTATGCCGGGGTGAATCAGTTTCTCAATATCGGCGCTCATGCCATGGTCGGCGGCATGACCCATATATCGAATGATGTGCCCGCGTACATGATCGTCAGTGGCCGTCCGGCTACTGTGCGCTCCGTCAACGCTATCGGTCTTGAGCGCAGAGGCTTCAGCAAAGAGGCCATCGCTGAGATACGCGAGGCATTCAAGGTCATCTATAAGCGCAACTACAGTCTGCAGAAGGCCATCGAAGAGCTTAGGGTCATGAGCGAATCCTGCCCCGAGCTCAAGATTCTCCTGGACTCGCTGGAGAATTCCAAAAAGGGGATACACCGTTAGGGGGCCTCTGGCTTCTTCAGGCCGGTCTCTGCTGGAGTCTGCAAGCTGCTACCGCCACGTCGGTGCCATCACTGCTGTCAGGCGTTGTCTCTGTAAGCCAGAAAGCCGGTTGCCTTATTTAGCGAATTCCGGGACCTCTATCCGAGTGCGGGCAAGAGCACACGGCTCGCCTGACAGCCGCACAGGGAGAATTTGACCATGGCCAGGCCCTTGCGCTTCGGCATTCTGGCCGGAGAGCCGAGCGGCGATAATCTCGGCGCCGGATTGATCGAGAGCCTTCGGGCCTTGTATCCGAAGGCAGAATTTGTCGGTATCGGTGGCAGCAGGATGATCGCCGCTGGCTGCCAGTCACTGGTTCCCATGCAAAGACTGTCGGTGATGGGATTCGTCGAACCCCTGGGAAGGCTGCCCGAACTGCTGCGGATAAAGCGCCGGCTGGAGCAGTTATTTCTCGCCGAGCCGCCGGATGCCTTCATCGGCATCGATTCCCCTGATTTCAACCTGCGCCTGGCCGCTACTCTGCGCCGCCATGACATCAAGACCGTGCATTACGTCAGTCCCAGTGTCTGGGCCTATCGCGCCAAACGCATCGTCAAGATCAAGGCTGCTGTGGACCTGATGCTTACCCTGTTCCCCTTCGAGACGGCGATCTACGAGGCCAACGACATTGCCGCGGTCTGTGTCGGCCATCCCCTGGCGGACAGCATCGATTTCGAAGACAGAAAAATGCAGCACCGCCAGCGTCTGGGTCTGGAGCAAGATGCCCGCATCGTGACCCTCATGCCCGGTAGCCGCAGCGGTGAAATCAGGCGCCTGGGTCCGGATTTCATCGGCGCCGCACTGGCGGCACAGCGGCATTGTTCACAGCTTAAGTTCCTCATCCCTTGCGCCGGCCCCGAGGCCCGCAGCCTGATCGAGGCACAATTGCAGGCGGCGGCTGTTGTCCCGGACCGGAATTTCCAATTGCTCGACGACTCCCACCTGGCTATCAGTGCCGCTGATCTGGTGTTGATGGCATCGGGTACGGCGACCCTGGAAGCCCTGCTGCTCAGGCGCCCAATGGTCGTCTGTTACAAGCTGGCGGCTCTCACTTACATGGTCGCCTCGCGCATGGTGAAAATCCCCCACGTGGCCTTACCCAACCTGCTGGCAGGCAGGGAGCTGGTGCCAGAGTATCTGCAGGCGCGGGTCAAGATTCCAGTGCTGCGGGATGAGATCTTGGGCTTTTTTAACGAGGCGCCCGGGGCCAGGGTGAAGGTAGACAAAATGCTCCAGGAATTCGATGCCATCCATCGACAGCTTCAGCGTGACGCCTCGGCCCAGGCTGCGGCCGCCGTCAGGCAGTTGCTCAATGCAGGCTGAAATCTAATGGGGCGAGGGAACCTGGAGCAGACTGCGTTCAACCTGGCCGCGGGTACCGATGAGGTTGGGCGTGGCCCCCTCGCGGGTGATGTGGTTGCCGCTGCGGTCATCCTCGATCCGGCGCAGCCGATCGCGGGCCTGGCCGACTCGAAGACGCTCAGCCACGCCCGGCGTCTGCAGCTCGCTGCGACCATTGAAAACGAGGCGCGGGCTTTCAGTGTGGCTCGGGCCAGTGTTGAAGAAATCGACAGCCTCAACATTCTGGCGGCGAGTCTGCTGGCCATGCAGCGCGCCGTTGAGGCGCTGAGCCTGCAGCCAGAATTTGTTTATGTTGACGGCCAGTACTGCCCGACGTGGCACTACCGTTCGCAGGCAGTGGTGGGTGGCGATGGTCGCGTTGCCGCCATCGCCGCTGCCTCCATCCTGGCCAAGGTCCGGCGCGATGCCGAGATGGTGGAACTGGACGGTCGTTATCCAGGCTATGGCTTCGCCCGCCACAAGGGCTATCCGACAGCAGCCCATCTGCAGGCACTGCGTCGGTTGGGCCCCTGCGCCATCCATCGCCGCTCCTTCGCGCCTGTGGCCGCGCTGTTGCGCTAGCCGGAGGCGCCGATTCTTAACACCCTGATAGAAAATCCCAGTTGAGCCGTGCGCGGCAGTCATTAATAATTGCGCCTATGCCGAATCCCGACCCTAATAGCTTTATCCATCTTCGCCTGCACACCGAATTCTCCATCAAGGACGGCCTGGTCACTATCGCGCCCCTGATTGCACGACTGCGGGAGATGCAGATGCCGGCGGTGGCTATCACTGACGTGGCGAATCTGTTCGGCCTGATCAAATTTTATTCGGCGTCCATCAGAGCCGGCATCAAGCCTGTGTGTGGCTGCGATGTGGTAGTGGAGAATGATGACGGTGTGCGCAGCAATATCGTGCTTCTGGTGCAGAATGACATCGGCTATCTCAACCTGACCAACCTGATCTCAGAGTTGTACACACGCGAGGGTGGGCCGTCTGACCCGGTGCTTTTCCAAGCCGCGCTGAAAGGGCGCACCGAGGGCCTTATTGCGTTGTCCGGCGCTTTGCAGGGCGACATCGGCAAGGCCTTGCTGGCGGCAGAGACGGAGCTGGCTTCAACGGCGCTTGCTGCCTGGCAGCGCCTGTTCCCGGGGCGCTTTTACATCGAGCTGCAGCGCGTTGGAAAAGACGAGGAGGAGTATTACGTCACCGCGGCAGTCAAGCTGGCCCTGGACCGTCAGTGTCCGGTCGTTGCCACCAACGATGTGCGCTTTTTAGACCAGGAAGATTTCGAGGCCCACGAAGTCCGGGTCTGCATCAACGAACGCCGCACCCTGGATGACCCGCGTCGGCCCCGTAACTATAGTGACCAACAATACCTCAAGAGCAAAGAGCAAATGCTGGCGCTCTTTGCCGATATTCCGGAGGCTATTGCCAATAGCGTCGAGATCGCCAGGCGTTGCAATCTCAGTATCACCCTCGATCAGCCTTCCTTGCCGAACTACCCGGTGCCGGATGGCATGAAGCTGGAGGATTATCTCGCCAGTCTGTCCAGCGCCGGCCTGCAAAAACGCCTGGAGAAGAGTCATGGCGAGCGGGCGGCAGACAGTGAAGTCAGCACGCCCTACCTCGAGCGTCTGGATCGGGAGCTCAAAATTATCAATCAGATGGGCTTTGCCGGTTACTTTCTGATCGTCATGGAATTCATCCAGTGGGCTAAGAACAATGGTATCCCCGTGGGCCCTGGGCGCGGTTCCGGGGCCGGCTCCATCGTCGCCTATGCCCTGGGTATTACCGATCTGGATCCTCTCAAGTACGACCTGCTGTTCGAGCGTTTCCTTAACCCCGAGCGTGTCTCCATGCCTGATTTCGACGTGGATTTCTGCATGGAGGGAAGGGACCGGGTCATCCAGCACGTGGCCGAGCTCTATGGCAGTGAGGCTGTCTCACAAATAATTACATTTGGCACCATGGCAGCGAAAGCGGTGGTGCGTGACGTGGCGCGGGTACAGCGCAAACCCTACGCGCTGGCTGACAAACTGTCGAAGTTGATTCCTTTCGAACCCGGTATAACTCTGGCCAGGGCATTCGAGCAGGAGCCCCAACTCGGTGAATTCGTCGACAGCGATGATGATGCCGAAGAGATCATTGACATGGCCTACAAGCTGGAGGGTCTGACCCGCAATGTTGGCAAGCATGCCGGCGGGGTGGTCATCGCGCCCACCCGGCTCACTGATTTCACGCCGCTATGGCGCGATGAGTCCGGCCACGGCCTGGTTACCCAGTTCGACAAGAACGACGTCGAGACTGCGGGCCTGGTCAAGTTCGATTTTCTCGGACTGCGCACCCTGACCATAATCGACTGGGCGGTGAAGATGATCAACGCCAAGTTCGGCGACGACCAGGCAGCTGTGGACATCAACGATCTGGCGCTGAATGACCCGGAAGTCTATCGGCTGCTCAAGCGCGGTGAAACTACAGCGGTATTTCAGCTCGAATCCCGCGGCATGAAGGACCTCATCAAGAGACTCCTGCCGGAAACATTTGAGGACATCATTGCCCTGGTGGCGCTGTTTCGTCCCGGGCCACTGCAGTCTGGCATGGTCGATGACTTCATCTCCCGCAAGCACGGCAAGACCCAGGTGACCTACCCACATCCGGACCTGGAACCGGTGCTGTCCACGACCTACGGTGTCATTCTCTACCAGGAACAGGTCATGCAGATCGCCCAGGTGCTGGCCAACTATTCCCTCGGTGGCGCCGACATCCTGCGTAAGGCCATGGGCAAGAAGAACCCCAAAGAGATGGCCAGGCAACGCCAGATTTTCACCGCAGGCGCAACGCAGCGCGGCATCGATCCCAAACTCGCTGCCTCCATCTTCGATCTGATGGAGAAATTCGCCGGCTACGGGTTCAACAAGTCCCACTCCGCGGCCTACGCGCTGGTGTCCTACCAGACTGCCTGGCTGAAAACGCACTATCCAGCTTATTTCATGGCGGCGGTGCTTTCCGCGGACATGCAGAACACCGACAAGATTGTCACCCTGATCGATGAATGCCGGGCGATGAAACTGGCTGTGCTGCCGCCGGATGTGAACGTGGGCAGCTACAATTTCACCGTCAACGACAGTAACGAGATTGTCTATGGTCTGGGCGCCATCAAGGGGCTGGGGGAGGGACCGGTGGAGCGAATACGGGCGGCCCGCGCCGATGGAATCTTCGAAAATCTGCTCGACCTGTGCCAGCGGGTGGATCCCCACGCTGTCAACAAGCGCAGCCTCGAGGCCCTGATCCGCGCTGGTGCTCTGGACAGGCTCGTTGCCGGCGATCCGGACCATGCCCGGGCTCAGCTCACGACCATGCTTCCCGTCGCCATCAAGGCGGCGGAACAAAGCAGCCGCAATCAGGCCAGCGGCGTCGACGACCTTTTTGGCGGCATCGCCCCGCAGGAGGCGGAGCCGGAAAGGGCTCAGGCCGATCCCGGCTTTCGGCCCTGGAGCGAGAGGCAGCGCCTGGCTGCCGAGAAAGAAACCCTGGGGCTGTTTTTGTCGGGTCACCCTATCGATGAACATCTTCTGGAACTGAGCCAGATCGCCCATGCCCGGTTGGCCCAACTGCGGCCGCAGCGGGGCTCGCAGATTGCCGCCGGCTTGCTGCATGGTTTCCGCACCATGAAGAGCAAGACCGAAGGCACGATTGCCTTTCTAACGCTGGATGATCGCAGCGGCCGCTTCGAAGTGTTTTTATCCACTCGGGAATATGAGAAGTATCGCGATCTCATCCAGAAGGATGAGATTCTCATCGTCGAGTGCACGGTCAGCGTCGATGATTACAGCGGCGGTGTGCGCGGTTTTGCCCGCGAACTCATGACTCTGGCTCAAGCCCGCAAGCGATTTGCCTGGCAGTTATCGCTACGCCTTGAGGCCGAAAAATTGGCGCCTGATGTCGGAACCGTACTGGAACAGATCCTGGCACCTTATCGCCGTCCTCCGGCAAGGGTGGCGGATCAGGAGAAGAGGGCAAACGGCAGCGCTAAAACCGCTCCGGCAACGGACACGCCAGTTGCGAGCGGATGTCGGGTGCGGCTGACACTGCAACGGCCCAAGTCCAAAGGATGTATACTATGTGGTGAGGAGTGGCAGGTGTTCCCGAATGAAGAACTGATACAGCGTCTGCGCTCTGAGTTTGGCAAGGATTGCGTCGGCCTGACCTATATCAAGACCAACCGGCTGCACTGAACCTTTGTGTTCTGAGTGCTCTTCACTGAGCTCTCTAAACTAAACTCTCTAAACTCTATAACAAAACGACCGCGGATTTTGCATGGACCCGAACTATCTTGATTTCGAGCAGCCGATCGCCGAACTGGAGGCCAAGATCTCCGAGCTGCGCCTGGTGAGTACCGATGGGGAACTGGATCTTAATGATGAAATCCAGAATCTACAGAAAAAAAGCACTCGCCTGACAGAAAAGATTTACTCTAATTTGAGCCCCTGGCAGATCTCACAGGTGGCCCGGCATCCGCTGCGGCCCTACACGCTGGATTACATCCGGCACATTTTCTCGGATTTCGATGAACTTCATGGCGACCGTCTCTACGCCGACGATCTGGCCATCATCGGTGGACTGGCGCAACTGGATGAGCGCCCGGTCGTGGTCATTGGCCACCAGAAGGGCAGGGGTACGAAGGATAAGGTCCGTCACAATTTCGGCATGCCCCGGCCCGAGGGCTATCGCAAGGCGCGACGGCTGGTCGAGCTCGCTGAGCGCTACCGCTTGCCGGTGCTTACCTTTATAGATACACCTGGCGCTTATCCGGGCATGGACTCTGAGGAGCGGGGTATCAACGAGGCTATCGCCGAGAACATGGCCTTGATGTCGCGCATTCGCATTCCCCTGATCGCCACCGTCACTGGCGAGGCGAACTCCGGGGGCGCAATCGCCATTGGTGTGGCCGACCAGCTCAATATGCTGCAGTACTCCACCTATACCGTGATTACTCCCGAGGGCTGCGCGACTATTCTATGGAAGTCCGCCGAGCATGCTGCTGCCGCCGCGGAAGCCATGGGTGTAACCTCCGAACGCCTGCAGGAGCTGGGTCTTGTTGATTTCACCATACCCGAGCCCCTTGGCGGCGCCCACCGCGACGTGCCCGCTATGGCGGCCACCATCAAGTCGGCGTTGATAGAGCAACTCGACCGGCTGCAGGCCATGAACATCGAAGAGCTCGTCGAGCGACGCTATCAACGCCTCATGAGCTATGGTCTGAACAACGCCTGAGCGCAACCGGCATCGACCCACCGTCAGGTTCTGAGGTCTTTGGATTGGCGCCATGACTGACTTTATCGCCCGCCTCAAGCAGGCGCTGGACAAGATGCCGCCAGGGCCCGAGATGGTGGTCGGTCTCAGCGGCGGTGTTGATTCGGTGGTCCTGCTGCACAGTCTGACGCAGTTGCGGCTGGAGTCGGTTTTCAGTTCCAGCCTGCGAGCGCTGCATGTCAATCATGGGTTGCACCCGCAGGCCGATAGCTGGCAGCAATTTTGTATGAACCTGTGCAAGGACCTGAAGGTGCCGTTCACAGCCGAGAGGGTGGCAGTGACGGCGACTGGGTCGGTGGAGTCGATGGCCAGAGAGGCTCGCTATCGGGTCTTCGCCGCATCCCTCGAGAACGGTGCTGCGCTCATGCTGGCGCAGCACCTGGATGATCAGTTGGAGACTCTGTTCCTGCGTCTCATGCGCGGCGCCGGACCGCGCGGGCTCGCGGGCATGCCGCACTGCCGACCCCTTGGCGCCGGAATACTGTACCGACCGTTTCTCGATTTCACCCGGGCCGAGCTCGTGGCTCAGGCCCAGTCGGCGTCGCTGCGGTGGATAGAAGACCCCAGCAATGCGGACACCGGGCCCGACCGCAATTATCTGCGCCATCGGGTGCTGCCGCTCGTGGAGGCACGCTGGCCGGACTACCGCATCCGCTGCTCCAGGAGCAGCGATTTGCTGCGCGAAGCCGATACGCTGCTCGATGAGATGGCCCGGGACGACCTGGAGTCCATCGGCAGCCATGACGGAGCGGGTCTCGAACTGGAGCCGCTGCTGAAGCTGAGCGCCGCCCGCCAGCGCAATCTGCTGCGGCACTGGCTTTCCCTGCTTGCCTTGCCAGTGCCGGGCTGGCACCAGCTGCAGGAGCTGAGCCGTGAGCTTGGCGGCGACTTTAGCCAGCGCGAGAGCGGTTTCGAGCTTGACGGCGTTAGCCTGCAGCAACACCGAGGTTACCTCTTTGCGATCAAGCTAGGGGCGGCGTCCCGGCCGACCGAAAGCCACTGGAACGCAGTGGACCAGACGCTTAAGTCACTGCCCGGCAATGGCCAGCTGCAGGCGCGTCATCGCATCGGCCGCGGCCTTGGCCGTCTGCATGCCGACAACCTGGAGATCCGCTATCGCCAGGGCGGAGAGAGCATTCGCCTGCCGGGTCGCCCGACAAAATCCCTGAAGAAACTCCTGCAGGAAGCGGGAGTCGCCACCTGGTTGCGCTGTCGCCTGCCGCTGCTGTATCGAGACGAACACCTGGTCTGCGTGCCCGGCATCGGACCGCGCGAGGACTGTGCCGCCGGCCCCGACGAAGAAGGCATCGTCATCGACTGGCACGCACCGGATTTCGCACAGCGGCCCGCCTGATGCTGCAATGAATTAATTTACGGCTTACGATTTTGCGGCTTGCGGCTTGCGGCTTGCGGCTTGCGGGTAGCAGGGAGCGGGCAGCAGGTCGTGAGGCCCAGTGCCGGTCTGTGTCAATCAGGCCACGTTCAGGGCTTGGGTCCGCGGCGGAAAAAGCGCGAGTACTGTCTGAGTCCCGAGCGCGCAGCGCGAGGTCGAGTTACGCAGCGCCCGCCGCGGACCCAAGCCCTGTGGCCGACACAGACCGGCACTGGGCCTCACGACCTGCACAGGCCTGGCCTCAGCCGTAAATAATTATCGGGGAACGAATTGTCCTCCCCAAACGCTTCTGGTAGTCTGTAGTTCCATCTGTGAGGGATCGCAGCCGGCGATTTCGATACTAATGGATGGGCCCATGACTCGATACATATTCATCACTGGTGGCGTTGTATCTTCCCTTGGCAAGGGCATCACCTCCGCCTCACTCGCCGCGATTCTCGAAGCCCGCGGTGTCAAAGTTACCCTTCTCAAACTTGACCCTTACATCAATGTCGATCCTGGCACCATGAGCCCGTTTCAGCACGGCGAGGTGTTCGTGACCGAGGACGGCGCCGAGACCGATCTGGACCTGGGCCACTACGAGCGCTTCAGCCGCACGACTATGAGCCAGAAAAACAACTTCACCACCGGTAAGGTGTACGAAGAAGTTCTCAAGCGTGAGCGACGCGGCGACTATCTGGGGGCGACGATTCAGGTCATTCCCCATATCACCGACGAAATCAAACGGCGCATTATCGAGGGAGCGAATGATGCCGATGTGGCGCTGGTGGAAATCGGCGGTACCGTGGGAGACATCGAATCCCAGCCCTTTCTCGAGGCCGTGCGTCAGTTACGCGTGGAACTCGGCTCTGGCCGAGCTTTGTTTCTGCATCTCACCCTCGTGCCCTACATAACCACCGCCGGCGAGATCAAGACCAAACCTACCCAGCACTCGGTGAAGGAGCTGCGCTCCATTGGTATTCAGCCCGATATTCTGGTGTGTCGATCCGAGCAGGTAATCGATGAATCCTCACGCAGCAAGATTGCCCTGTTCACGAACGTTGAACTGCCGGCGGTGATTTCCCTGCCGGATACCGATTCCATCTATCGTATTCCCACTGTTCTGGGTGCCGCCGGTATCGACGAGATCATTGTGCGCAAATTTCAGCTCTCCTGCCCGCGCGCGGATTTTAGCGAATGGGACCGGGTCGTGGACTGGCAGCTGCACCCGGAGCATCAGGTCAATCTGGCCATGGTGGGTAAATACACCGACCTTCTGGATGCCTACAAGTCTCTGAACGAGGCCATCACCCACGCCGGGATTCACACCCGCACCAAGGTCAATGTGCACTACATCGATTCCAGCGGACTGCGTGAGAAGGGCACCGCAGAACTGGAGAACATGGACGCCATCCTGGTACCGGGCGGTTTTGGCGAGCGCGGTGTCGAGGGCAAGATTAAAGCGGTTCAGTTCGCGCGCGAAAACAAGATTCCCTACCTTGGTATCTGTCTCGGTCTGCAGGCGGCGGTCATCGAATTCGCGCGCAATGTCGCCGGCCTAACAGGCGCTCACAGCTCTGAATTCAAGCCCGATTGCGCGCACCCGGTCATTGCGCTGATCAGTGAGTGGACAACCTCCAGCGGCGACAAGGAGCTTCGCAGTGAGGCCTCCGATCTCGGCGGCACCATGCGCCTGGGGGGGCAGAAATGCATACTCGACAAGGACTCTACAACCTACGCCTGTTACGGCAGGGAAGAAATCGTCGAGCGGCATCGTCATCGCTATGAATTCAACAACGACTATATTGATACCCTTACCGGAGCCGGCTTGAGGTTGGCGGGTAAATCAGCCGACGGTAGATTGGTGGAGGTCATCGAAGTGCCGGATCATCCCTGGTTTGTCGGCTGTCAGTTCCACCCCGAATTCACCTCGACGCCGCGCAGTGGACACCCCTTGTTCACCGGCTTCATCAATGCCGCCAAGCAGAGGCGACAGCAACTCACCGCGGGTGGGGAATCCAGGGCGCCGTTTACCACCTCGGCATTGACCACCGCCAATTCGGCGCCGGCCTGAGGCGTCGCTGAGACGGGGATAGAACTCACAGCCGCCATGCCGTATGGAAAGTAAACGCATCCTGATCAGGGAGTTCGAGCTCGCCAACGATCGTCCCTTCGTGCTCTTCGGGGGGATGAACGTACTGGAGTCCCGCGACCTGGCGCTGCAGGTGGCGGAACGGTTTAAGACAGTTACCGATGCCCTGGGCATTGCCTTCGTTTTCAAAGCCTCCTTCGACAAGGCCAACCGATCTTCAAAAGACTCCTATCGCGGGCCAGGTCTGGACCAGGGTCTGGCCTGGCTCGATGACGTCAAGCGCCAGTTCGAAGTGCCGGTGCTGACCGATGTGCACGAGCCGCATCAGGCAATACCAGCGGCCGAGGTAGCGGAGGTAATTCAGCTTCCCGCCTTCCTTTCCCGGCAGACCGATCTGGTGCTGGCCATGGCCAGCACCGGGGTGGTGATAAACATTAAGAAAGCCCAGTTTCTGGCGCCTGAAGAGATGCGGCACATCGTGGGCAAGTTCGAGGCAGCCGGCAACGACAGACTGATTCTCTGCGAGCGCGGCAGCAGCTTCGGTTACAATAACCTGGTGGTCGATATGCTCGGCTTCGACACTCTGAAGGCATTCGGCTACCCGGTCATGTTCGATGTTACTCATGCCCTGCAGCAGCCTGGCAGGTTGAGCGCCAGCGCCGGTGGCCGCCGTGCCCAGGTCACGCAACTGGCCCGGGCTGGCCTGTCCCAGGGGTTGTCAGGGTTGTTCCTGGAAGCGCATCCCGAGCCTGATCAGGCTCTGTGCGATGGACCCTGTGCGCTGGCGCTGGATAAGCTGGCGCCCTTTCTCGAGCAAATGCAGGCCCTGGATACACTGGTTAAAGGTTTCGGGGCCCTGGACACGGCCTGACTTTAATTATGGGTGCTCTTAAAAATGCAGGCATCCCTAAATCAAGAATTGAATTAATTGCGTTAAGGTATTGAAATGGCGAAGATTAAGGAAATAAGAGCCCGGGAGATTTTGGATTCTCGCGGCAACCCCACTATCGAGGCGGATGTGATCCTGGACACGGCGGTACTGGGCAGCGCCTGCGCGCCTTCTGGAGCCTCGACTGGTTCCCGCGAGGCACTGGAGTTGCGCGACAAGGACAGGGCCCGTTACCTGGGTAAAGGCGTGCTCAAGGCGGTAGCGAACGTAAACGGCCCGATTCAGCAGGCGTTGGCGGGTCGCGATCCAGCCGACCAGCAAAGCATCGATCAGGCCATGCTCGACCTGGACGGCACCGAAAACAAATCCGAACTGGGCGCCAATGCAATTCTGGCGGTGTCCCTGGCCACGGCCAAGGCTGCGGCTACCCAGGCAGGAAAGCCACTGTATCAGCACATCGCGGCGCTGAACGGCACTGAGGGTGTGTATTCCCTGCCCGTACCCATGATGAACATCGTCAATGGTGGTGAGCATGCCGATAACAATGTCGACATTCAGGAATTCATGATCCAGCCCACCGGGGCGCCTAGTTTCTCCGAAGCTTTGCGCTATGGCGCCGAAGTCTTCCACGCCCTCAAGTCAGTGCTTTCTGGTAAGGGCATCAGCACGGCGGTTGGGGACGAGGGAGGGTTTGCGCCCGATCTGCCTTCGAATGCCGCGGCGCTGGATGCCATCATCGACGCGGTGGAGCAGGCGGGGCTGCAGATGGGTGTTGATGTGCATCTGGCGCTTGACTGCGCCGCTTCCGAATTCTACCGCGACGGCAAGTATCAGCTCGCTGGTGAAGGCAGAAGTTATGACTCGGATCAATTCGCCGACTATCTGGAACAGCTCTGCGCCAACTATCCCATTCTGTCCATCGAGGACGGCATGGACGAGTCCGACTGGGACGGTTGGGCTAAATTGTCGGCCCAGCTTGGCGATAAAGTTCAGTTAGTGGGTGATGATCTGTTCGTGACCAATACGCAGATTCTGGAACGCGGAATCAAGGAAAATATAGCCAATTCCATCCTCATCAAGTTTAACCAGATCGGTTCCCTGACCGAGACCCTCGCCGCCATCGCGATGGCGCGGAAGGCGGGTTACACGGCGGTAATCTCTCACCGTTCGGGAGAGACTGAAGACACAACCATAGCCGATCTGGCGGTGGCGACGGCAGCGGGGCAGATCAAGACCGGTTCTCTGTGCCGCTCTGACCGGGTGGCGAAGTACAATCGCCTGCTGCGAATTGAGGAAGAACTGGGCAAAAGGGCGTTATACAATGGCATGAAGGAGTTTGAACGCTTCTCCGATTGAGTTCGACGCAGACAGAGCACCAAGACTTAGCAAGCTGAGCAAAGAGCAAAGAGCAAAATGAAGGCACTTCTGACTACACTCGGCGTCATCGCGCTGATTTTACAGTACCAGCTCTGGCTGGGTGGGGACAGCGTGCGCGATCTCAACCTGCTGCAGGAGGACATGGCTGCGCAGGAGGCGACAAATGCTGAACTCGCCGAGCGCAATGAGCGGCTGGCAGTAGAGGTGCTGGATCTGAAAAACGGCCTTGAAGCCGTAGAGGAGCGGGCGCGCTCCGAACTGGGTATGATCGGAGAAGACGAGACTTTTTTTCTGATCGTCGAATAATTATAGGCAGCGGTCTACAAACGGATCCCCGCCGAGCCATCACTATGACTATCTGGGCAATTGTGCCAGCCGCTGGCATCGGCCGCCGCATGGGGTCGATTCAATCCAATTCACTGCCCAAACAGTATGCGCCTCTTCTGGGCAAGCCGGTTTTGGAACATGCACTGGAACGTCTACTGGCGGTAACGGCGATCGAAAAGCTGGTCGTCGTTCTGCATCCCGAAGACCGCCATTTCAAGACCCTGGCAGTCGCCGACGATGAACGCGTTGTCACTGCCCGCGGCGGCGGCGAGCGTCAGCAATCTGTACTGAATGGTCTGGCCGCGCTGGTCGAAGCCAGGGAAGAGGACTGGGTCCTGGTGCATGACGCGGTTCGCCCCTGTGTGCTGAGTGCCGATATTGTCAGGCTCATCGACAGTCTGATGAATCATCCGGTCGGCGGCCTGCTGGGGGCGCCGCTGGACAACACACTGAAACTGGTCGACGAGCAGGGCGAGGTCGCCGGCACCGCGGACAGAAGTCGGTATTGGCACGCTTTCACGCCACAGTTGTTCCGCTTCGGGCTGTTGCGCCGAGCACTCGAGTCGGGACGCGACAGTGGTCAAAGTCTCACCGATGAGGCTTCGGCAATTGAGGCTTTGGGCGAGCGGCCGCGAATGCTGGCGAGCAGCAAGCACAACATAAAGATCACCCATGCCGATGATCTGGCCCTGGCAGAAAACCTACTGGCCTTGCAGGCGAACACTGCGCGGGAGAGACATTTATGAGCATGAGCAATCTGCGCATTGGCCATGGCTACGATGTGCATCGTTACGCGGAGACCTACGACGACAATAAGCCGCTGATACTGGGCGGCTGTAAGATCAGTGAAAAAAGGAGCCTTGTCGCCCACTCGGATGGAGACGTGATACTGCACGCCCTCTGCGACGCCCTGCTGGGGGCCTTGGCGGCAGGGGATATCGGCCAGCACTTTCCCGACAACGACGACACCTACGCCAATGCCGACAGCAGCAAGCTGCTGGCATCGGTGCTGCAGATAGTCAGGGACAAGAACTTCGAGCTGGTGAATGTAGACATCACCGTCATCGCTCAGGTCCCCAAACTGGCCGGCTATCGTCGCCAGATGCTCGACCGTCTGACGGAGCTTCTCGATACCGAGAGCGGGCGCGTCAACATCAAGGCCACAACAACCGAAGGCCTGGGCTTTATCGGCCGCGAAGAAGGCATCGCCTGTCACTGCGTCACCTTGCTACGCACCCACGGCTAAATCCCAGGGGTCAGTACAAATATTCAGCGCTTTCCCAATGGGTCGGAGCAAAGTTCCGGCGTTTCTCCAGGGGGTCGGAACACCGCCTGCCCGGGCTCCTCAGTGGAGGCTAGTTATGGTTGACCTGCGCACTACCGGGAAAGCGGGGTTGTCTCACTCGTTCAGTGCGGGGTAATAACTTGACTGCCTCATTCAGCTGGGGAAAGGGAAAAAGCAAATCCAGGATGCTCACGGGAAGCCAGAATTGTGCCGCCACAACATCGGCCACAGCGACCCCGATACATCAGCCGCGCCGACGAAATCACAACCGCAGTTCACGACATGAATAAACAGGAAATCCCCAGCCCGTTAGCACCCCTGGCCGAACTGAGCTTTGCGAATGGTCCTCCGGGCGTGCAGGCGAGCATCAAGACCGAGTTCAGTGATTTTCGCGTCGACGAGGATTTGGGCTTCGAACCTACGGGCAGCGGCGAGCATCTTTATTTGCAGGTCAAAAAGACGGACCTCACTACGATCCAGACCGCGCGTCGCCTGGCTGAAACGGCCGGACTGCCCCTGCGCGACATTGGCTACTCAGGCATGAAGGACCGCCGCGGAGAAACGACTCAGTGGTTCAGTCTGCGTCTGGCGCCGGATCGGGGCACACGGCTTGGAAGCGTCGAAAATGACAACCTGCAGATCCTGAAGAGCGCCCGCAATCAACGCAAGCTGAAGATTGGTAGCCATCGTTGCAACCATTTTCGCCTGTTACTCAGAGATTGTCGTGGGCCAGGGGAGGAGTTTGAGCGACGGCTGATGGCGATCGCCCGTGCCGGCGTGCCCAACTACTTCGGTGCCCAGCGTTTCGGCCGCGACATGAGCAATATCCATAAGGTATTGAAGCTGATGCGCCAGAAACAGCCGCAACGGGCGCCGCGGGATGGGCGTCAGCGCCGCGGCATGCTCTATTCCGCCGCCCGTGCCTACCTGTTTAACCAGGTCCTCTCCAAGCGCCTGGCGGCAGGTAACTGGTGCGCTTACCTCGAGGGCGATGTCCTGAATCTGGACGCTACAGGCCGGTTTTTCACTGTGGCGGCAGCAAACTGGGACGCGTCGCTGCAAAATCGGCTGGAAACTTTTGACATTCATATCACGGGACCACTGGCGGGAATCAGGCAAGCGACCGATAAATACAATAGTCGCGCTGAAGCCGCGGCGCTGGAAGAGGCGGTATTGAGCAATTACCGTGAGCTGCAGACCGGGCTGGAGGCCCAGGGGCTCAGATCGTCGCGACGCCCCCTGAGATTCGTCGCCCAGGCGCTGCGCTGGCAGTGGCAAGCTGATACCGAAAACACCGACCAGGCCGGTGAGGAAACCCTCAACCGGGCTCAGGGTGCCAACCTGGCAGTGAGCTTCAGTCTGCCCCGCGGCGCCTATGCCACCAGTCTGCTGCGGGAGATCTGTGAGACTGTGCAAGCGGAGTGAAATTATTATCTTGAACGCAAGTAAAAATCTACGAGGCATCGGCATGACCTCCCAGCGCACCCGTGAGCGGCTGCTGGGACAACTCATCGACCAAGGTATAAGCAGCATGGCGGTCCTGGATGTCATCCGGACGACGCCGCGTCATATCTTCGTTGAGGAAGCGCTGTCACACCGGGCCTACGACAATGTCGCTCTGCCCATAGGCCACGATCAGACCATTTCTCAGCCCTACGTGGTCGCGCGCATGACCGAGGCCATCGTCAACAGCGGCGCAATGGACACAGTACTGGAGATCGGCACCGGTTGCGGCTATCAAACCGCTATCCTGGCGCGACTCGCAAAAAAGGTGTACAGCATTGAGCGCATCAAACCACTGCTGGATAAGGCCCGGCGCAACCTCAGGCTGCTGGGCATACGCAATGTGGATATGAAGCATGCCGATGGCAGCCTGGGATGGCCTGAACGCAAGCCCTTCGATGCCATCATCACCACCGCCGCACCGCAGCACGTACCCGACGAGCTCAAGGAGCAACTCGCCGAGGGGGGGCGGCTGATCATTCCCGTCGGCGGCGAACACCATCAGGAACTCAAACTCATCACCCGTCGTGGCGATGGTTTCGAAGAATCCAGCCTCGACCTGGTGCGTTTCGTCCCCTTACTAACGGGCCAGGTGCAACATTAGGGAATACTGAAAAGCAGAATGAATTCGAGTCATAAGACAGACCAGGCGCAGCAGGCCTGGCAAGCCACTAGCCCCCGTGACTGCGGCCTGGTCTACTCCAAAGGCATAGCCATGGGCCTGGGTGATTCCGTACCCGGTGTATCCGGCGGCACCATCGCCGTGATTACCGGCATCTACGAAACACTGATTCATTCTATTTGCCGGGTTGACCTGGTGCTGCTGCGCCTGGTTCTCAGCGGTCAATGGCGGCAGGGCTGGCGCCACTGCAACGGCACGTTTCTGCTGTTGCTATTGATCGGAATACTCAGCGGCCTGTTGCTCTCCGCCAGGACGGTGCTGTTCCTGCTGGACAATTATTTCGCCCCACTGATGAGCTTTTTTATCGGTCTGGTGCTGGCCTCAACCTGGCTGCTGCGCACGGAGCTGAATTGGCGTCATCCGGGTAATCTGATAGCGGTCCTGCTCGGTATCTTGCTGACTTCGGGCGTCGGCTTACTGGAAGCGGGCAGTGGCGAGCCGAGCCTTATTTACCTGCTGTTCTGTGGCGCAGTGGCCATCAGTGCCATGATTCTGCCCGGCCTGTCCGGCGCCTTCATCCTGCTGCTGCTAGGTGCCTACGAGACTATGCTGCAGGCACTGCTGGGCTTGGAGCTGCTGCGCATTGCCGTCTTCTTCAGCGGCTGTATTTTCGGCCTGCTGGCATTCTCCCGCTTGCTGGACTGGCTATTGTCCAACTGGCACCAGCGCAGCTATGGCTTTATCTGTGGTCTGCTGCTGGGTTCCCTGTCGGTACTGTGGCCGTGGCAGCAGCCACTGAGTTTTTACACTGACAGCGACGGCGTCCAGCAGGTGCTGCGCAGTCAGAATGTCTCGCCCCTTGACTATGAACAGCTGAGCGGCCAGCCACCGTTGTTGCTGATCAGTCTTGTCGCCGTGGGCGCGGGGATTGCGCTAGTATTAGGGCTGCATCGATCATTTCGCAACAGCGATCAGGCAGGCTCTGCACGCGGTAAGGTTTAGTGGCTATACAGTAGGCTTCATGGGATCCGTTTTTTGCACTCTCTCATTAATGTTTTCAACGTCGTTTTTTACAACATTATCAACAACATTGCGCTGCCTGGTATGGCTGCTGCCGCTGGTT
>JGI12109J20283_10190686_pt1 | contig 40250 bp, 44 predicted proteins | sample ElkSlonscriptome_12_FD_20283 | JGI IMG/M metagenome (IMG submission 20283)
GCGCGCGAGTGCCTTTTCCAAGCTCCGCCGGGTACGCACCAAGGCGCATCGTGCCGCCATACTTCCCTTCGGCAATGAGCTGCTTTTGGTCTGGCATGATATCGATGATCGGGTGCTTGGTGCCGGGGTCTATCTCTACCGTGTGTGCATCTTTGATGCCGAGCACGTGTCGCGCATACTCGATCGTGAGCAGCTGCATGCCGTAACAGAGGCCTAAATACGGTACCTTATGTTTCCGTGCGTACTCGATCACCTTGATCTTTCCTTCGATACCGGTCTCTCCGAAGCCACCGGGCACCAAGATACCATCGTACTCTGCAAGTGCACCCTTGGGGACCCCTTGCTCAAATTCCTTGCTATTCACCCAGTGGATCTTTGGCTTTGCGCCAAGCTTGTAGGAACTGAATTTGACGGCCTCCAAGACCGAGATGTATGCATCTGAGAGCACGAAGTCACCGGTGTCGAAGTACTTACCAACAACAGCGATGTTGACCTCCTGCGTAGTGCGTTTGCTTTTCCGTACGAACGACTTCCATGCCCGCAGATCAGCAGGCTGTTTTGCCGGAAGTGCCAGACGTTCCAGTATGCGATCCGAGAGCTTATCCCGCTCAAAGTTGATTGGCACATCATAGATACTCTCCACATCCGGTGCACTCACAACACGATCTTCTTTTACATTACAAAAGAGCGCCATTTTTTCCTTGCGCTTCTTGTCGAGTGGATGATCACTCCGTGCGATGATAAAGTCAGGGTGTACACCATTGCTGTTTAAAGTCCGCACCGCATGCTGTGTGGGCTTCGTCTTCATTTCGCCAATCTTGTTTGGTACCGGCAGATAGCTCACCATCATGGTCACAACATCGTCCGGGTGTTTGAGCTTCATCATACGTATCGCCTCAATGAAGAGGATGTTCTCGTACTCACCGACCGTGCCGCCAACCTCAATGACCGCAATGTCCGCAGCCGTCTTCTTCACCGCGCGTTTAATGCGGCCGATTACTTCAAGCGGAATATGCGGTACCACCTGCACACACTTTCCCTTGTACTCGAGATTGCGCTCACGCTCGATCACGCTGCGGTACACCCGCCCCGTTGTCATGTAGTTGTCACTCGTCAAGGTTGTGTCGAGAAAGCGCTCGTAATTGCACATGTCTTGATCACACTCATCACCATCAACAAGCACAGCGACCTCACCGTGCTCGGTCGGGTTCATAGTGCCGGCGTCAACGTTGATGTACGGATCGATCTTGAGCGCGGTCACATTGAATCCCCGTGCTTTCAGAATGGTGCCTATTGAACTCGTAGCAATCCCTTTCCCCACGCCACTCATGACACCCCCGACGACAAATATAAACTTGGTGGAAGAACGTTCGGAGGTCATGATGTGTAGCTAAACTTTGAGATACTTTTTAACAGCGAGGTAGCTCGAGAGTGCGCCGAGGAACATGCCAGTTGCCATCACTGTAAGGAAGATGCGACCAAAGTTGCTCGTGTAGTAGGTAAAGAGATTGATATCACCAAAGAACTGCTGCGTAGCAGGCCCAAGCCATATTGCTATCGGATAGAAAGATACCAGAGTTATGATTGCCGCTATTACGCCGTACATCATACCCTCTATCACAAAGGGGCCACGAATGTATGCATCGGTCGCCCCGACAAGTCGCATCACCGCTATCTCCTCGCGCGATATATAAATGGCCATACGTATGGTGTTGAACACGATCACAACAGACACCGCCACAAGCACAGACGAAAGCGCAAGGCCGAACATCTCTATGCCCTGTATTACTTGCTGCAGTTTTTCTATTGCACCCTGATTGTCGCGATAGTTTGTCTTAGCGATAACCGTAGTACCATCGGTCGATAGTGTCGACTGATCCTCTTCAAGGAAGGATACAATACGCTCGTACTGCTGCGGGTCGGTGGCCTTCACCGAGAGAGAGGCAAGGAGGGGGTTGTCGCCAAGCTCCTCCAACGCCTCAAGGTCGATCTGTCGACGTCGTGGATCGCTCTTGAACGCTTCGAGCGCCTCATCGCGTGAAGTGTATGTCACGTACGCAACTTCCGGCAAACTCTCCAGCTGTGTCTGTATGGTTCGTATCTCTTCTTCGGTGGCGTCCTCGACAAAGTACACGTTCACATCAACCTTGTTCTTCAGCGAGGTAAGAGAAGTCTCGAGAAATGCATTGAGGAAGAATAGCGAACCGATGACAAAAAGGGTTATCGTCATAACCGTTACGGAAGAAACGGAGACAAAGCCGTTACGCCAAAAGTTTACGAACCCTGTTTTGATAATCCTACGCAATGAACGAAACATAGTGCACTACTTGTTTATGCCATTTTCAGCTCAGGTCGACCACGAAACCACAACCGTGCAGTGTCCGAGCTGAGAGGGCTCCGCACGAGCTTCTCTACTATTCTACAGCACATACCTCCCGGTCGCATCATCGCGCACGATCCGCCCCTTATCCATGGTAATCACCCGTTTGCCAAGATTATCAATCACACCCTTGTTGTGCGTCGTCAAGATAACGGTCGTGCCGAGTTCATTAATCTTCTTTAGTATCTGCACGATCTCGTAGGTATTGATGGGATCTAAGTTTCCAGTCGGCTCATCGGCAATAATGACGTCCGGCTGGTTTACAATTGCACGCGCAATGGCCACACGCTGCCGCTCACCCCCCGAGAGCTCGTTGGGGAAATTCCACATTTTCTCGTGCAGATCCACAAGGTCAAGTACATACGGGACATCGGTTGCTATCTCCTCGTCAGTGCGTCCTGCGGCCTCCATCGCGAACGCAATGTTTTCATACGCGGTGCGATGCGGAAGCAAGCGAAAATCTTGAAACACCGTCCCCATCTTTTGGCGATACTGAGTGAGATGCCGACGACGCAGTCGGTGTACATCAGCTGAATGAAAATACACTGTGCCATCCGTAGGTCGATCCTCTACGAGTAGGAGCTTCAGGAGCGTAGTCTTTCCGGCGCCAGAGTGTCCAACAATCGACACAAACTCGCCGGGCTCCACCGACAAGGTCACCTCTCGCAGTGCACGAGAATCATCATGGTAGTGTTTGGAAACGTTATCGAAGTAGATCATGAGATTGGCGACTAGGATGTAAGGTGTTAAACGTACCACACAAAACCTCGTCTACATACGAACAGAGTATACCATGCCCACGCAGGTACGTGCATCACAGACAACCACGTGTGTGTACGGTGGGTGTGGCACACACATGCGAGATTCCCTACGCACACTGGGTGGTTCGTGTGAGCTATGTATACCTTCAATTGACGAGCGGGGCGCCGAAATCCAAGACATACCCAACACCTGACGTTCACTGGACTGCTTTTTCTTTCTTCAAGCATCTGGGCAGACTGCTGCGATCTCACTACAGCGTTACTGACAATAACGGTGTTAGTAATTCAAGGAGACGTAACTGCCCGCACACTCTGCAAACCGCTCAAAACGTCCATCATTGCGAGAAGCTTTCACGAGCAGCCCGCCCGAACACGCGGGCGAACCGCAGGCGGATGGCTGCGGCCTCATCCCTCGCGCATGAGGACGATAGAGTGTGGGCAATTACAAGGAGATGTTTTAAGCAAGGACTTTTGGCACTTTTCATACTAGCATTTCATTCGGCGTTTTTCCATTGAGCGAACAGTGTTCGAGATTGTTATAGTACTCATTCCACGCGCGGATCTTCTTTTCTAGATCACGTCTCGTTTTGAACGTGTTGCGCTGATAGAACTTCTCCTCGTCCTCACGGTGACTTCGTTCGACTGTTCCGTTCTGTGCAGGTTTCCCTGGGTCAATGAGGTAGTGCACGATGTTGTGTTGTCTGCAGAACGTGTCGAGCGCGTGCACGGTCTTCACCGTGAGGTCGCTGCGCTTGTTCGTGCCCAGGTAGTAGTTGGTGAAGACAGAGCCATTGTCCGTCTTGATCGCTCGTATGGTGTAGGGGAAGTGTTGTATGACCTCCTGAAGAAAGAGGATGGAGTGATACGTAGTCTGTTCTTCATAGATACGAAGGTAACGCCATCGAGTCGCGGTATCTATAGCAGTGTATTGATAGTATCGTTTGTTCTGTACCGTTCCCGGCACGTACTTCACATCAATCTCCACCAACTCACCTGGTGTGCGCTCCGCCTTGATGTACTTGTACTTGACCTTCCTCACTCGATACTTCCGCACCAGTCCTTCATCCTTGAGGATTTTGCCGATCGTACGTTCCGGTACCTCCAGTCCCTGTTTCTGCAGTCTCCAGTGAAGCTTCTTTGCGCAGAGACCGGTCTTTGTGCGAAGGGTGATCACCTCTTCCTTGGTTCGTATCGGCGTTTCTCGCGGTGACGTCTTTGGTTGCGTACTCTTAGGCACGAGAGCGTCCATGCCATCTTTTTCGTACGCCTTCTTCCATCGTTTGAGACTGCGAACGGAGTGGGGGCACACCTTTGCCACGTCTACCAGCCTCATATGCTCATTGATAATGGGCTCAAGCCAGCGCCAACGTTCCTGTTGTATGTTTTGTGCCATAGATACTGACATTCTTAGATGATACTAAAAGTGCCAAATGTCTTTGCACATTACCGAGACTAATTGACATTATATTATGTGTGTGATATGATATTGCTCGGCCTACGTACATTACTCACAAACGCTCGGAGGGCAAGATGTGTAGTTCGGACAGTCGAATTGTGTCCACGGTCATACTGGCTACGTCGATTGTGGTCGCAGTTAGCCACGTTATCATTCAGTCGACAACAGCAGACGGCATGCTGTTGTATATGGAGCACAAAGAACAGGCGAGCTTCATGCTGCCGTTCTGGCTCCACCTTGGCCTCGACCGGATATGGTTCGACATGTTTGGCTGGCCGGCTCTTACGGGGTTGTGCACCCACACCTTACTGTACCTTGACGCAGGTTCTCTGTGGAGGAACGGCACGCCCGGTACTATAATGGTCTCGGGACTTGTAACTGGACTCGTTATTGGAGTTGCCATCGGTCTACTGATCGGACCGGTCGTCACCCTTGTTGGCGGACTTGCTCTTGTACTAGCGATCGGGGCAGTCGCTGGACTGATAGTCATGCCGGACATCGGACTGATTGTCGGAGCGACAATCACACTGATTGTCGGGCTAGTTGCCACCATATGCGTCGTTGCTATTAGTATCCACGCAACCGCGGGCCTGCTAGTGCTTCTTCTCGTTGCAAGTATCGGCATGTGTCTACGGGGTGCTACACTCGCCCTACTTACCCTACACACCCGCACGCAAGACCTGACGAGACAGGCACGACCAACCACATACATCACTGCATAAGACATGGGGGCGCTTCGGCGCCCCCATCATCCTTTTTGCAATTGTCATAGGTCGATGGTGGAGCATGCGCACAGCACCACGAATGACCTTTCTACTACAGAGTCGCCTCCGCCTGGAGAAACGCATCTAGCTCGCCCTTCTCGAGCACATCATTGACCTTGGCCGTCTCCACCTCGGTACGATGATCTTTCACCATTTGGTATGGGTGGAGTACGTAGGAACGAATTTGGCTGCCCCACTCAATCTTGCCGGGATCTGTCGCAAGGTCTGATAGCGCCTCCTTGTGCTCCTCCTCAAGACGCCGAAGCAGCTTGGCCTCAATAAGTGCACGCGCCTTATCACGGTTACTCTCTTGGCTACGCTCACCATCGACATGCACAGAGGTACCGGTAGGTGTGTGGGTCATGCGCACCGCAGTCTCACGCTTGTTTACATTCTGCCCACCCGGGCCGCTGCTACGCGCGAATGACACTTCGAGGTCGCTCTCAGGTATATCAAGCTTTGGCTTATCTATGACCGGCAAGACCTCGACGAGTGCGAACGAAGTGTGTCGTTTACTGTTTGCATTAAACGGTGAAATCCGTACGAGACGGTGTACGCCGTACTCGCCACGAAGCTGCCCGTACGCACCCTTCGCTTCGACTTCAAAACTCACATTGCGGTAGCCACCATGATCGTTCTCGTGCGTGTGGAGTAAGTATACCCCCCACCCTTTTCGTTCACAGAGCTTTTGGTACATCCGAAACAGCATGCCGGCAAAATCTTCCGCATCATCCCCCCCGGCACCAGCATATATCGAGACAACAGCCAAACACCTGTCGAATGGTGTCCCACCTTCAGCAACCGCCTTGAGATCGCCAAGTTCAGCAATCAGCTCTTGCGCTTTTTGCGGGTCATTCCAAAAATCTGGCTGACACATTGCCGCCTCAATTTCAGCAATGCGCATTGTTGTATTACTTGCATCATCCATCTGAGCCGCCTCGGAGGTTCGAACTCCGGACCTTTGCGTTACGAATGCAATGCTCTACCAACTGAGCTAAGGCGGCAACATAATTCCATACTGCAGTACTCTACACAATAGAGTGTAGAATGGCATGGAACTGTTCGGAGCCGCCTTCCAGGATCGAACTGGAGACCTCTCCCTTACCATGGGAGTGCTCTACCTACTGAGCTAAGGCGGCAATAACGTAACGTTGAGTATCGTACTACAAAACAGCAGTTTGCTCAATCTCCCTGCGCAGTACTTTCATGGCTTTCAAAGCTGCCGAGGTTGCCGAAATGTGCTCGCTCATTCGGACGGAGAGCTAGAGTCTCACCCCTTCAGGCCTCTGACATGTCCCACATGTCCGGTCACGAACCTTGTCGGCGTACCCGGATCCGCCCGCAGATTCGGATGGAGAACCGGCGTCTCACATCCTCCCAATCCGCGGACACCTCCCGGTTGTCTGGTTCTCGAAGCTGTCGGGGTGCCGAGAATCGAACTCGAGTCTCACGCACCCGAAGCGTGTATACTTCCACTGTACTACACCCCGACACCTTCTCGAACCCCAAAGCGTGCATACTACCTCTGTAACCATGACTCCACCCCATCAGAATTCCTGCAAGCAGTAGATTTGAGTCACACACCTGCGGGCCGCGAATGTCTCCTAGACATGCGGTCGTCAGCATCGTCGGGGTGCCGAGAATCGAACTCGGGTCACACGCACCCCATGCGTGCATACTACCACTGTACTACACCCCGACGATGCCTCCGACCCCACGCGTGCACACTACCACCGTCCCATATACCACATAAAGCATGGTGCGCATTGCGCAACAGCCACCGTACGACCTATCGTTATACCACTCACAGACCACCTGCGCCAGCCGCACATACATGGTACCATACCAAGTATGGCAATAGGCACGGGAAACCTCATCAAACTCGTTACCGCGGTAGCATTCTGCCAGCTCGCGGGACTTATTGGCTCACTCTATACAACGCCAAATATTGACACCTGGTACACAACACTCAGCAAACCCATGCTTAACCCCCCAAGCTGGGTCTTCGGTCCGGTCTGGACTGTACTCTATGTGCTCATGGGTATTGCGCTCTATTTCGTCTGGAGTAGGCAAACCGGCGGAAAGCGGCGCACGCGCTGGCTCATGCTATTTATGGTGCAACTCGGACTGAACACTGCCTGGAGCATCATTTTCTTTGGTGAAAAGCAGCTCTTCGCAGCCCTCTTCGTACTTGGTGCACTATGGCTTGCTATCACTGCCCTCATCATCCTCGGACGCAAGCTCCATGCACAGGTTGTGTATCTCCTGCTACCATACCTTCTATGGGTAAGCTTTGCCGGGTACCTCAACTATAGTATCTGGCAACTCAACTAGTACCAGCCCCAACACACACTACCGCACTTCTTGTGCATGCTTAGTCGCAACACTTCTTCACCCGATTTCTCCGGGTGAGTCGTACTCAACGTATCTTGATGCACCTCGTGCTCCAACTCGTTCTTGCTCAATCATGCACACGAAACTCGTTCAGAAGTGGTTGCTGGAACTGGCACAACAAAACCCTCACAATGGTTTGCATACACCCTGTATTCTACGACACAACGAGGCCAGTGAAGACCGCAACTACGCACCGCCGAAGCGCTACACCCCTGCCTTCCGGGCAAGCACCCGCCACACCGCTGCAATAATATGCTCTTTCGTGAGCTGGTACTCGTGCGCGAGCTCTGTTGGTGTACCTGACTGCCCAAAGCGATCATGCACCGCAATCATTTCAACCGGTACAGGAGTGTTCTGCACAAGCACTTCTGCAATTGTGCCCCCGACCCCACCGAGTATTTGGTGCTCTTCAAGCGTCACCACTGCTCCAGCACTACCCGCTGCCTCTTTGACTCGTTCAAAATCGAGCGGACGAATACTGTGTATATTCAAGACACTCGTCCCCACCCCCTCAGCCTGCAATTGTTCTGCTGCGCGTAATCCTTCGTACAGGATCGGGCCAGCACCAATAAGCGCTACCTGCGCACGCGCACTATGCCAAAGGTACTCCGCAAAACCAGGCCGATACGGCGTATCGCGCGTTGTAATGCAGGGTGTGGGCGGACGCGTTGCACGAAGGTAGACCGGTCTACCTGCTTCGACCGCAGCATGCACTGCCTTGCGCATCTCTTCTGCATCCATCGGCACCTCAAGCCGCATGTGCGGAAGTACCCGCATAAGGGTGATGTCTTCAAGCATTTGGTGTGTTGCACCGTCTTGCCCTACCGAAACACCGGTATGCATACCAACAATCGTAACCGGCAATTCTGACAGTGCGATTGTGGTACGGATCTGCTCCCAGTTGCGTCCGGGCGAGAAGGCGGCGTAGGTTACGATAAAGGGTTTCTTGCCGCTTGCCGCCAGACCTGCCGCAACAGCTGCCATGTTCTGCTCTGCGACTCCCATTTCGATATAGCGGTCGGGGAACCGTTCCTTGAATGTTGTGAGGCGCACCGAGTCTGTGACATCGGCACACAGAACAACTACTCGCTCATCTGCCTCGGCAGCTTCCACGATTCCTTCCCCAAACCCGTCGCGTACCGCCCGTACCGGAACTGCGTCCGAATCTAGCGTTGCTGATTGTAGTGAAAGATCGGTGTTGATCATACGCTATTGTGTGAGTGCTTGTATCCATGCGGCCGCCTGTTCTACGGTTGGTGCCTTGCCATGCCAGTGGTGGTCACCCTCTAACTCCGGCACCCCCTTGCCGGGAATCGTGTGGGCTATGAGTACGCTAGGCTGCTCGACACGAGACCGCGCCTCCATGAGAGCATCTGCCACCATCTCGATATTGTGCCCATCCACATCTACGACATGCCACCCAAACGCTTCATACTTCTCTATAAATGGCTCAAGAGGCATCACATCCTCCGTGTCACCACCTATCTGTATACGATTTCGTGCAACGATGTTCGTAAGGTTGCCAAGCTTGTTCTTTGCAGCAAACATGATTGCCTCCCATATAATACCGGCCTGATGCTCGCCGTCGGAGGTAATGCAGTACGTATGATGCGCGACACCATCAAGCTGTGCAGCGAGCGCTATGCCAGCGGCTTGTGGCAGCCCATCCCCCAACGGACCACTGGTCGTTTCGAGTCCGGGCAGCGCCATACGCTCAGGGTGACCTTGCAGCCGCGAGCCAAGCTGCCGGAGTGTTGCAAGCTCCTTCCTCGGAAAATACCCGAGGATAGCCATTGCGGCATATCGAACGGGCACAAGATGACCCGCGCTAAAAATGAGCCTATCTCGTTTAGCCCATTCAGGGTCGTCCGGATCGTGCGAGAGCACATGTCCATAGAGGAGTGCCATAATGTCAGCCAGACCGAGAGAGCCCGCGGTGTGACCACTTCCCGCCTTTGAAAGCATCGTGAGTACCTCAACGCGTATCGCGCGCGCGAACGACTCAATACGTGTGATGTCTTGCTCCGAAAGTGATGTCATGAATGGCTATTTACACAGGCAGGCACGCTTCGAGCGATTGAATAGCCTGCGGAATGCTGGCGGAACGGAACACTGCAGAGCCGGCAGCAAATCGACGTGCCCCGGCATCGTACAGATCTCGGATCGTCGACGTGTTCACACCAATATCAACCCCAATAAGCACATCGGGCCACCGAGCCTTTATCGCTCGCACCTGCTCTACTGCGGCAGGATCAAGACCTACGCCGTGCCGCCCGAGCGTATCGCTCCCCATACACTGTACGAAAACCGCTTGATCCAGGTATGGTTCAAGTACGTCCAACTTAGTAGAGGGTTTTACTGCCAAGGCTACTTCGACACGACTCGCCTGACACCGACCAATTGCCTCCGTAAGTGACGCCGCACTCTCAACATGCAAAACTATGCGCGAAGCACCTGCAAGTACCCAGGACTCTACATGCGCCGACGGCTCGCGCACCATACAATCAATCTCAAGATCGAGCTCTTGCCACAGTGGCAGTCCGGCATCTTCCGTGCGACGCTCCATGAACATATCGCGCGCCACCCCCTCATACGGCCAGGAGCATGTTGCGGTGTACGAACCGTCCATCACGTCTACCTGCACAGTACGCACAACGCCGCGCACAGCTTCAAGACGCTTTGTGAGCATTGTGCGATCATCGGGAATGATCGCCGGCACAATCGATTGCTTTACCATGCAGACATTGTACCGCAGTACGGGGCGTCTCGTGAATACGCAAGAGCACTATTCGTATCTCAGTGCTTCCATGGGACTTTTTTTGGAAGCCTTTAGTGCGGGGTAGAGCCCGAACACCAGGCCGATCAGCACAGAAAACCCAACGGCAATGAGTGCTGTCGATATCGGCACTGACACCTGCCACGAGAGTGTTGTGAAATTAGTTATAGTAATCCCTGCTATAAGCGACAGTATTCCGCCACACACGATACCCACAACACCACCCAGGAACGTGAGCAGCATCGCTTCAAGCAAAAATTGTGTCAACACATCGCTATCAGTTGCACCGACTGCCTTGCGGAGACCGATCTCGCGCGTCCGCTCGGTGACCGACACGAGCATAATATTCATGATACCAATACCGCCCACTACCAACGCAACAGCTACTACCGACGAAAGAAAAACCGTGAGTGATGTCAGGATCGTGTCGACCTGCTCCATGAGTGCGGCGGGTGTACGAATCACAAAGTCATTCTCTTCACCGGGTTCGAGATCGTGTGTCTCCCTCAGTGTCAATTCGATATCACGCTCGGTGCGCGCTACGTTCTGCGGATCATCCACCTGCACCACAAACTCATTAAAATGTGTCTGCCCCAAGAGGTAGGTCATGGCGGTCGTATGGGGAATCATGACCATCTCATCGACCTGTGAGAACGCTACCTGACCGAGCTTCGGGAGCACACCGATCACCCGAAACTTCTTACCACCAATTGTGATCTTTTCTCCGAGCGCCTGCGCTGAACCAAAGAGCTCTTGGTACACTTTGTGACCGATTACCGCAACCGCGGCCTTCTCTTCAATCTCGCTCTCTCCGTACATGACACCTACGCGCGGGTGCACATCAAACACGTCCCGATAGAACGCTGCACCACCACCGATGATCTGGGGATAGTACGTCTCAGTGCCGTAGGAGACCGAGCCCGGCACGAGCACGAACGGTTGCGCGGCGACTGCATGTGGTACATTCTCCTTGCGGAGAATTGCATCAATATCTTTCTGTGTTAGCGTTTCTGAATATAGGGCCGATGCGATATCCGCAAAACCCGCAGGTTCTCGCCCGGGTTGCACTGCTATCACGTCCGCACCAAGGCCACTGATCTCGTTGACCACAAGCCCTCGCGTCCCAGCGCCCAACGATGCGATCAAAACGACCGCGGCAACACCTATCGCAATGCCCAAGAGTGTCAAGAATGTCCGCGATGGTTTCGTGCGGAGCCCCTGTGTTGCGAGTGAGGTGAGTAGGGTGATTCTCATATATCCTTGCTTGCTGTGTCGCGCTCGAGTACACCATCACGAATGTACAGCACACGTTTTGCCTGCTGTGCCACCGAACGGTCGTGCGTAATAAGTACCACTGTGTGCCCGGCAACATGGAGCTCGTGCATGATATCAAGCACAACACCCCCCGCTTTTGTGTCCAAGTTGCCGGTTGGCTCATCGGCGAATATAAGGTTTGGCGTATTTATAAGCGCACGCGCTATCGCGACACGCTGCTTCTCACCTCCAGAGAGCATGTACGCATCATGGTCTGTGCGGTGCGAAAGCCCGACCGCCTCAATTGCGTGTGCCACACGATCATCCCAAGCACGTACAGGCACGTTCGAATAGTATAGTGGCAGAACTATGTTTTCACGCACACTTGCGTGCGGGAGTAGGTTGAACGACTGGAATACAAACCCGAGCTCCTCGTTTCGTACGCGTGCCAACTCGTACTTTGACATATCCTCAAGACGTTTTCCTCGAAAGCGATATGTGCCGGTAGTCTGGGGATCCAAGAAACCGAGAATGTGAAGCAATGTCGACTTACCCGAACCGGACGGCCCCATAATGGCAGCAAACTCTCCTTGCTCAATACGAAACGAAACACCCCTGAGCGCATGAGTACCGTCAGGGAACGTTTTATGCAGATCGACCGCCTCTATTACGGACGTCATAGGTCTTCCGCATAGAGCACAATCTCCTGCCCGTGCGACAAACCGGACAACACCTCGATCGTCCCCTCTGAACCACGCAAGCCCGTCTCAACCGGGACCTCGCTAAACGTGTCATCACTGTACACTCGCACGATTTTTTTTCCCTGCTCCTCGACCACACTTCGCACCGGCACATAGAGAACATCCGCACGCATATCCGTAACGATATCTACATCAGCGGTCATACCCGGCTTCAATGCAGGTGCATCAATGGGTACATCGCGTAACACAACGGTTGTCTTGTATGTTGGCACACCTTCCCGCAAGGTCTCACCAAGCGCGATGCGCACCACTTCACCCTCAAAGACCTGTGACCGATCGAATGCATCGAACGTGATGTGCGCGACATCGCCCAGACCCACAGACGCAATGTCAGCTTCTGGAATGTACAGCTCGATCTCGTACGCACCTTCTGAAATGAGCTCAAGTACCGGTTCGTATGGCGCAACAGCTTCACCCGCGTCGACATAGACCTGCGACACCACTCCCGCATGCGGCGCGGTGAGTATGGAATCACGGTACTGCTCACGCACTAACTCGTATGCCCGCCGCGCCACAGCAACACGTGCTGCCTGTGCTGCCCGAGTGACGTCGCGGACATCTGCTGTCGCAAGCTCTTCCTCGCGTTGTGCACGTGTGAGCGCATCGACCGCCCCTGTGTATGTACTGTACGCCGTCGCTACGTCGCTCCGCGCCATCGAGAGCGAGGTGCGAGCAGCAGCCACTGAGGTTTGAAAACCTTCGTATATTGTCTGCTGCGAGACGTCGTCAGGTATATACCTGTTTATGGCGCGCGAGACATCGTTTGCAAACTCTTCAACGGAACGCAGAATAGTATCGGCCTCAGTGAGTCCGCCTTCAATATCTGCACCATCTTCCAGCGCTTCAAGTGTGTTGAGCGACTCCTGTGCCGCTCGGAATCCTTCTGAAAGCGCCTGTGTTGTTGCGGTGTCTGCACGCATCACGTACTCTGTTGTGCCATAGCTAAACCGCACACCAAAACGTGGTGTCGCACGTGAATCGTCGAACACTTCCGCAATCTCTTCGTATAACGCATCATCGGCGTACACGTATGCACGCGCCAGTGCCGCACGTGCGACTCTCGCAGCACTATCGACAGCGGCACGGGCTTGCCCGACCGCAGCATCTTGCACCGCACGCGCTTCACTCCGCACCGGTGCAAGGATCTCTGCATACCGTGCCTCCTCAAACGCAAGCTGCGCCGCACGTTCATTCAGCTGTGCATTGAGAAGATCGGCGTCAAGTGACACAAGTAATGCCCCATCGTCCACCCGCGCAAGCTCTGACACCTTAACTTCTGACACCGTACCACCGAGTGGGAACGAGAGCTCAATCCGCGCAAGCGGTTCAACGTGGCCGGTCACACTCACGACATGTTCAACAGTTCCTCGCTCCACCTGAACCGCCTCATACGTCGGGACACCAGTGTCGCCGCGCACAAGAATCCACCACAGCGCAACAATACCAATTATAAGGAGTACCAAGAAAGCCGTACGCTTCATACGTATAGCATACACGCAATAGGGGTGCTCAAAGAAATGCACTATTGCACAGCCGCCCCACGCACATTTGCCTGCAACACGATGCCGCCATCCTGTTGTGCCGCATGCACGGTTGCGTCAACGAGCGGAGCAACTTTCTTAAGTAAGGAAGAAAACACGAACGCCTGATCGTATGCTCCACGCATATTCACCGCATCAAACGACTCAACGCACACAGCAGCCTCTGGAACCGTTGCACACATGACCACAATAGAATACGCATCCTCAACATGCTCCGGCGCGATTGCCCGAATACTGACTGTTTGCTGTGCGGGCACGCAGGTAAGCATGTACTTTGCAAGCGACCACAGGAATAATCCTATTAGCTGGGGATCAAAGCTCCGTTCACCACAATCATCATCAACGGCGAGTTCCAGAGTAATGCCATGACGTTCATACTGCGGAATGAGGTCACTCAGCACGGTTCGTACATGCGATGACAGTAGCGCGGTGTTTGGCTGTGGAGCGTACGAACCGACGAGCACGCTCCCCGCAACGTGCGCATGCTTCGTAATCGAGATCCCAATACGTGTTGACTCTTGCATCTGCGCCACGTAGGCCGCATGTTTTTCTTTTTTTGCTTTTGGGTGCGCTAAAAGCTCGGTCTGCCACTTGATAGCTGTAAGCGGTGCGAGCAAATCATGTGCCATGACTTGGAGAAGTAACGCATTGATGTCCTGCTTTTGGTCCATAATACTTAGGATAGTTGCTGGATGACGGTATCTATCACGATTTCGAGCGACGTGTCTGCTTTGTTAAGAAATACCGCATTATGCTTCTGTGCCTCAATCTTCAACCCTCCCTCTCCGGAGAGCGTCGTCAGCACCACAACAGGGGTCTGTCCATCTACGGCGCGCAATTCCGCTAGCACCTGCATTCCGTTCTTACCCGGCAACATCACATCCAACACCACGCAGTCAGGATGCTGCTCTAAGATCACCTGTCCTGCACTGGTACCATCACCAACCTCTGTGACATCAATACCGCTCTCAAGTAGCCGATCGGCTATAAAACGACGCAGCGGCACATCGTCCTCCACGATGACTACACGATGCTTCTTTGTTGGCAACAATTTATCAAAAAAACCCATGGATCTAACTACTACTAGTAACTATACTCACTTCATTAGTGCGACAGCTGTTGTCCCACCGCATCTACGATCTCGGTGAGCGAGGTTGCTGTTTTGTTATAGAATACAGCATCCAGTCGATCTGCATCGCTCCGCAAACTATCCGAACCGAGGAGGTTAGAGAGGATGACCACCGGCGCCTCGTACCCGGTGGCACGTAACTCTTCGAGTAACGAGATACCATCCTTGAGTGGCAAAATGAGATCCAAGACCATCGCGTCCGGTTTCTCTGCTGCCACAAGACTCAGTACTTCTCGGGAATCACCTGCCTCAAGCACTCTATAGTTCCGCAACTCAAACTCTTCTCGCAGTGCACCGCGTAATCGCACGTCATCCTCGACAACGAGTACTTTTGCTTTTTTTGAAAACATGTCAGTAAGATTCATGGTAGCACGGTTAATCGAACACGGCACTACTATTCTGTATTTGTATAATAGTACCTGTAATACACTGGACACACAAGCACCCATCACTAAATGACGCGTGCTGCCTCTTCCACCGTCGTGACACCCTTGAGTACTTTGGTTGCTCCATCCATCTTGAGTGTCTTCATCCCGTGCTCAATCGCGTGCTGCTGTATCTCGACCAGCGAACGTTGCTCGAACACCAGACTCCGCAACTCATCATTGAGCAACAAGATGGAAAAGATGCCCACACGACCACGGAAACCAGATCCGCCACACTTGTCACACCCCCTGCCCCGCACAAAAGACTGCTTGGCATTCTGGAGACCAAAATGACTCAAGTAGAACATGGGGGGCACATACTCCTCCTTGCAGTGATCGCACACACGCCGCACTAGTCGTTGTGCAACGATACCGTTGAGGCTATGTGCGAGAATACTCCTTGGTATCCCAAGATCTAGCAAACGCGCTATTGTACCAGTCGCGGTGTTTGCATGAATAGTCGACCCGACCAGGTGCCCCACGAGCGCACTACGAACTGCGTATTCTGCGGTCTTCGCGTCGCGTATCTCGCCGACCATGAGCACATCGGGATCCTGCCGGAGCACCGCAGCCATTGCACGTTCGTAGGTGAACCCTCGTCCGGCACGTATCTCCGATTGTCGCATCCAGTCGAGGTGAAACTCGATCGGATCTTCAAGCGTGATCATGTTTTTATCTTGACTCTTGAGCTCGTTCAGAATGGAGTAGAGGGTCGTCGTCTTGCCTGAGCCGGTTGGCCCGGTAACCAGTACCATACCGAACGACGAAACGAGCATCGACTGTATCAACTCAAGCGACGCGATATCCAAACCAATGTCTTGCAAGGGAAACAATGCATCAGCGCGATTCAAGAGACGCATGACCACCACTTCTCCGTTCACAGTCGGAAAAGTGGACACGCGCACATCGTAGACATGCGACATGTCGGTCGCCTGAGAAGCTTCCTGACCGGAAGCCGGAGCCACCGAATCCATTGCGAGTTCAATGTGACCGTCCTGCGGTAACGTGCGCTCGGCTATATCAACATCAGCGAGTACTTTTATAGTGTTTAGAGCAGATGAATACTCCTCGTATGGACGGGTGACGTACTCCTGAAGCACGCCGTCGACACGAAAACGAATACGAAACGCGTCAGTGCGTGGCTCGAAGTGTATATCCGACGCACCTCGCCTGATCGCCTCATTGAGCACACCTCGAACGAAGAGCATTGCATCCTGACGTGCGCCTTGTCCACCGCTGCTGCGCACTTCGTGCACCGCACCTAACGATTGCCCTTCACTCGCTCCGGCGTCGGCAGGCACATCCTGTGCAACAGAGGTGCGGGCGGCACCGGGAGTATCGTGCGGTGCAGGGTCTTGTGGTTGAGCATATCGATATGCCATCGCAATACAGTATACCAGAGCAGGCATCCGCAACTAGGTACGCTGTCCACTCCACCTACTCTGTGGTAGTGCCATCAAAATGCTCCTCCACTTCGTCCGCCTTCGTTGGATGCACCACGCCATCACGGTGTTCAGGGGGTGCATATACTGAGTAGAGCTTGAGCGGTTCGTCACCGGTATTCACGACATTATGCTTAGTGCCCGCTGGAATGACTACCGCCCAATCATCTTCGAGTGCATGTGTGACACCATCCAGCGTCACCTCACCCTTCCCCGCCTCAATGCGAATGAACTGGTCGAGCTCATGCACTTCTTCGCCAATCTCGTCACCTGGCTCAATAGACATGACAACAAGTTGACTATTGCGTGCGGTATAAAGCACGCGACGGTAGTCGGAATTGTTTACCGTGACCTCTTCAAGGTCTGCTACATATCCTTTCATACGCATCAACTGTATTAGATTGAATAATGGAGGTTCGTGACACGTACGCATGTTTCTGTGTATCTATCAAGCACTACACACACATAGTCACAAGGCTTACTCAAACAAAAAGTGTGACTTGTGGCACTTTTTTGTTGTGAAAGGGACTTGGCTGTACGCGTGTGTTGCCTTGACATGATGTGTCATGAACTCCTCGACTACTTGCAGAATAGCACAGTCGTGTTCCCTGTAAAATCATGCACTTGATCACATACGCGGGACGGGTGGATCAAACGTTAGCATCATGCACGTGTGTTACTCCACGAGATTGCTGTACCTCAGTAATCAGGGAAACGAGTTCCGTACGATCAAGATGCATATCATACTCCTCGTACGGATCAAGCATCGTGCGCACAAGAACATAGAGCGGCACAATATGCAACATTGCTGACGACACAGCACCGACCGGCTTCGTGACCAAAAATGTCACCAATGAACGGAGCATTTCGAGCACCGTTTCTTTGTACATACGCTTGGTATGCATACTCTGCGCACGCTGCTTATTAAGCGAGAGGTATACTTTGCTAATCAGTGCTGCAGAGTCAGACAGCACCCGCTTCTTCGGCCATCGTGCAGTGAAGTACGAGCGGTACGAGGCAAACTCACCACGATTGAACCACATCCCGCCACAGCGTCCGCATGCCTCGAGCACAATGTCTTTCGGGTATTGTGGGTCGTTGAATACGTAGAGCTCACTCCCGTCTACAGGACAATGGAGCGTCTTCTGAACCTGCTTCGAAGTAACTAATTCGTCTACATTAAGCACATCAATTACTGCCACTTCATCATCAGATACCCGATGATGCTCATACCGATCAAACCATATACCACCGCACTGCCTACACTGATCAACGACAAAACGACGACCATAATGACCGGTCGTAGTAACCGACTGCATAGGCACCGCACATTGCGGACACACACTGTTTGTCATACAGAAAGAATACCACGCAAAGAGCATGGTATTCTACTGCGCATTTGGCGCACAAGTCAGCTAGTGGGTACTGCGGATCGTGGCGATGACATCACGCAATATGTCGCGCCACGGGATCAATACTCGGTCGATCGTATGTACCGTTGCGTTGTCTGTCTCAATATCTACTGCGGTCACCCTGGACGTGTCCAGAAGAACTGTAGGACCGGCCGTACGTACGCGGATCGAAGAACCCTGCAGCGTCTCGATCGATCGCTTCGCGACAACATCCTCAGCCCGCAATCGCTCCGGGGCTACATGGTACGTGAGGATCGCGGTCAAGATACTGTTATCCTCGTCTGCTGCGATAGCGCGCATGAGGAGCGCAGGGAGTTTCTCGAAGGCCTCGTCGGTCGGTGCGAAGACAGTAATGTCATCAGCTTCCGCAAGTGTGTCTGCAAGACCCGCCGCGACCACTAACTCGACGAGCGTTGACAGTTCGTCGACCGACTGTGCGGTCTCGACCACATTGGCAGCCTGTGCCTGGGGTGCACTTGTCCCAAGTACGAGGAAAGCAAACACAAATGCGCTTGCAGGAAGAATAAGTGAGTACTTCATAGTAGTAATACGATTATGTGTGTATAAACGCCAATCCATTTGATTGACATCTTCACTGTACTTGGTACACTTAAAACATGCAAACCGTGCATTTATCACCTCGCGACATTGCTCGCATGTTGTCGGTCAATGAGTCCACCGTGAAGCGCTGGATCGACCGTGGACTTCTGAACGCCGTGCGCACACCAGGTGGACATCGTCGCGTACGCAAGGAAGACGTACAGGCGTTTTTGCGGAACCAAGATACTGCGCGCGAACACTCCTATATACTGAGTCGTCTCATGCATGACAGTATGGCAGAGGGGTGGCGGAAGTACTTTGACCTGCACCGCGCATTCAAACACCTTGAAGCACGCACCTACGTGACCGGCGCGATGCTTGCTTGCGGATCTGCTCGGTGCACGCTAGAAGACACCGTGATACCGACACTCGTGAAGATTGGTGACGCGTGGCAACATGGCGAGCTCGACATTGCCGACGAGCACCGCATGACCTTCATGATCCGGAACGACCTGCTCTCACTTGACCAACTGCTGCCAGAGCCGTCGCCAGGTGCCCCGCGCGTACTCTTAGCGTGCGTTCCGGAAGAGAACCATGAGATCGTACTCCAAGTACTCGCGCTTGCCGCACGAGAGGTCGGCTGGCACCCAATCGTTCTTGGCATCAATGTGCCAGCGCGCGAGATCATTCGTGTAGCTGAACATGAACCCATAGACATGATTGCGCTTTCAAAAACATATCCACAGAGAGACTACACCGGATATGTCCGCGAGATTCGCACCGCACTTGGTGTTGAAACACCTATCATCGTAGGCGGCGCCGGTTGGAGCAAAAAGGAACGCACATCTCTAACCCGACTCCCTGCTACCGCCTATGCCCCTACCCTGAGAGACATGCTCCAGCGACTTCAGAGGTGCACGGCAGAGCGCTCACCCACGTGCATCACCTAGCCTGTTCCGGTATGCTAGAGAAAGTCGCATGAAGAAACGCACACTCATCATACTTGGTCACCCCAATCCCGAATCGTATTGTGGCACACTCGCAGATCACTATGCTACTGGCGCGCGAAATGCCGGCAGCACGGTCGAGACACTCGCCCTCGCCGATCTCACGTATGACATCGTGCTCCACAGAGGCTACCGCGAAATACAAGAACTTGAGCCGGACCTCACCATGCTCCAGGAAAAAATACGTGCCGCGGACCACCTCGTCTTTGTCTATCCCACGTGGTGGGGCGGCCCGCCGGCACTCCTCACGGGCACCATCGAGCGCATGCTCCTGCCGGGCTTTGGCTTCAAGTACCACAAGAACTCACCCCTCTGGGACAAGCTCCTCAAAGGCAAAAGTGCCCGCATCATCACCACCATGGATAGCCCGTACCTCTACTACCTACTTGCGTGGGGCGCTCCGGGCGACAAACTCATGAAGCACGCCGTTTTGAAGTTCTGTGGCATCTCCCCCGTCCGCTTCACCCATGTCGACCGCCTGCGTTTTCGGAGCGACGCGTGGCGAAAGGAGATGCTGGAGAAGGTGGAACAGGTGGCAGCAGGGGACGCGCACTCATGATTAGCTATAGTCCTAAAAAAGTATCTATGCTTGTAATGGCGCTTGGTTCTGCGTACTCCACCTCATCATACCCCTCCAACACGGCGATCGCCTCATATACACCGCTTCCATCCTGCGTGAAAGGAATCCGAACCTGATAGTTGTCCCAGTGATAAATCTCTCCGATTACTTCACCATCGACTGCGGCAACAATTTCCCGAACCCGCTCGGGACTCGTCCCCTCGCGTATGCCGATAAGCACCTCATCACCCACAATACTCTCCCTCGTGACTGGGTCTACAACAACCTTTGAACTATCGAATGGTGTATGACCGATAGGAAACTCGGTCACTGCCAAGCTGAATATATCCGACGTTGTTGCCAATCCTCCACTCCACTCTAAGTGTGCACGAAACGGCACAGTACATTCCTCAGCATACGGACCGAGAGAGAATGAGCCGGTGTAGACGAAATCTCCGGCAATAATACCTTCTCCTTCCCCGTCATCTCGAAGCTCACCCAGGATGCGAGCCTCTTCACCTACATCGTTAAGCTCACGCAGGTACACAGACGCTGGGGAAGTCGTCCCCGCGTGCGATATGGTAAACGCAATTAACGTTGACACACCAACTGAGATAGCATCGGGGTTTGTGCTGAGAGTGTAAACTTCTATCACTGGTTCCTGCTCGGGTGTGCTGCTTTCAATAACACTGCACACGCATGTCTTCATCCTGCACATGCGCACACAGGGACGAATCCTCTCTACGTTGCGCGTACTGCATGTAGCAATGATCTACCAATTCAGGGTACCGCAATTCATCACAAATAGACAATCGGGCACCCTTCTCAAGTTGTTTTGGAAAAGAAATGCCTTGTTGCCGCGAAAAGCTATCGTCCTCAACCACTGCTACATAGCCACACCCTACACCGTCCTGACACGTGGGACATGACGGCGAGTAATACACGACCGAGCAATAGTCTGGAGCATCCTCCGCGCACCGCCCGGCACGCCCGCCCGTATTGAAGGATGTGCAGTATTCATGACGTTCTTCAGCTTGCTTGTCTCCAGTCACGTTTGGAAGAGAACCCCCTGTCGCCACTACTTTTCCATCGACCCAACAGTCATTAGTACTGTTGTTAATTACGCCACCAATCACCTGGCATTCTTCATACGCAACCACTTTCTCGTTCGCAACAGGCTGGCCTGTACCACACCCCACCCCCAACCAAAATCCCACAAACGGCAGCACCACAAAACAACACCGCGGCGAGTGTGCGCGAGAGCGGGGTGACGCGTGTGAGTGGGGTGTACCAACACCGCTCCTGTGCGCCTGCGTTACTGTCAGCAGAACCACTCCCCCCTCCCTCGTTCGAGTGTCGCGTGTGCGCGTCGGCGTCGATATCGCTCATACGTACATGGAATCACCTTAGGTGCTACCAAGTGTGAGATTGTCCACAGTAATGAATACACTGTAACCCGGCGCGTACCCGACCCCGCGCGCCCTAGTAAGCGAAAGACATTTTTACGCGGCCGCGCAAATATGTCTTTCGCGCATCGGGGGTTGCTGACCGTGCTCGCTTGCGCTGTTGTTGTACATTTTGTACACTATTGGCATGAAAACGATAACCACAACGAACGCGCGCAAACACATCGCAGAGATCGTGAACGCAGTGCGGGATACCGGTGACGTCTACGCGATCGGCCGACGCAACAGACCCGAAGTGCTTGTACTGAAATTCCCGGCTGAGTATAGCCCCGACGTAAACGACATCACGAACGTGAACACCTACTCCGAGAGCTTTGCGTTCCTCGAACACGAGCCCGAGCTGTACTCGGTAAATGACCTCAAGAAACCATATGCTTAAGCGCGGGACGATAGTGCTCGTACCCTTCCCATTCACCGACCTCTCGGGCAGTAAGGTGCGACCTGCTGTTGTCGTTTCAGCGGGAAAGGTCGGTGCGGATGTGACCGTACTCTTTATCACATCTCAGGCAAAACTCCGTGAAAAGCATCTTGTGCCGGTAAAACCTGATGCACACAATGGGCTCAAGGTACCGTCGAAGATTGTGTGTTCAAAACTTGCGACCCTCGAAGCAAAGATCGTGCTCGGCGAACTTGGTCGTGTTTCCGCCACTACACAAAAGCAGGTCGACACAGAGCTTAAAGGAGTGCTTGGGTTGTAGCTGGACTACATACAGCTACTTCTCACACGAATCCATAACGCAACACATACGTGGTGGATACGTACACACACGACGCTGCCATACACTATCCCTCGACCACCCTCCCATCGGCGAGCGTGATGATGCGCTCCGCACGCGCTGCGTACTCCGGTTCGTGGGTAACCATCATGACGGTGATACCCTGACCATGGAGTTCTTTGATGATACCCATGATGTTCTCGCTCGTATCCGAATCGAGGTTTGCGGTCGGTTCATCTGCAAAAAGGATGCGAGGCTTGTTGACGAGAGCGCGGGCAATAGCAACCCGTTGCTGCTCACCACCGGAGAGCTGGTTGGGGAGGTTGTGCAATCGGTCACCCAACCCCACACGCGCCAGAAGCTCCTCGCCGCGTTTACTGCACGACGCGTAGCACCCGGTCTGCATGAATTGCGGTAAGAGCACGTTTTCGAGCGCGGTGAGCTCGGGAATGAGCGCGTAGTCCTGGAACACGTACCCGAATGTCGTGAGCCGCATCGACACGCGCCGCTGCCGAGGAAACCGCGAGGTATCCTCGCCGAGCACCCGCACCTCACCCTCGCTCGGACGATCGAGCAGACTCAGAAGGTGCAAGAGTGTGCTCTTTCCCGAACCACTCATGCCGTCGATCGCAACAAACTCACCCTCATGGATCTGTATCGAAATGCCGTCGACCGCACGTGTTACCACCTCACCAATCGTGAAGTGCTTTTTTACATCTCTAGTTTCTATGACAGGTGCTTGCATAGCTAGCGTCCCAGAATGGCGTTAATGGTCGGCTTCTGCACGATAAGGCGCGCCGGCAAGTAGCCCGCGATGAGCGTTGTTGCAATGAGTATGAGTCCGCGAGCGAAGGTATCATCCCAGGGCGCAACCAAGATACCGTCTGCGAAGGGGAAATCAATCGGGTTCTCAGCAATGTACGGCGCTATCACACCGTAGAGCACCAGCACCCCAAGCCCGATACCGACACTCGCATAGGCAATGGAAAGAAAGACATAGGAACTCTCGATCGTGAGTCGATTGATACCGATACCCTTCAGGATGCCGATCTGCTTCTGCCGGTTGAGCGCCACGATGAAAATCATAATAAAGACCGTGATCGCCGCAACGATGATACCAATGAAGCCCACCCCGTTACCGAGCAGGTTGAAGGTGTCAGTGATGTCATCCAAAAACTGTCCTTGCGACTCGCGCGACGTCTGCACTGTCGCAAACTCGGCCAACCCCGCATCACGAAGTGTTTGCGCGTACGCAGTTGCTGCTGCTCCACTCGTGAGCACAATAGCAACCTCGTCTTTCTTATCTGCACTGCGCCCAAGCACTTTGCGCAGATGTCGATCGACCATAAACACGCGGCGACTATTCTCACCCACCTTCCCCTCAACCACACCCACCACCTCGTACTCCCCAGCGACATCATCAATTGTGAGCCGTATCGTATCACCCGGATACACACCGGAGAGACTACCGCTCGTCTCAGGTGTTCCACCACTCTCAGGTGTATTGCCAGCATAGCGTTCCAAAAGTTGACTGCCGACCAACACTACACTAGTGTCACCCTCACGCAGGTACCGACCCTCGATTACGAGACTACTGAGCTGCGTCACTCGATCCTCAGCATATGGGTCGATACCCACCAGCGCCGCACCGACCTGGTCTGGCAGCAAGCTCGCTTTCTGCGGACGCTCAAAGTCAGCACGCAGAACACCGGAAGCGAGATACCGGGCGGTATGTGCACGATACCCTTCCTGCGCAGCAATGAACTGCTCGATATAATTCGTCCGATCGATGTGCCGCTGGTTTGCAAGCGGTGTAACGAGGACCTGTCCGGAGTACTCGTGCTCGTACGACAGACTTGCCCCAATCGGTAAGCCCACCAATACCCCACGCACCACCACCACGTTGAGAAACGTGAGGAACATGATGGTCACAATAAGTAAGGATGCCCACGGACTTCCCCTTCGGAGGTACCGGAGCATAAGAAAAAAGCCAACGCGCAGTGAGCGGAGTGTCATGTACATATTGTAGCAACGGTTGCCCGATCAGGGCGAACGTGGGAAAACTACATACACTACGCAAGGCGCACTACGAGCGCACCTTCCCCACCCTCGTGCTGCTTGGCGTACGTATAATCGAGTCCGCGCGCATTCAAACGCGACTTCACCAGATCCGGCAGTACCGGCTGCCCATCACGGGAGTGTGTGCCCTTACCAACAATAATCCGTACACGTAGCCACCCTTCGTGCCGGGCGTCATCTAGAAACACATCGAGCTCCCGTTCTGCTTCGTAGCCAGTATGCCCGTGCAGATCAAGCTCGGCATCTATAGTCGGTGCGTACTGTTTGTGTCGTCGACGTGCTGCCATTGCATACAGGTATACACGGACTCGCAAGGCAACGCAATTCTCATGCAGCAGCAGGCAGATTGCCGTGTATCACCGGCGCAGCTTCACCACCAAAGCCGCCAGACTGGCGGCTTTGGTATGCAGCACTGCAGCAGTACGTGCTACACACCCGGTGTCGGGCTGTGTGCAATCACCCAATCTGCGGCGGTGTCGGTATCTGTCATGTTAACTCGTTCAATTGATTGCCCCTCTTCAATATCGGTGATATCCACCGAGGGCGTGAACGCTGTCGTATCAGTACCCCAACTAACCGCGTCGATGATCGTACCTTCGCTATCGTACAGCAGTACAGACTCTCCACTGTTGGTCAGGCCAGCACTGCCGAGTGTCGCATTGAGATGCACCACGACCGTTCCCTCACCGTACGTCCAGTAATCATCCGTCGAAGGGTGACGCGTCACAATAAGATGCTCACCAGCCGGCAGCATGAGTGTTTCGATCGCGATTACATCAGTTGCACTACCGTCACCGATGCTCCAGCCCATAAGGTCGACCGCAGCACCGGTACCATTGTACACCTCGATCCATTCATTGTTGGTGTCGGTACCCTGCTCTTCAGTCGACCCCGGGTCAAAGAGTATCTCGGTCAGCAACACACTGCCGCTACCTGCTTCACCGGCATTCCCACCGCTCGCATCATCACCGGTGTCAGTCTCTTCTCCTGTCTCGTCGCCGGTGTCGCCGGCATCAGTGCCGTCCGTTGGCTCCTCTTCTGGCCCGGAAGTATTATCGGCAGTATCGTCGTCTTCCTCATCATCTGCAGTGTTGCCACCCTCCCCATCATCACTTGACCCTGCGTCTGTGTCGTCGCTGACTGAATCACCTCCTTCCTCCGCTTCTGTATCGTCACTGTCATCAGCGGAGTCCGTGTCATCACCAGACGCACCACCACCCTCCTCATCTGTCACGTCATCCGTCACGGTGTCATCGTTGCTTGTGTCTGATTCATCACCACTGTCATCAGTTCCTGCCTCATCGTCAGCCTCACTATCCGTACCGTCACCCACATCGTCGACTTCACCAGCAGCACCAAACCGTTCTGCAATGCGTGTCGCGAGCTCGTCTTGCTCTGTTTCCATTTTCACGTGCATCGCGTCGATGCGGCTTGTAAGCTCGGCACGAGCCGCATCCATGCGTGTCTGCATGTGCTGCATACGATCTTCGAGACGACCAAAATGCCCCCACGCTTCTGCATCAGCGGCATAGAGTGCACTCGCAGCGAGTATGGCAAGTGCGGGTAGATAGTGCGTGTTTTTCATAGGAATGAACAATAATTATTGGTAATGCGCCAAAAGTGACGCTACTACTTTTGAGTGTACACCGAGCGTTAATATCTGGGGACAAACACCTGTGGAAAACAGTACCACCTCCTATTGACTCCCGCCGCGGCACGCGTAGTATCAGGTACGGAACTCCACTACCACAGGTGAGCCAATGAAAACCAGGGCGCAACACCGGCGTCAGCTGTACGCAAGTGAATGGCTGCAAGCACATCAGGCGTCATCAGAGGATATAGTAATCATACTTTCAATGTCAGCGTATTGTATCCTTCTCTTTCTTCGTAGCCCCATGAGTGAGCAGGAAACTCACCGAGAAATGCAGCGATGCTTTGGGTGGTCTACTGAGCGCCACAGAGTACTTGTTCGACTTTTGCTCAACAACCTTGTGCGGGCGGGGCTACTCCGAACGCGCGCTGGTCGACCACACGAACAATACCAATGCACTCAGGCAGGCAACCTATTACTGAACACAATTGGTGTACCACGCGAACTAGAACATTGGATTGGGTAGCGAAAGCCGGGCAAGGACGTCCGGCTTTACTAGTGAAAACGATGCTCGCGCGCCGCAACGATGCGCGAGAGTAACTCAAGCAATACGCCACACATCAGAAACGCGCCGGCAAAGAACACCCACTTCCCTATGAGCACGTCGTGTTCAAGCAACCCAAGTTCAGAAAGGATGAACGCCCAATCATGACCCGCGGAATCACCCCCAAGAAGCGGCAATAAACGAGCGCGAGCATCGCTCACGTACACACTCACGTTCACCAGGTTCTGCCCAAACCACCAGAGCGCGACCATCGTACCTAATAAGTGTCGCTGATACCAGTACGCGACCGCACAAATGAACGGCACCAAAAGCTGCGCCAACGTGCCACCAAACGCCACGAGCAAAGGTGGCCCCCAAAAAAAGATCCAGTGCCCGGCTTCGTGGAATATGAGATTTGCGCCATCGAGGATTGGTACCCATGTTTCGGTGAGTGACACGTAGGTGAGGTACGAGAGGACCGCGAGCGTGATGAGGCATCCTGCTATCTTTGTGTGCGGGCGAACCATGCACACATATTACCGCGACGAGGGTACATCTACACGTGGCAACTTGTGGGCGACAGCGCGCATGGCATACATGAAGGGTGTATCGATGAGTGCGACACCGGCCTTCACCACGTAGGTACCCATGATGAGGGATAGGAGCGGCACCACCCCGTAAAATGCGATCGTCGCGAACAACACCGAGTCGATTGCCTGGCTGACGAGCGTTGAGGCGTTGTTGCGCAACCATAAGTGCTTGCCGTTGGTCAGTTTCTTGATGTGGTGAAAGAGCCATACGTCCGCATGCTGCACTATGAGGTACGAGATGAGCGAGGCGAGCACGATGCGCGGCGTCAACGCGAGCGCCGCGTTCCACGCCGCTGCACCATCTGCAGCAAACTCCGGCGACGGCCACACGGACACCATCGCAACCATACACACGAGAAATATGCTCCCGTAGAAACCCGCCCACACGGCGGTCCGCGCCTCCCGCTTCCCCCACACCTCACCGATAAGGTCGGTGATCAAGAACGTCGCTGAGTACACCAACGTGCCACCGGCGACCACGAACGGACCCACGAGGACCATCTTGTTCGCAAGGATCTGTGCGACCGTCATCAAAACCGCCATCATCGCGATCGGGTACGCCACCGACAAGTGGGAGCAGAACGAGCAAACCACATCGCAAAGTGATGTTCAAAATCTTTCCGACAAGATCAAAGCAAGCGAGGCACGCATGGAAAAACTCGTCGGAGCACATCTCGATGGCGACATTCCCAAGAGCATCTACCTCAAAAAGAAGGATGAGGTCATGCGCACCACCCTCGCTTTGAAAGAAAAAATGAAAGATTTTGAACGTCGGGGAAACAACTGGATCGAACCCTTGCGACAGTGGGTTTTGGACACAAAACAAGCCGCTTTTTTGTCCTCATCCACTGATTTTCACGAAATCAGTTCCTTCGTCCAAAAAAACGGAAAGAACCACACGATTCGTGACGAAACCGCCCGCTTTTCCGTGTCGTCGTCGTACGCTTTTGCCGCACAGCGTCTCCCTATTTTGCTTTCTGCCGCGCCTGCGGCGCGGCGCTCTTCTGTTCTGACTTCGAAAGAAGTCCTTATCTGTGCGCGCACCAGGACTCGAACCTGGGACCACGGAGGTATAAGCTCCGCGCTCTACCAACTGAGCTATACGCGCATGTGCATACTATACAGGAACGTGCTCGATTCTCAATTGGCAGAGAGGCGAAGTTCGGGCACAGTGACTACATGCGACCTTGCCTCCAATTCTTCTTCTGTCGTCAGAAATATACCTGCATCTTGCTGCAATGTGTAAAGTGTCACGTGTGTGGGTGGATACTCGGGCTTAATATCAAACTCTTTACCAACACGGAGCAAAAACTCGCGCAGGTTACCCACATCACACATTGCAACAACACTTCGTAACTCACCCTCTTCTGCGAGGCGATACTCCCCAGTGAATCGCTCGAAGGCAATAGGAGTCTTGGCTACGTACCGCTGGAAGGATTCCAGCACCTGCGGCACAAAACTCGCTGCATTCAAGCCCTGACGTGCTGCAAGGTGACCTACCGCGACGAGCGTCACATGAAAGGAGGAGCGCCGCAACAGCGTTGCACCTTCCACCTCGAGCGTTGCTGGCAGATCGGTCAACGAAACCGGCAACCCAACAGCGTCCATGTTAGGTGAACCGATTTGGTACTCGACACCACTTATTTCAAGTGTCTGTGCCATGCGTCCGAAGCTTACACGAGCTGATCTTCATCCTCCTTCGCCTTCTTTGGTTCGATGCCATGGAGGATGAGTATCTTTTCGAAGTCGTCGCGCTCGAGGGTCTCTACCTCGACAAGTTTCTTCGCTATTGCGTCGAGCGCCTTGCGATTCCCGGTGATGACCTCCTTCGCGCGTGCGTAGGCGTCGCGCACGATCTGTGTTACCTCTGCATCTATCTCTGCCGCAACCTTGTCCGAGTACTCCTTGCCGCCCATGCCCGGCCCAAACAGGGTCGGCTGGCTATCCGCCTCGAAGGCAAGCGGGCCGATTTTTTCGCTCATACCCCACCGTGCGACCATATTGCGTGCGAGCGCTGTCAGCACCTGCAGGTCGTTGCTTGCACCGGTCGTAAGGTCGCCAAAGACTACCTCCTCGGCAACGTACCCACCCAAGCTCTTTGCAATATCGTCGAGGAACTGCCGCTTCGTCTGCATCCGCCTATCCTCAAACGGCAATGTGAGCGTATACCCCGCTGCTCGACCGCGCGAGATGATTGAAATCTTGTGGACTGGGTCTGAGTACGGCAGTACGCTTCCGACAAGTGCGTGCCCTGCCTCGTGATACGCCGTGATCTCTTTCTCACGCTTATTCAAGACATGACTCTTGCGCTCGGGGCCGAGCATAACCTTTTCAATACTACGGATGAGGTCGTACTGGGTGACCTTTTTCCTGTTCTCTCGTGCCGCGAGAATGGCGCCCTCGTTCATGAGGTTTTGGAGGTCTGCACCGGAGAAGCCAACTGTTCGTTCTGCAATGGTACGCAGATTCACATCTTCACCCATCGGCTTCTTGCGCGCGTGCACCTTAAGAATGTTCGCGCGATCATCCCGGTCAGGCAGGTCGATAGTTACACGTCGATCGAAACGTCCAGGGCGCAACAATGCAGGGTCGAGCACATCTGGCCGGTTGGTCGCCGCCATGATGATGAGTTTCTCGTGTGGCTCAAAGCCATCCATCTCAACCAAAATCTGGTTGAGTGTCTGCTCGCGCTCATCATTGCCGCCACCAACACCGGTGCCACGCACCCTACCAACAGCATCAATCTCGTCGATGAAAATAATAGCCGGTGCCGCTTTCTTAGCCATTTTGAAGAGGTCTCGTACACGGCTCGCGCCGACACCAACAAAGAGCTCGACAAACTCCGAGCCACTAATCGTAAAGAACGGCACACCTGCCTCACCAGAGACTGCTCGCGCAAGAAGTGTCTTACCCGTACCCGGTGGCCCCATAAGAAGCACTCCCTTTGGGATCCGTGCACCTATGTCGATAAACTTCTTTGGATTTTTGAGAAAATCGACAATCTCGGTAAGCTCCTCCTTTGCCTCCTTAGCTCCCGCGACATCCTTAAATGTAATTCGCTTTTCTTTGTCGCCCGGCTCAATGACTCGCGCCTTGCTCTGCCCAAACGTAAACGCTTGCATGCCTGCACCTTTAACCTGCTTCATAAAGAACCAGATCAGGAAGATGATGAATATGAGTGGCAAAAAGATCGGTGCAAGCGTGAGAAACCAAAAACGAAAGCCGGACTCTTCTTTGTTCTCTATCTCTACCGCACGGAGCTGCTCTGGTGAGACACCGTAGTTTGTAAGAGACTCTGACACGGTACCACCAACCTCCTTCTTTGATTCAAGTACAGTCTGCTCTTCATCAGGTTGCCCTTCTTCGCGCGTATATGTCACAGTCAACTTATCACCCTCGACGACGATACGTTCGACTTTTTCATTGATGATATCACTTGCTACCTGCGAGAGCGGGACAGGCTCTTCTTCCTCCGCACCCATAAAGTTGGTAAAGACACTCGCAAGCGCGAGCAGAATCATGAATGTAACAAGAAGGTTCAACCAGAACCGTCGCCCCGGCTCGAACTTCTCACCTCCACCTTTCGGGGATTGCGGCACTCGAGGTTGTTTTTTTTCGTCTGTGTCTTGGTTTGATTGTGTATCCATAGCCTTCGCAGTATAGCGTACATCACGTATGGTGTCATTCACCTACGTAGCATGCGCAGCGGCCGACACAACCCTACCCCCGCAACGCACAAGTGCACTAGCGCTATAACAGCTTATTGTATAGTGCACTGAATCCTACCCACAGAGCCAGGCACCACCGCTTTGACGCTTGCCACCGCTCACCATCTCACCATAGTATGGTGTACCGACATGCATCAGGCCTTCCAGACACCGCTGGTGTATCGTTCTGTTCTGTGGTATAGTGCGCACACGCCGTACGATCGGCTTTTGTATGTACAATCAACGAAAAGAGCAACAGAATCGCGTATTCATAAACGACGAGATACGATCGCCGGAAGTGCGCTGCGTCGACGGTGATGGCACCAACCTTGGTATCATATCCACACGAGACGCCGTGCGCCGTGCACGTGAGCAAGGGCTCGACCTGATCGAAATATCCGGAAAGGCAGTGCCCCCGGTTGCAAAGATCATGGATTATGGTAAATTCACGTACGAACAGAAGAAAAAGGCCAAGGAAACGCGCGCCAAAGCACATACGACCGAGACCAAGAACGTACAGGTAAAGATCGGCACCGGCGAGCGAGACAAGGAACTCAAGGCGGAACGTATCGACGAATGGCTCTTGGAAGGTCACCGTGTCAAGGTTGATTTGTTTCTCTGGGGTCGATACAAGTACATGGAAGCCGCTTTCCTTACCGAACGACTCCAGCGCTTCCTCACAATGGTCATTGTCCCCTTTAAGATAGCAGATCCCATCAAGCGTAGTCCAAAAGGTTTTACCTGCACGCTTGAGGTAGAAAAGAAACAACCGCTTCCATCACCAGAAGAGGTAAAAGAGAAGCGCGCGGCGATGATCGCAGAGGCAAAAAAGCAACGCAAAGACGACAAGGAGCAAACGGACGAAGGTGCTGACGAGGAAGATGTAAATTCAACACAACAAGACTAAGCAATATGGCAAACAAAAGTTACACAAAACGCGTCCGTGTGAGCCCAAAGGGCAAGCTGTTGGTGCGCACACCTGGTGGCAACCACTTCAATGCCAAGGAGAGCCGAAGCAAGCAGCTTAACCGTAAACAGGACGGATCGACACTCGAACTGTCCAACAAAAAGACCGGGCGCTTCCTAAAGGGCTAATTCATTTAATATGGCACGAGTAAAACGAGGCACAACCAAACTCAAGCACCGCAAGAACGTTCTTGCGCGTACCAAGGGGATGCGAGGAAATATCCGCAAGAAAGAGCGCCAGGCAAACGAGGTGCTGGCTCACGCAGGCAACCATGCATTCAACGATCGACGCAAAAAGAAAGGAGACTTCCGTTCGCTCTGGACAACACGCATTAACGCAGGCCTTCGTTCACATGGTTTCGTATACAGCAAGTTCATGAAAATGCTCAAGGACAAGGAGGTCAAGCTCAACCGCAAGATGCTCGCCGAGCTCGCCAAAGATGAACCACAAGCATTCGAGCGAGTCGTACAGCACGTAACCAAGTAAGCGTTTATTCTACAGACCGTGACAACCGCCTCCAATGAGGCGGTTTGTGCATTACTGTGGTGTGTAGCGCTTTAATCCTTGCGCATACGACGCATCGTGAGCATGAACAGGCCATACGCAGCAGCAGCACCCAATACATCCATGGTAATATCAAGCATGGTATCAGGCACATAGTTTACTGGAAACGACCCCTTTCCAAAAAACCACACCGCAAAGTCGTAGCACTCCCACAAAATACCAAACGCGAGCCCACCGCCGAGTGCAACGAGGTACGGGCGTCGCGGCTGTGCACCCTCCTTGCGCGCGAGGCCTGAGTAGTACCAGAGCCACAATGCAGCAAGTCCAACCCACACACCGCCCAGAAAGTGCATGGGAATATCCAGCCAACGGTACGTCCAGTAGAGGTATAGCCGCTGTGCCGCCATATGTGCGATCGCAAGCACCCAAACATATATAAACAGCGTTCGCAACAAGCGATCTCCTGCCGTACTCTCTCCTCGCCCTACTTCGCTCATGCAAGCACTATAGCACAGAGAGCGCTCAATACGCACCGAGAACAATGCATGCATCAGACGCACAAAACCGCCAACTAACGTGGCGGAGCTGTGCGGGGTGCGAAACGGTACTGCCCTAGAATATACTAGGTGGGAAACTAGTGTTTCCGTTCTTTTGAAGCCAACCCGTAGGAGGCCTCAGCAGACCGGCCGTATACCGCTTCCCTGCAGTAGAAGTTGAGGACAATACGTTCCGTCACCCTTTTTCTAGTGTAGCACAAAAATATGTGTGCAACTACTCAAGGATACCATCCAAATTGACGTCATAGAGGATGCCTTCTGCAACCAACCGGTAGTCCACGAGTTCGCCAGTCTCGAACCAATGCACGAGCTCCTGATTTGCTTCCTCAACCGAGCCGGATGCGTGGATGAGGTTACGAATAGCACGATCGTCGGTGTCCGCCATCGAGTACGAGTCAAGCACGAAGTCGCCGCGAATGGTGCCAACGTCACTGCTGCGCGGTTCGGTGCCGCCGACAAGCTTTCGCACGAGCTCGACCGCATGTGCACCCTGCCACGCCATCACGACCGCAGGTCCGCTCGTCATGTAGTTCTTGAGACGGTCTACGACTGCATCGCCGATCTTAATGGGGTCATCTGATGGTGGCGTGAGCCCTTTCTTGGTGTACGACTCGATTGCCTTCTCGCCGACCTTACGCTTCCACTCCGGGTCAAGCGTGTAGTGTTCCTCGACCTTACCGGCCTCCGGGACTACGAACTTCATCGCAACGAGCTTGAGGCCGACGCGCTCGAAACGGCCAATAATCTCACCGACAAGTGAGCGCTGTACCCCATCGGGTTTAATAATGACCAGCGTGCGTTCTTTCTTGTGTTCTGACATAGCAAACATGTACTTAACGACGTCGATAACGCCGTCGGTCTTACATTAGCTCGACGTCGCTTTCGACGTCGAATTAACCTTATAGACCGGCAATAATGGCTGTAGTATACACGAGTGAAGGGGTTGGTGAAGGGGTTGACATAGTGATAGATCTGGAGCGCGCTTTCCCATACACATAGCATCCTCATGCCCGTCACCGCTACTTCCAACTCGTGAGTACCAACGGCTCACCGTCGGTGATAGCGACATTGTGCTCAAAGTGTGCACTCCGTGAACCATCACGCGTGCGTACGGTGTAGCCATCATCAAGAAAATCAACCTGCCCAGTGCCGATATTCACCATCGGCTCTATCGCGAGCACCATACCGGGCTCAAGCGTCTCACCGGTACCACGCGCACCGAAGTTGGGGACTTGTGGCTCTTCATGTACCGCATGCCCTACTCCATGACCACACAAGTTGCGTACAAGACCATACTCCTTTTTCCGCACGAAGCCCTCGATCGCCGCACCAATGTCACCCACCGTACTGCCCGCATGTGCTTCTGCTATACCGAGATGAAGTGCTTCAAGCGTTGCGTACAAGAGTTCCTGTGTCGCATGGTCGACGGCACCCACCGCGACAGTCTTACCCGCATCCACAAACAGTCCATTACGCTCAATGCCAAGATCGAGCCCGATGATGTCGCCACTCTGCAGTGTGTAGTGCAGCTCAGTCGGGATACCATGTACTACCACATCGTTGGGTGCGACACACAACGCACAGGGAAACGGCCGGGGTGCGCCTGCAGGCTTGTACCCCTTAAATGCCGGCTTGTCGCCACCATCTTCTACCATCTTGCACGCAAGTGCTTCGAGCTCATCGGTCGTCACACCTGGCTTCGCGAGTTCTTCAAGTGCCGCGATAATCTCGGCATGTCGCTTCCCGAGCTCTTGAAGTGCCTGTATTTCTTCCGATGATTTTACGTGCGCCATAGTTATAGTGCGAGGTCAAGTGCTCGGAGCACGTCCTGGTGCACCTCCTCGACCGTCTGGTCGCCATTTATGTGTGCGACCTTGTAGTACGGATGCTCTTCAAAGAATTTTATCGCAAGTGTGACATCGCGCTTAAACCACTTGAGCCGCTCTGCGACCGACTCTGGTGTATCATCCGCTCGCTTGCGTCCCTCGACGAGCCTCTCAACAATCACCTCATCGGGCATATCAAACGCAACCACGGTCGGCTCTTTGCGCTCATAAAACTCTAATGCGGTGTGCAGCATCGGAGACTCCTCTGCACGACGCGGGAAACCGTCGGTGATAATATGATCATCGCCAGTCACCCCATCAATAAAAAGTGAGCCCCAGATCCACACGGGTAAGAACCCGGGCGCGAGACCACCCTCAGCAAGGACTTCCTTGATCTTGCGGTGCGTGTACTTGTCTCCCTCCATGAACTCACGAAACTTCTCTCCTGTCTGAAAGTAGTGCACCGGGTGGTCAGGATCATGCTTCTCGAGGTACTTTTTCAGAAGCGCCGCCTGTGTTCCCTTTCCGCAACCAGACGGGCCTATCATGATAGCAGTTTTCAACTCCATTGCATCGAAATTGTTAGTAGTAACGCACAAACACACCAGCGTAGTCCGTACCTGTGGAGTGTAGCACAGCACACGGCACATTGCACGGAACCATTGACGTAAACTATAGGTACTTGTATAGTGTTACTGTAGTCACACGCACCTTACCAGGAGAGCGCGATGCACATCATACGCACACATCCTCCAGACAGCTTTAACATTCACGAACCTCGCAACAACAGATTTACTGTTGCCGTACTTGCCATTCTGCCCGATAACGTCAGCCTGCCCATGGTGCAAGACCTGCGGAAGCCGATTCCAACGTACATCAAATTACCAGGCGGCGAAAGTAAGTGCGGTGAGACTGTGCGGGGAGCAGCACTTAGGGAGCTCGAGGAAGAAACCGGCGCACGAGTCAAAACACTCACATTGTTTCGCGTCGAAGAACGGGAAAACAAAGACGGGACAGGTACACACTTTGTGTTCTACCTTGCCGGCTTTGTGACCGACTTCGAGAATGGGCACAGGCTCAAAACACGCGGCGATGAGGGCGAAATCGTCCACCGCTACGAGCAGAAGGAGCTCCCGAGGCTCGTAGACCTATTCGAACCGCACCGAATCGCACTTTTTGAGGCTGGGTTCATCCCCGCCCCCTAACTCCCGCCGAGAGCCGCCGCACCCTCGGCGGCTCTTTTGTACCCACCCGAACGAACTAAAGGTACAAGGTACCTTTAGTTCATACTTGAGTGAACGCGTCGTGGTGAAGGACAATAGACCATATACGTTGTGTGACCCTCAGCTATGTTTAAGCAAAAAATGACACGGATGTTGGTGGTGACGTATATTCTTTTTGCGATGCGTCTGGCTGCTTGGTATATTGGCATACTACCCGCTGCAGTTGTTGGTGTAGAGATGTCAGGACCACCCGACATCTTTGACATCGTCTTCCCGCTTGCAAACCTCTTGTTCACGGGGACTATACTGGCGCTAGCTACCCTCTGTATCATACAGGCAGTGCGAGCAAGCGAGGTAAAAAGTGGTATCGCGTACTGGTTTTCGTACTGGTGCTCGTACCGCTCTGGATTGCAAGCGTCCTCGCGCTTGGAGCAGGGATGGCAACCGTCGACGGAATTCGGCTACCTTCATCGTGATTCATGGGTTGCGCCTGCGATGCCATGGGAAACTGGACTCATACCTGTCGAGCAACAGCCACATTAAAGGTACCTGGTACCTTTAATGTGGCTACAGTGAAAGAGTCCTGGATTGCCGCGTCGCTCCTGCGGTCGCTCCTCGCAATGACGACGACAAGCACGCACGCGACGCAATACGGCTGGTCGGGAGCGTGTCGCATGTCACTTACTGCACCAGTTCAATACACCCACAGACACTGTGGAACAGACTGTCCAGCGGCGTCAGCACAACGTACCCGAGCGGTGTGAGCACCAACGCCAGATACGTACTCAAAAAGAGCCCTGCCCAAAGCGCCAGTGCGTGTTTGGGTGTACTGTACCGGTTCAGCGCCAGGTACCTAAAAATGATGACTGCTACAGCAAACAGTAGTGACAGCAGGAAGGTTGCGAGCAGAATGTCGTATCGAGTTAGGAAATCAAACCGCCACGGACATTCATATGTTCGACAAAAACATTACCACTCATGTATCTATCACAGCGTGACATGTGGCGAATAAAAAGTCACCTTGTGTGGGTTAAGAGACCCCCGCACAATGCGTACTGCTGTGAGAAAACCCTAGATCACTTCTCCGCCCGTCCAAGGATCGGGATTCGCGCGGGATCACAATGAGCAGACACAATAAGTACCGTACATATTGCCACACACAGTCGGAACGTTCAATTTTGAGGCTAGTTCGCAGTCGACGAGGGTGACGTGTTGCGGAGCACTATCAGGTATACAATGAACGTTCGCAGCTAGAAGGGACGACGACCACAAAATCCGCACATCTCACACTAAAACGCACAGATGGATGAAGTGCGAGGCGCCAAGGAGGAGCGTCACTTCACCGTACTGAGCGTACGGTGAAGTGACCGACGACAGTCATGAAAACGCTGCGCGACGCACGGCTCCAAGGGTCAGAACGTTCAATTTTGAGGCTGGTTCGTAGTCAGCGGGGGTGGCGTGTTGCGGAGCCGTATCGACTACAACAAACTAAGTCGCACCACCCCTCCTCATCCGTCCGAACACTCGGGCAGACTCCCCTTAGTAAGGGAAGGAGGCCGGCGAGTGGGGTTGGCTTCTTGGTTGGTGTTACATACCCCAGAGTGCACAGGTCGAGTGCAGTTCGAGGCGGCAAACTCGTCATACCCTTGAGCCGTATATGCATACGGTGAAAGGGTTGACGAGTGTAGCCAACGAAGAAATGTGCCGAGCTGTGTGCTCTGGGCTAGTATTCGCGAACAGACGCTTGCGCGTCTATCTTACGCACAAGATCAAGTACAACAGACACCGCAATGAGGAGCGCCGTGCCACCAATCGCAAACGCACCAATTCCGGTCACGCCTTGGATAATGTTTGGCAATACTGCAATAAGGCCGAGAAAGACCGCGCCAACGAAGGTAATACGAGTAATGATGTTACCAAGGTACTCGGTCGTAGCGCTTCCGGGACGGACACCGGGAATAAACGCCCCAGATTTCTGGAGATTGGTCGCAATAGACTGTGGGTCGAATGTGACCGCTGTATAGAAGTACGTAAAGAGAAACACGAGTACGAAGTAGAGGACACCACTGAACCACGGGTCGGAGATGAACACGATTGCATCCTGCGCGAACGTCGCAAGCGATACGTTACTGCTCGTTGCCATGTACTGGAATATCATTTGCGGGAAAAGCAAGATGGACAACGCGAAGATGATCGGGATCACACCCGCCTGGTTGACCCGTAGCGGCAAGTAGGTCGATACGCCACCGTAACTCTTGCCACCGCGCACCTGCTTGGCATAGGTTACCGGCACCGGGCGCTCAGCCTCGGAGATCACTACAACAGACGCAGTGATGAGCAGCGCGAGCACAAGGAAGCCGAGGTAGGTTGGTATCTGCGCGGGATCAAAATTGAACAACAGCTGACTCGCAGTTGTTGGCAGCCCGGCGACAATACCGGCAAATATGATGAGTGACACACCATTCCCGATGCCAAATTCACTGATAAGTTCACCAATCCACATAAGGAAGATGGATCCCGCTGCAACCACCGTCACGTTTACCAAGAACGGCAACATTTCCATGTTTGAAACGATACCCTGCCGTGCAAGCAGCATAAGAAAACCAAACGCTTGAACGAACGCGAGCGGTACCGTAAGCATACGCGCATACTGCGTGAACTTTTGTCGCCCCGCCTCCCCTTCTTCTGTGTAAAGCGCCTTAATCTTCGGCGACATGATACTCATGAGCTGCATGATAATGCTCGCTGTAATGTATGGCCCAACGCCGAGCATTACGATGGAGAGGTTTGCTAGACCGCCACCGGAAAAGATATTGAGGAAGTTGAGGTACTGATTCGACTGGAAAAACTGCTGAAGAGCATTCAGATCGACCCCGGGAATCGGGATGGTGGCAAGTAGGCGAAAGATGACGAACGCAGCAAGCAGAAAGAAAATCCTGCCACGTAGGTTTTCATCTGTAACTATGAGCTTTATTTTTCGTACAAATGCGTCAAACATACTCGCTTTCTCAAACCTGAATGGGCACGCCCATTGTACTACGCCACAGGCTGTACGTCGCGTGCACTACGCAACTACCGTACCGCCTGCCTGCTCAACAGCAGCCTTTGCTGCCTCTGAAAGTGCGCAATCCGCGACAGTGAGCTTCTTGGTAAGTGTCCCCACTCCCAAAATCTTCACAGCCGGTACACGACCCGCCTTGGCACGAACAACCTGCTTTGCAACGAGCGTCTTCGGGTCAACACGATCACCCGCATCAAATACACGCTCAAGTACAGCAATATTGACACCGACCGGACGAACACGTGCAGCATTAACCGTGCGCCCACGGTTTTTCCCATACCCGCGACGCTTTGGAATCCGTTTGATGATGTCACGCTCTGCAGGACGGATCTTGCGGCCAGCTCGCGCCTTCTGACCCTTATGCCCTTTACCGCTCGTCTTGCCACGCTTACCGCCACGTCCAACACGACGTTCGCGCGTGATGCCGGAAGATGTTCGTAGATCGTGTAATTGCATATGCGATACGGGTTACTTGTCTTGTTTGGTGTCTGCTTTCTTGCTCGCCTTCTTGTCATCTGACTTACGCGCACGACGAACCTGCTTCAGCTGCGAAAGCGCGAGTGTGGTTGCACGTGCATTATTGAGCGGATTCTTGCTACGTGAGAGTATCTTTGCAGATACGTTTCGGACACCAGCAAACTCAAGTACCGTGCGAACCGCACTACCCGCTTTCAGTCCCTTACCGGGCGCGGGCATAAGAAGGATCTGTGCAGACGCGTACTTAGCGGTGATCTCATGCGGGATGGACTGCTCATCGGTAATAGGCACAACAACCAAGTGACGCTGCGCATCGCGAGTAGCCTTCTCAATTGCAAGTG
>JGI12109J20283_10060812_pt1 | contig 40198 bp, 30 predicted proteins | sample ElkSlonscriptome_12_FD_20283 | JGI IMG/M metagenome (IMG submission 20283)
GCTTCTGCGGAAGGTCACCGACAAGCTGGTAGATTAAATAAGTTTTTGCCAGTAGCCTAATTCGTAGAGTTACTGCCTGATCAGTGCCCCCTCCCCCCCTCTCGCTTCTTTCCTGCTTTTCATTCCTGCCGCCAGGGTGTATTTTGTTGCCTAGAACTCGTTAGAACATGCAGTCCAAAAGACGGAACTCAATCTACAGGAGAAAATAATGAAAAATCCTGCTTGTTATGTCCTCGGAGGGTACCTTGCGCTGGGGAGCGCTTTGCTTTTTGCGCAGTCAGATGGCCTCCGACTTACCGGGTGGGGACATCCGGATTTACAAGGGACTTATACCTTTCGCACCATTACGCCACTGGAGCGGCCACCGGAGTTGGCGGGCAAGGAGGTACTAACGCCTGAGGAGGCTGCGGAGTGGGAGGCTTATGAAAACCGGCGGCAGAATCGGGACCTGATTATCGACTCGGTGGGTGGCGCCGGGTATCCGCCTGGGGTGATTTCCTATAACGAGTTCTGGTACGAGCGCGGCCGCGAGACCGTGGCCGATCGGCGAACTTCGTTGGTCTACGATCCGCCAAACGGGCGATTGCCGCCCATGAATGCCGCCGGTCGCGAGCGTTCGGCGCGCATCGCCGCGATGCGCCAGGCCAGCGCCGGACCTGAGGCGCGCACGCTGAATGACCGTTGTATTGTGAACAATCGCACCGGTCCACCGATGATCAGTGGTTCCTACAATAACAACATGCAGCTGGTGCAGACGCCCGATCATGTGATGATTCTAAGTGAGATGGTCCATCATGCCCGCATCATTCCCTTCGCCGAAGAACACAGCACCGTGCACCCCAAATGGGCCGGCAATTCCATCGCCCGCTGGGAAGGTGACACCCTGGTCATCCACAGCCAGGACTTCTACCACTGGTTTGGATGGCGTAATACTTCACCAGAGCTGGTAGTAGTGGAGCGCTTTACCCGACTGGACGACAATACTCTGGACTACGACTTCACCGTCACAGACCCGTTAACCTGGGACCAATCCTGGTCTGCCAGCCTGCCTATGCGTGCAATAGACGAACCCATTTACGAATACGCCTGCCACGAAGGCAACCACGGCCTGACGGGCATTCTAGCCGGCTGGCGGCGCTACGACGTTTTGGGCTTGAACGAAGACAGCATCCCAGTAGCCGACGACGAAGAATAATCAGGAATGTAGTCCAGCTTTTACTGCGTCCGGCAAGTGGTAGTCGTGGATTAATTTCTAGCATCCGTTGCCGCTGGCGTTTCTAGATCCAACATGATCAACAAGGACGGCAATTGCCCGAGGGTAAAAAGCCCGCCAGTGCCGTGCTGGTGTTTGGATTACCTGGCCCATTGCAATGGCAGGCTGGAGTTTTTAGGGTGTAAGCAAATTATTAGCAAAAGCCAATCCTAAGGATGCTCTGATCGATCACGCACCGGCCATAGCCCGGTGTACCTTTTGATCAGTCAACTCCTGCCTCATGCGCATGTGTAATGATCGTAGATTGATGTTGGCATAACACCCAAAACACAAGTCCGCTGCCGCTGCTGCCCGACCTCAGCTGTTTGCACCCATGGCCTGGTTCGCTTGACTGGCAGTCGCCAGCTTCAGACGGTGCGAGTCGCTGTGGCGGGTGTGACCCGGGTCGCACGGGTCGAAGGGCCCAGGGCGGCAATTTGCCCGACCAGGAGCAGGGCTGCGGCGCCGACTGGTGTGTAATACCAGGCCATCGCAGGCATATTGAAATTCAAAGTGAGCACGATACTCAGGGTTAGTGTTAATACAGCGCCAATTGTCACACCCACCGCGGAGATCATGAAATTCTCCAGCAAAAAGTAGCGCAGTATGGCAAAGCGAGTGGCACCCAGGGCCCGACGCGTCCCTATCTGTTTGCGCCTGCGGTTTATACTGAACACAGCCAGTCCGACGATACCCATACAGTTGATCACAATGAGTGTGGCGACAACGACCCAAAGTATCGTGGTTAGAGCGCTATCAACGCGGTAGACCTCAGCTCGCGTCTCGGTCATCGAACGCACTGCCCTTATCACCCGATCCGGATAATTCGCCACCAAAAGTTCCTCCACCTCTCCCATCATCCGATCCAGTTGACCAGGTTCCGTTCGCACCATGATGTAAGTGAAAGTGTCGAGAAAATTTTCCGGTACGATGGTGGAGCGCTCCACAAGATCGCTAGTGGGCCAGGGCGCCTGCAGGGCCTCCACCACGCCGACCACCTGTACAGTGGCATTTCCGGGCAGGTACATAGTCTGCCCGAGAACGCTGTTCACGTCTTCAGTAGCAAACAGATCCTCCGCAAGAGCACGGGTAATGATGGCCTTGTTGGCAATTGTCGGACCCTGCTCGTGGCGCAGGCGCATGTCTGTGGCAGTGAATCCCTCGCCGGCAATCAACTCCAGGTTCAGCGTGTCCAACACCTGCTCATCGCTGCGATAGATTGCCGTACCGGTGCTGGGCGTGGTTTCATCGGGCGTCAGCCGGGCCCCGGTAGAAGAACCACCGCCACTCACCGGTATAGAACTTATCACCGAGGCATTGACGATGCCCGATGTGCCTCTGAGCAGCGCCAGGTCATCATTCAGGATCACCTCTTCGTTATAGTCGTCACCAAAACCCACCATCGCTACGTAAAAGAGGTTTTCATCTTCCATGCCGCTGGGGCGGTCCATTAGGCGATTACGCTCATTGATGATGAAAATGGCGTTTACGATCACCGTCATGGTAAAAGCGATCTGCAGGGCGATCAGGGCAGCACCCAGTTTGTTGCGCAATAAGGCTCTTAAGATTGGTCCTGTGTCCAAAGTCATAGTCTGATTTCCCTGTTGAGCGAAGCCTATTCGCCGCAATCATTGTGCCTTCAGGTGGAGTGCTGGGTTGATAGTGCAGGCACGCCATATCGGATACAGGCCGGCGATGATCGTGGCAACTACCGCGAGCACCATCGTAGTAATGACGACGGGCACGTTGAGTTGTATCCAGTCAGTAATCATGAGCTGGTTTCCCAGCAGCAGTTTCACACCTTCAAGGCCATAGGACGCCAATAGGAGTCCGAGCAGTCCGCCCAGCAGACCAATGAAGCCCGCCTCGATCACGTGCTGGACGAAAAGGGATCCCTTATGGGCCCCCAGGGCCTGGCGTACTCCCAACTCAGCCGACTTACCAAGAAACTTTGCCAACAACAGCCCGATGGTATTAAGCAGGCAGACCGCCAGCAGCATGATCGCCAGCATCGAGAGAATGCGGGTCTCATCGGGGACCACCTCCTCTTTCACCAGCCATTCATTGACGTCATAAAGAGCATTGTTCATTGGTCGCTCGAATCGGCCGAAGGTTTTCTGTTCGGCCACGTAGTTGTCCAGAAACTGTAGATACTCGATCTGAGAATCCCGGTCTGGCAGTTCTACCCAGTATTGCAGCCACACGCACTCGGAATTCAGAAAGGCCTCGATACCCGTACCACCGATAGACTTCCAACAGTTGGTATTGCCCGAACGCGGCAGTTCCCTCGCCACTAAATGGGGCCAGGGTATATAAAGTTCCTCACCGTTGTCGAAGGGGCCGTTGTTGACGTCATAAAACTTGGGCACCGGGTTCCACTCCTGCAGGACGCCGATGACGCGCCAGCTGTCCCCGGCGATGCTGACGTTCTCGCCCACCGAGTTTGCCCCGCCGAAAAGCCGCTCATTCAGTACCCGGGATAACACCACCACCTGCTGCAGATCCGCATCGGCTGACTCGTCCCACCCGCGGCCATACTGAAATGGTACGTCAAACATCGAAAAGAAATCGGCATAGACGCCCCGCCCGATGAAAGTGAAGGGCCGTAGCTCGGGATTCTGCGGTTCTACAATTGAAGAAAACTTAGAGCTTGCCGTCTCGCGATAGCCACGATCAGCCCGCAACAGGGCCATGGCGTCCAGATAGGTAAGCTGATCCGGAGCATCGGTATCAGTGTTAGGGTTCCCACTGTCCAGTTGCACATGAAACAGCTGATCGCTCTTGTGGGGAATGGGGTCTCCACCCATGGTGTAGTTCAGGGTATAGACAATCATGTAGGCGCTGATACCGATGCCAACCGCCAGCACCATCAGTGTGCTGAGAACCGGATTGCGACGGTAACTGAGTGCACTCAAGCGCAGGTAGTAGAACAGCATAGAATGATTTCCTCTTCGGCGTCAGGTATCAGGCCGGAATGGCGGCTTTAGTTTGCAACTGGGTCACCGGCGTCTCCGGATCGCTGATACGGCCATCCAGGATATGAATGTTGCGCTCGGACGCCTGCGCCAGCTCGGGGTCATGGGTCACCATAATGATGGTCGTGCCCTGGCCATTGATTTCCTGCAGCAGCTCCATAACACCCATGGCGGTGTTCGAATCAAGGTTACCCGTGGGCTCATCCGCAAGCAGAAAGCGCGGTTCTCCAACCAGGGCCCGGGCAATGGCTACCCGTTGTTGCTGCCCGCCGGAAAGCTGCGCGGGCAGGTGTTTCTTGCGGGAGAGCAAACCGACGGCGTCGAGTGCCGCGTCGATACGCTTTCTGCGCTCTGCTGACTTCATGCCTCTATAGCGTAATGGCACATCGACGTTGTCGAAAAGATTGAGATCCGGCATCAGGTTGAAGCTCTGAAAAATAAAGCCGATTTTTTCATTGCGAAGACGGGCGCGCTGAAAGTCACTGAGATCTGAGACGTCTTTAGCGTCCAGACGATAGGCTCCAGAGCTGTAGTTCTCCAGCAGTCCGGCAATGTTGAGGAAGGTAGTCTTGCCGCAACCAGAAGGTCCGGTGATCGTCACAAACTCCCCTTCATCCACCTTGAGACTGAAATCCCGCAAGGCATGGGTCTCCACCAGTTCGGTTCTAAATACCTTGCTCACGTTCTGCATGTCCAGCATGGGCCTGCCCTCTTGCTCAGTAGTTGATAAGCACCGACTCCGCCCCGTCGAAGGCGTCGGTACTTGAAGTAATAATGGTTTCTCCGGCCTCAAGTCCGTCAATGATTTCTACGCGGTTGAGACTGGTGGCGCCGCTAATGATGGGTCGGCGGGTGGCGATGCCGTCTGCTACCACATAGGCTATGCGGCCGTTGCCGCTGTCAAAGAATTGTCCCCGCGGCACCATGAGCACGTCCTGTTTTTCCTGCAGCAGGACGCGGGTGGTCAGGCGCTGGTTTTGGCGCAGGGATTCGGGAACGGGGCCGTTAAAACGCAGGCGTCCAGAGACCTGGTTATCCAGAATCTCCGGTGAAACCGCCACCAGGGTAGCCGCGAAGGAATTCCCGCCAGCTAAAATCTCGGCCTGCATACCGATTGCCAGGTCATCGGCGTAGCTCTCCGAGACCTGCACCTCCACCTCGAAGGCTGACAGATCTACTACACTCAGGATGGGCGCATTGCGGGCAACATTGGACTTCTGAGTCACCACCAGGTTGCCAACGATCCCGCTGACCGGGGACATGACAATCAGCTCATCGACCTGACGCTGCAGATCCTCCACCAGCAGGCGCTGTTGCTCCACGGTGAGACGCCGAGTTTGCAGTTCAAATTCCAGTCGCTCGTTGTCTAACTCCGTATCCAGCGTGGCGTGCTTATAAAGCAATTTCGCGGTGACCAGATTGTCACGGGCCATTTCATAATCCACCTCGATCATGGCCCCCTGCTCGAAGGCGCGTTCGGCCCGGGTCATTTCCCTCTGCGCTGCCCTCAGGGCGATGTTAGCCTCGTCTTCGGCCTTCTGGTTCTGCAATTCCTGCTGACGCGTCGTAATTGACTGACGCTCAAGTTCCACCTGCAGTGAAATCAAACGGGACTGTTCCTGCGCCAGACGATTTTCAAGCTCGGGACTGTCGATACTCGCCAGCATCTCCCCAGCTTCCACGCTATCGCCGGATTCGACCAGGAAAGTGACGACTCCCGCCTGACTGGCGTAGAGCGTCGGACTGACGGCCGCCACCACCCGCCCCTGGACAGAGATATCACGCACGAAGTCTCCACGCTCCACCGGCGCGAAACGCAGGCGCTCCGCCGCAACTGATTGCTCCGCCTGAGCCCATCGCTGCAGACCCGGCATGATCCACCAGACGCCAAGAGCGAGACACAGCAGCACCGCCAGGCCCGGCAAAACAAGGCGCAATCTGGATCGGGGCTGTAGGGCGACATCCTGGGCGGCGGTGTCGGCTATCTTCATTCTAGGCTCGCTGTTGCCGGCAGTAAGATGCGGAGGAACGGATCGGTCCGCCATAAATAGCTTGCTTGCTTCAGTACTTAGACGTCGGAGCCGCGCTGGAGGTTACACTGGCTTGGCGATAAATTGCGGCCTCACAGCCGGCCGTGATACCCAGTCTCCGCGGTAAGAACATCACGGAACATTAGTATCAGGGTGTGGTATGTGGCGACAGCACGGTACGGAGTCTCAAGCGCAATCACTTTTAGCGCCTACTGGCCGTCAATGATCGGCGACACAGTTAAGTGTGTCGACTGGAAGCCCCCGCTGCCGCATTGCACCCTTTGGCAATAGAGCCATCTATTCCCGGCAGGTGGCGCTTCACAGAAAGGATCACTATTGCCCTTCATAGTCTTCAACGGAGACCATAGCGATAGCGCAGCGCTAGTGTTTCGAGCGCTTCTTAACGATTTCAGACAGTAAGCCATGGGCTCCAAGACAGGATACAGAACTGCGAGGCGGACCGCTCGGAGCCGCTTTTCAGCGCTAGGAAAAGGGCCTAAACTGTGGGACAGCAATGAGGAAGGCTGCAAAGATTCCCACAGAGACTTGTCTGCATCATTCAGAGCATCCCTCGACTAGTATTGCGCAATGTTGCGCTGAGATACTCGCCAGTAATACCATTTCGCGACGATCTGCTCAGTTCCGTCTTCGGCTATAGCTGTTGTAACTGGATCTCTGCCGATAATCTCAGACAGTTCGACGGGGTCGTGGATAAGCGCCGCTGTCATTTCATAGATTTTACCATCAATCTTCAGGCGCACACGGGGGTCACGCTCAACGTTTGCCCACCACATTTTGTAATCGGGAAACTCTCTCTCCAGTCTGGCATCTCTTGCACTGCCACCTATATAAAGATTGTCGCCGCGGGGCGTTGGGAGAATCGTGACCGAGTAAGGAATGCCGTACCAGGTCCGGGTTTCAAGCATGATGGTGTTACCTCTTTCTGGATCATTGACCTCCATGACCCAATCCCAGTTGTCGACGGGTTCACGCACAACCTCCCCTGTCAGCCACAATCCGGGCAAAGTCATTCGCCCCCTTTGATTGTATTCCTCAGTGGTGTAGTCCATGTACTCAGGCTCGACTCCAGTGACGCGAAGTATCAACAGAGCACCAAGCAGAACAACCCCAACCCCAAGCAGTCCTTTCCCCAATTTACCCATGTTTTTTTACCTTCCCGGTTAGGTAGAGAGCCCAGTTAAGGATGCTCTGAACAATAGACAGCAGAGCAAACCAGAACGAAGTTATTAATGAATAGCCCACAACGATTTTCAGCTCTTATTATCTACAAACTCCTGATCGTAAAAATCTGTTGCCTGCTCTGTCGCTTACGCACACGGCAATAGCCCTTAAGTTAAAAAATCGGTCCCCTGGAGTATAGGAAGTATGCGCGCCACAGCCAATCCTGAATTCTTTCAATTGCTGGCTTGTGGTCAGGGTCCTTGCAGGAGAAAAGCCGGCCAAAAATCCGCCATTTGACTTAAGGGGGCTCCGAACACGCTTACAGCCGGTGAATCGATCGAGGTAGATGGCAAACACTTCGATGGGGTCAAGAAAGTCTGAGGCCAGTGGCTAGATGAACTCAGTCCGTTCTCTAGAATCGTCAATCCAGGACCGCAGCAAATAACAAGATGTGACGATTTCGGGTTTGAGCTCTAACTGCCCGACAAAAGTCACCGGTCCGCTAATTGGTTTGGAATGATCACAAGTTCGCCGGATGAAAAATGACCGATAGGACGGGGGCTAAGACAAATTCCCGGTTGATTGTGGATCGCCGGTCTCGAAACTGTACAATGACGACCTCGCCGTAATAATTTTAATACTCCCTACACAGGATAAGCAGATTTCAATGCCTAGCAGCGAAAATTGGCAGTTTGACAACAGCTACGCGCGGCTGCCCGAAAGATTCTACGCGCGGGTGGACCCTGTCCCGGTACAGCAACCTGAGCTGGTTGTGCTCAATCGCGATCTCGCCCGAGAACTTGGGCTGACACTGGACGCTTGTTCAGAAGAGGCGCTTGCCGAGTTATTTTCAGGTAATCGACTGCCTGCAGGAGCCGAACCTATTGCCCAGGCCTACTCCGGACACCAGTTTGGTTCTTTCAGCCGCCTGGGCGACGGCAGAGCCCATCTGATTGGGGAACACCTGACGCCAGCGGGCCATAAGGTCGACATTCAGTTTAAGGGCTCGGGTAGAACCCCGTATGGACGTCGTGGTGACGGTCGCGCCGCTCTCGGCCCGATGTTGCGGGAGTACATCCTCGGTGAAGCCATGCATGGCCTCGGCATTCCTACCACCCGCGGTCTTGCCGTCGTTACAACAGGTGAACCGGTTTATAGGGAAACGGCCTTACCCGGTGCAATCCTCACCCGCGTCGCGGCTAGCCACCTGCGCTTCGGAACTTTTGAAAATTTGCTCCCGGACAAAGACACGGACGGCTTGCGGCAACTGGCCGACTATGCCATCGCACGACATTATCCAGACCTGCAGGGAGCGGAAAACCCCTATCTCGAATTTCTGAAGATGGTGATGGGCAGTCAGATTGAACTGGTGGTCCAGTGGCTGCGGGTTGGATTTATACATGGCGTCATGAACACCGACAACCTGACAATCTCCGGTGAGACTATAGATTACGGCCCCTGTGCTTTCATGGACACCTACCACCCGGAGACCGTGTACAGTTCCATCGACCATGGGGGGCGCTACGCCTACAGCAATCAACCCCCTATCGTCCAGTGGAACCTCGCGCGCTTCGCGGAAGCCCTACTGCCGTTGCTGCACAAAGATTCTGACCAGGCAGTCGAATTGGCAACTGCGGTGATAGAGTCTTTCAACGAGGAATATCAGCAAGCCTGGCTGGCAATGATGCGCAGCAAGCTCGGCCTCGAGGATGAGCACAGTGGCGATGAAAAACTCATCGACACACTGCTGGTCTGGATGCAGGACTCTGAAGCAGATTATACCAACACGTTCCGGGACCTCATCGCCCCCGAGCCACCGCAAGGTGCGCCCTATCGAAGCAATGAATTTCAGGACTGGTGGCAGCGCTGGCGCGTCCGTCTGGAGCAGGACAGCAATTCATTGCAGTCAGCGCTCGAGACAATGAGCACAGTCAACCCGGCTCGCATTCCAAGAAATCATCGAGTAGAGGCGGCGCTGTCCGCAGCGGAAGACAAGCTGGATTTTAGCGTGATGCAGGCTCTTCTCGATGCTCTGGCTGAACCTTACGAAGAGCTGCCTAAATACAGCGAGTTCAAAAAACCACCAGAACCCTCCGAGCGAGTCTTGCAAACCTTTTGCGGAACCTGATGGCGGATATTGCTGCTCAGTCGCGACTGTCCCTTTGATCATTTGAATTCACTGCTTGCTCGAAAGGCATGACTGCCAGGGAACTTCAAACGACTGGAGCAGCTACGAGGTAGCCCGCTGCGGGCACTGGCAAAAACACTGACAAACTATAGCTCCGAAAAATCAGGAATTGAAAGCTCCTTAAGCCTTTCCTTGCTGAATGGAATATCTCTAAACAGAGCCGGGTAGTAGGCGCGTCGGATCTGCTCATGGTACTGACGTATTTTTTCCTCATAAGCCAACTGGGCGTCGAGATTAGTGCTGGCCAGAGACTCCAGGCGTCTCTGGATGGCTACCGCCGGTGACAACCAGGCAACCTGCGCCGTCAAATCGTCTCTTGCTATCAACATTTCGCGGTATTCACGCGCAAGTTCTGCTGCAGTTTCATCGCCAACCTGTTGAAACGCATAATACCATTTCCAGTGAAATCCCGCGGCCAGTGGCGCTGAGTCAGACCACTGTGGGTGCGATTCGTAAAAGGGTTCCATAGTGGCCGACTTGGGAAGATCCCAGGCGTCATTGACGGCTTCTCTCTGTGCCAGTGAAACATCAGCACCCCGAATGCCCATGACCGAGCTCTCGATTACAACCTTACCTGCGATGGGAATAGCCAGGACCAGGAGAACCCAGACACAGATGCTGACCGAGGCCAGGGTCTGCGAATTCAGAGTCTGCCGACTGGCAATGACAAGTGCCAATACCGACCAGAATGTTACCAGCAGAAAAACGGCAAAGGTGGCAGCCATGGCAGTTTGCAGCTCTGTCCCCTCGACCAGCATGCCAATCCAGAGCGGCAGCAGAACCGCCAGCAATATTCCGATGAATCGTAGTAGCACTCTAGGTGACCAGAGCGAACGCCAGTCGCGGGAAGTGACTGTAAGCAGGTTAAATCGCCCACTCTCGCGCTCTGCTGCCAGCAGATCGTAGAACACAAACAGGATCACCAAAGGTAAAAGATAGGCGGCTACAAAAGCGAAGTCGAAGCGCCCTGCCAGAGCCAGTTCGGGATTTACGCTATCGGTCTCATAAATCTGCCCCTCGATAGCTAGTGCGCGAATACGCATCATGCTGGCGTTCAGATCGCGCTGTCCGATCGCTGCAAAGGTTAAATCTGAAGGTTCATTCCAGACTGCGTGAAAGGCATCATACGCAGCACCGCCCCAGTCATAAGCTAGGCTGCGTTTGTAGGCGCGCTCTTCAGCATCAAGCTCGATAAGCTGGGCGATTTCCTGTCGCTCTTTGGCAACGTAGTTCAGACCCAGCCCGACACTTACTGCCGATACCAGCAACAGTAGCAGTAGCGCGCCCAGGATGGCCTTGCTCTTCAACAGAAAATAAAACTCCTGCTGAATCCTGAAACTCAGATTCATGGACCCACCCTCCGGGCACAGAGGAGCAGCATCAGGAATGCTGCAATTAGCCAACTGCTCAGGGTCAATGCAGCTTTCGATGCTCCCTGCCAGCGCTGTGTGTGCGACAACGGCTGTAGTTCGAACTCGGGCATTTGCTGCCAGTGGGCCGCATCGACCCGCGTGCGTTGCCCTGATTCAGCGTCATCATTGCGGGCAAGGTCTTCGGAAAGGGTCATCTCGGTCATTTGCAGCCGGTTAAATGTCTGCACCATCTCGTAGCGGTAATCTTCGGCCGCTCTCAGAAAGTGATGGTGATCCTGCAATGAAGTCCCCACCAGCGACATGGACAGATCACGCATGGATATCAGCGGTGATAACCAGGCAAAGTTGCTGGCTACGTCTGTTTGCTCCATCTCTCTCAGCATGCGCTCTTCTGCAAACTGATTCAGTAATTGAGTGTCGAGCTCTTCACCCTGCAGCGCCACCAGGCCACGATAGTTGAACGGCAGATCTTCTATGCTTTCCACACCATATTCATCCAGTGTTTCCGCGCGAAGATCGCGGAACGCTGCATCCTCTATGTCGTGACTATCGCCTTCGTTACGCATGGCCTCGGCGAAGCGCAGATTGGTCTCGATTTGTGAAGGCGTCGGCACTACGGCACCGGCATACTCAGCGGCTATCCGCGGCATCAACACCGCGGCTACAACCCACAGTCCGAGCAAGGCCGAAAGCGATTGTGCTGAAGTTCGCAGCACAGAGGAGACACTAACAATCAGCAACACCCAAATACTCAGATAGAGTAGGTATCCAATCGTCATCACGAACAAGGACTGGGTAAATCCGAAATCATTGCCTATGGTCGCAATCAGACCGACTATCAGGGCCGGTAGCAGCGCTATAAGTGCCACAAACCATAGTGCCATAGACTTACCTAGCAGCAGAGCATTGCCACTTACGCCCTGCCCCATTAACTGATAGAGAGTCTTTTGCTCTTTTTCCCGCGTTACGCTAGAAAATCCGCAGATAATTAATAACAACGGTGCCAGTATTTGCAAAACGAAGGCAGGCGTAAAACTGCCAAAACGCGCCAGTAAACCGGTTTCTTTGGCCGCCGCAAACGTTGCCGTATTCTGCCGATGTCCCTCAAGAAACACAGAGGTGCCCACCATGGAATCGATACCGGAATCGATCATGGCCAGGGGCGAAGCGGTGCGATAGACGTAGTGTCCATAGTGCACCATACGATGCGGATGGCGATCTGGCTGCGCCTGGAAAGTGGCGTCAGCCTCAGCCTGTTGTGCCAGGCGTTCATCTGCCCGGCGTGAGATTTCACTGTTCGACACCACAGCGGCCGCAGTTGATAAAAGCAGCAGGGTCAGCAGCACGGTCCAGGCCACTTTGGAACGTCGCCAGCAACGCAGTTCATCGCTTGCAATCAGGAGTAGCTTTCTCATTATGCCGCCTTTTGTGTGAGGAACAGGTCACGAACGCCAGCGATATCGATAGCGCCATCATCGCCTGCTGCAAAGACGTCAACCAATTGACCGCTACGCAACAGCCCCACACGATGGGCTACCTCGCAGGCACCATAGAGGTCGTGAGTGACCATTAACACCGTCACGCCCGTTACCGAAAGTTGCCCGACAATGGTATGAAAATCTTTTACTGCGGAGGGGTCCAGTCCGGAAGTGGGCTCATCCAGCAATAACACCGGCGTCTCTCGCAACAATGCAAGGGCGATGGCCACCTTCTGGCGCATCCCCTTGGAGTAAGATTTCAGCGGTTTATCCCTGCTCTCTATCGGCAGACTTACCGTATCCAGCGCTCGATTTAAGCCTTCATGATGCGGACGCGCCTGGCTCAAGGAAAGAAAATAAGTCAGGTTCTCCCAGGCATTGAGATGCTCGTACAGTGCCGCGTTCTCTGGCAGATAGGCGATCTGGTTCCGCACCGCGGCGGGGTCAGTTACAGCCGACCGCCCGAATACTTCCGCCGCGCCCCCGTCAGGCTTTAACAGGCCCATGAAGGCCAATAAAGTGGTTGACTTACCGGCGCCGTTGCCGCCAAGAAGCGCGAAGATTTCGCCCCGCCTGACTGCAAAGGACATACCCGACAAGACTTTCTTTCCACCACGGCTAAGCTGCAGGTCAGTGGCTTTCAATGCGATTTCAGTCACAGCCATACTCTCCGTTAATAGTTACCTAAAAAATTAAAAATCATAGGAAGCAGTCAACCGCCACCGTGTTGGTGCCCCGGGTTCAACCCAGACGTCGGCAAAAGAGTTGGTGTAGTATTCTTCGTCAAACAGATTGTCCACATCGACCCGCAGCGACAAACCACCTGAAAGCTGCACCTGAGCAAACAATCGGGCAACCGTGTAGCTGGGCAAGGTGAAATCAAACCCGGTCCAGCCAGCGCGCTCATCGGTATAGAGAACCCCGCCGCCTAACTGCGTGGCGAAGCGATCTAATTGAAAGGTTTTGCTGGCCTGAATGTTGGCCTGATTCTCTGGCGAGTTGATGAGGGGGTCTCCCTCCTCGATCAGCGCACCGAAGTCAGCATCGGGATTGCTGTTAGTGAACTCTGCGTTAGTATAGGCGTAGGAAAACCAGAGATTTATGCCGCTGTCGGTGTCGATATTGGCATCCAGCTCAATTCCGCGGCTGCGCGCCTCGCCTGCCGAACGCGAGAAAAACCCGGCAGCCGTGGCCTCGGGCCTGTCGTCATTAACCAAGATATTGCTCTGGTCCACCTGGAATAGCGACAGGGTCAAGACGCCGTTTATACTGTCGGTAAGAGTCCCCATGTCCCACTTGAAACCCGCCTCAACGGATTCGGTGAGATTGGGCTCAAACTGATTGCCCTGAAAATCAGAGCCGGTTTGCTGACGGAAACCTTCGCCATAAGAGGCGTAGATTACTAAGCCTTCATTGAGTTGATAAACGGCGCCTAACTGTGGCGAAACGCGGCTGTCTGAGGAGGTAGTGGTCACGGCCGGCGCTACCCGCAGATTTGTAAGCTCCTGCTCGAAGTCATCCCAGCGCAGACCCAGTCGAATCTGAAGTCGATCGCCGATATTGATCTGATCCTGTAGGTAGACGCCCACGCCACTGAGCTCTTCATCACGATCAGTATTAGGTCCAGGTTGAGGCTGTGGAAACTTGCCGTAGACCGGATTGAACGCATCAAGGAATAGATAGGCTTCCGGATCCAGGGCCGTAATGTCAGTGTCGGAGCCGAAAAATCCTGGACGGTAGCGCTGAATGAACAAGCTATTCTCAAACTGGTCGTAATCAGCCCCCAGCAGCAGGCGGTGACGAAGTGAGCCAGCCCCAAAATCACCGGCAAGCTCGGCGCGAAGCACTGTATACTCGGACTCGAAATCGCGAAATCGGAAGAAGCGCGACAGGGTTTGGCCATCCAAGAAGTAGGTCTGTCGCCCACGAAAATTTAACTCCGATGCATTTCCGTTAAAAGACGTATCACGGTACCCAGCCCCGGCCAGCAGGCTCCAGCTGTCGGAGAAATTGTGTTGAAGTTCAACTTGGTGGCCGAGGACCTCAGTATCGATTGGCCCATCACTGGGCTCTCCCGTAAAAGTCTCGCGGGGCGTAAAGCCATATTCTTCGGCGTAAGCAACGCCGCGGTCAAATGGAATTTCCTGCTGGGAGTACTCAAGCTCGTAGGTCAGGCTCGTTGCATCTGAGATATCAATGGTGATCGATGGGTAGAAACCCAGGCGCTCAGACTCCACGGTTTCGCGAAAGCTTTCAGCGTCTTCGTAAAAACCCACCAGGCGAAAACCCACCCGATCTTGATCACCTAGAGTGGATTGCACGTCACCTTCCAGGCGCATCTGGTTCCAGCGACCAACGCTGGCACGAATGTTACCCTCGGTCTCGAAGCCGGGACGTTTAGTGGTGAGATTAATGGTGCCGCCGGGCTCGCCGCGGCCAAACAGCGCCGACCGCGGTCCCTTGAGCACCTCGACTGACTCAATACCGACAATGTCCCGTGGACCTGCAAAACCGCGGCCTGCGTTAAAACCGTTGACCAGGAAGCCGCTGGGTAAATTGATGTCGCCGGAAAAACCGCGAATAGAGAAGCTGTTCCACAGGCCGCCAAAGTTATTTTGCCGCGCTACCGAAGCCGACAGATCGAGCGCTTCGTTCAGGTTCAGCACACCGACTTCGCGTAACAGTGCGTCGTCTATTAATTGCACTGCTGTCGGGTTTTCGAGTTCGTCGAAGTTGCCCTGATAGGCGCGTCGCCGGCCTTCGACGAATATTGACTGTATTTCAGTGGCTGGTTCCTGCGCACTCACTGTGGGGCCGGTCCCTAGTTGTAAGCTAATGCAGGCAGACACAAGGGAGTAGCAAATAAAACGGCTATTTAAAGGATTAAAATCGCCCTTCCAGGCGGTGTTCAACACAGGTCGAGTATTGTTCAGATTCATTTTCCCTCCGCATTCAAGCGGCAAACTTACCTCCAGCCGACCTGAAACAGGGGACAGCTCGAGATCAAATATCAGGCAACCGGGCGCAACGAGCACGTTTTAACCAGGTTAAGACAGCTTGAGTATTTAAGTTTGTTGAGGGGGAGAGCGGGATTTAGCAGTGGGGAGAGCGGGATTTAGCAGTGGGGACAGCAGTGGACTGCAGCGCAGGCAGGTTGCTTGCGATCACAGTGGATGTTTTGTTGGCCTCAGGGATACAGGCCGAATTTACCAGTAGATCTGAACCCGTCTTGAGTTTGATGCAGACAGTACAATCAGTATGGTGAGACAGATCTCCCTCATGATCGTGTTGTATGGCGACAAGTTGCGAGCCCAAAAGTGCCAGCAGCAGAAAACCAGAAAGCGCTCGTGAGCACCAGAAGTGATTCCGGTTGCAGGAGTGAGGCTGAGTTCCGCGCAGAGGCAATTTTAGTAACTCTTTTTGTTAATCATGAACTGAGCACTGTTCGCTTTGACTTTGATCTCGAAAACAGCAGGGTTATAGCCTCGTATGGTTTCAACAGCAAGTCAAGAAAACTTCTGCATCACAGCTTAGGGATAATTCTGGTTGGCTACTTCGGTATTCTGCCAATTACCGCGACGTTATCCCCGATAGTAACCGGCGGCGTACCGAAAAGAATTAACAGGATGCCTGAATCAGGCGCCGTCATATCAGCCAGGCGATTGCCATAATAGTCCGTAGTGTAAGCGAGAGCGCTACCTGCGCTGACATAATCTCCGGCTTGCTCCAGCGGCTCAGGGTACCAAATACCCTCGTATTCACGATAGACGCGAGCCCGTTCTGTAATCATGACTGGAGCCGGTGCCGGAGAGGGTTCACCGGGATTCATGGACAGTTCGCGCATGACACTAATCACCACTTCGGTGATAGGATCAATGAATCGATCATTGATGCTGTAAAGTTCACCGGATTTTACGTCCATGGCAGGTATGCCCCGGATCACAGCCTGTGCACTCGTGTAGATAGCTTCCTCAAAGGAGTCGTAGGCTCCCGCAAACTGCACAATGGTATTCAGGCCGAACGCCCTGGCGATTCGAGCAGAATCTGCAATGACTTCATTACCACCTACTTCGGCCTATTATAGGCACTATTTAGAAGGTCGCAGGCTTTCATTCCCGTCACCTGAATGAATATCAAAGTGATTGGAATGAATCGCTCATGTTCAGAATCCTCAGCATCTAACTGAATATCTGAAGACAGTCACTCGCCAGGTTGAACAGTCAGATCTGCGATCGTGAAGGCAGGAACTTCTTGTGCAGAGGCCTCGGACATGAAGAATATGCGGATGACCTTCTTGGTGACAGTCTTCCGGGCAGAATGTCGAAGGCAGCCTGAAATACGATCACAGGGAACCACGGGACTACTCCTTATTCTGAATCTGGTAAGGACACCGCTTAGATTATTGGAGTAGTTTGGCCGCGGGATAAAAATACCAAAAGTCTATCGAAGTAAATACCGGGCCGAGATTACGACACCTGTCATGGAAAATGCCAGACCTGTTGCAAGTAGTATTGTCATCACCACAATCCACAAAGGGCGGTTGTCCACCAGGCCCGGAAAGTCCAAGCTGTGAAGACCATTGTACAACCAACGGTAGGCTCTCCTACTGCGATCGATCACCGACAGAATCTCACCATTGACAGGATCGACATGTATCCAGGGGTCACTCTCATCAGCAAGCGAGATGCGAAAGGTTCCTTCTGGGAGGGAGCCCTCGCGCAGGGACGTGTAAACGTCATCTTGCGCGACAACCGACACAGAGACGATTTCGTAACCGGGCCAGGCAAATCGGGTTGCTTCACGCAATAAAGCTTCGCTTATTGGCGGCTGGGCGATTCGGCCCGCATCGCGTTTGATGCTGACAATGGCTTGATTAGCCAGCGCGTGGAAGCTTATTTCTCTGGCTCCGGCTATTGCCTGCAGATCTGCGATTGAGGTCTCCGCGGCTATTCCGGTTAGACTGCTGCCGCGGAAAGCCGCGATTTGCTCCGGCGTCGGATTTGGCACAGAAAATAGTCGACCGTGATCCATAGACAACCAGCCGCTAAAGATCCACGATAGCACAAACAGACCGCTTACAAGCCCAATAACATGATGCCAGCGCATCCAGGCGCGATACGGGCTGATAGCCGCACGCCCGGATTTGCGTGCTCGCATAAGCGCTTTCACACCCAAAGTTATGCCTATCAGGACACCCACCATGCCCGCCAGAGACAACCACCAGACAGTCTGGTCCCATAGTGCCCAATTCTTCCGCAGCACAGTTGGATAGATCCAATGCACCACCGCGCCGAGATAGTTCCAGTAGCGCTGGCGGCTGGTGGTGCGCTGCAATACCTCGCCTGTAAGACCGGACACGTAGAGCTGCGTGTCAGCGTCGTCTTTTAGATCGTGACGGTAGAATGGCCGGTACGGATCGAAGCGCTGATGCACGACCCATTGGTCATAAGCAAAGGGTCCGTGGAATTCCGGCTCGACCACATTATCGGAGGAAAGCGCCGGACCATCATCAGCGAAGACGACTGCGACTGATGCATTGGTGGAATGACACACGTAGGCGGGGCGTCGGTCGACACTCAGCAAGCGCAGGCCGGCCAGGTCTCCTGGTTCGCACTGCGCCACTGCGGCGGCTGGAGAAACGCGAATGGCGGTCGTATCGATCGGTTCGAGGTAGGCCAGACGTCCCGATTCTGGCAACGCAGGAAACGGGACGTACATCATGACCAAGCCACTGGCGAACCACATTGCGAAGAACAGGCACAGCCCGATTCCCAGCCAACGATGAATAGTCACCAGATAGCGCATCAATCAACTATAACCCAGGGACGTTCTGAATAGTGCAGGCATGCCTAGAACGTTGCTTCAATGCTCACTTCCCAGGCTCTCGGCGCACCCAGCAATACCTGGTTAGCATAAAGAAAGCCGGGATCTGCCTGTTGCATGTAGAAGATATCTGACCAGGGTGCGTATTCTTCATCGGCAACATTGAAGACCCGTCCAGTGACTCGATAGTTTGCAAATGTCCAGGCAGCATAGAGATCCGCGAGCGTGTACGCGTGCAGAGTTACCGAGTTGGCGTTGTCGCCGAATCGATCATCGACATAGCGAAGGGAGCCACCGATATCCAACGGCAGATCAGCAACGCTGTAGCTGGACCACAGATTTGCGGTAAGACGCGGCACGTTCGGCGGCACGTTACCGGCGAAGGTAACGAAGTTAGTAGACGTGTCGAATTGCGCATCAGTCCAGGCGGCATTGATACCGAGCCGCCATCGGTCCGCGGCAATCAAAGTGCTGGAAAACTCCAGGCCTCGTGCGCTACGGCCGCCGACATTGGTGGCGCTGTCGACGCCGATCCGCTCGAGCACATCGTCCCTTACAATGTCAAAGTACGCCAGAGTCGCCTGGGTGCGGCCGTCGGCGAAAACCCCCTTCAGCCCGACTTCCCACTGCTGTGCGTCGGTCAGATCGAGGTTTTCGCCGCCGCTAACGAGAAAGATGTTGGCGTTAACTGGGTCCTTGGCGTCGCTGTATTGGGCATAGGCGACGAAGTTGTCAGCGAGACTGTAAACTCCGCCAATGCGCCAACTCCACCAGCTGAAATCCCGAGTGAAGCTTGAGGCTTCCAGAGCTCCGGCGGCGTTGAAGTTGCGCCGGTCGAGATCTAATTCTTCATAACGTAGCGCGCCGATCAGCGACAGACGCTCATTGATTACCAGCGCGTTTTCCAGGAAAAAAGCGCGAGTCTCAATATCAGTGGGACTGATGCCGCGAAGTTCTCGCGGCCCGTAGACACCGGGCACCGGATTGTACAGGTCAACGGAATCGCCAGGTTGAAGCGGAACATTCAGGCGGAAGCCGCGATCGCGTACAAAATCCAGGCTGGTCACTTCGAGCCCGGCAAGCACCTGGTTGCTCATGTCGCCAAATTTATTGTCGACTTTCGCAGTAAGACGATTGCCTGCAAGCTGTTGATCGTGACCGACAAAGAAGTAACCGTAATAGCGCTGAATGACGTCAGTTTGGGTGCAAACATCAACCACTTCAGTACAATATACGTAACCCTCTGAGTTCTGCCACTGACGATCAGCGTCGAAAGAGTAAAGTGTGTTCCTGATTTCCAGGTTGTCGCTCGGATTCCAGATCAAATCGCCGCGCAGGAACAATTGCTGCGATTCGGCGCGACTGTCCGCCACGTTATAATTCCTGAATCGCGCTGCTTCGTCGACAGTCTCACCACCGGTAGTGCTGACGACCTCTGTCATCGGCGCAATGGCGGATGTCGCAGGCAGCAAAGGTGTGCCCCAGTAGTCTGCTAGATCGTCATCCAGATAGTCGGCGCTCGCCTTGATGACTAACTCTTCTGTAGCCTGCCAGTAGAGACTGCCGGTAAAGTTGGTTGATCGAGGCTCCATGCGATCGACAAAACCATCGGCGCCAAACTGGCTAATGTCAGCCCGATACCAGAGTGAATCACCCAGTGCCCCACCTGCACCGACCCCGGCCTGGTAGGTGTTGAAGCGACCGTAGGAGGCCATGGCATCCAGAGACTGCGGTTCATCGGGGTCAGCGCTCTTATTGACGGTGTTGATGGTGCCAGCAACAGCCCCTTGACCATTGAGAACCGAGGACGGGCCGCGCAGCACCTCGACTCGCTCCAGGTTAAAAGTATTCTGCGGGCGCATGACCATGTTGGCCGGCCCCACCCAGAGACCATCGCGCAGTATAGTAATCTGGGAGCGGGTGAAACCGCGCATGGAGAACATTGAAGGGGCTGCAGGCGATTCCCCAGATACGACTCCCGGCAGGCTTTGCACTGCATCGGAAAGTTTCTGATAGCCACGCGCCCGCATGACATCACTGTCGATGATTTCTACGGTAGCAGGAGTATCTATCAGCGACAATCCCAGGCGAGAACCGGCATCAGATTCTCGATCCAGGCCCAGCTCGCCAATTGGATTACCTTGCACCACGATTTCTTCAATCTGCTGACTCTGGGCGCTGTGCATCAGCAAGCCCGCCAAGGCCGCGCTTAATAGGGTATTGTCGATCTTGTTCATTGTTTCAGTGTCCTCGTCTCTACTCGTTGTGGCGATTTGGATTTTAAGTGGCTGGCTCCCCGTGGATAACGGGTGCGAGCTTTTTTTTCCCGGCCCAATACAGCGACAACTTGATACATCTCGGGGTGCTCTTATTAATGCAGGTATGCCTAGTGCGCTAATTGTTTCTCAACCAAGAAAAGTCCCTCCGACGACCACGATCCCTCATTCAATCCAAACCAGAATTTGCATCGACAGGACACCGATCAGCATCGTTGCAAATTGTGCAATAGGCGCGCTTCTGCCCATTACAGGGACGACCAGTGGCATTAACTTGGCCAAGGCGATGTAGACGAAACCGCCGGCAGTGATAGCCAGCAACAGGGCGAGGTTGAACTTCATTGAGTTGCCCAAGATCAAGGTAAGCATGGCTGCGAGCGGCGTCAACAAAGCGCAGGCAAAATTGCTGATGAATGCCTTGGACTTGCTCCATCCACCTCGCATCAACACGGCGATGTCGGTAATCTCCTGAGGAATTTCGTGCAGAACGACGGCAATGGTTGTTGCGATTCCAAGAGTTGTGTCGGCCATGAAACTGGTTGCGATCAACACCCCATCAGTGCCATTGTGCAGAGCGTCACCGGCCAGGTTCATGAAAGGAAGCCGTTGGGTAGGCGAAAGACTCGGGCTTTGGTCACCGTGACTGTGCAAAGTTTTGAGTGCTTGTTCAAGCGTGTAAAACCCGACAATCCCGACTAGGGTCCAGGTCAGAATGACGTCCGGTCTATCGGCGCTCCCAAGGGCCTCTGGCAGCAAGTGGAAAAAGGCGTCCCCTAGCAGGACACCGCAAGCGACGGTGACCAAGCTCGGCGTCCAGCGCTTAAGCCGCGTTTCAGTGAGCACAAATACATAGGCGGCGCTGAGCGAAACAAGTGCGCTGAGCATGGCGGCGGCGAACACCGTGACAGTGAGAACCATCGATCGTCCCTTAGCAAGTGGGAAACCCCTTGAGAAAAGCAATGTTATATTATAACTTTAAAGACTAGCAAGGTGATTCTCTAGCCGATAATAGAAATTCCAACCGAATACAGGTGATTCGTATGATCTTCTGTGGAAATAAGCCGATCAGGATTGTATCCGCCCTGGGACTGCTCCTGCTGTGCGCCTTGGCGCCAGAAACCGGCGTGGAAGCTCAGGGACTTGACAGCCATGAACACGGCCGCGCCGAAATCAACGTGGTTATGGTGGGTAAGGAACTGAGTATTGAATTTCTCAGCCCGGCGATGAATCTGTTGGGATTCGAACGAGCACCAGTGTCAGCCGCCGAGAACAGCCAGTTGGACACTGTGGCCGCAGCATTGCGCTCGACTGACTGGCTACTGGGGGATGCCCTCGCGCAATGTGAGATGCGTCTCCAGACATTGGAACTGCCGGAGTTTCAATCCCACTCGGAACACCATGGAGACAATGAGCACGAGCACGATGAAACTACTGCTGGTCATGCCGACTTTTTCGTGCAGTACCAGTTTACCTGCCCAACTCAGCCAGACTCGTCGATCCGAATCCTGGCGTTCGAGCGTTTCGGCGGTATTGAATCCATTACTGTGCAATGGATAGCAAACCGACAACAGGGGCTGGCTGTACTCACGCCTGGCCGCCACTCTTTGTCATTGGACTAGGGAGAATTTAGATGTCGACATCGGCTACCGAAGCAAGCGCCTCGCCTTTCGCCTGTAATCAGTCCCATGGTGTTTGCATTGCGGACGCACTTTCTAGAGCAGAGCAAATTTGCCGCTCTGAGGGAGAGCGCTTCACCGAGTTGCGGCGACAGGTGTTGCAACTGGTGTGGTCAGACCACAAGCCAGTCAAAGCCTATGACCTGTTGTCAGCCCTGGCGGCGAAACGTAGCGGGGTGGCACCGGCGACTGTATACCGGACCCTGGATTTTTTGCGCGACCGGGGCCTGGTGCATAAACTTGAATCGCTTAATGCCTACACGGGATGTGCCGGTCCGCACAATGAGCATCAGGGTTATTTTTTGATTTGTGAACGCTGCCAGCAGATAAAAGAACTCGATAGCCATCCCATCAACCAGGTGCTGGAGAAATTCGCCCGCCAACAGCGTTTTCTCATTAAGAAAGAAACGGTCGAGCTCGCTGGTATCTGTGCTGACTGCCTTGGGGAAGGCTAACAGCCGGATTGCAGAACCTCAGTGGGTGTAAATTGCCACACCTTTAACTCAAACAGATTGCAATGTTAATTGTCTTCGTCAGCTTCCTCTTCGAAGCCACCAAGCCAATCTGTGCGTAAAAGCCGAGTCGGCTCATCGGCGTTTTCGTCGACGTCAATTTCGTGATCTGCGCGGATTGGCGCCAACGTTACATCGAGTGTCTTGAGGAATCCATCGCGAAACAGGGTTAACTCAACTTCATCGCCCGGGCCATAGCGTCGAAGCAGGTTATCGAGACCGCTGCCAATGCGCTCACCATCGAGAGCAAGAAGCTCATCACCGGCATTGACACCGGCCTGCCACGCCGCCCCGTTAAGTCTGGGGAAACGCACGACAGGTGGGTTGCCGCGCAGAGCAACCTCCATGGAGACCTGCACCGGCGCTTCGGCAGTGTCTTCCTGTCCGAGGATCCAACCTATGGCGTCCAAGGCTTCGGCAACGGGTAAAGGCTGGGTGTCATAGACCCACCCGTCTAATCGATCGGCTAGTCCACTACCTCCAGCTGAGGCCAGGCGCTCGCGAAAATCTGCGTAGGTAAAGCCACCTTCACCCAACGGGAAATCATCGTAAAGCGCTGACATGACTGTATCGAGGCTGCGCTGACCATCGCTTGCCCGGCGGATTTCAAGATCGAGAACCAGCCCCAGCAAGCCACCTTGACTGTAAAACGACACAGTGCGGTTGGGCTTGTCTGCCGCACGATCGGCGCCGCGATGATAACCCTTGGTCCAGGCTTCGAGACTGGCTCTCGCCAGGGTATCCTGCGAATAGCCGGGATTGCTCAAGACTCCCCCTATGGTATCGGCCAGTTGGTCGCGGTAATCCGCTACTGAGACCAGGCCCGCTCGAACCGGAAGCAGCTGATCGTAGTAGCTGGTCAAACCTTCGGCAACCCAGAGCAGTTCCGTGTAGTTGATATCCAGATAGTCGTAGCGATCAATTGCTGCGGGGCGGAAGCGCTTGACGTTCCAGGTGTGGAAGAACTCATGCGCCATCAGCCCGAGGAAGCGCTGCCAACGCTCGTCATCCCAAAAAGCTCGCGGGTCTGTGTGCACAACAGTGCTGTTATAGTACTCGGTGCCTCCACCTAATCCTGGCGCACTATGAAGCATGAACAGATATCTCTCGGTAGGCAACGGGCGGTCCGCCGTTTCGAAAACCTCAACCGAGGCTTCGACGATGGCAGAGATATCATTGGCGAGTCGTTCTTCGTCACCATCCCAGGTGCCTTCGATCAGAAAATCGATGGTCATTCCTCCGGCTTCAAATGTCACCAGATCAAAAGTGCCGGCCTCGATGGGAGAGTCTACAAGGCGATCATAATGGGGGGCTACGAAGTGACCCGGATCAGGCTGCACCATACCGCTCTCGGCTCGCCAGCCCTCGGGCAAATCAATATCGACCTCGACGGGTTCTTCGCGAAATCCATCCGCGTAGACAAACACAGCGGCAGGATTCAGGAATGCATGGTCAGTATCGACGTGACGGGTTCGATCGGAGAGGCTGTCTGCGTAGAGACGATAGCGGACAACGACGTCACCTGCGCCAGCATCGGTCCTGCGAACACGCCAGGAGGACTTTGCGGTTTGCTCAAACTGCAGCGCGTCGCCGCTGCCATCTGTTACTTCCAAGCCAGACATGGTGCCAACGAAATCGAGGACCAGATAAAGGCCAGAACGCCAAACGGGGAGATGGAAATCAAGGGTTTCGCCAACAGCTTCACTGAAGCGGGCTTCGATGGTGACCTGCTGCACATCACGCTCGGAGAGGTCGACGTGATAGCTGGTGTCAAGAGCCTGGGCAGAGAGGCTCAGGCTGATAAATGCGGCCGCGTGCACCAGGAGAAGTAGCTTGCGTAGCCCTCGCGGCTTGCTTGTGATGTCTAGTTGCATAGATTTTCCTCCACTGCGAAAAAGCATACCATTAATCGCGCACGACTTTGCGGTACCTTACTCCCTTAACATCCCTCTGCGTCCGCTCGGCGGTTTCCATTCGCGGCATGGTTTAGAGCGCCGCAAGTCTAAACCAGCGAAAAATCCGAGAACAGAGCGACAAAATTATCTGCAACAGCTTTTCTAAAGCCCCATCAACGGCATCGGCTCAAGAGTCTTGTATTTTCGATTCTCATGGATGGTTTGCGTCTGGTCCGTGCTGTGTACTCTGGCCGACTACGGTTTTTTGCAGACCCGGGCCACGCCCGTGGCCGAAATATGCGCCAGAAAATTTACAGAATCAATCAGCGACCTGTTGAGTGAGGAAGGCTTGCCAAGTCAGGGTGACTTGCCTTTGCTTGTGGCCACCCGACAGCGACATAGGATCGAGCCGGTTTCAGTAGGTGTAAATTTCCATGTATTCGGCCTTCATGCTGTAGGCTGAATCTGCCAGGTCGTGGCGGACAACCTGGGCGCTGAGTTCACCCAACACGTAATAGGCTTCAGAGTAATTTTCCAGATCCAAACCTGCTTCATAGGTAACGTGAATAATCTGGTTGGGAGGCGGTGGAGGCACGTGGATACAGGCGCCAAAGAAGGGCACCAGGAAGAACTCGGTGACTCGTCGGTCTTCGTTGTAGGCCGTGGGCACAACAAACCCGGGTAAGAGGATTCGCTTATCGAGCAGTTCCGGGTTCACGTCGAACGATTGCAGCGCCTTATTGAAGGCATCTGCTTCCGGGTTGTTGAGTTGATCCTCCCAACCGTAACCAGAATGAGACACCGGAGGCGCATTAAGAATGGCGTCGAGATCAGCCGCGCTCATCAATTCTTCCCACTTGATGGCAGTGACTTCTTCCGGGTTTTCAACTTCAAAATCAATCGTCAGGGTGTCCTGACTGAAAACACGCCAGAACAAACCCGAGCCCAGAGCAATTAAAAGCAAAGTCTTACGAATTATAGGGGTCATGGACGGCATCTTCCCAATAGAATTTTGACAGTACGATCACTATACAACAGAATGCTGCAACGTATCACGACTCTGGACCTGAGCAAAAATGAGCCGATGGTTGCCAGTGTAGTGCTCAACCACGTTCGCCCAATAGTACACATTAACAGTCAATAATAACGAACATCGTCGCAAAGGACCCCCCCATGAACCTGTCCCTACCCCATTTGGCACTATGCCTTTTTTGCACTTCGTTGACTTTTGCCGCCAGCGCTCAGAGCGCTGGCGAAATCGGCCCCAGCCCTTACAATTATATTACCGACTCCTGGATGCAGGCCTTCGCCGACGAGGGGATGACCTGGGGCGGCACATCCGGGGTGGTAGCACAAAATTCTGGCCGCATTTTTTTCCTGCAGCGCGGTGAGACCCGCCTCCCCAACCCGGTACCCGAAAGCTACGCAGGCTTTCCTGCTTCCCTGGGCTGGAACGTGCTCCAGGGGCGGGGTCGAGTCTGGCAGAACTGCATTTATGTGGTAAACAGCGAAGGTGAGGTTCTGGAAGTCTGGGATCACTGGGATCATTTATTCAAGGGAACCAACGGGCCGGGGCCCCACCGCCTGCGAATGAGCCCTTATGACCCACAGAACCGACTCTGGCTGGTTGATGAAACCAACCACATCATCTATGTGTTTTCCAACGATGGTGGGCGCCTGGAGATGACCCTGGGCGAGAAAGGCATTCGCGGCAACGACGAAACCCATTATTCGCAGCCCCAGGACGTGGCTTTCCTCCCCAATGGCATGTTCCTGGTCGGTGATGGACTGGGTGGCAACAACCGAATTGTTGTGCGCAATGCCGACGGCAGCTATCGCTCGGAGTTCGGAGAAGGTGGCGACGCCGACCATCAATTCGCGTCGGTGCACTCCCTGGCAATGGGCCCGGAGCAACGCCTGTATGCGCTCGACCGGGACAAGCGCGACGTGAAGGTATTCCGTCAGATTGCCGCCCTCGATTCCCCGGACTATCCGCAATATGAATACGAAACAACGTGGACTGGTCTGGATCTGCCGCTGGATATTACCGTCAGCGACGAGGCCGCCTGGGTCACCGATATCCGCCCACCTAAAATCGTGAAATACAATCTCGATGGCACGCAGGACTACGTCTGGCGGCTCCCCGTTGAGGGCCAGGATATGTGGATCGAGATGCATTCATTGGCGGCAGATGAGAACGGCAACCTTTATGGTACGGACAATCAGGCGGGTAGGCCGCAGAAAATGACGCCCCGAGCAGATGCCAATCCGGACCATCTGGTGGGCCGCCCCTACTTCGAGCGTTAAGATATCGTCAGCTATTTAAACACTGTGCTAAATATCGTGCTTCTGAGCACCGGGATTTCACTATGAAAGCGCTCGCCCTGAGCGGCATCGTACTGCTGCAGTTGTGTTGCCCTGCCTCCGCACAAAACGCTCGTCCGTTTGTCCCTGCGGATGATGCAGTGGTGCAGCAGTTCGCTGCGGTGGCCACAGATTCGGAAGTGCAGCGCATGTTGCGACAGCTCGAACAGCGCGAGCCAGCGACGGTACAAGAACAGCTCGATATTACCGAAATACCCGCACCGCCATTCATGGAGCAACGCCGTGCGGCGGATTATCTGCAGCGAATGCGAGAGTTCGGTTTTATAGACGCTTATCAGGACAGTGAAGGTAACGTGGTTGCCAGAAGAGAGGGACTGGGCGATGGCCCTACCCTGTTGATCGCTGCGCACCTGGACACAGTCTTTCCGGAAACTGTCGATACCAGCGTCGAGTTCCGTGACGGACGCTATTATGCTCCGGGAATAGGCGATGACACCCGCGGTCTGGCTGTGTTGCTCGCTGTGATTGATGTGTTAAATCAAAGCGGCATTGAAACCGTCGGCGATATTATCTTCAGCGCCAATGTCGGCGAGGAAGGCCGTGGGGACCTGCGCGGGGTCAAAGCTTTGTTCAGGGACCTAGAAGAAATCGACGGTTTTATCTCGGTCGACGGTGTGCGCCTGTCGAGAATCACCACCGGCGGGACGGGAAGCCGCCGTTTTGAATTTATATTCCGCGGGCCCGGCGGGCATTCATTCGGGGCATTCGGACTGCCGTCGGCGATTCATGCCATGGGCCGGGCTATCGCCCACATTGCGGAATTAAACACTCCGCAATTCCCGAAAACCACCTTTACCGTTGGCACGGTCGACGGCGGTACCTCAGTCAATTCAATCGCTGCTGAAGCGATGTTCGCCATCGACATGCGCTCTAATGATCCAACCCTCCTGGCCAGGACCGAAAGCGAGGCCAAAGCGGCCGCCATGGCAGCGGTGGCAGAGGAAAACGAGCGCTGGAATAGCGACGCAATCAGCGTGGAGTTCAAACTCATTGGCGACCGACCGGTTGGCAGCACTTCGGTAGACAGCCCAATTGTCCAGGTGGCGTCGCTAGCCTACGCGCATCTGGGCGTCAACATCAATGCTCTGACGGTATCCAGCACCGACTCCAATGTGCCCATGTCACTGGGCATCCCGGCAATAACTATTTCCGGCGGCGGCGACGGGGGCGGTGCCCATTCGCCCAACGAATGGTTTGAACCTGTGGAATCCCATCTGGGGCCGCAGGCGGTGTTGCTGAACATCCTCACCCTGGTGGGCGTAAATGGAGTCAGTTCGCCTACTTTAAAATAATCAGTTACAAAATCACTGCTGCCCCGCAGTTTCATGCCCCCCCAACTAGTGCTGAAAAGTGGCTTCGAACGGTCCGCCCGGCAGTTAGCTTGTGCCGCTGCGGACCACGCCCCTCCCGGGTTCCTTCACTTTGAAAAATGCCCTGGAAAACGGTCATTTTTCGCCGTTCAGCTTAGGTCCTTAATTGCATCGGCACAAGCTAACTGCCGACTGCCCCTCGCTGTTTGCAAGCGTCAACGTTTACTGACTTCGCTATTCCCTTCCGTGTGCCGATGAATAGATACTAGTCAGCAAGGCTGACACCGGCAAGCTGCGCAATGGCAGACAGGGAAATCTGCGCGGCGTTCAGGCCGAGTCGAAAATCATCGTCGGTGAACGTCGTCCAAACATCCAGTGGCGTGTGCCAGGTAGGATTCCAGCCCGCCCCGGTATGAGCACCACGCTCATTTTCGCGCAGACTGATTGAAGGCACCGTGTTCATGAACACACTGGAATCGGTATTGGTCATGTGGGGACCCACTGTCGCGGGGTAAGCTGTAGCGTAGGTGTCCGCCGCCGCCTTGAATAAAAAGGCCAGATCCATTGACTGATCCGCCATCGCCGACACTGACTGGAACTCAATATTGACATCCGCTTCCCGGCGCTGGTCCCTGCTGACCACGCCATCGGCATCGGGAGCGCCGTGATCCCAAAGCATCATGTCGTGCTGAATCATCCCCAGCCAGACCGGCTCAGGGTACTCACCGGAACCGGCCGGGCTCTCAATTCCCTGCAGCTCACGGCGCTGATCAAAGTAGGCACGCGCACCGTTCAAACCGGTTTCTTCGTTATTCCACAGTGCAAAGCGAATGCTGACGTCGGTCTCAACATCGGCAGAGCTGAAAACCCGCGCCAGTTCCATCACCAATGCGGTTCCCGATCCGTTGTCATTGACCGCTTCGTTCACGCCATGCCCATCCATATGCGCGCCGACAATATACATTTCATCCGGCCGGGTGGTCCCCACCTTGGTACAGAACACCTGTGAGCGGTCACCGTTTACCGGCTCTTCCCGATTTAATTCGCGGATGCTCTCATCGGGTTGCGCCATCAGATCCCGATTCACCCCGGTTTGCGCGCGATAACCATAAATCGATGAACCCCCAGGACCACTGCCGTTGCGGCCTACCCGATCGCCGCTTCGGGTATAGAACACGACCGCTTCATCGGTCTGGCTACGACGCAGGCTGGGCGGTCTGGGTTCCGGGTCGAATAGGTATTCGATGCGAGTGGTCGGGCAGCCATAGGACTCAAGCTGCGCCTCGATCCAGTCCACGGCTTCACGATTTCGCGTGGTTCCCTGGCGGCGGTCTCCGAATTGAGTCAGCCCGCGGATGGTTTCCTTGTAGCTGGCAAGCTCAAGACGACTAACCAGTTCGCGAATGGTCGCTTCATCTGCAGACTGGGCATGGCCAGCGCTGGCGAAGCCGACCCAAAAAGCACTAATGAGTAAAACAGAGGTAAAGGATGGAAACGGGGTAAACAATGACATAGCTCGGCCTGAATTCGGATCACGTCGGAAACAATACTGTAATGTATAACAGTCTCGTCCTGCCACCCTGAATCCGTGCGCCCTCACTGACCCTAAGTCGACTGCAGCACATCGCCCTCCGATCTGGAGTAGGCAACACTGGCCGGTATCAGGGTAAGCAACAGCGACGCGCAAATGGCGCCCTTCCTGTAAGCCCAGATTCCTGGTGTTGACGGCCAGGTATTCATCACCAGGGCGTAAGTCTCGCTCAGCTAATCCTGGGTCATACTGAAGCCGGCGTATTAGCCCTGTCCAATTTTGGGTATACTCCCCTGAGTAATACTCACATCCAAGTAAGCAGTTAATTATGCTCATAACCGTGCCCAGGATTTTAATCTTTATCGGGTTGTCCGTCAGTTTGTTTTTGCATGGGACGTACAACCTCAACAGTCCGTTGACGCGCCCGGCCTACGGCGAAGAAGCAGTGCTCGCCATTGAGTGGGTCGACCTGTTGAGTAAGGCAGACCTGGATGCCATGCTGAATCCACCGGAATTGACTCATGACAGCTATGGCTGGGAAGAACAACTTGATGGCAATTCAGCAGCTGAAGCCTACACTCAGGCGATGCAGTCATTTGATGTTAATCCAGACCTGCTGAACAAACGCATCATGATCCCGGGATTTATCGTGCCCACTGCGTACAACGAAGATCGTAAGGTGACTCAGTTTTTCCTGGTTCCTTTCTTCGGTGCGTGCATCCACCTGCCGCCCCCACCCCCCAACCAGATAATTTTCGTCACCTACGAGCCCGGCGTGGATTTGGAGAATTTTTACGACGCCCATGTCGTGCACGGCCTGCTGACCAACGAAGTCGTGAACAATGATTTAGCGGATTCGGCTTACAGTCTCGAGGCAGAAGGCGTTTCAATTTATTCCTATTGAGCAGGCCGGTTGATCTTCGGGAGTTCGTTGGCTTAAGGCCTGCAACTGGCGCAGTTATCATCGCCTGGCTCTTCTACGATCCAGAGGGGCCAGGGCTTTCGTTCGTGGGCAAGTTCAAGGCCACGGCTGAGTCACGCCGAAAGATCCGAGGGCCACTATTAATCAATAGTGAGTCCTGGAGGCCGCTCCCCTGATCACTACCTCGGCATGACTTTCTGCCATTGATCTGGCATGCTCGCCCACATTCGATGCGGCGTAGGCCGCCGACCGACCGTCATTTTTGCAGCGAGACTTTCTCAGATGAAAATGTATTTACTCAAATCAGCCCGATATAGCTGGAATTCTATTGCCAAACTGATCCTGATGATGGGCTGCGCCCTGCTCTTTGCCGCCTGCGGCGATACGGGCAGCAACGCGGCAGCGCCATCCGCTGCGGCCTCGGCACCTGCTGCAGTGGAGGTTGAGGAAACCGAGGAGCAATTGATCGCCCGGGCGCAAGGTATACACGATCGGGTCATCACCCTGGATACCCACGTCGATATCAATACCGCGAACTTTGCTGCGGACAACAATTACACCATGACCCTGGACACCCAGGTGACCCTGCCCAAGATGGAAGCCGGGGGCCTCGATGTCGCCTGGTTCATCGTCTACACCGGCCAGGGACCGCTTAATGCAGACGGCTACGCCGCCGCTTACGCCAACTCCATCGACAAGTTCGAGGCGATTCATCGCCTGGCACAGGAAATCGCCCCCGACCGCATCGAACTGGCCTACACTTCAGCGGATGTCCGACGCATCGCCGCCAGCGGCAAGAAAGTCGCGATGATCGGTATCGAGAACGCCTATCCGGTGGGACTCGATTTGAGCAACATCGAGGATTTCTACAATCGGGGCGGCCGCTACATGTCGCTGGCACACAACGGCCACAGTCAGTTCGCCGACTCGCAGACCGGAGAGGCGGACAACGACTACCTGCATGGCGGTCTGAGCGAATTGGGAAGAGCAGCGCTGGTCGAGATGAATCGACTGGGAATTATGGTCGATATCTCACACCCTTCCATTGACGCGATTTCCCAGATGCTGGACCTCACTGTTGCTCCGGTCATCGCCTCCCATTCATCGGCCCGCGCCCTGACCAATCACACCCGCAACTTAAGCGACGAGATGCTGTTGCGGGTACAAGAGAACGGTGGCGTGGTTCAGACGGTGGCATTCGGCAGCTACATCAATGAAGACCGGCGCGTCTTCCTCGCCACTGAACGTCAGCAAATCATGGAGCGAATAGCCGGCGAACGGGGTTTCGAGATTCTCGACCCGGATGCCGTCGAGGCATTGGAGCCTGCCGCACGAGCCGCTTATCAGCAGAACATGCAGCGACTCTTCCCGGAAGTGAACCTGCTTGCCCCGCGAGCCAGCGTCTCGGATTTCGTCGATCACATCGATTATCTTGTCGACCTCATCGGTTTAGATCACGTCGGCATCAGCTCAGACTTTGACGGTGGCGGCGGTGTCGTCGGCTGGAACGATGCATCAGAAACCTTCAACGTCACTCTGGAACTGGTTCGCCGCGGTTACACCGAGGAAGAAATCAGCCAGCTCTGGAGCGGCAATCTGCTTCGAGTCCTCGATGAGGTGCAACGCATCGCCGCCGAGCTATAGTTTGGCCGGAGGACTCATGAAGCCTTCTTGTTGCTCCCGGGCCGCGGCTTGCCGAGCGTCAGCTAGATAGAGACACGCGGGATAAGGCGCAGGCAAATTGCCGAAATTGAATCGATTGCGCCGGGAAATCGGTCAATTTAATGCGAGCGATTCGAGCTTAAACAGAGCTCTGTGGGTAATACCAGAGTATCACCGATGATTTTGCATGAAAATTCCCGTGGGGCGGCCAAGAATCTGGCATTCATCTCCTCGATGGGGAATACGAGCATGTCGAAGCTCATGGGCTTCACGGGGTTATGGCTGAAGATCAACTTTGGCGTTTCGAGAGATCCTAAAAACTTTACCCAGGCCCAATGGCAGCAAGCCAGGCAGGTTGGCAAGGACCCCAAAGCCATTAAGCAGAATTTACAGGATTGCTGGGCGGTGAGTGATACGTAATTGGCCTTCAAGGCTGCTCTTTAAGAATAAGGACAGTGGCCGGCTAAAGGAGACCGGCACGGGGTCGCCGCACTTGATCATTACTGTGAGGTTTATTCTTCCTCAACATGGGTGAGAAACCCTAGCAGGCTGTTGATTTTTCCTCGCGTCTAACACGCTTAATGTTTGAACCTGGTTCATTAGTGTCCCGTGAACTTTTAGAGTCAAGCCAATAGCTTTGGCTCAACATCATCTGGCCTGACAGGATCGCCTCTTACTAGCTCAATTAGTAGCTCAATTAGTAGCTCAATTTAATAGCTGAATCAGATTGCGTTTGCCGAATAGGTTAGTCTGTAACAGTCGCTAGATTTTCTGCAGACTCAGTTGTAAGCCAGACTGAGATTTGATGATCGACAACAGCAGATAGACACACATGACTATCCATAGTTGCGTCATTACAGCGTGTCTATTGGTGCCAAAGAACTTTTTGATTTTCAGATTCTGCTTTATCCGCTTAAAGAAACGTTCGTTTTCCCACCGGGAGCTGTAGCTATCAGCAATGGTCTTTGCTGCCAGGGTGAAGTTGTTGTTCAGGAATTTGATACCGGCCTTGGTGCTACGAAAATCTGCCCTGGGGAAACACTGACAGGCACAGATCTATGGTACTGGAATCGAGGGCATGCAGTGGGTTCTTGAAGCGGCATTTGTGTGTCGGCGATAATGACTGGCTGCGCTGGAGTAACTTAGCGAACAGGCTTTCATAGAGCTCGTAGGGCTTGTCATTGTTGATCCTGGACAACGTCGTTCTAGTCAATAATCGACTGCCGACGTGGTACAGACGATGAGCCGGAGTGGAAAGTGAGCTGATTATAACCCGCAAGCCATGGCGGCCAGAAAGTTGTGCAAAGGTTAGAGCAAGAAACTCGTCCCAGTGAGAGGCTTTGCGGAATGAACGTCCGTTATGATGCTGTTTTGCCAGTGCTTCAAATCCATATCGCGGAACCAGTTTCATGAATTGTGCGATTGCCTTCTCATTATGAGCCATGTCCTGACTCTTCCTTTTTTGTTCAATGAGTTGTGCTAAACCTATTGTAACAAAACCAAGGGATTGTCAGGCCTACTTATTTACTCGCTAACGAGACAGCAGTGGGTATCAGTAATTTATTCACTGTCTCAAAGGAATTCAAGAAGGCTCAGATTGATTAAAAAAGCCAGCACTCAAAGATGGCAACGAAACAGTTTTAAAAAAAAATGAAAAATTTGTGATTGTTGCCTGAGTATTGCTTGGCAGAATTTAGACTTGTGAGATAAACTGCTGCACCTGACAAGTCAGGGAACCTCTGATCAATTTTGGAATTGCTCTGCGGGAGTCTGTCGGGCGTCAAAGCAAGGCATCGTTGGAAGGCAATGGCCGCCACCCTTGGCAACCGCAACAACGCCACAGTGGCGCCCGACAGGCCCCGCCCGACGGGGCTTTCAGGCGAGCCCTCTGGCTTCGTTGCCGCGCCTTGACAGGCCGACGCATGCTGGCGGCAAGGCGCCTCAACAGTGACCTCGCCTTCTCGCCTTATAGCCTTATAGCCAGAGCAGTCCCATAATTGATCTGAGGTTCCGTAGTAGTCTGTCAACCGGGAAAGCCGCCCAAGCCTGAGTCAGAAAGTCAAAGCAAAAAAAAGATAATGCGGCTTTGCAGTCCCTCCAGAGAATAGATACTTTTGGTCGGCACTACTGCCTGCCATCTATTCCAGAATAACAACTATTAATTACTGGAGAGATATTATGTTCCAACTATCCAGGCGCAGCTATTTGCGCTCTGCAGTCCACTCCTGTCTCATCGCTCCACTGTTCCTGCCGGCCGTCATTCAGGCCCAGGACGAAGATCCACAAGTCGAGCAGGTGATCGTCACGGGTTCCTACATCAGAAACTCTGCCTTTGCACAGGAAGCTAATTCATCCACTGTGACCCAGGCCGATCTTTATGAGTCTGGCGCTCCGAGCATGGAAAACTATATCCGTGACCTTACCTACACCCAGAACACGGACGTTGTCGCCAACGTCCTGGCTTCCCAGGACGGCGGTCAGGATTCGGTTGGCGCCAGTTTCAATCTGCGCGGTCTGGGAGAAAATTCCACCCTCCAGTTAGTAGATGGGGCCAGAATGATCGACCCCTCAATCAATACTTCCCTGCCTGATATCGCGGTCGAGCGGCTCGAGGTAGTGCTGGACGGCGGATCCGCTCTTTACGGATCCGACGCGGTAGCGGGCGTGGTAAATCTCATTCCGATCAAGGAATTCGAAGGCTTTCGTCATCGTAGCTACTACCAGGTGGATGGTGATGATTCAATGGAAGACCTTAAGGCCAGTTTTCTCTGGGGCCGCTCCTTCGATAATGGCATCAACTATGTTGGCGCCTTTGACTGGACTGCCATGACCCCCTTAATGCAGTACGAACGCCTGCGCGAATGGGAAATGGACAACGGCTCGTCGTCATCCGGCAATCCCGGCGCCTGGCGGCAGATCGAGGGCGCTGACCCCGAATTCAACCTGTACGACTTTCACGGTGGTTCCGACGTCGGCGGCAATCTTGTGGATCCTTCCTGCGAGACTTTCAATGAAGGCTATCCTGCCCACGGCAAGGGCGCGTTCAACACGCCTTCGGGGGTATTGACCAACGGCGGTAACATCTGCCGATTCGAATACACCAAACAGTTCGCCTATCGCACCGAGCAGACCATCTATAATCTGTATAACTCGGTGAGCTGGGAAGCCACCGACTGGTTGCGCCTGAATCTGGTGGCGATGAATAGCTATCGCATCTCCGATGGACGTACTACGTCGACAACGGCCACGTCCACCAACAACCGACGTGTGCTTCTGGTCAGAGACGATCATCCGGCCAACCCCTGGGGCTTCGATGTCTCGCCTTGGAACTGGCGCATGATCACTGAGGCCTATACTCACCGGCCAGCCCACCTCGATGACATCAGTGGTTCGCGCGAGTTTGAAACCCACACCGGCACTAATCGCTACAAGCTACAGGCCGATTTTGATCTGACCGATACCTGGTCCGGTTACACCTATTACATGGACAGCACGCGTAAGATATCCTCCGATTCCCGCGCCATTCATCTTGGCAAGCTGCAACTGGCGCTGGCCGGCATGGGTGGGCCCAGTGGCGATGAATACTGGAATCCCTTCGGCTCTGCCGATCCGCGTTACCCGAATCATGATCCTGACATCCATGCCAACAGCGAGGTGCTCACCAACTGGCTGTTCGAGGTGCAGGACAATGTTCTGTCGGGGCGGGACTATCTTGATATCTTCGAGTTCGCCGTCAATGGCGAAGTCATCGATCTGTGGGCCGGTCCCTTGCGCATGGCCGCCGGTTTCCAGTGGCGCGATCTGACCAATGCTAACTACGTGGTACCGCTGGACGCGGCCGGTCACGATTACAATACGGCGATCGGCGCTCCGGCACCTTTTGACGCGACGTTTCAATCCGAGACCAAGGCCGTGTTCCTGGAATTTGAAATGCCGCTGTGGGATACCGTGGATATACAGGCGGCGGTGCGCCATGAGCGATTCACCGACTTCGGGCTGGATGCCACCACCCCCAAGGTACAGGCACGCTGGGAAATTACACCGGAACTGGCCGTGCGGGCATCCTGGGGAGAGAGCTTTCTGGCACCGACCCCTGAGCAGGCGCGCCCCTTTATTCCCAACGAAAACTGTCTGGAGACCTTCTCAGGAACCGACCCCTTTACCGGCCAGCCGATGACGGGCTCCACCCGCTGTGCTTCCGGCAACCCGAATCTGCAGCCCGAGGAATCAACGATCCAGAATGCCGGTTTCACCTGGCAACCGGGTGGCAGATTGGATGGTTTCGAAGTCAGCGTGGATTACCAGGAGATTGAATACACAAACCGGATCCGAACGCTTACCGAGCAGGATACGGTGGCCTTCGAATTTCAGAATTTTCTGGCCGATGCCGGTATCTCCGAAAACAGTTACGATCCGACGGCCGGTTCGTCGACGCGCCAGCAGGCCGAGACCTGGTATCAGGATAGAGTGAACCAGCCGGGCAATCCTGTTGTGCGCTTCGAGAACTTCGAGCTGGACCGGATCTTTCGTCAGGCACAAAACATCAGTTCGGTCTGGATCGATCTGGTGGATGCAAAGATTGATTATCGCTGGCAGACCGATAGTTGGGGCACTTTCGACGCCTCGTGGACAGTCACTAACTACCTGACCTACGACTATGAAGATCTTTTTGGCGGCCGCACTGAGGCGCTCGGCTTCCAGAATGCCAACTCGGGCATCGCCCCACCTCTGCCCGAAATGAAATACAACTTGCGGTTGAATTGGTTCAGGGACAACCACAGCGCGTCGATCTCCACCAATTATTGGGGCGACGTCACTTTCGATGACAATGTGTTCGATAATTACGGTGATGGCTGGGAGGCTCCGGCAGGTAATATCATTCACGGTGAGTCGCGCACGAATCTGCGCTACACCTACGTGCTGGAGGGTTTCTGGGAAAGCGATTTCGTGTTGAGCCTCGGCGTCAATAATGTCTTTGAAGAGCGGCCCCAGCAATTGCCCATCCTAGGCGGTTTCGAATCTCGCCTGTCGACTCCCTGGGGGCGACAGTTCTGGGCTTCCTTTGAGTGGACCCCGCGCTGACAGTAATTTCTCCCGGGCCTGATTAGTGGAGTTCTCAGGCCCGAGGAGGAATTGAAGCGGCGAACTGTGCCCGATTGACCTCTGGCAGTCCGTAAGCGGCGCGTTCGATCAACTCTGGGCAGGCATGCTTGCCCCCATACCGTTTCTCCCAGAGACACACATCGCTGAGCCGACAATCGGCCGACAGCTCGATGACCTTGACTCCAGCCTGGAGCAGTGCAGTTCAGGCGTGAATTGTATGGCGACAGCAAGTTGGGTGGGAGGGCGAAGAAAACCACGTCACACTGTCCGATCAGGCTGCTGCCCCCAGGACTGAAGCGTAGATTCACATGACCGCGGAGATTGGGGAAATGTTGAGCAACGGGAGTCCCCGACAACTCTCTCGAAGTCACCACCAGCAGCTCTACGTGCTCATGGACCGCCAGCAGGCGCAGGGGTACAACGCCGATGTAACCCGTTCCACCAATGGTGCCAACTTTGCTCACCTTCTCCATTGAGTATAGGAAGTATTAACCCTAAATCCAACACCATCGGTGATTGAACTTTTTGAATTCTTAGCCTTTCCAGTTCTATGGCAACAGAGTTAGATTCAAAGTAAGCGTCTGGCCATCACACCTTGCTATTCCGATTGCCAGTTTTGTGTCAACCGGTCATTAATGCGACTGGCCTACTGAGTCAGCCTGCGTGGCAGCTCGGGTGGCAGGGCCTCACGCTTAGGTTGCTGTTTCAGCTCAGGCTGTGGGGGATGGATTTTAGCCGCTTCCAGTTCCGCCTCGATGCCACCCAGCTCGCCCTCCATTCCGACTCATTGAGTTGCACTGACGAGTTGAATCCGGGGAACTAGACGGTGCGCCAATAGTGTGTCGGTTTAATAACACATGAGTGCGAGCGCAAAAATAGTGCTGGACAGATTCTCCACGCTGTCTTATACAAGACACTGCTGCTTGAGAAGCGCCGGCAATTCAGGGCACGACACAGTGCTGCTGGAATAAGTCGGCCTGCCGGTGAGACCTCGTTAGACGGTCTCCTCAGCCATTCAACATCCTGGAGCATTCAAACATGGGACTGTTGCGACGATTTGTCTTCTTCTCATTCTTACTGACTCTCTCCCCTTCTCTGCTCGCTGCCGAGAGCGACCCGGCGACCCTGATCTCTCTGACCCATAGCTGGGTCGGCGTCACGGCGCTGATCGTCTTCGTGCTTGCCTATTCCCTCGTGGTTGCAGAGGAGTTTACTCATTTGCGCAAATCAAAGCCGGTTATCCTGGCGGCAGGAATAATCTGGGCCATGATCGGTGTTGCCTATGCCCGGCAGGGCATAGATCACGCAGCCGAGGAAGCAGTCAGGGAATTCGTGGCCGAGTTTGGCGAACTGTTTCTGTTCCTGCTGGCGGCAATGACCTATGTCAACGCAATGAACGAACGGCGGGTATTTGAAGGTTTGCGCACCTGGCTTATTCGCAAGGGGTTTGGCTATCGGCGGCTCTTTTTAATAACAGGTGTGATTAGTTTCTGCTTGTCTCCAATGATTGATAATCTCACCACTGCGCTTGTCATGTGCGCTGTAGTTATGGCTGTAGGAAAGAGCAATACCCGCTTTATAGGCCTCGGCTGCATTAACATCGTAGTGGCGGCCAATGCCGGTGGCGCCTTCTCACCCTTCGGCGACATCACAACCCTGATGGTCTGGCAAGCCGGAATAATCAGCTTCAGCACCTTTTTCTCACTGCTGGTTCCCGCCGCTCTAAACTATGCGGTTCCTGCCACGGCCATGTACTTCTCGGTGCCCGACGAAGTTCCACCACCGTCCGATGAGTCAATCAGAATAAAGCGCGGCGCCTATACCATCTTGGCGCTGTTCGCGCTCACCATATTTACAGCCGTAAGTTTTCACAACTTCCTCCACCTGCCCCCCTTTCTGGGTATGATGACGGGGCTCGGCTATTTGAAGTTCTACGGTTTTTACCTGAAAAAAACTCACAAACCGCATCCATTGGATTCAGAAGAATACGGCATGGTGGGAGATGTTGGGGCGTTTGACAGTTTCCAGCAGGTACAGCGAGCAGAGTGGGATACGCTGTTGTTTTTCTTTGGCGTCATTATGTGTGTCGGCGGCCTTGGTTTCATCGGCTATCTGGCCGAGGTAAGCCAGTGGATGTACATTGATCTTGGCCCAACCCTCGCGAATTCACTGGTAGGCATCATGTCGGCCGTGGTTGACAATATTCCGGTCATGGTTGCGGTTCTGCAAATGGATCCGCTCATGGATGTACAGCAGTGGCTACTGGTTACCTTGACTGCTGGTGTTGGCGGCAGCATGCTTTCCATCGGTTCGGCCGCAGGAGTCGCCTTGATGGGCCAGTCACGAGGTAATTACACCTTTTTCGGCCACCTTAAATGGACCCCATTTATTGCCTTGGGATACGTATTAAGTATTGTCGTGCATTTATGGATCAATCAGCGCTTTGGTGGCGTCATGCCAGGCTGACGACCTGAACAATCCGACCCTTCAGCAAGCTCGCCATTGCGCTTGATCCAACCAGCCTCACAGCAGACTGCGGTTCTCAATCCTTTTTTCTTCAGCCTATGAACCAACCCTACCCTCTCACCGACTCTGCTAGCCTCCCATATTTCTCCCGATTTAAAT
>JGI12109J20283_10190685_pt1 | contig 40132 bp, 43 predicted proteins | sample ElkSlonscriptome_12_FD_20283 | JGI IMG/M metagenome (IMG submission 20283)
GCACGTAAAATCATCGGAAGAAATACAGGCACTTCAAGAGCTCGGGAAGCGACATGCCGAGATTATCGCGGCACTTGAAGAACTCGCGAAGCCAGGTGTGACGACCGATGAGCTCGAAGCACTTGCGTGCAAGATGGTAGAAGATGGTGGCGACAAGCCGGCATTTAAGGGGTACAAGCCTGCAGGCGCACCCCGGCCGTTTCCCTGTGCGTTGTGTGTCGCACCCAACGATGTGGTAGTACATGGTATCCCGACTGAGCTGCACTACACACTGCAGAGTGGCGACATCATCGGGCTCGATCTTGGCATTGAGCGTAATGGACTGTTTGTGGATGCGGGTAAGACTGTCGCGGTGGGTGCCGTCGACCATGCGACACAGGAACTCTTGTACGCAACGCTTGAAGCACTTCATCTCGGTATAGCAGAAGCACATGCGGGCAGTACGGTGGGTGACATTGGTGCGGCGATCGAGGGCTTCGTGCGGAAAAAGGAGTATGGTCTTGTACGCAACTTGTGTGGTCATGGAGTAGGGCATGCGGTACATGAAGAGCCACAAGTCCCCAACTTCGGTGCGCGTGGTACCGGTGAGACGCTTGAGCCCGGTATGGTGCTCGCGATAGAGCCGATGGTGAATATCGGCACTGGGCAGGTTGATTTTCTTGATGATGGCTACACCGTACGCACGCGTGATGGTTCACGGAGTGCACACTTTGAGCACAATGTCGCTATCACCGACGGTGAGCCGTTGGTACTCACGAGTTGGAAGTAGCGGTGACGGGCATGAGGATGCTATGTGTATGGGAAAGCGCGCTCCAGATCTATCACTATGTCAACCCCTTCACCAACCCCTTCACTCGTGTATACTACAGCCATTATTGCCGGTCTATAAGGTTAATTCGACGTCGAAAGCGACGTCGAGCTAATGTAAGACCGACGGCGTTATCGACGTCGTTAAGTACATGTTTGCTATGTCAGAACACAAGAAAGAACGCACGCTGGTCATTATTAAACCCGATGGGGTACAGCGCTCACTTGTCGGTGAGATTATTGGCCGTTTCGAGCGCGTCGGCCTCAAGCTCGTTGCGATGAAGTTCGTAGTCCCGGAGGCCGGTAAGGTCGAGGAACACTACACGCTTGACCCGGAGTGGAAGCGTAAGGTCGGCGAGAAGGCAATCGAGTCGTACACCAAGAAAGGGCTCACGCCACCATCAGATGACCCCATTAAGATCGGCGATGCAGTCGTAGACCGTCTCAAGAACTACATGACGAGCGGACCTGCGGTCGTGATGGCGTGGCAGGGTGCACATGCGGTCGAGCTCGTGCGAAAGCTTGTCGGCGGCACCGAACCGCGCAGCAGTGACGTTGGCACCATTCGCGGCGACTTCGTGCTTGACTCGTACTCGATGGCGGACACCGACGATCGTGCTATTCGTAACCTCATCCACGCATCCGGCTCGGTTGAGGAAGCAAATCAGGAGCTCGTGCATTGGTTCGAGACTGGCGAACTCGTGGACTACCGGTTGGTTGCAGAAGGCATCCTCTATGACGTCAATTTGGATGGTATCCTTGAGTAGTTGCACACATATTTTTGTGCTACACTAGAAAAAGGGTGACGGAACGTATTGTCCTCAACTTCTACTGCAGGGAAGCGGTATACGGCCGGTCTGCTGAGGCCTCCTACGGGTTGGCTTCAAAAGAACGGAAACACTAGTTTCCCACCTAGTATATTCTAGGGCAGTACCGTTTCGCACCCCGCACAGCTCCGCCACGTTAGTTGGCGGTTTTGTGCGTCTGATGCATGCATTGTTCTCGGTGCGTATTGAGCGCTCTCTGTGCTATAGTGCTTGCATGAGCGAAGTAGGGCGAGGAGAGAGTACGGCAGGAGATCGCTTGTTGCGAACGCTGTTTATATATGTTTGGGTGCTTGCGATCGCACATATGGCGGCACAGCGGCTATACCTCTACTGGACGTACCGTTGGCTGGATATTCCCATGCACTTTCTGGGCGGTGTGTGGGTTGGACTTGCTGCATTGTGGCTCTGGTACTACTCAGGCCTCGCGCGCAAGGAGGGTGCACAGCCGCGACGCCCGTACCTCGTTGCACTCGGCGGTGGGCTCGCGTTTGGTATTTTGTGGGAGTGCTACGACTTTGCGGTGTGGTTTTTTGGAAAGGGGTCGTTTCCAGTAAACTATGTGCCTGATACCATGCTTGATATTACCATGGATGTATTGGGTGCTGCTGCTGCGTATGGCCTGTTCATGCTCACGATGCGTCGTATGCGCAAGGATTAAAGCGCTACACACCACAGTAATGCACAAACCGCCTCATTGGAGGCGGTTGTCACGGTCTGTAGAATAAACGCTTACTTGGTTACGTGCTGTACGACTCGCTCGAATGCTTGTGGTTCATCTTTGGCGAGCTCGGCGAGCATCTTGCGGTTGAGCTTGACCTCCTTGTCCTTGAGCATTTTCATGAACTTGCTGTATACGAAACCATGTGAACGAAGGCCTGCGTTAATGCGTGTTGTCCAGAGCGAACGGAAGTCTCCTTTCTTTTTGCGTCGATCGTTGAATGCATGGTTGCCTGCGTGAGCCAGCACCTCGTTTGCCTGGCGCTCTTTCTTGCGGATATTTCCTCGCATCCCCTTGGTACGCGCAAGAACGTTCTTGCGGTGCTTGAGTTTGGTTGTGCCTCGTTTTACTCGTGCCATATTAAATGAATTAGCCCTTTAGGAAGCGCCCGGTCTTTTTGTTGGACAGTTCGAGTGTCGATCCGTCCTGTTTACGGTTAAGCTGCTTGCTTCGGCTCTCCTTGGCATTGAAGTGGTTGCCACCAGGTGTGCGCACCAACAGCTTGCCCTTTGGGCTCACACGGACGCGTTTTGTGTAACTTTTGTTTGCCATATTGCTTAGTCTTGTTGTGTTGAATTTACATCTTCCTCGTCAGCACCTTCGTCCGTTTGCTCCTTGTCGTCTTTGCGTTGCTTTTTTGCCTCTGCGATCATCGCCGCGCGCTTCTCTTTTACCTCTTCTGGTGATGGAAGCGGTTGTTTCTTTTCTACCTCAAGCGTGCAGGTAAAACCTTTTGGACTACGCTTGATGGGATCTGCTATCTTAAAGGGGACAATGACCATTGTGAGGAAGCGCTGGAGTCGTTCGGTAAGGAAAGCGGCTTCCATGTACTTGTATCGACCCCAGAGAAACAAATCAACCTTGACACGGTGACCTTCCAAGAGCCATTCGTCGATACGTTCCGCCTTGAGTTCCTTGTCTCGCTCGCCGGTGCCGATCTTTACCTGTACGTTCTTGGTCTCGGTCGTATGTGCTTTGGCGCGCGTTTCCTTGGCCTTTTTCTTCTGTTCGTACGTGAATTTACCATAATCCATGATCTTTGCAACCGGGGGCACTGCCTTTCCGGATATTTCGATCAGGTCGAGCCCTTGCTCACGTGCACGGCGCACGGCGTCTCGTGTGGATATGATACCAAGGTTGGTGCCATCACCGTCGACGCAGCGCACTTCCGGCGATCGTATCTCGTCGTTTATGAATACGCGATTCTGTTGCTCTTTTCGTTGATTGTACATACAAAAGCCGATCGTACGGCGTGTGCGCACTATACCACAGAACAGAACGATACACCAGCGGTGTCTGGAAGGCCTGATGCATGTCGGTACACCATACTATGGTGAGATGGTGAGCGGTGGCAAGCGTCAAAGCGGTGGTGCCTGGCTCTGTGGGTAGGATTCAGTGCACTATACAATAAGCTGTTATAGCGCTAGTGCACTTGTGCGTTGCGGGGGTAGGGTTGTGTCGGCCGCTGCGCATGCTACGTAGGTGAATGACACCATACGTGATGTACGCTATACTGCGAAGGCTATGGATACACAATCAAACCAAGACACAGACGAAAAAAAACAACCTCGAGTGCCGCAATCCCCGAAAGGTGGAGGTGAGAAGTTCGAGCCGGGGCGACGGTTCTGGTTGAACCTTCTTGTTACATTCATGATTCTGCTCGCGCTTGCGAGTGTCTTTACCAACTTTATGGGTGCGGAGGAAGAAGAGCCTGTCCCGCTCTCGCAGGTAGCAAGTGATATCATCAATGAAAAAGTCGAACGTATCGTCGTCGAGGGTGATAAGTTGACTGTGACATATACGCGCGAAGAAGGGCAACCTGATGAAGAGCAGACTGTACTTGAATCAAAGAAGGAGGTTGGTGGTACCGTGTCAGAGTCTCTTACAAACTACGGTGTCTCACCAGAGCAGCTCCGTGCGGTAGAGATAGAGAACAAAGAAGAGTCCGGCTTTCGTTTTTGGTTTCTCACGCTTGCACCGATCTTTTTGCCACTCATATTCATCATCTTCCTGATCTGGTTCTTTATGAAGCAGGTTAAAGGTGCAGGCATGCAAGCGTTTACGTTTGGGCAGAGCAAGGCGCGAGTCATTGAGCCGGGCGACAAAGAAAAGCGAATTACATTTAAGGATGTCGCGGGAGCTAAGGAGGCAAAGGAGGAGCTTACCGAGATTGTCGATTTTCTCAAAAATCCAAAGAAGTTTATCGACATAGGTGCACGGATCCCAAAGGGAGTGCTTCTTATGGGGCCACCGGGTACGGGTAAGACACTTCTTGCGCGAGCAGTCTCTGGTGAGGCAGGTGTGCCGTTCTTTACGATTAGTGGCTCGGAGTTTGTCGAGCTCTTTGTTGGTGTCGGCGCGAGCCGTGTACGAGACCTCTTCAAAATGGCTAAGAAAGCGGCACCGGCTATTATTTTCATCGACGAGATTGATGCTGTTGGTAGGGTGCGTGGCACCGGTGTTGGTGGCGGCAATGATGAGCGCGAGCAGACACTCAACCAGATTTTGGTTGAGATGGATGGCTTTGAGCCACACGAGAAACTCATCATCATGGCGGCGACCAACCGGCCAGATGTGCTCGACCCTGCATTGTTGCGCCCTGGACGTTTCGATCGACGTGTAACTATCGACCTGCCTGACCGGGATGATCGCGCGAACATTCTTAAGGTGCACGCGCGCAAGAAGCCGATGGGTGAAGATGTGAATCTGCGTACCATTGCAGAACGAACAGTTGGCTTCTCCGGTGCAGACCTCCAAAACCTCATGAACGAGGGCGCCATTCTCGCGGCACGAGAGAACAGGAAAAAGGTCACCCAGTACGACCTCATCCGTAGTATTGAAAAGGTTATGCTCGGCCCCGAGCGCAAGAGTCATGTCTTGAATAAGCGTGAGAAAGAGATCACGGCGTATCACGAGGCAGGGCACGCACTTGTCGGAAGCGTACTGCCGTACTCAGACCCAGTCCACAAGATTTCAATCATCTCGCGCGGTCGAGCAGCGGGGTATACGCTCACATTGCCGTTTGAGGATAGGCGGATGCAGACGAAGCGGCAGTTCCTCGACGATATTGCAAAGAGCTTGGGTGGGTACGTTGCCGAGGAGGTAGTCTTTGGCGACCTTACGACCGGTGCAAGCAACGACCTGCAGGTGCTGACAGCGCTCGCACGCAATATGGTCGCACGGTGGGGTATGAGCGAAAAAATCGGCCCGCTTGCCTTCGAGGCGGATAGCCAGCCGACCCTGTTTGGGCCGGGCATGGGCGGCAAGGAGTACTCGGACAAGGTTGCGGCAGAGATAGATGCAGAGGTAACACAGATCGTGCGCGACGCCTACGCACGCGCGAAGGAGGTCATCACCGGGAATCGCAAGGCGCTCGACGCAATAGCGAAGAAACTTGTCGAGGTAGAGACCCTCGAGCGCGACGACTTCGAAAAGATACTCATCCTCCATGGCATCGAACCAAAGAAGGCGAAGGAGGATGAAGATCAGCTCGTGTAAGCTTCGGACGCATGGCACAGACACTTGAAATAAGTGGTGTCGAGTACCAAATCGGTTCACCTAACATGGACGCTGTTGGGTTGCCGGTTTCGTTGACCGATCTGCCAGCAACGCTCGAGGTGGAAGGTGCAACGCTGTTGCGGCGCTCCTCCTTTCATGTGACGCTCGTCGCGGTAGGTCACCTTGCAGCACGTCAGGGCTTGAATGCAGCGAGTTTTGTGCCGCAGGTGCTGGAATCCTTCCAGCGGTACGTAGCCAAGACTCCTATTGCCTTCGAGCGATTCACTGGGGAGTATCGCCTCGCAGAAGAGGGTGAGTTACGAAGTGTTGTTGCAATGTGTGATGTGGGTAACCTGCGCGAGTTTTTGCTCCGTGTTGGTAAAGAGTTTGATATTAAGCCCGAGTATCCACCCACACACGTGACACTTTACACATTGCAGCAAGATGCAGGTATATTTCTGACGACAGAAGAAGAATTGGAGGCAAGGTCGCATGTAGTCACTGTGCCCGAACTTCGCCTCTCTGCCAATTGAGAATCGAGCACGTTCCTGTATAGTATGCACATGCGCGTATAGCTCAGTTGGTAGAGCGCGGAGCTTATACCTCCGTGGTCCCAGGTTCGAGTCCTGGTGCGCGCACAGATAAGGACTTCTTTCGAAGTCAGAACAGAAGAGCGCCGCGCCGCAGGCGCGGCAGAAAGCAAAATAGGGAGACGCTGTGCGGCAAAAGCGTACGACGACGACACGGAAAAGCGGGCGGTTTCGTCACGAATCGTGTGGTTCTTTCCGTTTTTTTGGACGAAGGAACTGATTTCGTGAAAATCAGTGGATGAGGACAAAAAAGCGGCTTGTTTTGTGTCCAAAACCCACTGTCGCAAGGGTTCGATCCAGTTGTTTCCCCGACGTTCAAAATCTTTCATTTTTTCTTTCAAAGCGAGGGTGGTGCGCATGACCTCATCCTTCTTTTTGAGGTAGATGCTCTTGGGAATGTCGCCATCGAGATGTGCTCCGACGAGTTTTTCCATGCGTGCCTCGCTTGCTTTGATCTTGTCGGAAAGATTTTGAACATCACTTTGCGATGTGGTTTGCTCGTTCTGCTCCCACTTGTCGGTGGCGTACCCGATCGCGATGATGGCGGTTTTGATGACGGTCGCACAGATCCTTGCGAACAAGATGGTCCTCGTGGGTCCGTTCGTGGTCGCCGGTGGCACGTTGGTGTACTCAGCGACGTTCTTGATCACCGACCTTATCGGTGAGGTGTGGGGGAAGCGGGAGGCGCGGACCGCCGTGTGGGCGGGTTTCTACGGGAGCATATTTCTCGTGTGTATGGTTGCGATGGTGTCCGTGTGGCCGTCGCCGGAGTTTGCTGCAGATGGTGCAGCGGCGTGGAACGCGGCGCTCGCGTTGACGCCGCGCATCGTGCTCGCCTCGCTCATCTCGTACCTCATAGTGCAGCATGCGGACGTATGGCTCTTTCACCACATCAAGAAACTGACCAACGGCAAGCACTTATGGTTGCGCAACAACGCCTCAACGCTCGTCAGCCAGGCAATCGACTCGGTGTTGTTCGCGACGATCGCATTTTACGGGGTGGTGCCGCTCCTATCCCTCATCATGGGTACCTACGTGGTGAAGGCCGGTGTCGCACTCATCGATACACCCTTCATGTATGCCATGCGCGCTGTCGCCCACAAGTTGCCACGTGTAGATGTACCCTCGTCGCGGTAATATGTGTGCATGGTTCGCCCGCACACAAAGATAGCAGGATGCCTCATCACGCTCGCGGTCCTCTCGTACCTCACCTACGTGTCACTCACCGAAACATGGGTACCAATCCTCGATGGCGCAAATCTCATATTCCACGAAGCCGGGCACTGGATCTTTTTTTGGGGGCCACCTTTGCTCGTGGCGTTTGGTGGCACGTTGGCGCAGCTTTTGGTGCCGTTCATTTGTGCGGTCGCGTACTGGTATCAGCGACACTTATTAGGTACGATGGTCGCGCTCTGGTGGTTTGGGCAGAACCTGGTGAACGTGAGTGTGTACGTGAGCGATGCTCGCGCTCGTTTATTGCCGCTTCTTGGGGGTGATTCCGCGGGTCATGATTGGGCGTTCATCCTTTCTGAACTTGGGTTGCTTGAACACGACGTGCTCATAGGGAAGTGGGTGTTCTTTGCCGGCGCGTTTCTGATGTGTGGCGTATTGCTTGAGTTACTCTCGCGCATCGTTGCGGCGCGCGAGCATCGTTTTCACTAGTAAAGCCGGACGTCCTTGCCCGGCTTTCGCTACCCAATCCAATGTTCTAGTTCGCGTGGTACACCAATTGTGTTCAGTAATAGGTTGCCTGCCTGAGTGCATTGGTATTGTTCGTGTGGTCGACCAGCGCGCGTTCGGAGTAGCCCCGCCCGCACAAGGTTGTTGAGCAAAAGTCGAACAAGTACTCTGTGGCGCTCAGTAGACCACCCAAAGCATCGCTGCATTTCTCGGTGAGTTTCCTGCTCACTCATGGGGCTACGAAGAAAGAGAAGGATACAATACGCTGACATTGAAAGTATGATTACTATATCCTCTGATGACGCCTGATGTGCTTGCAGCCATTCACTTGCGTACAGCTGACGCCGGTGTTGCGCCCTGGTTTTCATTGGCTCACCTGTGGTAGTGGAGTTCCGTACCTGATACTACGCGTGCCGCGGCGGGAGTCAATAGGAGGTGGTACTGTTTTCCACAGGTGTTTGTCCCCAGATATTAACGCTCGGTGTACACTCAAAAGTAGTAGCGTCACTTTTGGCGCATTACCAATAATTATTGTTCATTCCTATGAAAAACACGCACTATCTACCCGCACTTGCCATACTCGCTGCGAGTGCACTCTATGCCGCTGATGCAGAAGCGTGGGGGCATTTTGGTCGTCTCGAAGATCGTATGCAGCACATGCAGACACGCATGGATGCGGCTCGTGCCGAGCTTACAAGCCGCATCGACGCGATGCACGTGAAAATGGAAACAGAGCAAGACGAGCTCGCGACACGCATTGCAGAACGGTTTGGTGCTGCTGGTGAAGTCGACGATGTGGGTGACGGTACGGATAGTGAGGCTGACGATGAGGCAGGAACTGATGACAGTGGTGATGAATCAGACACAAGCAACGATGACACCGTGACGGATGACGTGACAGATGAGGAGGGTGGTGGTGCGTCTGGTGATGACACGGACTCCGCTGATGACAGTGACGATACAGAAGCGGAGGAAGGAGGTGATTCAGTCAGCGACGACACAGACGCAGGGTCAAGTGATGATGGGGAGGGTGGCAACACTGCAGATGATGAGGAAGACGACGATACTGCCGATAATACTTCCGGGCCAGAAGAGGAGCCAACGGACGGCACTGATGCCGGCGACACCGGCGACGAGACAGGAGAAGAGACTGACACCGGTGATGATGCGAGCGGTGGGAATGCCGGTGAAGCAGGTAGCGGCAGTGTGTTGCTGACCGAGATACTCTTTGACCCGGGGTCGACTGAAGAGCAGGGTACCGACACCAACAATGAATGGATCGAGGTGTACAATGGTACCGGTGCTGCGGTCGACCTTATGGGCTGGAGCATCGGTGACGGTAGTGCAACTGATGTAATCGCGATCGAAACACTCATGCTGCCGGCTGGTGAGCATCTTATTGTGACGCGTCACCCTTCGACGGATGATTACTGGACGTACGGTGAGGGAACGGTCGTGGTGCATCTCAATGCGACACTCGGCAGTGCTGGCCTGACCAACAGTGGAGAGTCTGTACTGCTGTACGATAGCGAAGGTACGATCATCGACGCGGTTAGTTGGGGTACTGATACGACAGCGTTCACGCCCTCGGTGGATATCACCGATATTGAAGAGGGGCAATCAATTGAACGAGTTAACATGACAGATACCGACACCGCCGCAGATTGGGTGATTGCACACAGCCCGACACCGGGTGTGTAGCACGTACTGCTGCAGTGCTGCATACCAAAGCCGCCAGTCTGGCGGCTTTGGTGGTGAAGCTGCGCCGGTGATACACGGCAATCTGCCTGCTGCTGCATGAGAATTGCGTTGCCTTGCGAGTCCGTGTATACCTGTATGCAATGGCAGCACGTCGACGACACAAACAGTACGCACCGACTATAGATGCCGAGCTTGATCTGCACGGGCATACTGGCTACGAAGCAGAACGGGAGCTCGATGTGTTTCTAGATGACGCCCGGCACGAAGGGTGGCTACGTGTACGGATTATTGTTGGTAAGGGCACACACTCCCGTGATGGGCAGCCGGTACTGCCGGATCTGGTGAAGTCGCGTTTGAATGCGCGCGGACTCGATTATACGTACGCCAAGCAGCACGAGGGTGGGGAAGGTGCGCTCGTAGTGCGCCTTGCGTAGTGTATGTAGTTTTCCCACGTTCGCCCTGATCGGGCAACCGTTGCTACAATATGTACATGACACTCCGCTCACTGCGCGTTGGCTTTTTTCTTATGCTCCGGTACCTCCGAAGGGGAAGTCCGTGGGCATCCTTACTTATTGTGACCATCATGTTCCTCACGTTTCTCAACGTGGTGGTGGTGCGTGGGGTATTGGTGGGCTTACCGATTGGGGCAAGTCTGTCGTACGAGCACGAGTACTCCGGACAGGTCCTCGTTACACCGCTTGCAAACCAGCGGCACATCGATCGGACGAATTATATCGAGCAGTTCATTGCTGCGCAGGAAGGGTATCGTGCACATACCGCCCGGTATCTCGCTTCCGGTGTTCTGCGTGCTGACTTTGAGCGTCCGCAGAAAGCGAGCTTGCTGCCAGACCAGGTCGGTGCGGCGCTGGTGGGTATCGACCCATATGCTGAGGATCGAGTGACGCAGCTCAGTAGTCTCGTAATCGAGGGTCGGTACCTGCGTGAGGGTGACACTAGTGTAGTGTTGGTCGGCAGTCAACTTTTGGAACGCTATGCTGGCAATACACCTGAGAGTGGTGGAACACCTGAGACGAGCGGTAGTCTCTCCGGTGTGTATCCGGGTGATACGATACGGCTCACAATTGATGATGTCGCTGGGGAGTACGAGGTGGTGGGTGTGGTTGAGGGGAAGGTGGGTGAGAATAGTCGCCGCGTGTTTATGGTCGATCGACATCTGCGCAAAGTGCTTGGGCGCAGTGCAGATAAGAAAGACGAGGTTGCTATTGTGCTCACGAGTGGAGCAGCAGCAACTGCGTACGCGCAAACACTTCGTGATGCGGGGTTGGCCGAGTTTGCGACAGTGCAGACGTCGCGCGAGTCGCAAGGACAGTTTTTGGATGACATCACTGACACCTTCAACCTGCTCGGTAACGGGGTGGGCTTCATTGGTATCATCGTTGCGGCGATCACGGTCTTTATTATGATTTTCATCGTGGCGCTCAACCGGCAGAAGCAGATCGGCATCCTGAAGGGTATCGGTATCAATCGACTCACGATCGAGAGTTCCTATGTCTTTCTTTCCATTGCCTATGCGAGTGTCGGTATCGGGCTTGGGGTGCTGGTGCTCTACGGTGTGATAGCGCCGTACATTGCTGAGAACCCGATTGATTTCCCCTTCGCAGACGGTATCTTGGTTGCGCCCTGGGATGATACCTTCGCTCGCGGACTCATACTCATTGCAACAACGCTCATCGCGGGCTACTTGCCGGCGCGCCTTATCGTGCAGAAGCCGACCATTAACGCCATTCTGGGACGCTAGCTATGCAAGCACCTGTCATAGAAACTAGAGATGTAAAAAAGCACTTCACGATTGGTGAGGTGGTAACACGTGCGGTCGACGGCATTTCGATACAGATCCATGAGGGTGAGTTTGTTGCGATCGACGGCATGAGTGGTTCGGGAAAGAGCACACTCTTGCACCTTCTGAGTCTGCTCGATCGTCCGAGCGAGGGTGAGGTGCGGGTGCTCGGCGAGGATACCTCGCGGTTTCCTCGGCAGCGGCGCGTGTCGATGCGGCTCACGACATTCGGGTACGTGTTCCAGGACTACGCGCTCATTCCCGAGCTCACCGCGCTCGAAAACGTGCTCTTACCGCAATTCATGCAGACCGGGTGCTACGCGTCGTGCAGTAAACGCGGCGAGGAGCTTCTGGCGCGTGTGGGGTTGGGTGACCGATTGCACAACCTCCCCAACCAGCTCTCCGGTGGTGAGCAGCAACGGGTTGCTATTGCCCGCGCTCTCGTCAACAAGCCTCGCATCCTTTTTGCAGATGAACCGACCGCAAACCTCGATTCGGATACGAGCGAGAACATCATGGGTATCATCAAAGAACTCCATGGTCAGGGTATCACCGTCATGATGGTTACCCACGAACCGGAGTACGCAGCGCGTGCGGAGCGCATCATCACGCTCGCCGATGGGAGGGTGGTCGAGGGATAGTGTATGGCAGCGTCGTGTGTGTACGTATCCACCACGTATGTGTTGCGTTATGGATTCGTGTGAGAAGTAGCTGTATGTAGTCCAGCTACAACCCAAGCACTCCTTTAAGCTCTGTGTCGACCTGCTTTTGTGTAGTGGCGGAAACACGACCAAGTTCGCCGAGCACGATCTTTGCTTCGAGGGTCGCAAGTTTTGAACACACAATCTTCGACGGTACCTTGAGCCCATTGTGTGCATCAGGTTTTACCGGCACAAGATGCTTTTCACGGAGTTTTGCCTGAGATGTGATAAAGAGTACGGTCACATCCGCACCGACCTTTCCCGCTGAAACGACAACAGCAGGTCGCACCTTACTGCCCGAGAGGTCGGTGAATGGGAAGGGTACGAGCACTATCGTCCCGCGCTTAAGCATATGGTTTCTTGAGGTCATTTACCGAGTACAGCTCGGGCTCGTGTTCGAGGAACGCAAAGCTCTCGGAGTAGGTGTTCACGTTCGTGATGTCGTTTACGTCGGGGCTATACTCAGCCGGGAATTTCAGTACAAGCACTTCGGGTCTGTTGCGTCGGCCGATCGCGTAGACGTCACCGGTATCCCGCACTGCGTTCACGATCTCTGCGATGTGTTTGCGCGCGTTCGTTGTGGTTATCGTTTTCATGCCAATAGTGTACAAAATGTACAACAACAGCGCAAGCGAGCACGGTCAGCAACCCCCGATGCGCGAAAGACATATTTGCGCGGCCGCGTAAAAATGTCTTTCGCTTACTAGGGCGCGCGGGGTCGGGTACGCGCCGGGTTACAGTGTATTCATTACTGTGGACAATCTCACACTTGGTAGCACCTAAGGTGATTCCATGTACGTATGAGCGATATCGACGCCGACGCGCACACGCGACACTCGAACGAGGGAGGGGGGAGTGGTTCTGCTGACAGTAACGCAGGCGCACAGGAGCGGTGTTGGTACACCCCACTCACACGCGTCACCCCGCTCTCGCGCACACTCGCCGCGGTGTTGTTTTGTGGTGCTGCCGTTTGTGGGATTTTGGTTGGGGGTGGGGTGTGGTACAGGCCAGCCTGTTGCGAACGAGAAAGTGGTTGCGTATGAAGAATGCCAGGTGATTGGTGGCGTAATTAACAACAGTACTAATGACTGTTGGGTCGATGGAAAAGTAGTGGCGACAGGGGGTTCTCTTCCAAACGTGACTGGAGACAAGCAAGCTGAAGAACGTCATGAATACTGCACATCCTTCAATACGGGCGGGCGTGCCGGGCGGTGCGCGGAGGATGCTCCAGACTATTGCTCGGTCGTGTATTACTCGCCGTCATGTCCCACGTGTCAGGACGGTGTAGGGTGTGGCTATGTAGCAGTGGTTGAGGACGATAGCTTTTCGCGGCAACAAGGCATTTCTTTTCCAAAACAACTTGAGAAGGGTGCCCGATTGTCTATTTGTGATGAATTGCGGTACCCTGAATTGGTAGATCATTGCTACATGCAGTACGCGCAACGTAGAGAGGATTCGTCCCTGTGTGCGCATGTGCAGGATGAAGACATGCGTGTGCAGTGTTATTGAAAGCAGCACACCCGAGCAGGAACCAGTGATAGAAGTTTACACTCTCAGCACAAACCCCGATGCTATCTCAGTTGGTGTGTCAACGTTAATTGCGTTTACCATATCGCACGCGGGGACGACTTCCCCAGCGTCTGTGTACCTGCGTGAGCTTAACGATGTAGGTGAAGAGGCTCGCATCCTGGGTGAGCTTCGAGATGACGGGGAAGGAGAAGGTATTATTGCCGGAGATTTCGTCTACACCGGCTCATTCTCTCTCGGTCCGTATGCTGAGGAATGTACTGTGCCGTTTCGTGCACACTTAGAGTGGAGTGGAGGATTGGCAACAACGTCGGATATATTCAGCTTGGCAGTGACCGAGTTTCCTATCGGTCATACACCATTCGATAGTTCAAAGGTTGTTGTAGACCCAGTCACGAGGGAGAGTATTGTGGGTGATGAGGTGCTTATCGGCATACGCGAGGGGACGAGTCCCGAGCGGGTTCGGGAAATTGTTGCCGCAGTCGATGGTGAAGTAATCGGAGAGATTTATCACTGGGACAACTATCAGGTTCGGATTCCTTTCACGCAGGATGGAAGCGGTGTATATGAGGCGATCGCCGTGTTGGAGGGGTATGATGAGGTGGAGTACGCAGAACCAAGCGCCATTACAAGCATAGATACTTTTTTAGGACTATAGCTAATCATGAGTGCGCGTCCCCTGCTGCCACCTGTTCCACCTTCTCCAGCATCTCCTTTCGCCACGCGTCGCTCCGAAAACGCAGGCGGTCGACATGGGTGAAGCGGACGGGGGAGATGCCACAGAACTTCAAAACGGCGTGCTTCATGAGTTTGTCGCCCGGAGCGCCCCACGCAAGTAGGTAGTAGAGGTACGGGCTATCCATGGTGGTGATGATGCGGGCACTTTTGCCTTTGAGGAGCTTGTCCCAGAGGGGTGAGTTCTTGTGGTACTTGAAGCCAAAGCCCGGCAGGAGCATGCGCTCGATGGTGCCCGTGAGGAGTGCCGGCGGGCCGCCCCACCACGTGGGATAGACAAAGACGAGGTGGTCCGCGGCACGTATTTTTTCCTGGAGCATGGTGAGGTCCGGCTCAAGTTCTTGTATTTCGCGGTAGCCTCTGTGGAGCACGATGTCATACGTGAGATCGGCGAGGGCGAGTGTCTCGACCGTGCTGCCGGCATTTCGCGCGCCAGTAGCATAGTGATCTGCGAGTGTGCCACAATACGATTCGGGATTGGGGTGACCAAGTATGATGAGTGTGCGTTTCTTCATGCGACTTTCTCTAGCATACCGGAACAGGCTAGGTGATGCACGTGGGTGAGCGCTCTGCCGTGCACCTCTGAAGTCGCTGGAGCATGTCTCTCAGGGTAGGGGCATAGGCGGTAGCAGGGAGTCGGGTTAGAGATGTGCGTTCCTTTTTGCTCCAACCGGCGCCGCCTACGATGATAGGTGTTTCAACACCAAGTGCGGTGCGAATCTCGCGGACATATCCGGTGTAGTCTCTCTGTGGATATGTTTTTGAAAGCGCAATCATGTCTATGGGTTCATGTTCAGCTACACGAATGATCTCGCGCGCTGGCACATTGATGCCAAGAACGATTGGGTGCCAGCCGACCTCTCGTGCGGCAAGCGCGAGTACTTGGAGTACGATCTCATGGTTCTCTTCCGGAACGCACGCTAAGAGTACGCGCGGGGCACCTGGCGACGGCTCTGGCAGCAGTTGGTCAAGTGAGAGCAGGTCGTTCCGGATCATGAAGGTCATGCGGTGCTCGTCGGCAATGTCGAGCTCGCCATGTTGCCACGCGTCACCAATCTTCACGAGTGTCGGTATCACGGTGTCTTCTAGCGTGCACCGAGCAGATCCGCAAGCAAGCATCGCGCCGGTCACGTAGGTGCGTGCTTCAAGGTGTTTGAATGCGCGGTGCAGGTCAAAGTACTTCCGCCACCCCTCTGCCATACTGTCATGCATGAGACGACTCAGTATATAGGAGTGTTCGCGCGCAGTATCTTGGTTCCGCAAAAACGCCTGTACGTCTTCCTTGCGTACGCGACGATGTCCACCTGGTGTGCGCACGGCGTTCAGAAGTCCACGGTCGATCCAGCGCTTCACGGTGGACTCATTGACCGACAACATGCGAGCAATGTCGCGAGGTGATAAATGCACGGTTTGCATGTTTTAAGTGTACCAAGTACAGTGAAGATGTCAATCAAATGGATTGGCGTTTATACACACATAATCGTATTACTACTATGAAGTACTCACTTATTCTTCCTGCAAGCGCATTTGTGTTTGCTTTCCTCGTACTTGGGACAAGTGCACCCCAGGCACAGGCTGCCAATGTGGTCGAGACCGCACAGTCGGTCGACGAACTGTCAACGCTCGTCGAGTTAGTGGTCGCGGCGGGTCTTGCAGACACACTTGCGGAAGCTGATGACATTACTGTCTTCGCACCGACCGACGAGGCCTTCGAGAAACTCCCTGCGCTCCTCATGCGCGCTATCGCAGCAGACGAGGATAACAGTATCTTGACCGCGATCCTCACGTACCATGTAGCCCCGGAGCGATTGCGGGCTGAGGATGTTGTCGCGAAGCGATCGATCGAGACGCTGCAGGGTTCTTCGATCCGCGTACGTACGGCCGGTCCTACAGTTCTTCTGGACACGTCCAGGGTGACCGCAGTAGATATTGAGACAGACAACGCAACGGTACATACGATCGACCGAGTATTGATCCCGTGGCGCGACATATTGCGTGATGTCATCGCCACGATCCGCAGTACCCACTAGCTGACTTGTGCGCCAAATGCGCAGTAGAATACCATGCTCTTTGCGTGGTATTCTTTCTGTATGACAAACAGTGTGTGTCCGCAATGTGCGGTGCCTATGCAGTCGGTTACTACGACCGGTCATTATGGTCGTCGTTTTGTCGTTGATCAGTGTAGGCAGTGCGGTGGTATATGGTTTGATCGGTATGAGCATCATCGGGTATCTGATGATGAAGTGGCAGTAATTGATGTGCTTAATGTAGACGAATTAGTTACTTCGAAGCAGGTTCAGAAGACGCTCCATTGTCCTGTAGACGGGAGTGAGCTCTACGTATTCAACGACCCACAATACCCGAAAGACATTGTGCTCGAGGCATGCGGACGCTGTGGCGGGATGTGGTTCAATCGTGGTGAGTTTGCCTCGTACCGCTCGTACTTCACTGCACGATGGCCGAAGAAGCGGGTGCTGTCTGACTCTGCAGCACTGATTAGCAAAGTATACCTCTCGCTTAATAAGCAGCGTGCGCAGAGTATGCATACCAAGCGTATGTACAAAGAAACGGTGCTCGAAATGCTCCGTTCATTGGTGACATTTTTGGTCACGAAGCCGGTCGGTGCTGTGTCGTCAGCAATGTTGCATATTGTGCCGCTCTATGTTCTTGTGCGCACGATGCTTGATCCGTACGAGGAGTATGATATGCATCTTGATCGTACGGAACTCGTTTCCCTGATTACTGAGGTACAGCAATCTCGTGGAGTAACACACGTGCATGATGCTAACGTTTGATCCACCCGTCCCGCGTATGTGATCAAGTGCATGATTTTACAGGGAACACGACTGTGCTATTCTGCAAGTAGTCGAGGAGTTCATGACACATCATGTCAAGGCAACACACGCGTACAGCCAAGTCCCTTTCACAACAAAAAAGTGCCACAAGTCACACTTTTTGTTTGAGTAAGCCTTGTGACTATGTGTGTGTAGTGCTTGATAGATACACAGAAACATGCGTACGTGTCACGAACCTCCATTATTCAATCTAATACAGTTGATGCGTATGAAAGGATATGTAGCAGACCTTGAAGAGGTCACGGTAAACAATTCCGACTACCGTCGCGTGCTTTATACCGCACGCAATAGTCAACTTGTTGTCATGTCTATTGAGCCAGGTGACGAGATTGGCGAAGAAGTGCATGAGCTCGACCAGTTCATTCGCATTGAGGCGGGGAAGGGTGAGGTGACGCTGGATGGTGTCACACATGCACTCGAAGATGATTGGGCGGTAGTCATTCCAGCGGGCACTAAGCATAATGTCGTGAATACCGGTGACGAACCGCTCAAGCTCTACTCAGTATATGCACCCCCTGAACACCGTGATGGCGTGGTGCATCCAACGAAGGCGGACGAAGTGGAGGAGCATTTTGATGGCACTACCACAGAGTAGGTGGAGTGGACAGCGTACCTAGTTGCGGATGCCTGCTCTGGTATACTGTATTGCGATGGCATATCGATATGCTCAACCACAAGACCCTGCACCGCACGATACTCCCGGTGCCGCCCGCACCTCTGTTGCACAGGATGTGCCTGCCGACGCCGGAGCGAGTGAAGGGCAATCGTTAGGTGCGGTGCACGAAGTGCGCAGCAGCGGTGGACAAGGCGCACGTCAGGATGCAATGCTCTTCGTTCGAGGTGTGCTCAATGAGGCGATCAGGCGAGGTGCGTCGGATATACACTTCGAGCCACGCACTGACGCGTTTCGTATTCGTTTTCGTGTCGACGGCGTGCTTCAGGAGTACGTCACCCGTCCATACGAGGAGTATTCATCTGCTCTAAACACTATAAAAGTACTCGCTGATGTTGATATAGCCGAGCGCACGTTACCGCAGGACGGTCACATTGAACTCGCAATGGATTCGGTGGCTCCGGCTTCCGGTCAGGAAGCTTCTCAGGCGACCGACATGTCGCATGTCTACGATGTGCGCGTGTCCACTTTTCCGACTGTGAACGGAGAAGTGGTGGTCATGCGTCTCTTGAATCGCGCTGATGCATTGTTTCCCTTGCAAGACATTGGTTTGGATATCGCGTCGCTTGAGTTGATACAGTCGATGCTCGTTTCGTCGTTCGGTATGGTACTGGTTACCGGGCCAACCGGCTCAGGCAAGACGACGACCCTCTACTCCATTCTGAACGAGCTCAAGAGTCAAGATAAAAACATGATCACGCTTGAAGATCCGATCGAGTTTCACCTCGACTGGATGCGACAATCGGAGATACGTGCCGGACGAGGGTTCACCTACGAACGTGCAATGGCTGCGGTGCTCCGGCAGGATCCCGATGTGCTCATGGTCGGCGAGATACGCGACGCGAAGACCGCAGAATACGCAGTTCGTAGTGCGCTCGTGGGGCACCTGGTCGGGTCGACTATTCATGCAAACACCGCGACTGGTACAATAGCGCGTTTGCTAGATCTTGGGATACCAAGGAGTATTCTCGCACATAGCCTCAACGGTATCGTTGCACAACGACTAGTGCGGCGTGTGTGCGATCACTGCAAGGAGGAGTATGTGCCCCCCATGTTCTACTTGAGTCATTTTGGTCTCCAGAATGCCAAGCAGTCTTTTGTGCGGGGCAGGGGGTGTGACAAGTGTGGCGGATCTGGTTTCCGTGGTCGTGTGGGCATCTTTTCCATCTTGTTGCTCAATGATGAGTTGCGGAGTCTGGTGTTCGAGCAACGTTCGCTGGTCGAGATACAGCAGCACGCGATTGAGCACGGGATGAAGACACTCAAGATGGATGGAGCAACCAAAGTACTCAAGGGTGTCACGACGGTGGAAGAGGCAGCACGCGTCATTTAGTGATGGGTGCTTGTGTGTCCAGTGTATTACAGGTACTATTATACAAATACAGAATAGTAGTGCCGTGTTCGATTAACCGTGCTACCATGAATCTTACTGACATGTTTTCAAAAAAAGCAAAAGTACTCGTTGTCGAGGATGACGTGCGATTACGCGGTGCACTGCGAGAAGAGTTTGAGTTGCGGAACTATAGAGTGCTTGAGGCAGGTGATTCCCGAGAAGTACTGAGTCTTGTGGCAGCAGAGAAACCGGACGCGATGGTCTTGGATCTCATTTTGCCACTCAAGGATGGTATCTCGTTACTCGAAGAGTTACGTGCCACCGGGTACGAGGCGCCGGTGGTCATCCTCTCTAACCTCCTCGGTTCGGATAGTTTGCGGAGCGATGCAGATCGACTGGATGCTGTATTCTATAACAAAACAGCAACCTCGCTCACCGAGATCGTAGATGCGGTGGGACAACAGCTGTCGCACTAATGAAGTGAGTATAGTTACTAGTAGTAGTTAGATCCATGGGTTTTTTTGATAAATTGTTGCCAACAAAGAAGCATCGTGTAGTCATCGTGGAGGACGATGTGCCGCTGCGTCGTTTTATAGCCGATCGGCTACTTGAGAGCGGTATTGATGTCACAGAGGTTGGTGATGGTACCAGTGCAGGACAGGTGATCTTAGAGCAGCATCCTGACTGCGTGGTGTTGGATGTGATGTTGCCGGGTAAGAACGGAATGCAGGTGCTAGCGGAATTGCGCGCCGTAGATGGACAGACCCCTGTTGTGGTGCTGACGACGCTCTCCGGAGAGGGAGGGTTGAAGATTGAGGCACAGAAGCATAATGCGGTATTTCTTAACAAAGCAGACACGTCGCTCGAAATCGTGATAGATACCGTCATCCAGCAACTATCCTAAGTATTATGGACCAAAAGCAGGACATCAATGCGTTACTTCTCCAAGTCATGGCACATGATTTGCTCGCACCGCTTACAGCTATCAAGTGGCAGACCGAGCTTTTAGCGCACCCAAAAGCAAAAAAAGAAAAACATGCGGCCTACGTGGCGCAGATGCAAGAGTCAACACGTATTGGGATCTCGATTACGAAGCATGCGCACGTTGCGGGGAGCGTGCTCGTCGGTTCGTACGCTCCACAGCCAAACACCGCGCTACTGTCATCGCATGTACGAACCGTGCTGAGTGACCTCATTCCGCAGTATGAACGTCATGGCATTACTCTGGAACTCGCCGTTGATGATGATTGTGGTGAACGGAGCTTTGATCCCCAGCTAATAGGATTATTCCTGTGGTCGCTTGCAAAGTACATGCTTACCTGCGTGCCCGCACAGCAAACAGTCAGTATTCGGGCAATCGCGCCGGAGCATGTTGAGGATGCGTATTCTATTGTGGTCATGTGTGCAACGGTTCCAGAGGCTGCTGTGTGCGTTGAGTCGTTTGATGCGGTGAATATGCGTGGAGCATACGATCAGGCGTTCGTGTTTTCTTCCTTACTTAAGAAAGTTGCTCCGCTCGTTGACGCAACCGTGCATGCGGCACAACAGGATGGCGGCATCGTGTTGCAGGCAAATGTGCGTGGGGCGGCTGTGCAATAGTGCATTTCTTTGAGCACCCCTATTGCGTGTATGCTATACGTATGAAGCGTACGGCTTTCTTGGTACTCCTTATAATTGGTATTGTTGCGCTGTGGTGGATTCTTGTGCGCGGCGACACTGGTGTCCCGACGTATGAGGCGGTTCAGGTGGAGCGAGGAACTGTTGAACATGTCGTGAGTGTGACCGGCCACGTTGAACCGCTTGCGCGGATTGAGCTCTCGTTCCCACTCGGTGGTACGGTGTCAGAAGTTAAGGTGTCAGAGCTTGCGCGGGTGGACGATGGGGCATTACTTGTGTCACTTGACGCCGATCTTCTCAATGCACAGCTGAATGAACGTGCGGCGCAGCTTGCGTTTGAGGAGGCACGGTATGCAGAGATCCTTGCACCGGTGCGGAGTGAAGCGCGTGCGGTGCAAGATGCTGCGGTCGGGCAAGCCCGTGCCGCTGTCGATAGTGCTGCGAGAGTCGCACGTGCGGCACTGGCGCGTGCATACGTGTACGCCGATGATGCGTTATACGAAGAGATTGCGGAAGTGTTCGACGATTCACGTGCGACACCACGTTTTGGTGTGCGGTTTAGCTATGGCACAACAGAGTACGTGATGCGTGCAGACACCGCAACAACACAGGCGCTTTCAGAAGGATTCCGAGCGGCACAGGAGTCGCTCAACACACTTGAAGCGCTGGAAGATGGTGCAGATATTGAAGGCGGACTCACTGAGGCCGATACTATTCTGCGTTCCGTTGAAGAGTTTGCAAACGATGTCTCGCGCGCCATAAACAGGTATATACCTGACGACGTCTCGCAGCAGACAATATACGAAGGTTTTCAAACCTCAGTGGCTGCTGCTCGCACCTCGCTCTCGATGGCGCGGAGCGACGTAGCGACGGCGTACAGTACATACACAGGGGCGGTCGATGCGCTCACACGTGCACAACGCGAGGAAGAGCTTGCGACAGCAGATGTCCGCGACGTCACTCGGGCAGCACAGGCAGCACGTGTTGCTGTGGCGCGGCGGGCATACGAGTTAGTGCGTGAGCAGTACCGTGATTCCATACTCACCGCGCCGCATGCGGGAGTGGTGTCGCAGGTCTATGTCGACGCGGGTGAAGCTGTTGCGCCATACGAACCGGTACTTGAGCTCATTTCAGAAGGTGCGTACGAGATCGAGCTGTACATTCCAGAAGCTGACATTGCGTCTGTGGGTCTGGGCGATGTCGCGCACATCACGTTCGATGCATTCGATCGGTCACAGGTCTTTGAGGGTGAAGTGGTGCGCATCGCGCTTGGTGAGACCTTGCGGGAAGGTGTGCCAACATACAAGACAACCGTTGTGTTACGCGATGTACCCATTGATGCACCTGCATTGAAGCCGGGTATGACCGCTGATGTAGATATCGTTACGGATATGCGTGCGGATGTTCTCTATGTGCCGGTGCGAAGTGTGGTCGAGGAGCAGGGAAAAAAAATCGTGCGAGTGTACAGTGATGACACGTTTAGCGAGGTCCCGGTTGAGACGGGCTTGCGTGGTTCAGAGGGGACGATCGAGGTGTTGTCCGGTTTGTCGCACGGGCAGGAGATTGTGCTCTATGCGGAAGACCTATGACGTCCGTAATAGAGGCGGTCGATCTGCATAAAACGTTCCCTGACGGTACTCATGCGCTCAGGGGTGTTTCGTTTCGTATTGAGCAAGGAGAGTTTGCTGCCATTATGGGGCCGTCCGGTTCGGGTAAGTCGACATTGCTTCACATTCTCGGTTTCTTGGATCCCCAGACTACCGGCACATATCGCTTTCGAGGAAAACGTCTTGAGGATATGTCAAAGTACGAGTTGGCACGCGTACGAAACGAGGAGCTCGGGTTTGTATTCCAGTCGTTCAACCTACTCCCGCACGCAAGTGTGCGTGAAAACATAGTTCTGCCACTATACTATTCGAACGTGCCTGTACGTGCTTGGGATGATCGTGTGGCACACGCAATTGAGGCGGTCGGGCTTTCGCACCGCACAGACCATGATGCGTACATGCTCTCTGGAGGTGAGAAGCAGCGTGTCGCGATAGCGCGTGCGCTTATAAATACGCCAAACCTTATATTCGCCGATGAGCCAACCGGCAACTTGGACACAAAAGCGGGGGGTGTTGTGCTTGATATCATGCACGAGCTCCATGTTGCCGGGCACACAGTGGTACTTATTACGCACGACCGTTCGGTGGCACAGCAGGCAAAACGTGTGCTGTACATTCGTGATGGTGTACTCGAGCGCGACACAGCAAGCAAGGATATATGAGAATCACCCTACTCACCTCACTCGCAACACAGGGGCTCCGCACGAAACCATCGCGGACATTCTTGACACTCTTGGGCATTGCGATAGGTGTTGCCGCGGTCGTTTTGATCGCATCGTTGGGCGCTGGGACGCGAGGGCTTGTGGTCAACGAGATCAGTGGCCTTGGTGCGGACGTGATAGCAGTGCAACCCGGGCGAGAACCTGCGGGTTTTGCGGATATCGCATCGGCCCTATATTCAGAAACGCTAACACAGAAAGATATTGATGCAATTCTCCGCAAGGAGAATGTACCACATGCAGTCGCCGCGCAACCGTTCGTGCTCGTGCCGGGCTCGGTCTCCTACGGCACTGAGACGTACTATCCCCAGATCATCGGTGGTGGTGCAGCGTTCTATCGGGACGTGTTTGATGTGCACCCGCGCGTAGGTGTCATGTACGGAGAGAGCGAGATTGAAGAGAAGGCCGCGGTTGCGGTAATCGGTCACAAAGTGTACCAAGAGCTCTTTGGTTCAGCGCAGGCGCTCGGAGAAAAGATCACAATTGGTGGTAAGAAGTTTCGGGTGATCGGTGTGCTCCCGAAGCTCGGTCAGGTAGCGTTCTCACAGGTCGATGAGATGGTCATGATTCCCCATACGACCGCCATGACCTACCTCTTGGGGCAGACACATTTTAATGAGTTTGTGGTGCAGGTGGATGATCCGCAGAACGTAGCGCGCACCGAGCGTGATATCGAATTGACACTGAGGGAGACACACGATCTCGAACCCGGTGAAGAGAATGACTTTGTGATTCGTACACCCGCCGCACTCATGGAGCAGGTCGACACGATCCTGACATCACTCACGGTTTTTCTTTCGTCGGTAGTAGCTGTTGCGTTGGTAGTGGGCGGTATTGGTATCATGAATATTATGCTCGTGTCGGTCACCGAGCGGACGCGCGAGATCGGTCTCCGCAAGGCAGTCGGTGCAACTGATAGCGATGTGTTGACACAATTTTTGCTTGAAGCGATGCTGCTCACGTTCCTGGGTGGTGTTGTGGGTATCGTGTGTGGCGGAATACTGTCGCTTATAGCAGGGATTACTATAACTAATTTCACAACACTCTCGTGGCAGGTGTCAGTGCCGATATCGACAGCACTCATTGCCGTTGGGTTTTCTGTGCTGATCGGCCTGGTGTTCGGGCTCTACCCCGCACTAAAGGCTTCCAAAAAAAGTCCCATGGAAGCACTGAGATACGAATAGTGCTCTTGCGTATTCACGAGACGCCCCGTACTGCGGTACAATGTCTGCATGGTAAAGCAATCGATTGTGCCGGCGATCATTCCCGATGATCGCACAATGCTCACAAAGCGTCTTGAAGCTGTGCGCGGCGTTGTGCGTACTGTGCAGGTAGACGTGATGGACGGTTCGTACACCGCAACATGCTCCTGGCCGTATGAGGGGGTGGCGCGCGATATGTTCATGGAGCGTCGCACGGAAGATGCCGGACTGCCACTGTGGCAAGAGCTCGATCTTGAGATTGATTGTATGGTGCGCGAGCCGTCGGCGCATGTAGAGTCCTGGGTACTTGCAGGTGCTTCGCGCATAGTTTTGCATGTTGAGAGTGCGGCGTCACTTACGGAGGCAATTGGTCGGTGTCAGGCGAGTCGTGTCGAAGTAGCCTTGGCAGTAAAACCCTCTACTAAGTTGGACGTACTTGAACCATACCTGGATCAAGCGGTTTTCGTACAGTGTATGGGGAGCGATACGCTCGGGCGGCACGGCGTAGGTCTTGATCCTGCCGCAGTAGAGCAGGTGCGAGCGATAAAGGCTCGGTGGCCCGATGTGCTTATTGGGGTTGATATTGGTGTGAACACGTCGACGATCCGAGATCTGTACGATGCCGGGGCACGTCGATTTGCTGCCGGCTCTGCAGTGTTCCGTTCCGCCAGCATTCCGCAGGCTATTCAATCGCTCGAAGCGTGCCTGCCTGTGTAAATAGCCATTCATGACATCACTTTCGGAGCAAGACATCACACGTATTGAGTCGTTCGCGCGCGCGATACGCGTTGAGGTACTCACGATGCTTTCAAAGGCGGGAAGTGGTCACACCGCGGGCTCTCTCGGTCTGGCTGACATTATGGCACTCCTCTATGGACATGTGCTCTCGCACGATCCGGACGACCCTGAATGGGCTAAACGAGATAGGCTCATTTTTAGCGCGGGTCATCTTGTGCCCGTTCGATATGCCGCAATGGCTATCCTCGGGTATTTTCCGAGGAAGGAGCTTGCAACACTCCGGCAGCTTGGCTCGCGGCTGCAAGGTCACCCTGAGCGTATGGCGCTGCCCGGACTCGAAACGACCAGTGGTCCGTTGGGGGATGGGCTGCCACAAGCCGCTGGCATAGCGCTCGCTGCACAGCTTGATGGTGTCGCGCATCATACGTACTGCATTACCTCCGACGGCGAGCATCAGGCCGGTATTATATGGGAGGCAATCATGTTTGCTGCAAAGAACAAGCTTGGCAACCTTACGAACATCGTTGCACGAAATCGTATACAGATAGGTGGTGACACGGAGGATGTGATGCCTCTTGAGCCATTTATAGAGAAGTATGAAGCGTTTGGGTGGCATGTCGTAGATGTGGATGGGCACAATATCGAGATGGTGGCAGATGCTCTCATGGAGGCGCGGTCTCGTGTCGAGCAGCCTAGCGTACTCATAGCCCACACGATTCCCGGCAAGGGGGTGCCGGAGTTAGAGGGTGACCACCACTGGCATGGCAAGGCACCAACCGTAGAACAGGCGGCCGCATGGATACAAGCACTCACACAATAGCGTATGATCAACACCGATCTTTCACTACAATCAGCAACGCTAGATTCGGACGCAGTTCCGGTACGGGCGGTACGCGACGGGTTTGGGGAAGGAATCGTGGAAGCTGCCGAGGCAGATGAGCGAGTAGTTGTTCTGTGTGCCGATGTCACAGACTCGGTGCGCCTCACAACATTCAAGGAACGGTTCCCCGACCGCTATATCGAAATGGGAGTCGCAGAGCAGAACATGGCAGCTGTTGCGGCAGGTCTGGCGGCAAGCGGCAAGAAACCCTTTATCGTAACCTACGCCGCCTTCTCGCCCGGACGCAACTGGGAGCAGATCCGTACCACAATCGCACTGTCAGAATTGCCGGTTACGATTGTTGGTATGCATACCGGTGTTTCGGTAGGGCAAGACGGTGCAACACACCAAATGCTTGAAGACATCACCCTTATGCGGGTACTTCCGCACATGCGGCTTGAGGTGCCGATGGATGCAGAAGAGATGCGCAAGGCAGTGCATGCTGCGGTCGAAGCAGGTAGACCGGTCTACCTTCGTGCAACGCGTCCGCCCACACCCTGCATTACAACGCGCGATACGCCGTATCGGCCTGGTTTTGCGGAGTACCTTTGGCATAGTGCGCGTGCGCAGGTAGCGCTTATTGGTGCTGGCCCGATCCTGTACGAAGGATTACGCGCAGCAGAACAATTGCAGGCTGAGGGGGTGGGGACGAGTGTCTTGAATATACACAGTATTCGTCCGCTCGATTTTGAACGAGTCAAAGAGGCAGCGGGTAGTGCTGGAGCAGTGGTGACGCTTGAAGAGCACCAAATACTCGGTGGGGTCGGGGGCACAATTGCAGAAGTGCTTGTGCAGAACACTCCTGTACCGGTTGAAATGATTGCGGTGCATGATCGCTTTGGGCAGTCAGGTACACCAACAGAGCTCGCGCACGAGTACCAGCTCACGAAAGAGCATATTATTGCAGCGGTGTGGCGGGTGCTTGCCCGGAAGGCAGGGGTGTAGCGCTTCGGCGGTGCGTAGTTGCGGTCTTCACTGGCCTCGTTGTGTCGTAGAATACAGGGTGTATGCAAACCATTGTGAGGGTTTTGTTGTGCCAGTTCCAGCAACCACTTCTGAACGAGTTTCGTGTGCATGATTGAGCAAGAACGAGTTGGAGCACGAGGTGCATCAAGATACGTTGAGTACGACTCACCCGGAGAAATCGGGTGAAGAAGTGTTGCGACTAAGCATGCACAAGAAGTGCGGTAGTGTGTGTTGGGGCTGGTACTAGTTGAGTTGCCAGATACTATAGTTGAGGTACCCGGCAAAGCTTACCCATAGAAGGTATGGTAGCAGGAGATACACAACCTGTGCATGGAGCTTGCGTCCGAGGATGATGAGGGCAGTGATAGCAAGCCATAGTGCACCAAGTACGAAGAGGGCTGCGAAGAGCTGCTTTTCACCAAAGAAAATGATGCTCCAGGCAGTGTTCAGTCCGAGTTGCACCATAAATAGCATGAGCCAGCGCGTGCGCCGCTTTCCGCCGGTTTGCCTACTCCAGACGAAATAGAGCGCAATACCCATGAGCACATAGAGTACAGTCCAGACCGGACCGAAGACCCAGCTTGGGGGGTTAAGCATGGGTTTGCTGAGTGTTGTGTACCAGGTGTCAATATTTGGCGTTGTATAGAGTGAGCCAATAAGTCCCGCGAGCTGGCAGAATGCTACCGCGGTAACGAGTTTGATGAGGTTTCCCGTGCCTATTGCCATACTTGGTATGGTACCATGTATGTGCGGCTGGCGCAGGTGGTCTGTGAGTGGTATAACGATAGGTCGTACGGTGGCTGTTGCGCAATGCGCACCATGCTTTATGTGGTATATGGGACGGTGGTAGTGTGCACGCGTGGGGTCGGAGGCATCGTCGGGGTGTAGTACAGTGGTAGTATGCACGCATGGGGTGCGTGTGACCCGAGTTCGATTCTCGGCACCCCGACGATGCTGACGACCGCATGTCTAGGAGACATTCGCGGCCCGCAGGTGTGTGACTCAAATCTACTGCTTGCAGGAATTCTGATGGGGTGGAGTCATGGTTACAGAGGTAGTATGCACGCTTTGGGGTTCGAGAAGGTGTCGGGGTGTAGTACAGTGGAAGTATACACGCTTCGGGTGCGTGAGACTCGAGTTCGATTCTCGGCACCCCGACAGCTTCGAGAACCAGACAACCGGGAGGTGTCCGCGGATTGGGAGGATGTGAGACGCCGGTTCTCCATCCGAATCTGCGGGCGGATCCGGGTACGCCGACAAGGTTCGTGACCGGACATGTGGGACATGTCAGAGGCCTGAAGGGGTGAGACTCTAGCTCTCCGTCCGAATGAGCGAGCACATTTCGGCAACCTCGGCAGCTTTGAAAGCCATGAAAGTACTGCGCAGGGAGATTGAGCAAACTGCTGTTTTGTAGTACGATACTCAACGTTACGTTATTGCCGCCTTAGCTCAGTAGGTAGAGCACTCCCATGGTAAGGGAGAGGTCTCCAGTTCGATCCTGGAAGGCGGCTCCGAACAGTTCCATGCCATTCTACACTCTATTGTGTAGAGTACTGCAGTATGGAATTATGTTGCCGCCTTAGCTCAGTTGGTAGAGCATTGCATTCGTAACGCAAAGGTCCGGAGTTCGAACCTCCGAGGCGGCTCAGATGGATGATGCAAGTAATACAACAATGCGCATTGCTGAAATTGAGGCGGCAATGTGTCAGCCAGATTTTTGGAATGACCCGCAAAAAGCGCAAGAGCTGATTGCTGAACTTGGCGATCTCAAGGCGGTTGCTGAAGGTGGGACACCATTCGACAGGTGTTTGGCTGTTGTCTCGATATATGCTGGTGCCGGGGGGGATGATGCGGAAGATTTTGCCGGCATGCTGTTTCGGATGTACCAAAAGCTCTGTGAACGAAAAGGGTGGGGGGTATACTTACTCCACACGCACGAGAACGATCATGGTGGCTACCGCAATGTGAGTTTTGAAGTCGAAGCGAAGGGTGCGTACGGGCAGCTTCGTGGCGAGTACGGCGTACACCGTCTCGTACGGATTTCACCGTTTAATGCAAACAGTAAACGACACACTTCGTTCGCACTCGTCGAGGTCTTGCCGGTCATAGATAAGCCAAAGCTTGATATACCTGAGAGCGACCTCGAAGTGTCATTCGCGCGTAGCAGCGGCCCGGGTGGGCAGAATGTAAACAAGCGTGAGACTGCGGTGCGCATGACCCACACACCTACCGGTACCTCTGTGCATGTCGATGGTGAGCGTAGCCAAGAGAGTAACCGTGATAAGGCGCGTGCACTTATTGAGGCCAAGCTGCTTCGGCGTCTTGAGGAGGAGCACAAGGAGGCGCTATCAGACCTTGCGACAGATCCCGGCAAGATTGAGTGGGGCAGCCAAATTCGTTCCTACGTACTCCACCCATACCAAATGGTGAAAGATCATCGTACCGAGGTGGAGACGGCCAAGGTCAATGATGTGCTCGAGAAGGGCGAGCTAGATGCGTTTCTCCAGGCGGAGGCGACTCTGTAGTAGAAAGGTCATTCGTGGTGCTGTGCGCATGCTCCACCATCGACCTATGACAATTGCAAAAAGGATGATGGGGGCGCCGAAGCGCCCCCATGTCTTATGCAGTGATGTATGTGGTTGGTCGTGCCTGTCTCGTCAGGTCTTGCGTGCGGGTGTGTAGGGTAAGTAGGGCGAGTGTAGCACCCCGTAGACACATGCCGATACTTGCAACGAGAAGAAGCACTAGCAGGCCCGCGGTTGCGTGGATACTAATAGCAACGACGCATATGGTGGCAACTAGCCCGACAATCAGTGTGATTGTCGCTCCGACAATCAGTCCGATGTCCGGCATGACTATCAGTCCAGCGACTGCCCCGATCGCTAGTACAAGAGCAAGTCCGCCAACAAGGGTGACGACCGGTCCGATCAGTAGACCGATGGCAACTCCAATAACGAGTCCAGTTACAAGTCCCGAGACCATTATAGTACCGGGCGTGCCGTTCCTCCACAGAGAACCTGCGTCAAGGTACAGTAAGGTGTGGGTGCACAACCCCGTAAGAGCCGGCCAGCCAAACATGTCGAACCATATCCGGTCGAGGCCAAGGTGGAGCCAGAACGGCAGCATGAAGCTCGCCTGTTCTTTGTGCTCCATATACAACAGCATGCCGTCTGCTGTTGTCGACTGAATGATAACGTGGCTAACTGCGACCACAATCGACGTAGCCAGTATGACCGTGGACACAATTCGACTGTCCGAACTACACATCTTGCCCTCCGAGCGTTTGTGAGTAATGTACGTAGGCCGAGCAATATCATATCACACACATAATATAATGTCAATTAGTCTCGGTAATGTGCAAAGACATTTGGCACTTTTAGTATCATCTAAGAATGTCAGTATCTATGGCACAAAACATACAACAGGAACGTTGGCGCTGGCTTGAGCCCATTATCAATGAGCATATGAGGCTGGTAGACGTGGCAAAGGTGTGCCCCCACTCCGTTCGCAGTCTCAAACGATGGAAGAAGGCGTACGAAAAAGATGGCATGGACGCTCTCGTGCCTAAGAGTACGCAACCAAAGACGTCACCGCGAGAAACGCCGATACGAACCAAGGAAGAGGTGATCACCCTTCGCACAAAGACCGGTCTCTGCGCAAAGAAGCTTCACTGGAGACTGCAGAAACAGGGACTGGAGGTACCGGAACGTACGATCGGCAAAATCCTCAAGGATGAAGGACTGGTGCGGAAGTATCGAGTGAGGAAGGTCAAGTACAAGTACATCAAGGCGGAGCGCACACCAGGTGAGTTGGTGGAGATTGATGTGAAGTACGTGCCGGGAACGGTACAGAACAAACGATACTATCAATACACTGCTATAGATACCGCGACTCGATGGCGTTACCTTCGTATCTATGAAGAACAGACTACGTATCACTCCATCCTCTTTCTTCAGGAGGTCATACAACACTTCCCCTACACCATACGAGCGATCAAGACGGACAATGGCTCTGTCTTCACCAACTACTACCTGGGCACGAACAAGCGCAGCGACCTCACGGTGAAGACCGTGCACGCGCTCGACACGTTCTGCAGACAACACAACATCGTGCACTACCTCATTGACCCAGGGAAACCTGCACAGAACGGAACAGTCGAACGAAGTCACCGTGAGGACGAGGAGAAGTTCTATCAGCGCAACACGTTCAAAACGAGACGTGATCTAGAAAAGAAGATCCGCGCGTGGAATGAGTACTATAACAATCTCGAACACTGTTCGCTCAATGGAAAAACGCCGAATGAAATGCTAGTATGAAAAGTGCCAAAAGTCCTTGCTTAAAACATCTCCTTGTAATTGCCCACACTCTATCGTCCTCATGCGCGAGGGATGAGGCCGCAGCCATCCGCCTGCGGTTCGCCCGCGTGTTCGGGCGGGCTGCTCGTGAAAGCTTCTCGCAATGATGGACGTTTTGAGCGGTTTGCAGAGTGTGCGGGCAGTTACGTCTCCTTGAATTACTAACACCGTTATTGTCAGTAACGCTGTAGTGAGATCGCAGCAGTCTGCCCAGATGCTTGAAGAAAGAAAAAGCAGTCCAGTGAACGTCAGGTGTTGGGTATGTCTTGGATTTCGGCGCCCCGCTCGTCAATTGAAGGTATACATAGCTCACACGAACCACCCAGTGTGCGTAGGGAATCTCGCATGTGTGTGCCACACCCACCGTACACACACGTGGTTGTCTGTGATGCACGTACCTGCGTGGGCATGGTATACTCTGTTCGTATGTAGACGAGGTTTTGTGTGGTACGTTTAACACCTTACATCCTAGTCGCCAATCTCATGATCTACTTCGATAACGTTTCCAAACACTACCATGATGATTCTCGTGCACTGCGAGAGGTGACCTTGTCGGTGGAGCCCGGCGAGTTTGTGTCGATTGTTGGACACTCTGGCGCCGGAAAGACTACGCTCCTGAAGCTCCTACTCGTAGAGGATCGACCTACGGATGGCACAGTGTATTTTCATTCAGCTGATGTACACCGACTGCGTCGTCGGCATCTCACTCAGTATCGCCAAAAGATGGGGACGGTGTTTCAAGATTTTCGCTTGCTTCCGCATCGCACCGCGTATGAAAACATTGCGTTCGCGATGGAGGCCGCAGGACGCACTGACGAGGAGATAGCAACCGATGTCCCGTATGTACTTGACCTTGTGGATCTGCACGAGAAAATGTGGAATTTCCCCAACGAGCTCTCGGGGGGTGAGCGGCAGCGTGTGGCCATTGCGCGTGCAATTGTAAACCAGCCGGACGTCATTATTGCCGATGAGCCGACTGGAAACTTAGATCCCATCAATACCTACGAGATCGTGCAGATACTAAAGAAGATTAATGAACTCGGCACGACCGTTATCTTGACGACGCACAACAAGGGTGTGATTGATAATCTTGGCAAACGGGTGATTACCATGGATAAGGGGCGGATCGTGCGCGATGATGCGACCGGGAGGTATGTGCTGTAGAATAGTAGAGAAGCTCGTGCGGAGCCCTCTCAGCTCGGACACTGCACGGTTGTGGTTTCGTGGTCGACCTGAGCTGAAAATGGCATAAACAAGTAGTGCACTATGTTTCGTTCATTGCGTAGGATTATCAAAACAGGGTTCGTAAACTTTTGGCGTAACGGCTTTGTCTCCGTTTCTTCCGTAACGGTTATGACGATAACCCTTTTTGTCATCGGTTCGCTATTCTTCCTCAATGCATTTCTCGAGACTTCTCTTACCTCGCTGAAGAACAAGGTTGATGTGAACGTGTACTTTGTCGAGGACGCCACCGAAGAAGAGATACGAACCATACAGACACAGCTGGAGAGTTTGCCGGAAGTTGCGTACGTGACATACACTTCACGCGATGAGGCGCTCGAAGCGTTCAAGAGCGATCCACGACGTCGACAGATCGACCTTGAGGCGTTGGAGGAGCTTGGCGACAACCCCCTCCTTGCCTCTCTCTCGGTGAAGGCCACCGACCCGCAGCAGTACGAGCGTATTGTATCCTTCCTTGAAGAGGATCAGTCGACACTATCGACCGATGGTACTACGGTTATCGCTAAGACAAACTATCGCGACAATCAGGGTGCAATAGAAAAACTGCAGCAAGTAATACAGGGCATAGAGATGTTCGGCCTTGCGCTTTCGTCTGTGCTTGTGGCGGTGTCTGTTGTGATCGTGTTCAACACCATACGTATGGCCATTTATATATCGCGCGAGGAGATAGCGGTGATGCGACTTGTCGGGGCGACCGATGCATACATTCGTGGCCCCTTTGTGATAGAGGGTATGATGTACGGCGTAATAGCGGCAATCATAACTCTGGTATCTTTCTATCCGATAGCAATATGGCTTGGGCCTGCTACGCAGCAGTTCTTTGGTGATATCAATCTCTTTACCTACTACACGAGCAACTTTGGTCGCATCTTCCTTACAGTGATGGCAACTGGCATGTTCCTCGGCGCACTCTCGAGCTACCTCGCTGTTAAAAAGTATCTCAAAGTTTAGCTACACATCATGACCTCCGAACGTTCTTCCACCAAGTTTATATTTGTCGTCGGGGGTGTCATGAGTGGCGTGGGGAAAGGGATTGCTACGAGTTCAATAGGCACCATTCTGAAAGCACGGGGATTCAATGTGACCGCGCTCAAGATCGATCCGTACATCAACGTTGACGCCGGCACTATGAACCCGACCGAGCACGGTGAGGTCGCTGTGCTTGTTGATGGTGATGAGTGTGATCAAGACATGTGCAATTACGAGCGCTTTCTCGACACAACCTTGACGAGTGACAACTACATGACAACGGGGCGGGTGTACCGCAGCGTGATCGAGCGTGAGCGCAATCTCGAGTACAAGGGAAAGTGTGTGCAGGTGGTACCGCATATTCCGCTTGAAGTAATCGGCCGCATTAAACGCGCGGTGAAGAAGACGGCTGCGGACATTGCGGTCATTGAGGTTGGCGGCACGGTCGGTGAGTACGAGAACATCCTCTTCATTGAGGCGATACGTATGATGAAGCTCAAACACCCGGACGATGTTGTGACCATGATGGTGAGCTATCTGCCGGTACCAAACAAGATTGGCGAAATGAAGACGAAGCCCACACAGCATGCGGTGCGGACTTTAAACAGCAATGGTGTACACCCTGACTTTATCATCGCACGGAGTGATCATCCACTCGACAAGAAGCGCAAGGAAAAAATGGCGCTCTTTTGTAATGTAAAAGAAGATCGTGTTGTGAGTGCACCGGATGTGGAGAGTATCTATGATGTGCCAATCAACTTTGAGCGGGATAAGCTCTCGGATCGCATACTGGAACGTCTGGCACTTCCGGCAAAACAGCCTGCTGATCTGCGGGCATGGAAGTCGTTCGTACGGAAAAGCAAACGCACTACGCAGGAGGTCAACATCGCTGTTGTTGGTAAGTACTTCGACACCGGTGACTTCGTGCTCTCAGATGCATACATCTCGGTCTTGGAGGCCGTCAAATTCAGTTCCTACAAGCTTGGCGCAAAGCCAAAGATCCACTGGGTGAATAGCAAGGAATTTGAGCAAGGGGTCCCCAAGGGTGCACTTGCAGAGTACGATGGTATCTTGGTGCCCGGTGGCTTCGGAGAGACCGGTATCGAAGGAAAGATCAAGGTGATCGAGTACGCACGGAAACATAAGGTACCGTATTTAGGCCTCTGTTACGGCATGCAGCTGCTCACGATCGAGTATGCGCGACACGTGCTCGGCATCAAAGATGCACACACGGTAGAGATAGACCCCGGCACCAAGCACCCGATCATCGATATCATGCCAGACCAAAAGCAGCTCATTGCCGAAGGGAAGTATGGCGGCACGATGCGCCTTGGTGCGTACCCGGCGGAGCTTGGAAAAGGCACTCGCGCGCGTAAGCTCTACGGTACTTACCATGTCGAGGAACGTCACCGGCATCGCTACGAAGTGAACCCGGAGTACATCGAGCAACTTGAGGCCGCAGGACTGGTGTTCTCTGGTAAGAGCCCAGACGGGACGCTAATGGAGATAGCGGAGCTACCGGAAAAAGAGCACCCGTTCTTCATGGGCACGCAGTTCCACCCGGAGTTCACTGCGCGCCCACTCCACCCACACCCGATCTTCACCGGGTTTGTAAAAGCTGCGCTTGCACGACACGCGGCGTAGGTGTCGCGTACAACAGAAGAGCCACCATGGCTGGGTGGCTCATGGGTCGCTGACAATCTGCGTCAGTAGGCGTACTTCAGCAGAAGTTGGGCAATGGTGTGTGGGAAGGTGTTTGCGTAGTCCTGTGTCGCGTACATGTCTGCGCCGGCATTGTAGCTGAACGTGTAGTGCGCATTGTCCAGGAGTACATTTGCTGACTGCGGCACGTAGCGTCGAGCTTCTCGCACAAGCATGAGCACTGCTTCCACTGGCACGAGATGATTGTACATCCTGGCCTGCCCCTTGATGCGCACCCGTACATCCATGAAGGGGTCACGGCGAATGTTCGTTCCGGAAATCGAGGTTACGTGTTCAAGGACGACGGTGTCTGTCGTGAGGTTGGAATAAGGTAGGTGCGCGAGTACACGGTCGAGCTCCCGTAGTGCGGTGAGGCGCGATGCTGTGATTTTCATCTTGCCCTCCACTGAGGAGTTCACCCAGGACCATTCCTGAGAGTGCGCAATGAACGCCGTTGTCATAAAAGCACGCATAGAATGCTGTGTCAACAGTACTGGGTGCCTCTTATCCCTTCCACTGAGTCCTTTCAACATTCTATTTTCTACATTCTACATGCTACCGCGTATGGTATACTGCAAGTTCTATGAAGCAGCGTGATGTTGGTCTTTTGCATGAACTATCCGTCCTTGCCGGGCAAGACTATGAGTTTTTGCGCTATAGCAACGACCGGAGCGTAAAAGATGCGTTTCTGGCGGGGGATATCGAGGAACCGAATCTGCTATACCATGACATTGACCCGGTGTTCATCGAAGAACAGCGCGATGTGCTCACCGCTATGATCGATGTGGTGACACGCTTTGATGACGAGATTGTGCGTCGCGCATATCTGCCAAAGCTACGTGAGTACGAGGATAAGTACATGCTGCTCGATCGCGCGCGTGTCGGAGATGATGAGGGGGTACTCGCGTGCTCGACTCGCCTGTACGGTGCTCCGCAGGAGCAGTACTTCAGGTACGCTCTCCGCGGGCTCGCTGCCCGTCTTGGTGCGGTGTACGACACACTCGGTACTGAGCCGCTTGTGCAAGATGCGTACGACACACTCATCGAGCATGTTCCTGAGCAGACAGCAGAGTACCCATGGGACCACATCGTGTTGCCGACACCTCGGCCGTACGCAGTAGCGGATGCGCTGTCCGCAGAAGAGATACGTGCAGCGTTTGTGGAAGCGTTCATGCGGTTCGGGGTCACGAACTGGTCTGCCCTCGTGGACGCGCCCGGCGAGCGGATGACCTTCAGCACCAACCACTCGCTCCGAACGATATTCATACCGAGCGACGAAGACCTCTTGAACCGCAAGTATGCCATGACGCGAGAACGGGTGGAAGCATTGATCGCGCACGAAGTGGGCACCCACGTCGTGCGTCGAGAGCGTGGCGAACAGAGTGAGCTTGGCCTCCTGGGGATAGGGCTCGCTGGTTACTTGCGTGGCGAGGAGGGAGTGGCCACCTACAACGAGCAGGTGCTGGATGGCACGCGCCATTTTGCCGGCGGCTTTCAGTACGTCGCGGTCGGGTGGGCATCTGGGATCGACGGAAGAGCTCGGACGTTCCGGCAGCTGTACGAGCTACTACAACCATACATGTTCATTTCTTCCCTCGAGCATGCGCTTGCGTACGAGGAACCGTATGCTTTGCAAGCGCTCTACGAAAAATCCAAGCGACGTGCGTGGGCACGGTGCGTGCGTATCTTTCGTGGGACGAGTGGCAGCACTCCCGGGGCCTGTTTTACGAAAGATGTCGTGTATCTCGAGGGGAATGTGGCGATCTGGGAGCTTGTCGATGAAGATGCGACGTGGCCCACACGTTTTTCCTTGGGCAAGTACGATCCGGCGAACGAAGAGCACGTCGCTCTGTTGCGGGATATGGGTATGTTCTAAGCGTGTGCAGTGTAACTGCTCACGCCCCGTCGCCGTCATCGCGGGAAATGAGGCCGCAGTCGAATGGCGAAGCGATCTAGTGTAAGGTCACATGGTGAGTCTACCCTGGACTTCCGCCCGCGAAGTTTGGGCGGATCGTCACTTTTTCCTCGCGCCGCTCGTAAACGCTTCTCGCTGTGACGCACGTTTTGTGCGGTTTGCAGAGTGTGTGAGCAATTACTATGTAGTGTCTGTACAGAATATGGCTCACATGCTATAATATCGATCTATGATGCATACAGGTACATACGTGGTCCGCCGTGTGGCGGTGTTTCTCTTTGCAGCAGTCTTGTGTCTCCCGTCTGCGGCCGTGTTCGCGCAAGATGTGGGGGCTGAGCTTGAGACAGCGACGAGTGCCACGACCAGTATTGGCGCCGAATCAACCACCACGGAGGAGGTTGTCGAGGGTACATTGCTTGAAGCACTTACTGCACCAAAGCAGGACCTCACCAAGCCGGAAGAGCAGCCGGTAAAAGATGAGATCCAGGAGTTGTTGGAGAAGCGGCCAGCAGATAGCCCGGGCATCTTCAATTTCATTGCGTACTGGGTGCAGCAGGCGATCGCGATGGGTATCCCAGCAAATACCATCGTCCTCATCTTGTTGGTACCAGTCGTTGCGACTATTGTGACCTTCGTTCGTGTTGTGATCGGTCTGCCATCATTGGAGATGTTGGTCCCGATCGTGCTCGCATTTGCCTTTGTTGCTGTGGGTATCACGGCAGGCATCATCATTCTTTCTGCTGTTGTGCTGGCGTCATTTGTTTCGAGGGCGCTCCTGCGGAAGGTGCCGATCATGTACTTTCCGAAGCGTTCGCTGTCGCACCTCCTACTCGCATTCTTCGTGTTTGCCGCGCTTACTATTGCGATCATGCTTGACATAGAGTCGATCAAGAATTTGTCTATTTTCCCTATCCTTATCCTCACCTTGTTGGGTGATTCGATCGTGTCGGTGCAACTCCACAAAACAGTTCGCGAGACGGTACTCATTACCTCGGTCACGATCGGTATCGCACTCTTGGGGTATGTACTCGCGACGAGTCTCTGGGTACGTGATGTCATCATACTCTGGCCCGAGGTTGTGCTGCTCACTATCCCGATCAACCTGCTGCTCGGCCGCTACTTCGGCCTGCGCCTTGCGGAGCTCTTCCGCTTCAAGACACTCGAGTCCTATGGCAGTGAGTAAACAGCCATTGGGGATGAACGCCCGCAACTACCTCTATATCCGCCCGCACAATAGGCGGCGTGCAAAGGAGTACGCGGACGATAAACTCAAGACCAAGCGGAGGCTGCTCAAGCACGATGTACCAACACCAGGGCTCCTTGCCGTGTTTTCCTCGTTACGAGATGTGCGGAACTTTGATTGGACGAAGATGTCGGAGCGCTTTGTGTTGAAGCCAGCCCGTGGGTATGGTGGCGGCGGCATCACGGTTGTGGGGAAGTGGAATGGTACGCAGGGCCGTAGCTCAGGTGCTGATATTACAGTGCGTGAGCTTGAGGCAGAGATCTTCAGTATTCTTGATGGCGCGTACTCGCTCGATAATCTTCCCGACGTCGCATTTCTTGAGGAGCGTGTGGTGGTCGCGAGTACGTTTCGGAAGCTCGCCAAAAAAGGTGTGCCTGACATCCGCATCATTGTGATGCGCGGTGTGCCGGTCATGGCCATGCTCCGCTTGCCGACCGAAGGGAGTCACGGGAAAGCAAACCTACACCAAGGTGCGCTCGGGCTTGGGATAGACCTGCGAACCGGCATCACGACGAAGGCGGTGTTTTATGGGGAACTAGTGGCATATATTCCGGGTACGAAGACAAAAGTGCGTGGTGTCAAAATACCAGAATGGGAGAAGGTGTTGGATATTGCGGCAGCCGCCGCGGAGGCGTCGAACTTAGGCTACGCTGGGATCGATGTGGTCATCGACGAGAACCGGGGGCCGCTAGTGCTCGAGGTGAACGCGCGTCCGGGACTTCAGATACAGATCGCAAACGGCGCGAGCTTACGGACACGGCTGGAGCGTATCGAGGACATGAAGATACCTTCGCGTGAGTATGGTATCGAACTCGGGAAGAAGCTGTTTGCAGAGACGGCGCTCTCTGAGGTGCCGGAGGCGAACAATGTGCTGCATGTGGTAGAGAAGGTGACGGTGTACGGGCCGAAAGGCAAGAAGACCGTGCTCGCCAAGGTAGACACCGGTGCATTTCGCACCGCACTCGACAGCGCGCTTGTCGATGAGCTGGGGATAGATCCGCACCACAAAGAGGTGCAGGTGCGTTCAGGGTCGGGGAATCAGATGCGTAAGACTGTACGGCTTACGTTCCGTATGCGCGGAAAAGATATCAACACGATTGCATCCTACAACGATCGTACGCATATGCGTTTTCCGATGATCATCGGTCGCAAAGATCTCAAAGGTTTTCTCGTAGATCCGACCGCGCACCCAGAGGACTTGCAGTAGCATTGTGGTGCCGGGTTTCTTCCTATCTCCTTAAATATGGACTTCGTAAATCCATATTTAAGAGCGGGGTAAACACTCTATGCTCTCGGACACCAAGTTAAACACCATACAACATCAACGTGTCCTGAATTCAGTTCAGGATCTAGTCGTGTGGGGCTCGAGTGGTGCAGTGTGTGCGCGTGCGTGTCAGCTGCAAGATTGTGTGGTATAGTAGTCCGCATATTGCTGGGTCATCTGGTGGTATGGAAACCATACGGACTGCGCTGGCTCAGAAATGAGCAAACATGTGTTCTTTGTTTTGTGTATTGTGTTGCCAGGTCGTCTAATG
>JGI12109J20283_10144687_pt1 | contig 40108 bp, 30 predicted proteins | sample ElkSlonscriptome_12_FD_20283 | JGI IMG/M metagenome (IMG submission 20283)
AGCAGCAAGGCGGCCGCCGTTGGCAACGGAAGAAGGCTAGACAGCGGATCGAAGCGCATGGGAGGGCTCGGCGTGTGGTTGTAACTCCATCAATGCCGTCGTCGACAAAAGGCGCACATCGGGTCGCGTGCGCCGGTGCCTGGCTACTTCGTATGCACCTTGCCGCCGATCATCTTAAAGGCGGGCGTGCCGCGGATCATCGTCTCCCGGGCAAAAGTCTGACCGCAGCCGGGGCAGACGCAGGGCTCATTCGTGTGGTCTTCGACGATCCGCTCGATGAAGCACTTGACCAGCGCGCCTTTCCCTCCTTTCCGATACTTGAACAGCGCCGCCTTGCACTGCAGGCAGGAAATCTGCACGGTCTGCACTGGTCCTTTCTTGTTGGGCTTGGCCATGCCGACGGGGGTTCTCCTTGTACTCTGCTCGATGCCCGGTTCATTCTACTCACGCGGCTGATCAGCGACGGTGCACTGGTCGGTCAGCTCTAGACCAGTGAAGGGGGAAGGGCGGGCGCCTGGGGGTCGCCGTCTGCACGTTCGCCGCCCGGACCTGATCCGGGGTCCAGAGATTTGAGCGTTCAATGAGCCACTGGGTCCTACCGAATCAAATTCAGCACAGGCTCTTTCAAGGTCAGGACGCTGGGGATCTAGGCACCTCTGCGTCGGCGCGTCTGCAGTCAAAGCCTTGGTTCGGGCGGATCGAGAAGGTCGTTGGCCCGTTCCAGCAGGGCCCCTCGCGTGTAAAGTTGCCCATCCACGATCACCGAATCCACTCGCCTTAACGCCTCGAACGATTGCACCGGGTTTTCTGCCATAAACATCAGATCCGCCTCATAACTCGGCGCAATCCGCCCCGTATTCAGTTCCAGCGCCTTGGCCGATCGGTAGGTCGCCAGGGCGAGGACGTCCCAGGCCGGGATGCCGGCATCTGCGTGCAACTGCATTTCTATCGCCATCAGCGGCCCGGCGCCGTTGCCGTCGGTGCCGATCAGCAGCGGGATGTCGGCGGCCACGATGCGGCGGGTGAATTCCTGGACGCCGGCCAGGGCCTGGCGGGCGGTGGCCTGATCGTCTTCGATCCAGAGGGCGGCGGCAGTGGCCATGAAGTCTCGGGTGGCGGCCCAGCTGTCGGGATGCATGGTGGCGGCGACCCGGGGGGTGACGACGGCGTCCAGGTTGTTGGCGTAGGCGATCATCTCGTTGACCAGAAGGGTCAGGTTCAGCGTGGTCTGCTTTTCGTGCAGGGTGGCAAATAGTTCCTGCATTTTGGGGCTGTCAAAGTCGACCATCGTGAACCAGGCGGCCTGGTGGGCGCCGCGGGGGATCATGGCGCGAAAGGCGTCTCGGTGTTTCTCGGGCAGGAGCTCGGCGCTGGTCGGCAGGGCGTGCTCCAGGCCGTCGACGCCCAGCTCGAGTGCGGTCTGCCAGCTGACCTGATCCAGGTGAGCAATCGCCTGCAGGCCGTGGGCGTGGGCGGCTTCGATGCCCGTTTTAAGCTCGTCCTCGCTCAATGAGACGTAAAGCTTGAAATAGGTCATGCCGGCCTCGGCCTGGCGTCGCGCTTCCTCGAACCAGGCCTCGCGCGAGTCGGGGTGAGCGAAGGCGCTGCCGCCGAAGGGCGAGGGCTGGATGACTTTTCCGGCGTGTAGGGCAGTCGGTCCCAGCCAATCGCCGCGCTTGATCATCGCGTCGTAGCGGGTGTTGGCCTGCGTATCGCCGCCGGGGTTGCGCACGGTGGTCACGCCGTGGGCCAGGGCCGAGAGGGCGTTGAAGCGGGTGATCTCGTCGACCGATTCAATCGTGACCGTGGGTCGTCCGTCGATGATCTCCACTTTGTGCGGCCCGGCGGTGACGTGAGCGTGACCGTCGATCAGGCCGGGCAGGGCGTAGAGGCCGTTCATGTCGCGGGTCTCACCCGTGAAATCGTCGGGCAGTTCGCTCTGACCGGTGGCCTGGATCAGGCCGTTGTCGATGATTATCCAGCTGTCGGCCTTTATCCGCTGTTCGACCACGTCCACGTGCTGAAAGTTGTGGAAAAGGATCGGCTCGGCCAGACTGGTTGAGGACAGGCTTGGCAGGGCCAGGAGAAGGAGCAGGGCGAGGGCGGGATTGAGCTTGTGCATAGCAGGTCTCCGTTGCGATGAGTCGTGCCCTTGAAGTGCTCGGTGGAAGAGAAATCTGTCGAAGCGACAGAAAATAGATCGCTCATCGACTGGAGAGTCAAGCGCGAAGTGCGCGCTTTTCTCTTAGAACGACAACGGAACCGGGATTGAGCTTCGACGCACTCATCGATGACTACGGCGATATGGTCTGGCGCATTGCGCTGGCTCATGAGCGCAATGCGGCCGTGGCCGAGGAGCTGTATCAGGAGATCTGCTTTGCCCTGTGGTCGTCGCGCGATCGCATCGAGGAGGCCGAGCATCCAAAAGCTTATGTGGCGCGCATCGCAATGAACCAGGCGATCTCGCACGTTCGGCGCGAGGTGAAGCTGCCGGAGACGGTGGCGGTGGCTGTCGATGCCGCCGACGATGACGCGAAATCGCTGGACGACACCCTGCATCGTCTGCATCAGCAGGAGCGGCTGCTGGACGCGGTGCAGCAGCTACCCCTGAACTGGCGTCAGCCGGTGACCCTGACACTCGAAGGCTTCAAACCGGCCGAGATCGCCTACGTGATGGGCACCACCGCGAACAGCATTTCCCTGCGCTTGAGCCGGGCAAGGACGACCTTACGCCAGCTCCTTAACGACGACATGGACGCAACAAAAAGACCCGTGGGAGCAACCGCATGAACGATGGTAAGGACAACAGTGCTGACAATAGCGAGGACAAGCGTGAAGAATTGACCAGTCTGAGGCCGGCCTGGCAGACGCTGGCCGAGGGCTCGGGCCGTCCGCGCCCGGCCGTCAACCTGAAACGCAAGCGGCGACAGCAGCGCTGGGCCTGGGGCGCGGAGTCGCTGGTGGCCGCCGCCGGCGCCCTAGCCGGTCTGGTGCTGATCGTCCAGGGCCCGGCCCTGATCGGCATTGCGGCGCTGGTCTATTCGCTCTTTGGCGCCGCTCTGGCCTGGAAGACGCGCTCGATAAACATCGACCTGCTCGGCCACAGCACCCGCGACTATCTCGCGGCCCGTCGCACGGTCCTCAAGACCAAACGCAATCACGATGCTGGCGGGGCGTTGATGTGTCTGGCGGCGTTGGGATTCTTCTGGTTTGTGCGCGGCCAGCAGGCGATGGCGTGGTCGACTCTGGACTGGAGCATCTTGGTCGGGCTGCTGGTGGCGGCGGCATGCCTGGCCATTAGGGGCTGGCGGTTGCAGCGCTTGATCGTGGAAGCGGAGCAGCAAGCAGCCGTCGTTCGCCATGGATGAGACTTCGACTGCAAGGCTGCTTGGCGCATCGCGGCAAGCGAAGACAGCCGCTATTTCTCATAAATAAAGCCGGCCTATGAATGATTTAGGCCGGACGTTACGGCGGCAGGCACCTTTTGAACGTTTATGAAGTGATTTGGTCTTCGAGCTCGTGCTGCTTTCTCAGGCGAAATCGCGTTGCCAGTTCTTCAGCACGAACTTTGCTGATCGTTTCTTTCGACACGTCAAATACGTCGTCCTCTTCCTCTGTCATATGGTGCTCGAGATCGTGAGCGAGGGTCTTGAAGGTTTGCAGCCAGGCCGGGTTGCTCATATCCATGTTGTCGAGCTGCTCGACGATGTCCGAGGTTTCTTTGTGCTCGCTTACGCTATGGCGTGCCTGTGGTTGGGAATCCTGCTCCGCGATAAGCTCAGCGTAAAGTGACTGCTCTTCGGCGGCAGCATGCGCTTCAAGATCACGTTTGAACTCGACCCAGAGTTTGCGACGTTGAGAATTGTCCCCGGATGTTTCTAGAATTTTTTTGATTAGGTCGCGATGGCGTTCGTGATCCGATTTGATTTCGGCATATAGGGACATGAAGCCTCCTGTTGATAATTGAGTCAGCCTGGACAGTAACGCTGCCAAGTTGTCAGAGCGTTAACACTGATTAAGCCGGAGAAACGTTCAGAGTGCAGGCCTAGTGGCGAGATAAACACTGCGTGCTATTCTCAACAGGCTGGAGGAGTAGTGTGATGAGCGAGCCCGAAAGACAGCCCGCCGAGCCCAAAGTGGGTCCGGTCACGATGGCCGACAGGTCTGACCAGATTGCGACTGCGAGCTTCACCGTCGTCGAAAAGTCGCTGCTTGTCCTGACCGCGATCATGACCCTAGTCGCGGCCATGATCAAAGTCGGGATCGTGATCGAAGCCCGAAACATCAATTTGGCCGACATCCTTCTCATGTTTCTTTATACGGAGGTCCTGGCCATGATTGCGGTGTTCTACACCGGCAAGGGGTCACCGTTCATTTATCCGATCCTGATTGCGATGACGGCAATCGCCCGGCTTATTGTGTTGCAGGGCAAGGACATGGACCCGCAGAACATCCTTTTTGAGGCCGGCGCAATTCTGCTTCTCGCGATTGCGGCTCTGGTCATGTTGAGGGTGGGGGCGTATGGTCGTGACGGCACAAATCGGGATTAAATGGTTCCTAGATCCAGCACTGCGTGCCTATTCAACGTGAAAATGTTCGCCGACCACTGGCTGCGATTCGCCGTCTCGGTAGAATTTCACCGTTTTTTACTCAATTGGCGAACCTGGGTTGCAAGTCTATGAATTCGAAGCAATTCGAAGCATTCTTGCATTGTTCGGGAGCACCTGCCTACAATACACCGTCCTGCGAACGCTGTTCTCGTCTCGCTTGAATTTTCCGCAAACCAATACATAAGAAATTACTTTGGCATGAAGATAATCATTCGAAGCACCACACTTGTTTTTGGCGCCGCTCTGGCTTTCAGCGCTCTGCTGACTGGCCTGGCCACGGAATCCCGTGCTCAAGCGATCGACCCGGCTCTTGAAAACAGTCGACAGGCCGCTCAGGGAACGGCTCAGTCGCAGGAGCGAATTAATCAACTGGATACTCGGACACAAGAGCTCCTGGGTGATTATCGAGCCAACCTCAAGCAGCTCGAGCAGCTGAATCGCTACAACCAGTCGCAGCAGCGGCAAGTTGATGCGCAGCGTCAGGAAATCGAATCGCTGACAGAGGACATCAACAACATCGCCAGCCTTCAGCGAGCCGTACAACCTCTGATGGAGGATATGGTGTCCGCGCTAGAAGAGCTTGTGGCAGCCGACGTGCCGTTCCTGAGGAATGAACGGCAGTCGCGCGTCGAGCGCCTGCGAGCATTGATGGAGGATCCTTCACAATCGCCCGCCCAGCGTTACCGCTTGATCATTGAGGCCTACCAGATCGAATCCGAGTACGGGCGCACGATCGAAGCCTACCGTGCTGACATCCAGGCCGACGGCGTGACGTACGAAGATGTCAGCGTTTTGAGGATTGGGCGTCTGGAGATGGTGTTTGTCACCGACGATGATCAGGTGCTCAAGCGCTACGATCGTTCGAGTGGTGGCTGGGTCGATCTTGATCGCGATTACCTCGACGACATCAAGCGTGGCCTGCGTATCGCGCGTGAGCAGATTCCGCCTGAGCTGATGTTCATTCCAGTCGAGGCTCCTGTCGCGGCGGAGGGCAATTGATATGTTGTCGGTGAAATCTACGAAGAATCGCTACAAACCCAGCAGAGAAGACTCCATGTCCAAGACTATTTTTTCAACCATGATGGCCATCGCCCTGGGGATTGTTGCGCTGTCCGCGACCGCCGTTGCGCAGGAAAACCGCTCACTCGATGACGTCTTGCGCTCCATGCAGCAGGAACGTCAGGCCGTGGCAGACTCCAACGCGGAGCGTGAAGCGCGCTTTCGCAGCCAGCAGTCTGATCAAGAGGCTGAGCTGCGCCGTATTCGGCAGCAGGTTTCCGATGCGGAAGATGAAGCAAGCAGACTGGAGAACCTCCGCAACGAGCTTGACCGCGAGCTAGAAGAGCTACGGGCGCAGCTGAATGAGCGCCAGGGTGAGTTCGGAGAGCTGTTCGGCGTCGCCCGCGCTGCAGCGGCCGACATGAACGAGCAGCTTCGTGATTCGCTTATCTCCACGCAGCTCCCTGGGCGCGGTGATCAGCTCAGTGAAATGGCGCAATCAAGCTCCCTACCGACTATCGAAGAACTCGAGGGTCTGTGGTTCACCATGCTGCGCGAGGCCAGCGAACAGGGCAAGGTTGTCCAATATCAAGCCGACGTCATCGGCGAGGACAATCAGGTGTCGCCGCAGTCGGTGATCCGAGTGGGTCCCTTCACCGCGTTTGGTGAAAGAGGGTTCATGGTATTTACAGACGGCAGCCTGCGGTATCTTGCCCGTCAGCCTGGCGGTGGCGCTCTGACTGCAGCTGATCGCGTTGCTAGCCATTCAGGACCGGGTGTTGTTCGCGGAATGATCGACCCCTCTTTGGGGTCACTTCTCGGCCTGGTTATCGAAACGCCAACTGTGCGCGAACGCGTTGATCAGGGCGGTTGGATCGGTTACGCGATTATCGTTGTTGCTATCCTAGGCATTCTGCTGGCGGTGTACCGCTGGTTGGCGCTCACCCTGACGTCGTTCAAAGTTCGCTCGCAGATGAAGTCATCGACGCCTTCGTCCTCCAACCCGTTGGGTCGGATCATGATCGCCTACGAGGAGCACAAGTCAGAGGATCTGGAAACCTTGCAGCTGCATCTTGATGAGGCGGTTCTGAAGGAGATTCCGCCGCTCGAGCGCGGGCTCAATCTGGTCAAGGTTTTGGCCGCGGTGGCACCTTTGATGGGTCTGTTGGGTACGGTCATCGGTATGATCGTAACGTTCCAGGCGATCACCCTGTTCGGAACTGGTGATCCGAAGCTTATGGCAGGTGGTATCTCCCAGGCCCTGATTACCACTGTGCTCGGCTTGATCGCAGCCGTGCCGCTGTTGATTCTGCACGCGTTTGCCGCGGGTGCCTCACGCCGTCTCGGCCAGATCCTGGAAGAGCAGTCCGTGAGTTTCGTGGCTGACGTCGAGAAGTAAAGTCAGAATCACAGCATCAGAGGTTAGAACACTGTGTCCAATTTGTTCAGTCTGAGCCACCTGATCGAGAGCATCAGAGGGTTTCTGGAAGCAGGCGGCCCAGTCGTGGTCGCGCTGCTTATCAGTACCCTCCTAATGTGGATCTTGATCTGTGAGCGTTTCATCTATTACGGCTTCACCTCCCGGCGATTTCGGCGCGAACAGCGCAAGCGTTGGGACGCGGTCGTCGGGCAACCGAGCTGGGAGCTTTATGCGTTCCGAGAACGGCTCGTGTCTGAAGTCCAGATCGAGAACGAACAGTTTCTCGGTGTTATCAAAGCGCTGATCCTGATTACGCCGCTGCTCGGCCTGCTGGGTACTGTGACGGGAATGATCGAAGTGTTCCAGGTCATTACCGACACCGGTGCTTCCAACGCTCGACTGATGGCCGCGGGTATTTCTAAGGCAACGATTCCGACCATGACTGGGTTGGCGGTGTCGCTGACTGGCGTTTTCGCGATCAGCTATCTGGAGCGTCAAAACGATAGGACTTCGACTGCCATGTCCGAAGATCTCGAGGTCGAGGCGGGCATGGGGTATGGTGCCGTGCGTCGACTGACAAATCCGGAAATGGATGAGGCGGAAGTGGACATCACACCGCTGCTGGACATCGTTTTTATTCTTTTGATTTTCTTCATCGTGACTTCGACGTTTCTTGATGAAGAAGGGCTGAACATCGTCACGCCTCAGGATAATCCGCCTGAGGAACTTACCCGTCCACCACCCACGCTGGTGTTAAGCGTGCGTAACGACGGGTTCGTGATGGTTGACAGCACCCGAATGATTGACCCACGGTCGGTCAAGCCCGTCGTCGAAGCGTTCGTTGCCGAAAATCCTCGCGGTGTCGTGTTGCTGAACGCAGCACCGGATTCTGAAGTCGATACCACTGTGTTGGTCCTGGATCAGGCGCGCCAGGCAGGTGTGGATCCTGCTCTGGCTATCCAGGGCTCTAATTAAAAGGCAATCTGACCATGCTTAAACGAGGTAGACGCACAGCCGCACGCGACGACGGAGACGTAAACGTCACACCGCTGCTGGATATTGTCTTCATCATGTTGATCTTCTTTATCGTAACGGCAACTTTTATTAAAGAGCCGGGCGTGACGGTGGAACGGCCCGAGGCCCAGACGGCAGAAGAACAGCGGCTGATTTCTATTTTGGTCGCAATTGACAGTGAGAATACGATTTGGATCAATCGCCGGCAGATTCCTCTCGAGGGTGTTCGCACTGTTGTAGAGCGACTACGGCGTGAAAACCCTCGCGGCAGTGCGGTCGTTCAGTCTGATGGAGCGGCGCACAGCGAGTATCTAGTCGAAGTTCTGGAACAGATCCGCGCAGCAGGTGTCAATGATGTTGTGGCGGTGTCAACGAGAAAATCATGAGTAGTCTTGTTCGTCTTATAGTAGGTGTCCCCGGCGCGCTGGTCGTCACCGGTGCAATCTTCGTGTTGCTTGCCACGGTTATTCAGCAGGAAGGTAACGTCGTTCTTGACGATGCGACCACGATCGAAATCAACGTGACCCGTCAGCTGCAGGATTCTCAGACACAGTCTGCAGAGGACTTCCAACGCCCTGTTCTTGATCAGCCGCCGCCGCCACCGCCGACCGTTGTTGACCCGAGTTTTCGGCCGTCAATGGCCGTCGCGATGGGCGAGCTCCCTGACTTGAGCAACGTCGATGTTGAAATCGGGACTAATTTCAACCCAGACCGAGACGCTCAGCCAATCGTGCGAATTCCGCCTCAGTATCCTCAGCGCTGCATGGCGCGGGCGGGTGATCTTGAAACGGTGACCGTTCAGTTCGATGTCACTCCAGAGGGTACGGTCGTGAATATCGAAGTTGTCGGATCTACAAATAGTTGCTTGAACCGAGCGGCATCTCGAGCTGTTCAACGGTGGCGCTACAACCCGAAAATTGTTGACGGCGTCGCTCAGCCTCGCTTTGGTGTTCGCACGGCTCTAGACTTTGCACTGGAAGGTGACGCTTAATGCTATTCGGAAATTGGGCAGAAAAGCTACGGTTGAAGTTCGTCGGTTTTGCCATCGTGGCAGTAGTTTTGTCGTGTTCAGCCATCGCACAGGACGACGACGAGAATGAAAGGCAACAGCAGACTCTCGACAATCGAGTCGCGTCAGATCTCCTTGAGGCGTATGAGCTGCTGGAGAATGACGAGAGTGCTGAGGCGCTGGAGGAACTCAATCAATTAATGGACCGTCGTGGCGACTCGATGAAGCCTTTTGATAGGGCGTCTGTACTCCAGATTCGCGGTACTGCTCACGTGAGTATGGATGATTATGACAGTGCCCTAGTTGACTTCGGAGAAGCGTTGGACCTGGCGGTATTGCCTTTGGACCAAGAGGCGCAGTTGCGCTTCAATATGGGCCAACTTAACTTCATGCTTGAGCGATTCGAAGAGGCGATTGTTTTGTTGGAGGACTGGGTTAGTAAGGCGACCGATGAAGTGTCACCTACGACCTACTTCATGCTCGCCGCGGCTCACTATAATTTGGAGCAGTATCGCGAAGGTCTTGACCCAATTGCGTCAGCGATCGATGCAGCCGAGAGCCCGGAAAAACGGTTTTACGATCTTAACAATATTATGCTGTCGCGACTTGAGATGGCTAGTGAGCAAATTGCATTGCTCGAAAGGATGGTGGCTATCTGGCCCGGCGATCTTAGCTATTGGAGACAGCTTGCGTCGCTTTATCTCAATCAAGGGGACCAGATGAAATCATTTGGAACGCTTGAAACCGCCTACCTTGCCGGTCTGATTGAAGACGAAAGCGATTTGGTTCTCCTCGCGCAATATTATTCGCAGTTCGAGAACCCTCACCGTGGCGCAGAGCTCATCGAAGAAGAGATGGAAAATGGGCGGGTTTCGCGTACAGCAGACAACCTTGAGATGCTGTCTCAACTCTGGAGCCAAGCCAGGGAACACCGGAAAGCGATTCCCGTTCTTCAAGAGGCTGCAGAGCTAGCTGACTCAGGAATGTTGTCATTCCGCTTAGGTCAGGCATATTTAGCCGATGAGCGAAACGAGCAGGCCGAGCAGGCGTTTGAAGAAGCGATCGACAAGGGCGGTTTAGGCGATTCTACGCTCGCCGAGGCGTGGATGTTGCTCGGGAATGCGCGGTTTAATCAGGCTGGGCCAGGCGACCGTGATCAGCGTATGTTGGCTGACGAAGCGTTCGCTAGAGCGACGAATTTCTCTGTCTCGCGCGCGCAGGCGGCCGACTGGCGGCAGTATATCGCTGCTATTAACCGGACTGAGTCCCGCCAAGCCATTCTGGAGCAGGAACAGGCTGATCGTTTGGCAGTTGCGGCAGATCAGCGCTTGTTGACTGGCTGTCGTGCGCAGCAGTTGGCCGGTCAGGAATTAAGCGAGGAATGCGAGCAGATCCTGTCCGATAATGATAGCCAATAAGAGTTGATCCCCTGTCTGGATCCCGCGGGCAGCCACCGCCACCGAAAAGGCGAGGATTTACGAAAGGCGCGCCCCCCTGGAGGGGCGTTTCTTGTGGAAGGCGGGTTGTAAATTTCTACTGGCTGTAGCTGGACATCTTGCCGCTTGACGACTCCGTGAGCGTTTCTTCCCGACGAGCGACACTGGTGCCCAACGGCAGACTTTGAGCGTGTTTAGACATTCGGCAAGACGGGTGGAATAGCAGTTGGCCCCGCTAGTGGTGTGGGTAGTTTGTTTCCCGAGTCTATTAAATCAGAAGACCACTTGCTTCAGGGGTCGCTTTCGGGCTCTGGTCGAGCCAACTCCTCACTATGGTTTGGCTTCGTGGCGAAAGCACGTGCTTGCGCGGCGCAAAGTACTGCGCCTCCCTAAATTAGTTAATCGGCGAATTGTAAAGCTGGAAACCTATGAATAGTGATCTAAGCCGAAGCCGCTCTTTGATACTAGAGCACATGGAGTCTGCCCGGTTTCCTGAGGCGCGTGTAGCTTGTCAGGATGCGATGAGGGATCAGCCTGAAAACGTAGAGCCTTATGTTCTGCATGCCCTTTGTGATGAACAGCTCAACGATTTTGAGTCTGCTCTCAAACACCTTAGAAAGGCGATTGGCATCGCCAGTTACAACCCCGCATTGAGATATCACTTTGGGCGTATTTCATTTCTAGCTGGGCACACCGACGAAGCGCAAAAACAACTGCGTCGGTGTTTGGAGTTAGATCCCAATCAAGTTGAATCCTGGACCCTTTTGGCAAGGATACATAGGCGAGAGGGGAGGAGCGAACAAGCGCTCACGGGGCTAAAGACCGCATTACGGGCTGATGAAAATTATGTGCCGGCATCAATCACTCTCGCATCAATGATGCTTGAGGCAGGTGACCTGGAGAATGCCGAGAGAAGAGCGCTCCACGCTGTTGAGACGGCTCCAGATAATCCAACTGCGCAGTATCTAATGGCGCGCGTCTTTTCGGCACGCGGTTACGTGGACTTCGCTCAAAAATGCATCGAAAATGCTCGTCGCTTAAACCCCTCTGATACCCCAATCAGACTTCTAGAAGTTGTAATTGCACAGCAACAAGGTAGACACCGTGACGCCCTAAGGCTCCTTCATCAAATTGACGAGCTCGACCCAACCGCCCGGGAATACAGTGGGTTGATACGCTGTCGTAGCTGTCTTGCTCTTGGTCAACTGAAGGCAGCCAAGGATATCTACGAAGCCTTGCTTGAGACAACCCCGGTATCACGAGAAGTCTGGATTGGTTTATCCGATGTTTACGTTCAACTGAATCAATCAACATCGATGACATCATTGTCCGATAGGGCGGTTGCGGCATCGGTTGATGACGACCTCAAAACTTGGCTTCAGCTACAAGCTCATCAGCTAGCTGGTAATTCAAAGGAGAGCCAGGAACTCGGCAGGAGTTTATTCTCGAGCGAGGACGGATTTTTGCGCCTGAATGCACGCTTGTTTGTTGCGCGTAGTTTGCTTGCGGAATCTGATGAGGCTGCTCTTGCCGACGTCCTTGGGCCGCTTGTTGAAGATGCCGCATTGACTTACGACATAGGGAAGCGTGCGGCGAATCTTGCTCGTTTGGCGCTCGATCTTGAACTCGCTTTGGATATTTTGCAGTCCACCCTCGATCGAGGCCTTGTCGTAGAAAGTGAACGCCCTAGAATCAATTCCATGCGGGTTGATTTGCTGGATCGATTAGGTCGTTTCAGCGAGTCGCAAGCCTTATTTAAAGAGGCGCAATGGCAGCCTCCGTTTCTTGGTGACCCTGTTCAGCTTGAAGCTGATGTGCCGACGTCGGTCCCCGATTTGTCTGCGTTGCGAGCCATGCAATGGCCAGCAAGCGAGGCAGCTTTAAACAGGCCTATCCTCTTCTGGGGTTGGCCGTGTACTGGACAAGATTTGCTACTCCAAACGCTGTCGGTTCATTCTGGACTGCCGGTTTTACATTTAAAGGATTGGCCTGTACGTCGACAGGCGCTTGAAAGCTTGGGAACGATTCAGGAGCTTGCTGAGGTCGAGGAGCCAACGTTGCACCTGATTCGCAGGAAATATTCTCGTCATCTAGCCCCGTCGGACGACTCTAAGTTCGTGGAAACCCGGCCATTGATGCCGATGCATCTCCCGCACTGGGCTCGAATTTTTCCAGGAGCGAGCGTTGTCCTGAGCTTCGCTGAAGATCGTTATCTTAAGATGCAATGGCAATTATTGGGGTATCAGCGGGTAAATTATATGGCTGAAATCCTCCATAGAGACATAGTGACAATTAAGCAATTTAAAGACTTCTTGCCGCTTGATTTCGTAGTCTGCGAATTGAATACCTTGATTGAACAGCCGCAGAATGCTTTGACAGAGCTCTGTCGCACCCTATCCATACCTTTCAGGGAGGAAATGGTGGGGACATTGTCAAAACTTGCTCAAGAGCGAGGTTATCGCTCACCTCAGCACTGGAAAAACTACTCCTAAAATCGCGAGACGATTGCGGCGCTTCATTTGGTCGCCAGGATGGATAGATGCTCAAAGAAACGACCCTGTGATATCGGCCAATGATCGGCATGCTATATTAGAAGCCTCTCGCTAAAGGAGTGTTAGTCATGACTCGTCCGTGTCATTTTCTCTTTATTTGTTTAGTTTCGGGATTGCTCGCGGGTTGCTCTTACAACTCGAATTCTGCCAAACCACAGGAACTCGGCAGGACTGCTGGAGATCTGTCGCAGCTGGCGCCTGCCCCACGCTATGTAACAGTGACGGGGTCCAAGCTGCGATATCCGGTCGATCCACAAACCGGATCCCCTTCTTCGCCGTTTCCTGTGGTTAGTTATGATCGCAGTCAAATCAACGTCACCGGAGCAATCGCTGTCGGAGATTCGCTGTCAATATTGGATCCTCGAATCGATCGATAGGTGTAGGCCCGGCGCGTGAGCGATCCCTGCCGTGGCATTGGGCCGGTCGCAGGTTTATTGGTCGAGAAATTTCGCAGCGCCCCTTTGTTTTTGGCGTTGTTTGTTGCTGCTACGGCAAAAATAGCGTTTGCTAGTGGCGATGAAATCGGCGGTTTCCGAACGCTAGGGGTGGTCGACGGCCTGCCGGACAGTAATGTCGAGGCCATGGTTCAGGATGCCCGGGGATTCGTCTGGATTGCCACTCGGAGTGGCTTGGTCCGCCACGAGGGCGCTCGTCTGAGGTCCCTGGACATCGATGCCGATCGTCCCGGCGCCCTTCCTGGAAATAATGTCATGACGCTCAAGGCCGATCGCGATGGCTCGGTCTGGGCTGCTGTCGAGGGCCATGGCGTGGTTCAGATTGGCCCCGATCTTCAGGTCAATCTCCATCTCAAGCCCGCTAGTCAGGGCGGGCCGCTACCTGACCAAGACGTCTGGTCGATTACTCAGGACTGTGACGGTGCGCTCTGGTTTGCGCATATGCAGGGCGGCCTGTCGCGCTATGTCGACGGTCGCGAAGGGGTTGACCGGGTGCCCCAGAATGGTGGCCACGGTTTGGCACAGTCAGGTTTTCAGATGCACCTTGAGCTTGACTCGGATTGCCGACTCTGGCTGGTGCAAAGCAACCGCTTGGGGGTGCTCGACGCGGACAAGGGGCTGCATTTTCAACCGGTGCTGAATCGCGCTGATGATCAAGCATTGATGACCTCAATGCGTGCCCTGGGTCCGGATCGCGTGCTGCTTCAGGGCAGCCGGCTTTCGCGCGTGCTCGAAGACGGCGGTGGCTGGGTGGTCCAAGAATGGTTTGATGCCGGTGCTGTGGTTGTCGATGTCGTGCGTCATTCCGATGGCTGGCTGAGTATTTCGACCTTTGAAGGACTAGTGCGTTGGCACCCTGAGCTGGATCGTCAAATTCGAATCGGCCCCTCTGAGGCGGGTCATCAGGGGCTCGCGAGCAGGGAACTCTTTCACCTATTGCTCGATCGCGAGGGCGGCCTGTGGATCAACAAGGCGCGCAGCGGTCTTGCCTATTTGCCCCCGACTGCCTGGGCCTTCCGGCACCTGCGGCGCGATCCCTCTCGGCCTGATGGATTGCCGATGCGCGCGGTTTACGCTGTGCTGCCCACCGAATCTGCCGATCAGCTCTGGGTAGCCGGCCGCACCCAGGGCCTGCATAAGCTTGATCTACAGACAGGAACCACTCAGCCGGCCTCCGCGGTGCTGGGTAATCCGTCGCTCGATGACTTCGAGCGCATCCACCGACTTGCTCAGGTCGATTCCCGTCTGCTGGTGGGCTGGACCAGCCAGATTGATTCCTTCGACCTTGATCTAGGGAGCCTAAGCCGGGTCTTTTCCAGTCGCAGCCTGGCCCAAGGTACGATCCGATTTGTCGCCGCCGATAGCCCCGACCACGTATGGTTGGCAACCCACGAAGCAGGCCTTTATCAGGTCAACCTGTCATCTCAAAAGACTCTTCATTTTGGCCCCGATGAAGAAGGCGCTCAAAACCTGCCGGCATCCAGCATCACTGCTATGACCAGGGATGAGTCGGGTCGCTGGTGGCTGGCTGCGGAAGCGTATCTTCTGAGCCATGACTCCGAACAGAGTCGGTTTTTGCCCCGGCTGCGAATGGAGGGCGGCACGATCCGCGCTTTGACCTGGCGGGACGGACAGCTATGGGTGGCCAATGATCGAACCCTGAGTCGCTGGCGCGAGACTCCCGGTGGAATGACGCGGCTCGACTCCAGATCATTCGAGGAACTAGTGCCCGGGGGACGTCCCTTCGCCTTCCATTACGCCGACGATCAGAGCCTATGGCTGTTGCTGACTAGCGGTCTTCTGCGGATCGATGCGTTCAGCGGGGCCATCAACTATGTGGGGCGCCAGCTTGGCTTGGATATCGGAGAAATCCTGAGCTATGCCTTTGCCCGTCTGCCCGACGGGCGCCTGGCCCTGGGCGGTAGTCGCGGTCTGGCGCTCCTTGATCCGGAGGCCATCAAATTGCCGTCTTTGCCGCCAGCGCCCATCATCACTCAGATTCGCCAGGGCGAGACAGTGCTTCCAAGAAATGCCCTGACGCGCCTCGAGCACTGGCAACGCGATCTGTATTTTGATTTCTCAAGCCCCAGCTTCATTGATCCCGAGCGTCTGCGCTACCGCATCCGTCTCCTCGGTCACCAGAATGAATGGGAGTCGGCCGATGCTCGAATGAGCAAGTCCTTTCACGATCTGAGTCCCGGGCAGTACCGGTTCGAAGTACAGGTGGGCCGTCCCGGTGGGGCCTGGGCAGAGGCCAGCACCGCCCTGGCATTTGATATTGCAGCGCCGCTCTGGCGACGCCCCCTGGCTTATCTGGCTTACGGCCTGGTGCTGTTGGGATTCACTTTCTACGCTGTCTGGCTTCTTCGCCGATCGGCGCGGCGAAAGCGCGGCTACCTGCAGGCGCGCGAGGACCGACGAGTAGCTCAACAGGCTGATCAGGCAAAGTCCGATTTCCTCGCGGTCATGAGCCACGAGATGCGAACGCCTCTGCACGGTGTCCTGGGTATGCTCGATCTGATTCAGCGACGGGCCCGAGAGCCCCAGGTTCTGGAGTTACTCAGTACGGTCCAGCGGTCGGGGCGGCAGCTTAAGCGAATCGTGGATGATGCCCTTGACCTGTCGAGGATCGAAGCCAATCAGCTGACCCTGGATTCGGCACCCTTCGAATTGCTGCCTGCGCTGGAGCAGGTGGTCGAGCTGTTTGCGCCGATGGCGGCCTCGGCGGGTCTTGATCTTCGCGTTCGATTCGATTCGTCCCTTTCACCAGTGGCTGTCGGGGACCGTGATCGCCTGATTCAGGTGATCGGCAACCTGCTCAGTAACGCGATCAAGTTCACCCGGTCCGGTGCGGTCGAAATCGAACTTAGAGAGGCGCCCGAAGGAACGCTGAGAATCCGGGTCGCTGACAGCGGCCCTGGAATCAACGAGCGCGATCGTGCGCGCCTGTTTAAAAAGTTTCAGCAGCTCGATCATCCCAGTCAGTCGGGTTACCGGGGGTCTGGTCTGGGGCTGGCGATTACTCGTGAGTTGATTCATGCCATGGGCGGTCAGATTGAGCTTATTTCGCGTCCGCTCCGCGGCGCCTGCTTCGAGATGGTCCTGCCGAATTGCCTGATGCCCTCCGATTCTCCGATTGGTTCTACGCTGTTGAATGGGATTTGCCTGGATTCCTTGATTTTGGCGCCGGACCGAAGATTGATTCATCGTCTGGCGCGACGCTGGGGCTTTTCCCATCGCCGCAGCGCTCCTGCATCGAGAGATCCAGCTGATGCCCTGCTAGTCGACCCGCGCGCCGTACCTTCGGTTGGGAGCGTCGACGGCTATGCTGCCTTTTTCTATTTGCATACGCCGTTCGTGCCGACGCCGCAGGCCTGGCGCGAATCACCGCTAGGCAGCGCGATCGAATGGCCTATCACCGAACAACGATTGATAAGAGCGCTGCTGGCCTGGACGCTTTCCGGGCAGGGCGCCAAACCGCCTGAATCCAGTTCCTCGGGCGCCTGAGCACTTCCTGCCGGTGCCGCAACGCGGTACACTCGAAGACATGTGCATCCGGATGAGGAGTCTTCAATGACGACCCTGATTGTTCTCGGCGTCATCGCCGTAGCCCTGGTCGGTTTCGTGATCGGTATTTACAACCGACTGATCGCAGCCCGCAATCGCTACAAAAATGCCTTTGCCCAAATCGACGTCCAGTTGACCCGTCGCTACGATCTGATCCCGAATCTGGTCGAAGTGGCCAGAAAATACATGGCCCACGAAAAGGACACGCTGGAGGCCGTGATTCAGGCCCGCAACGGTGCCGTCAGTCAGCTTAAGAAAACAGCCGCTGATCCAACCGATCCCGACGCTGTCGCCAAGCTCAATCAAGCCGAACAGGGACTATCGGGTGCCCTGGGTCGCTTGTTCGCGCTCTCAGAGGCTTATCCAGATCTGAAGGCCAACCAGAACATGATGCAGTTGACCGAAGAGTTGACCAGCACGGAGAACAAGGTCGCGTTCGCCCGGCAGGCCTATAACGACTCAGTCATGTCTTACAACATTCTGCGCGAGAGCTTCCCGAACAACCTGGTCGCCGGCACCTTCAACTTCCAGCCCGCTCAGCTGCTCGAGATCGAGGACGAAGCCAAGCGCGAGGCGGTCAAGGTGGATTTTGGTTGAACTGAGACGGTGAATGGGACAAGGGGTCAAAAGGTCAATGGGTGCATCCATCCCCTTCATCCCTTGGCCCTTTGACCCCTTCGCCTTCTTTCGAAATGAACTTCTTCGAACATCAGGATAAGGCTCGACGGCAGACTCGCTGGCTAGTGGTGCTTTTTATCCTGGCAGTGACCGGCATCATTCTGGCGGTCAATGCCTTGGTGCTGGCCATTTTCGGCATGGAATCAATTCGGGGCAGCGCGAGCCTGGGTCATTTCGTCAGCGCCAACGGCACCACGGTGGCCGCCTCGACCCTGATCACCAGCTCGGTGATCGGCCTGGCCAGCTTGTTTCGGACCCTCCAGCTCAGGGGCGGGGGCGGCGAGGTGGCGCGCGAATTGGGTGGCACCTTGGTTGAACCAGGCACCCGCGATCCGCTGCGTCGTCGCCTGCGCAATGTGGTCGAGGAAATGGCCATTGCCTCTGGAATTCCGGTTCCGGAAATTTACGTGCTGGAGCAGGAGCAGGGCATCAATGCCTTCGCCGCCGGATTCAACACCGCAGATGCGGCCGTGGCGGTAACCCGGGGAACGCTCGAAGCGCTCAACCGCGACGAGCTGCAGGGAGTGATCGCGCACGAGTTCAGCCATATCTTCAATGGGGACACCCGAATCAATATCCGTCTGATCGGGTTTCTGTTCGGCATCCTCGTCATCTCCATTATCGGCCGCAAGCTGCTGCGTACGGCCAGCTATGCCCGTGACTCGCGCAACGCTGCCCCGGCTGTGTTCATCGGTCTCGCCGTAGTTGTGATTGGCTACCTTGGCCTGTTCTTTGGGCGCTGGATCAAGGCCGCGGTTTCGCGCCAGCGCGAATATCTGGCAGACGCCTCCGCCGTTCAGTTCACCCGCAACCCGATCGGTATCGGCGGCGCGCTGAAGAAGATTGCCGCCTCCTATGCCGGTTCATTTCTGACAACCGACGCCGAGGAAGTGGGACACATGCTGTTTTCTCGCGGCATGGGCTATCAAATGTTCGCGACGCATCCCCCGATCGAGGAACGCATCAAGGCCATCGAACCCGGCTTCGATCCCGCCGAACTCAAGGATATCGCCCAACAGATGGATCGTCATGCCCAGGCGCGTCAGGCGGAAGCCGAGCTCGATCATCCCGAGGGAGGGGTGGCTGGAGATGACGGTGAGCAGTCTAGGGGCCCTGGCGGACTGCCTTTGAATCCTGATCAACTCGCCGAGCAAATCGGCCAACCGGGACTGAACCAGGTCTTTGCTGCCGCCGCGCTGGCCGCCGCTATTCCGCCGGTGCTTGAGCGCGCTGCGCACAGTGATGAGTGGTCGCAGGAGGTCATCTGCAGCCTACTGCTCGCCACCGATGATCAGGTCCGCGAAGATCAGCTGCTGCGAATTGCGCAAGTGCTTGGTGGCGACAGCGAGGCCCAAGTTCGCGCCTTGCGCGAGGCCATGCCTGATCTCAAGAGCAATCAGCGCCTGCCGCTAATGGAAATGGCGTTTCCGGCCCTGCGCCGGCGGCCCGAAGCCGAGTTGGTTCAGTTTATGGGGCTGATTGATGATCTAATCCAGGCCGATGGCAAGGTCGACGTCTTCGAGTTTGCCCTGGCTCGCCTGACGTCCCGCCAAATCGAAGACGTGCTCGACCCGAAACGGTCCTCAGCCAACGGTTCGAAGTCGTTGAGAAAGCTGGCGCCGCAGGCCCACAATCTGCTGATGATCGTTGCAGCCCACGGCCACGACAGCGAAGAAAAAGCGCTCGCTGCCCTGCACGAAGGACAGAAAGCACTGACTGGCGAGACGCTCGATCTCCGACCAGATCTGAACGATTGGACAAAACGACTCGATGAGGCGCTCAAGGCTTTGGATGGTCTCCGAATGGGCGACAAGAAGCAATTGATGGGAGCGCTGGTGACCGTTGTCATGCACGACGGCCAGATCCGCGCGCGAGAATACGAGCTGGTGCGTGTCGTCTGCGGTGCGCTGCATGTGCCACTACCGATGTTGGAGTCACTGGCTGATTCATGATTGGGCTGCTGCAGCGGGTCCGCCAGGCCAAGGTCTGCATCGACGGGAAGTCGGTCGGGGCAATCGGATCCGGTCTGCTGGTCTTGGTTGGGTTCCAGCGTGATGATCGAGACGATCGACTTCCTCGTCTCGTCGAGCGCATCTTAAATTATCGGGTCTTTGCCGATGATCAGGGCCGCATGAACCGATCGCTGCGCGACACCGGTGGCGGCCTGCTGCTGGTGCCACAGTTCACACTGGCCGCTGAAACCAGCTCGGGTAATCGCCCCAGCTTTACACCGGCCGCCCCGCCCGCGGAGGGGCAGCGCCTTTTCGAAGCGATGGTCGGGGTGGCCAGAAGCGAGCTGCCCGACGTCCAGACCGGCCAATTCGGCGCCCACATGCAGGTCGACCTGGTAAACGACGGGCCGGTGACCTTCTGGCTCGAAGTTCATTGATGTGCGTACCCCGGATTTCTTGAGCGATTTCTGGATCTCGCAGGACCTTGTTCAGCTGGTCTGATTGAGTATCCTGGCCAGGGTGTTGCGGCTGATGCCTAGCCGTCGTGCAGCCTCCGACTGATTCTGTTCGCAAAGCGTCATGGCGCACAGAGCCATGGCCTGTTCGAAGCGGGTTTTGTAGCGCTCGAAGAGTCGATCCTGGTCTTCGGTCAATTCGGTGCTGAGGACACGGCTCATGGACTGGACCCATTCGGTCTGCTCACTGGCGCTGAGTCGGCCTGGCGCGCGATAGTCTGGTGGCAAGTCGTCGATACTGATCAACGGGGCCGGCGCCAGTGCAGCCAGCGACTGACAAAGGTGCTTTAGTTCGCGCACGTTGCCTGGCCAGTCCAGGGTCTTCAAGTGATTGAGCAGGGCCTGATCGGCCATCTTTGGAGGTAGCCTGAACTCCTTTCCCGCTTCACGGAGGAAATGCCGAGCCAGCTCAGGAATGTCCTCGCGTCGTTCACGAAGTGGCGGTACCCGAAGGCTGATGACTTTGAGCCGGTGGTAAAGATCGGCCCGAAATGAGCCCTCGGCCACACGCTGGTCTAGATCGCGGTGGGTGGCGGTGATGATCCTGGCGTCTGTCCTAATCAAATCGCGGCCGCCGAGCCGATAGTATTCTCCTTCCGCGAGGACGCGAAGCAGGCGCGATTGCAGGGTCAGTGGCATGTCACCGATTTCGTCGAGGAAGAGCGTGCCGCCACTGGCTTGTTCGAATCGCCCACTGCGCTGCTCAGTCGCTCCGGTGAATGCGCCGCGCTCGTGCCCAAACAACTCAGATTCCAAGAGCTCTTCAGGGATGGCGGCCGTATTGATGGCGATGAAGGGGCCCTCGGCGCGTGGTGAATGACGATGCAGCGCTCGTGCGATGAGTTCCTTGCCGGTCCCGGTCTCACCGGTGATCAAGACCGGTATGGCGCTGGCCGACAGGCGACCGACCATTCGAATCATGTCCTGGAAGGCCGGCGACGACCCGATCAGTCCGTCCTCGGGCGTGCGCTGAGGCTCCCGGGCGCCGTCCTGGGCGATGGCCTTCTTGACCAATCGCCCGACCTCGTCGAGGTCGAAGGGCTTGGCTAGAAATTCGAAGGCGCCGCCTTTGTAGGCGCGAACCGCCGAGTCGAGGTCGGAGTAGGCGGTCATGACAATCACCGGCAGCTCGGGCAGGACCTGCTGAATGGAATGCATCAATTCCAGTCCGTTCTCGCCCTTCAGTCGGATGTCGGCCATGACCAGGTCCGGCGAGTGATGTTCGAGCGCCTCTCTGAGCTCATCGCCGGACTCGAAGCTGCGAATCGGCAGCTGCTGGCTGAGAAAGAACTCCTCGAGCACGTACCGCACGGCCGGGTCGTCGTCGATGATCCAGATACGCTCACTCATTCGCTGTGTTCTTCCTTCGGTGCCGAGACGAGAGCTTGGGGCGGGCGCGGCTCCGGAGCGGTTTGCAAGGGGACGCGCAGGGTAAAACGGCTGCCCGAATCGAGATCGCTGTAGTCGACCAGGCCGCCGTGCGCGCGCGCGATCTGCTGGACCACGGCCAAACCGAAGCCAGAACCCTGGTCACGGCCCGTGACCAGGGGCAGGAACAGTCGATCGCGCAGAGTGACGGGAACGCCCTCGCCATCGTCATCGATGTCGAAGCGAATGGCGTGGCGAGCGGGTGGGTCAACCCAGGCCGAGTCATGTTCGATCCGGCTGCGCAGGGTCAGGTTGAGGGCGCCGGCTTGAACGCTGTTTCTCAGCAGGTTGAGAAAGAGCTGATGCAGTTGGCCCTCATCAGCGTCTTGATCGGGAATGCTGGGGTCGAAGTGGCGATGAATCCTGAGTCGGCCGCCGCTCTCGGCTTCGACTAACTCTAGCGCGTCCTCGAGCACGCGATGCGGATTCAGACGGACCAGTCGCGATGGTCGATCTTGTGCGACATGGTCGATCAGAGCAATGATGCGGTCGACTTCGCGCTGGATCATTTGGGCGTGGCGTTTGAGCGCGCTGACGTCGTCGGTCTTTTCGATCAGCTGGGCGGCACCACGAACGCCGGCAAGCGGGTTCCGCAATTCATGCGCCAGGCTTCTCGCCAACAGGGTGACGGACTGTTCCCGGTCGGCGCGCTCCGCGCGCTCACGCTGGAGAATCCGTTCCGTGACTGGATACAACTCGATTAAGCATTGATCGTCAGCGACGCGGATGAACAAATCCAGCACCGGGCCGGTGGTCAGCACGTGGGCCTCAGTGACGCTTAGGGGGCTGTCGAGGCGCTGCGCGCGCTGCTGAAGACGGTCGAGTCCTGAGCAATGGTCCTTGAGCAATCCGCCAATCAGCGTATCGGGCTTCGCATCCAGCATGTCGGCGGCGGCCCGATTGATCTGGAGTATCCTGCCGGTGATTTCGACCTGGATCAGGCCGGTTCTTAATTGCTCCGGATCAAACCCGCTCACGGCGGAGGCGGATTCAACCGTGACGCCTGGCGCATGAAGAAAGTGATGGACTCGGTTGCGGCCAGCACGCGACCGCTGGCGGTCTGTAGTTCGGCACGAAGGCTATGCTCGCCGCGCGGGATAAAATCGAAACTGTAGGTCAGCGACTGAACGGGATCCTGTGCCTGGCCATCGAGATAGAACACCACCAGCGCCGTTGGTGGGATCTCAATATTACTTTCTAGGGCGACCGACAATGAGTTGCCCGTACCGAAAATATTTTCTTCGTCCTGAGGCGACGAGAAGCTCAACCGCAGGGGCTCGACATCGGTCTCTTCGGTATCGGTCGACGGATCTACCGGCACGCTCTGGCCGTCAAGCACGTTGAGCTCTGGAAGCACCATCGGCTCCGCGTCGTCACTGGGCTGCTGATCGGTGTAGGTGACGTTGCCGTTCTCGTCGACGACCTTGTAGATCGCCTGCGCCAGGACAAGAGGTGTGAAGACTATCAGGCACGCGGCCAGTACCCATATTTTCATGCTTGCCTCCAATCCGATAGAAGTTAACAGAAGTCTAACCGACTCAGACCGCCGCGACGAGTAGAGGTTTCCCGGGCTGTGCGGGCCTGAGGAGCGGCCCAGGTGAGTGGATTGGGCAAAAAAAACGCCCCGGATCCGTTGACCCGGGGCGTTGTAGGGCGCGTCGAGTCTTTAGCTCGAGTAGTACATGTCGAATTCGACGGGGTGGGTCGACATCCGAAATCGTTGGACTTCTTCTTCCTTTAACGCAAGATAGCCGTCGATCAGGTCGTCGGAAAACACATCCCCCGCCTTCAGAAAATCGCGATCCCGATCGAGCGCTTCCAGCGCCTGGTCCAGCGCATGGCAGACGCGCGGAAGATCCCGCGCCTCTTCCGGCGGCAGATCGTAGAGGTCCTTGTCCATCGGCGCGCCCGGATCGATCTTGTTGCGGATGCCGTCGAGGCCGGCCATCATCATCGCCGCGAAGGTCAGATACGGGTTGCCGGCGGGGTCGCCAAAGCGCACCTCGATGCGGCGAGCCTTGTCGCTGGCCACCCAGGGCACCCGGCAGGAGGCCGAGCGATTGCGTGCTGAATACGCCAGGAAGACCGGGGCCTCGAAGCCGGGCACCAGACGCTTGTAGCTGTTGGTGGTGGAATTCGAGAAGGCGTTGATTGCTCGGGCGTGCTTGAAGATGCCGCCGATGTAGTGCAGGGCGGTTTCGCTCAACCCCCCGTAGCCGTCCCCGGCAAACAGATTCGTCCCGTCTTTCGACAGGGACTGGTGGACGTGCATGCCGGTGCCGTTGTCGCCGACAAGCGGCTTGGGCATGAAGGTGGCGGTACGACCGTGCATGTGGGCAACGTTGTGGACGACGTATTTCATCATCAGCAGCTCGTCGGCCTTGCGCGTCAGAGTATTGAATTTCGAGCCGATCTCGCACTGACCGGCGGTGCCAACCTCGTGGTGATGGACTTCGACCGGAATGCCGATCGACTCAAGCGTCAGGCACATCAGGCTGCGCAGGTCACTAAGGCTGTCGACTGGGGGCACTGGGAAGTAGCCGCCTTTGACCCGAGGGCGATGACCGTGATTGCCGTCCTCGTAGTCCTTGCCGGTGTTCCACGCCGCCTCTTCCGAGTCGATTTTGAAAAACGCGCCGGAAATATCGTTGCCGAACTGCACGCTATCGAAGACGAAAAACTCGGGCTCCGGACCGAAGAACGCCGTGTCGGCCACGCCTGAAGCGTTTAGGAACGCTTCGGCGCGCTTGGCCAGCGACCGGGGGCAGCGGGAGTAAGGCTGCATCGTGGCCGGCTCGAGAATGTCGCAGCTGATGTTGAGCGTCTTGTATTCGGTGAACGGATCGACGAAGGCAGATTCCGTGTCGGGCATCAGTACCATGTCGGACTCGTTGATGCCTTTCCAACCCGCAATCGATGAGCCGTCAAACATCTTCCCTTCCGTAAATAGATCTTCGTCGACCGACGAGACGGGAACGGTGACGTGCTGCTCCTTACCCAGCGTATTAGCGAAGCGAAGATCGACAAACTGGATTTCTTCGTCCTTAATGTGCTTGAGGAGTTCAGAGGTGGTCATTTCTAGTCCTTGGCCTAGTCAGGCGATTTAATAAATTCTTTCAGTGTTAAGCATAAACTGTGCCAAGCCCAGAACAACTGCAGCTTCAAGGATTTGAAACAGGGCCAAGGCTTTAGGCTGCTCAAAGGCTGAGCAGGTCGGGCGCCGCCATTGCGCAGAGTTGATTCAGGTTGAATTTTTCTGGTCAAAGGAGTCGCGGCGGGTTTATGGGGGCGACCTCGTAGGAGAGAGCGAGGCGGATGTGTTGCGGTCGACCCCGGTTGCTGCCATATTTCTGCCCAAGACCACCACGGAGTAGTCGTTCTGATGTCGATGAAGAGTTTTTTCCTAATGCTGGCGCTTGGGCTGCTGGTCCTATCTCCCGCGACCCGGGCCGACACGATCGTTGTCTATGATGCGTCGAATTCCATGTGGGGACAGATCGAGGGGGAGGCGAAGGTCACGATCGCGCGGCGCGTGCTCGCTGACCTGGTTCGCGACTGGGACGCCAGCGAACCGCTTGGTATGGTCGCCTACGGCCATCGTCGTGAGGGTGATTGCACGGATATCGAGACCGTCGTGCCCGTTGGTCCGATCGACCGCCAGACGCTCCTGGCGAGCATCGAATCGATCTCACCTAAGGGCCGAACGCCGCTGACCGAGGCGGTTCGGCACGCGGCCGAGGCACTGCGTTATCGCGACGTGCCGGCCACGGTGATTCTAGTTTCTGACGGCATCGAGAGCTGCGAAGCCGATCCTTGCGCCCTGGCTGCGGAATTGGCCGAGTCCGGGATCAATTTCACGGCCCACGTAGTTGGCCTCGATGTCGGCGACGCCGATCAGGCCCAGCTGGCCTGCATTGCCGAGAACACCGACGGCCAGTTCTTTGCCGCCAGCGATGCGGCCGGCCTGCAGTCCGCACTCGATCAGGCGACGGAGGCCGCTATTCAAGCGCCGCCCGAGCCCGAGGTCACCCTGACCGCACCAGAGTCGGCGACCGTCGGCGCCTACGTTGAAATTCGCTGGCAGGGCGAAGCAATCCATCCACGAGATCTCGTCACCCTGGTGCCAGCGGATGCGGCACCGGATACCCGCGGCGACTACGTTCGTGTCGCCAATGAGGCATCCGCGCGGCTGCAGGCACCGGGGCAGCCCGGTTCCTACGAGGCACGCTATATCGCCAGTGCCACCGGTCGGGCGGTGGCCAGCGCGCCGATTCAGCTGACCGAGGCTGAGCTGATGATTTCCGGGCCAGAGTCGGCCGCCGCTGGAGCAAACGTAGCGGTCGAGTGGACCGACACGATCTATCCACGCGATCAGGTCACGATTGTTCCGGCCGACGCGCCCGACTCCGCCGTCGGCGACTATCTTCGGGCAAGCAACCTTCTGGCCGGCACCCTGCAGGCACCGGCCGAACCTGGCGTTTACGAACTGCGTTACGTACTTGACTCCGACGGGCGTGTCCTTGCGCGCTCACCTATTGAGATCGTCGAGCGGGCGGTGCGCGTGACGGGCCCTGAGTCGGTGATGGCCGGGGCCAATCTATCCGTGGAGTGGAGCGTGGCGATTCATCCTCGCGACAAAGTCACCGTCGTGCCTACCGGCGCGCCGTCTGATGCCTCAGCCAACTACCGACGTGTCTCGAACACCTTGGTTGGCACCCTGCAGGCCCCGGCCGAACCCGGTGCCTATGAAATTCGCTACCTGCTTGAAGAAAGCGGCGAGGCCGTGGCATCTGCACCGTTGCGTGTTGTTCCAGCCGAGACGTCGGTCTCGGGCCCGGCCACCGCTTTGGCGGGCTCTCGAATTGAAGTCCGTTGGTCACAGCCGATTCATCCCCGCGACCTGGTGACCATCGTGCCGGTAACTGCTGCGGTCGATGACAGTGCAGACTACGTGCGCGTCAGCAATGCCAGTTCGGGCGCGATCGATACGATTGCTGAACCCGGCGATTATGAAATTCGGTATCTGCTTGAAGCCAGCGGTGATGCGATCGCACGCGCACCGATTGTTCTGACTGAACCGGAGGTGACGATTGCCGCGCCGGCGTCAGCCGCAGCAGGTGAGCGCTTCGAGGTGCGCTGGTCCAAGACCGTTCACCCCCGCGACAAGATCGTTATTGTGCCGACGGGTGCGCCTGCCGATTCCGATGAAGGCTACCGGCGCGCCGGCCGCGGAGACGCCGGTACTATTGAGGCGCCCGAGACGCCGGGCGGCTACGAGGTCCGCTACCTGCTGGACGCCAGTGGATCTGCGATTGCCCGGGTTCCGATCCGAGTCGAGTAGGAGGGGCCCGGACCCAACCCTTCCCGCGCCGGCGCGGGAGGTCGGGGACTGACGATCAGCCAACGGCGGGATTCAGGGTGTAGGTGCCGGTGATTGAGGCCTTATCTAGGACGTGACCGTCAACAGCTTGAACCACATCGTGCCCGGTGAAGTCATCGGACAGATCGAGCTTCTCCACGTCCAGGGCATAAACGGTAAAGATGTAGCGGTGCAGGAGCTCATCGTTCCAGGGTGGGCAAGGGCCGTCGTAGCCGAAATACCGGCCCTCCATCTCGCTGCCGGACAGAAAGCTCGTGTAGTCGTTCAAGCCCTGGCGAGTACCGGCCGGGCCGGGCGGATTTTGTTTGCCGCCTACCGTGACGCCCTGGCTGCACTGGCCCGTGTTGAGGTCGGTGATGCGGGAGGGGAGGTCAACCAGTGACCAGTGGCAAAAGTCCGCTCGCGGCAGATCAGCCGGGATGGACTTGCCGTCTTGGTTGACGTCATCGGCGACCGAGGGAACGTCCGGATCCATACAAACCACGGCGAACGATTTTGTGCCCGTGGGCGCGCCGCTCCAGCTCAAGTGGGGGCTGAAATTTTCGGCCAGGGCCATACGCTCGTTCGGGTCGGGCTTGCCAAATGCAAAGGTGGGATCAATGGGCTGTTGGTCATTGAGGTCATTGGAATGGAGTTTCATCGGCGTCCTCTCGTCGTGAATCCGTGATGATTTCAGGGTAAAAGTCGCTATCCTATCAGGCCAATCGTATCGAACCATCAGGTGCTTTGATGAAATTCGCGTTTAGCCTCATTGCTTTTTTCGCCCTCGTTTCGTCGGCGCTTGCTCAGCAGGACCTGGGCCTTCCGGCAGATTTTGACCCAGATCCCGATGTCCCTGCGCCCGAGGATGTGCTCGGCTTCGAGGTTGGCGACCTGCACCCCCGGCACGACCAGTTTCTGGGCTACTTTCGAGCGCTGGCAGAGACATCCGACCGGGTCGGGATAGAGGTCATCGGCCAGACTCACGGGCACCGCGACCTGGTTCTACTGAGCTTCGTCAGCCCCGAGCGTCGCGGCGACCTCGACCAGATCCGCGCGGATCGGCGTCGTGCAAGTCGGGCTGGTGAGGGGCCGGTGGTGCTGTGGATGGGCTACAACGTTCACGGTAACGAGGCGTCGGCCGCAAGCTCTGCTCTGGTGACAGCCTGGTATCTAGCCGCTGATCGCAGTGAGCGAACGCAAGCTTGGTTGAACGATATGGTGATTGTCATGGAGCCGATCCTCAATCCTGATGGCCTTGATCGATTTGCTCATTGGGTCAACATGCATCGAGGTCGCCATCCATCGCCTGATCCGAACGATCGCGAGCACCGCGAAGTTTGGCCTAACGGGCGGACCAACTACTACTGGTTCGACCTGAATCGCGACTGGCTGCCGCTAGTTCACCCCGAATCCCGGGCGCGTGCTCGCGCCCTGCAGCAGTGGCAGCCCCACGTGGTGACTGATTTTCATGAGATGGGAAGCAACTCAACCTACTTCTTCCAGCCCGGGGTGCCCGAGCGAACCAACCCGCTGACGCCTGAGCAGAATCAAGCGCTCACCGCGCGCATCGGCGAGTACCACGCGCGTGCGCTGGAAGCAGCCGGCGAAAGCTTCTACACCCGCGAGAGCTTTGATGACTACTACCTTGGCAAGGGATCGACCTATCCTGACATGACTGGTGGTGTCGGCATCCTCTTCGAACAGGCGTCCGCCCGGGGTCATGTTCAAGACCGTGATTATGGTCGCCTGACGTTTCAGGAGGCGGTCGCGAATCAGGTCCGCACGTCCCTATCGACCCTTGAGGCCAGCGGCGACCTTGGTGATGAACTGAGAGCCTATCAGCGCGAGTTCTTCGAGTCCGCGAACGAGCTGGCCGCGGAGGCAGATCACGCGGCGTGGGTCTTCGGCGACGACGGCGATCGATCACGCGCGCTGGCACTGGTTGACCTTCTCCTGGCTCACGGTATTGACGTGCGAGCGCTTACCGAGGCGATCGAGATCGACGGTGAGCGTTACGAAACCGGTGCCGCCTGGGCCGTGCCGGCCCGTCAGGACCAGTATCGTTTTCTGACGTCAATTTTCGAACCGGTCGACGAGCTGCCGATGGAGACCTTCTATGACGTGTCAGCCTGGCCGCTGGCGCAGGCCTACGATCTGCCTTTGACGACGGTCAGCCGGCCCCCAGCTCTGGGTGAACGCCTGAGCGCCGTGCCTGAAATGACCCTCTCAGCACCGGAGATGAATGCGCCGGCATGGCTGGTCGCCTGGGATCAGTACCGGGCACCTGCGCTGCTTGCGCAACTTCTAGCCGAGGGCTACAGAGTCCAGGCCAGTTCCGACCCCTTGAGGACCCGAGCCGATCAGGGCGAGGTGGAGCTTCCCCGAGGCAGCCTGGTGATCTCGCCTGGCCTTCAAGACGATGATCAGCCCGCCGTGGGCGAGCGCCTGCGTGACCTAGGCCAGCGCTACGGAGTCGAGGTGCTGGCGGCCAATAGCGGCCTCAGCCTCAGCGGCCCAGATCTGGGTTCGCCCTCGGTGCCGGTCCTGACCGCGCCGAAGATCGCTTTGATCACCGGGGCGATCGTGCGCGCCAATCATGCAGGCTACATCTGGCACTGGTTTGATACGCGACTCGATCAGGCCATTACCCAGTTGGATTACGAGACTATCGACCGCGTTGATTTGTCCGACTACACCCACCTGATTCTCCCGGACGGTCGATACGGATCGCTTGGTGAGTCCTATCAAGAGGCGCTTCGAGACTTTGTGCGCGCCGGCGGAGCCTTGATCGCGGCCCGCGGTGCCGCGAGCTGGGTCGAGAACCTGGACCTGGATTTTGATTTTTTTGAGCAGGATGATGCGGAAGAGTCTGAGGGTGAGTCGGCGGGCTCGGCAGAGCAGCGACGCGCCTACGCGGACTTCGAGCTGGACTTTGCCCGGACCCTGATCGGCGGCACTGCCCTACGCATCGAGCTGGACGTGACCCATCCCTTGGCCTGGGGTTACCAGCGACCTGAACTGACGGTATTCCGGCGCGGTTCCCATCTGCTCAAGGCCAGCAATAATGCCTACGTCCATGCAGGCCGCTACGTCAGCGACCCTTTGGCCTCCGGCTATCTATCGGATGAAACTCGCGACGAGCTCTCGGGAACGCCGTCACTCGTTGCTACACGGCACGGACGCGGCGTGGTCGTGCGCATGGCAGACGACTATCTATTCAGGGGCTACTGGATCGGCGCCGAGCGATTGTTCGCCAACGCTCTATTTTTCTCCGATCTGATCGATCAAACCGAACTTCCTTGAACATAGGCATAAGATCGGTGGGCGACACGGCTCGTCGGTGGCTTATTTCGAGGCGTTCTGGCGATTCGCTGAAATGCCGCCCTCTTCATCAGCATTGACCTGATGAGCGTGTTCACGCAGCGCTTCGCGATCTAGAATCTGGACGGTCTTGCCGCGGACGGTAATGACTTCATCGCGCTGGAGTGCACTGACGGTGCGCGATACGGTTTCGATCGTCAGCCCCAGATAGTTAGCAATGTCACGCCGGTCCATGGTCAGGCGAAACTGGTTGGGGTCTTGATTGCGTCGAGCTAAGCGTCGTGACAGGCTCAGGAGGAAAAGCGCGACCCGAGTCTTGGCGTCTAGACGACCGACCACCAAAAGCAGCTCCCGAGTCTCGGTCATTTCCTCGGCCAGCAGGCGCAGCATGACCTGGTTCAGCTTCGGGCTCTTGTTGAGCATGGTCATGAAATCGTTGAAGGGGATATCGCAGGTTCGACTGTCTTCGAGCGCAACGGCGAATCCGGGGTGTTTTTCAGTCGGCAAACCGTCGAGTCCGATGACTTCACCCGGAAGGTAGAAGCCAGAAACGATTTCGTCACCCTCCGCAGAAATCTGATAAGACTTGACGGAACCGGATCGAACAACGGTCACGGTTTTGAGCTGCTGACCGCCGTGAAACATATGCTCGCCCTTGGCCAAAGGCTGTTGCCGTTTAAGGACCGTGTTGAGCTCGTCTCGTTCTTCGGATGGGATTTCTTGAGCGAAGCAAAGGTTGAAGAGGGAGCAATCCTCACAGCGCGTTTCGATATCGCCGGCTTCGCGCAATGTTTTCCGATCAGGCATGATTCTTCGGGCTCGAAGTGATCTCTTTCGATTAAGAGTATATCAGCGAGCCTTCACGTTTCAATCGACAATATCAGTCGTCTCAGACAATCCTCGAAAAACGATGGGTCTTGTCTGAGGCCGGCCCGAGATAGGCATCGAAAATGCGGGCGATCGCGCGAAGAAAAAGCAGGCCGGCTGCAGTCACCTCAAAACTCTGCTCATGGCGCGTCAGCAGACCGTCCTTCGCAAGTACATCGAGGGCCTCGAGCTCGGATTCAAAATAGCGGTCAAAACGAAGCTCGAAGAATTTCCCGATCTCGCGAAAATCCAGCGCGCCCTGGCACATGATGCGTTCAATGATTTCGGCACGGAGTCGATCATCGGTGGTCCGATCAAGGCCGCGCAGGGTTGGCAGACGCTTTTCCTGGAGGGCAATCGACCAAGCGTCCAGGTCGCGTATATTCTGCGAAAAGCTGTCGCCGATCTGGGAGATAGCCGAAGGTCCGAAGCTCACCAGATCGAGATCACCGTGGGTCGAATAGCCCTGGAAGTTACGCACCAAGCTGCCATCTCTACGCGCCTTGACCAAGGAGTCCTCCGGCAAGGCGAAATGATCCATGCCAATGAACTCATAGCCCGCATCTAGCAGCCGGGTCAGAGTGTTGCGGAAGATGGCCAGTTTGGTCGAAGGCGACGGCATCTGCTCGTCGGGAATTCTGCGCTGCGCCTTGAACATGTGGGGCAGATGGGCGTAGTTGAACAGTGAAATCCGATCCGGGCGAAGTTTGATGACCGAGTCGATCGTGCGCGCGAAGCCTGCCGTGGTCTGCAGGGGCAGGCCGTAGATCAGATCCACGCTAATTGAATCGAAATCGGCCGCGCGCGCGGCACCATAAATGCTCGAAACCATCCCGAGATCGTGGACACGGTTGACCGCTCGCTGAACGTCGGGCTCAAGATCCTGAATTCCGATCGAGATTCGGTTATACCCTATTGATCGAAGGTCCATGACCCCCTTCGGATCAATGGTTCTAGGATCGATTTCCAGCCCAAGCTGGGCCTTGTCGGAAAAGGAAAAATGGCTTCGGAGCGAGTCGGTTAGTCGCGCCAATTGGTCGATGGTCAGAAAGGTTGGTGTGCCGCCGCCCAGATGGAGCTGTTCGACGTGCCGATCTGCATCGATTCGGGGAGCCACGAGGTCAAATTCTGATTCCAGCGTGTCCAGAAAACGGTCGCCCACGCTCTTCGATCGCGTGATTACCCGATTGCATGCGCAGTAAAAGCAGGGGCTGCTGCAAAACGGAACATGAACGTAGATCGACAGATCGGCCGGAATCGGCAGGCTGTTGGACTCGGCCAGGGCCCTGCGATAATCCTCCGGGCCGTATTCCTCCGAGAACTGAACTGCGGTCGGATACGAGGTATAGCGAGGCCCAGCGCCGCCGTAGCGGTCGATCAGATCCTGGTCGAAACTTGGTCTCATCAGGGTGGACATACCAGCGTTACGCGCGCTCCAGCGCATCCGTCTTCAAGGAATACAGGCTACGGCAGGCGATCCCATTCGCAATTGATCAAGATCAATCCGAATGAAGACGCGCGGGTTCGATCTGCTAAATTGCAGCGATTGAATTTTTTGCTTCCCTAGGATGACCATGAACGCTGCTTTGACCCTTTTCTTACTGATCGCCTTCTCGGCGCCCGCTCTGGCTGACTCGGCATCGTCGACGGGCCCAGAGCAAACGATCGACTCGGTCCTGACCCTGAATGCCCTGCCGGTTGACCCTGAAGCCCTGGGTGAGAGCGCCAAGACCGATGCGATCCTGCGCACGATCTACGGCCAGCTCGCCCGCCCGCCTCGGCCGGGCGCCGATCGTGACGTTACGGTCTTCGGCCAGAGCTTGGAGTGGTCGGCGTCGTCGCCAAAGGCCGTCACCGCCGATTCCCTGAGCGTTTGGATGCTACCGATCGAGGTGGATCGCTTTACCCAGGGCGCGCTGATCCTAGAGGGTCTCTCGACGATGGGCGCGTTTATGGACGGTGAGTCAATCACAATCGACGATGGAAGTATCGATCTGGCGCTTCCTGCGGGCATCCACGATCTCTGGGTGATCCATTCCGGGGCTGAACAAGACGCTGTGCCGACGATTCGCTTTCAAGGAGAGGCTGAGCCCGACCGGATTCGTGTCAGGCTCGATCCGACCACCCATGTGACCGCCGAGCGCCTAACCAACGCACAGACCGTCAGCCGGCTGCAGATCTCGCCGGATGGTCAGCAGCTCGCGCTGTGGTTCAGCGGCCGTGATGAGGCGGCTGATCTGTCGCTATCCCGGCTCGAACTTCGCGAAGTCGACTCCAACCAGGTAAGGCTTGCTTGGACCGACGAGGTTCCTTCAGACCTGCTTTGGAGCCCCGACAGCGAGATCCTGGCGCTGAGGCAGGGCAACAATCTGTGGTTGTATCCGCGCGCTGGCAGCCCGCGTCTGCTGCTGGCCAATCACGAACAGCTCGGCCAGTTCGTCTGGCACCCGGACGGGCAGTCCCTGCTGTTCTCCTGGACGGCCCCGGAGGAGGAGGCCAACGAGCAGCGTCGTCGAATTCGATCGCTGGAGGATCGCTGGGACAATTTCCGCGACAACAGCCAGCTCTTTCAGGTCGACATCGCCAGCGGCCTGATCCGGCCGCTGACCAGCGGAAAGGTCAGCGTCAATCTTCTCGACGTCGACCCGACCGGCGAGCGACTGCTCCTGGCAGAGCGGGTCATCGACTACAGCGAACCGCCGCACAGCTTGTTCCGCTTGATCGAGATGGACCTGGGCGATCTGAGCCAGCGCGAGGTCCGCCAGCTGCGCATGCTCAGCGGCGCGCTGTTTGCCGAGGACGGTTTCTGGCTGCTGTCCGGGCCGGGTCTGCCTGGCGGCGATGGCGCCACTACTGAGGCTCCGCTCATCCCTAACGAGTACGACACCCAGCTCTACGCCCTGAGCACAGATGGCGGCGAGGCACGAAGTCTATCGCGCGACTTCGACCCCTCAATCAATTCAGCCCACCGCCTGCCTGACGGCGATCTGCTGCTGTCGGTGGCGCGAGGAGAGGGCACGGCCCTGGTCCGTTTTGACGCAGAGGGCGAGCGCTTCATGGACATCGATTCGGGCGTCGAGGTCGTGGAGCAGTTTTCTGCCTCCGAGACGCGTCAAGTCCGGGTGGCCGTTCGCGGGACCGACGCCACTGCCCCCCAGCGCGTGCAGCTGATCGACCTTGAGCGCAACCGCCGCGACACCGTGATCGACAGCCGCCAGACCGAGTATCGCGACGTCGAGTTCGGTGATCTACGGCCCTGGAACTTCACCAACGCCAGCGGGAACGAAATCGACGGACGTTACTACCTGCCGCCCGATTTCGATCCCGAGGCGACCTATCCCCTGATCGTCTACTACTACGGCGGCACGGCCCCCGTCGGCCGGGCCTTCACCGGCCGCTACCCGTTCAACCTGTGGGCGGCCAAGGGCTATGTGATCTATGTTCTGCAACCTCGCGGCACGATCGCCTACGGCCAGGATTTTTCGGCCCTGCACGTCAACGCCTGGGGGCGCTATACCGCGGATGACATCATCGAGGGCACGGAAAAATTCCTAGAGGCCCACGACTTCGTCGACCCTGAGCGAGTCGGCAATATCGGGGCCAGCTACGGCGGCTTTATGACCATGTATCTGGCAACGCTCACCGACATGTATGCGGCGTCGATCTCGCATGCCGGCATCAGCACCCTGACCTCCTACTGGGGCGAGGGCTGGTGGGGCTACGGCTATTCGGGTATTGCCAGCCGCGATAGCTTCCCCTGGAACAATCGCGAGCTCTACGTCGATCAGTCGCCGATCTACAACGCCGACAAGATCACCACCCCGCTGCTGCTCGTCACCGGCGATTCCGATACCAACGTCCCGCCCGGCGAGTCGGACACGATGTTTACCGCCCTGAAGCTCCTTGGCCGTGAGGTCGAGCTGGTCGAATTCCCGGGCGAGGACCACTGGATCCTCGATCGCGAGAAACGCTACGTCTGGTGGGACACGATGCTGGCCTGGTTCGATAAGCACCTGAAAGACGAGCCGGAGTGGTGGGGGCATTTGTTCCCAAGCGATTGAAAGCTGCAGCTACCAAAACTGAGCGTGCGTTTCTTGAAGAGGTGCGTTGATTGGAAAGCAGGAGACTGGCCGTTTTTGTGGTTGCAAGAGTTGCCCAGATTCGAATACCCTATCGAGCTAAAGACGCGATTCACTAGGGGGATATATGCAGTTCCAAGTCCAGTTTTCCGTTAATCGTAACGTCCGAGCAGCTCTGTTTATTGGCCTCATGCTGTTCTCGTCAGCGGTATCCGCCTCATCCGCGATGCCTGGCCATAGTTTCGAAAGCTTGCCGGTTTTTGAACAGAATCAGGGGCAATTTGACAGTGAAGCTGACTTTTTATTGGTCGGCGACGGTTTTCATTTTCACGTGGCCACGGAGCCACACGTTGACCTGTTTAGGCGCCTTGAAGACACTGGCCGTGATTCTGAGGCGCGTGTTGAGAGGATTCGTATTCCGATTCGCTTTTCCGGGCTTCGCGGGGACTCAACGCCCGTCGGTCTCGATCCAACCGATGAACAGCGGAATTATTTGATCGGATCAGACTCATCTCGATGGCATAGAGGGATCACAAGCTACCATCGCGTTCAATACCGGGAGTTTTATCCAGGCGTCACCCTTGAATATCGGGTAACAGATGCCCTGCCCGAGTACCTGTTCCGCCTGTCACCAGGGGCAGACCCCAGTCAAATCGGTTTTTCCTTTGGGGAGGAAACGCAATTACGAATTGATGAGGCCGGACGCTTGCAGGTCTCCGCGGGGGGAGCACAGTTTTCCCAGCGCGCACCAACCGCGTGGCAGATCATCAAAGGTGAACGCAAAAGTGTCGATGTGTCCTATCGCGTCAGCGGCAATCAAGCCGGCTTCGAGTTGGGCGATGTGAATCCGGAGTATCCGCTGGTGATCGACCCGATCCTTGACTTCTCTACCTACTTTGGCGGCACCGAATCTGATCGGCCCATCGGAATTCACACCGACGACGCTGGAAATATCTATGTGGTCGGGACGTCCTCAAGCGCTGGCCTTGCTACGCCAGGAGCGTACGAAGAAAACAATTTCGTCGGCCGCGTAGAAAGTCCAATAGTTGCGAATTGTTCTGACTGCGAAGATTCAGGTCCTAGCGATCAAGTTCAGCGCGTTCAAATGTCGTCATTTGCGGCTGCCGCGATTATCGTCAAGTACGATCCCGCCGGCACGCAGCGACTTTGGACCACATACATCACCCCCGACCAGACGAATTCCTTCAATTTCGGAGTGAACTCCACAGCAGTCAGCGGAACCGGCGAGGTTGCCTTCGGAGTCACATTTGCGCCACCCGGATGGCCGTTGGTCAATGAATCCCAAACGCATAACCCGACGAGCACCAATGCTTACGTTGGAAAGCTTGATGCTGCGGGCCAGAATTTGGTTTTTGGTACTTATTTGCGCAACGGTTTCTGGCTTCGCGGGCTTGACGTAGGCCCCTCGGGAGAAGTCTTGGCAGTGGGTGCGGTTGACCCTTCCAATGAACTGCCAGAAATCAATAGCATCGCGGGACAAACCTGCGAAGTCGAATTTCCTTCGAGTTTCACCAAAGCCTTCGCAACATTATTTTCTGCGGGCGGCACGATTCTTTTCTCCAGCTGTCTCGGCGGCGGTGGGGAAAGGCAGTTTTCCAGCGATCGAGCTCGAGCAGCAGCCATCGATGAGAACGGCAAGCTTTACATCCTGGGCCGGACCAACTCGCCGGATTTCCCGCTGGTAAACCCGATACAGTCGGAAATCGGCGAAAACGCTCAGCCCGCATTTATTGCAGCTATCGATCACACAACGATGCCGGCAACGATAGATTTCTCTACCTTTTTCGGTCCCTTAGATCCGATGAGCTCGACAGGTTCATTCGCGGTGATTTTCCCTAATCATATCGCCGTTGATAGCGATCTGAATATTGTTTTTTCGGGACTCACAAGCCTGTTAAATTACCCGATCGTTAACGCGCTGCAAGATCGTCTGGCAACCCCTAGAGCATCGTATGATCTTGCAAATTCATTTATTGATGTTAGAGCGGAGGACCTTTTCGCGACGAAGATCGACCCTAGCGCAAAGCAGGTAATATTTTCGACGTTTCTAGGCGGTCGAAGCTCCGAAGATAGCTTCGCCGCGATGGAAATCGGCTCCGACGATAGTATCTACTTGTCGTTGGTCACTCGTTCGACCGATTATCCGGTCAGCGCCCCCCTGCAGGCGACTCTTTCGGGTGATTCCGATCTTGGGATCAGCAAACTGACACCGGATGGGAAACTCGCGTGGTCGACCTATTTAGGCGGCACCGACGACCGGATGATTCAGGCACCGGGCGGCATTGCACTAAATCCCCTCAGCGATGAGGTCATCGTTGGAGCCTATACGAGAGCAGACGATTTCCCTATGGTTAACCCGCTCCAGCCTGCTAATGCAGGCGGGTACGATATGGCCATCTCGATTATTGATCAATCTGGCGATGTGGACACTGACGGGGATGGCGTCATCGATTCGGCTGATGCCTTCCCGAACGACGCTTCCGAATGGCGAGATACAGATAATGATGGTCAGGGTGATTCAGTCGACCCTGATATCGACGGAGACGGCACGCCCAACGCATCGGATGCGTTTCCTCAAGACGCCCTATGGTCGGTTGATAACGATGGGGATGGGATCGGTGATGCCAGTGACCTGTTCCCATCCGACCCCACGGAAGCCTATGATCTTGATGGTGACGGGGTCGGAGATTTCTCTGATGATGACGTTGATGGCGATGGCGTGTCTAACGGCGAAGATGCCTTTCCGGATGATCCTGGATTCTCAAGCGACCTTGACCGTGATGGAGTCCCCGATCCTATCGATACTGATGATGACAACGACGGCTTACCGGACCTGATTGATCCAGCGCCATTTGATGTTAGTGAACCGGTGCTGAATTTCAACGGATTTAACCCCGCCAACACCGCTCTTTTCAAGGCCCCGTTGCCGGAGGGTTTTTCTACGCCCGACGGCGCTGTGGCGTGGACCGCGGACACCGGCACCTTTAACAGCGGGCCCCGAGCGCTCGGTACACGGCTGCTCGAAGATAACGAAGTCGCTGAAGTGCAGCTGGTTCGAGATTTCGACGAGGGAACACTCACCTTTTGGTATCGCGTCGATAGTGAACAGAACAGCGACATCCTACGCTTCTTTTTGAATGGTTCAGAGCTCATTACTGTATCCGGCGATAGCGGATGGCAACAAGCACAATTCCCGATTTCTGCGGGCGAATCCACTCTGACCTGGCGTTACGAAAAGAACGGGTCCGGAGCTAGCGGTCTGGATGCGGCGTGGATTGATGACATTGCTGTACAACGGACCGGCGACGTGGCAGTATCGATCGACAATTCACTCGAAACGATACCCGGCGGTGGTCAGACGACGTATCTGATTCCCGTCAATAATCTGAGCGCTACGGACGCTGACGGAGTCGCAATCAACGCCCCCATTCCCGCTCAGTTCAGCAACGCGTCCTGGACGTGCGAATCGATCCTGGGCTCCGCGGTGTGTCCGTCTGCTAATGGGGTCGGTCAAATTGACGAAGCGATTGATCTGCCGTCAAACAGTGCGCTTTTATATCGGTTAACGGTCGATATCCAGACGGCTCCGGAAGAGGAGGTCACGATGTCGGTGACGATTGACCCAGGTCCTTCGTATACTGATGAAATAGCGTCCAACAATTCGTCTGAGGACAACGACTTTATCGGTATATTCGGCGTTAGCTTTGAGTGAGGCATTACCCGAAGAAACGATGAAGTCTGTTCGAAGGGAGTTGGAGGCCTGGTGCACCAAAACGATAGAGGTATATGGAGTCTCCAGCTCCCTGTCGAGGACCATTCGATTCTAGACCGCGAAAAACGCTACGTCTGGTGGGATACGCTGCTGGCCTGGCTCGATAAGCACCTGAAAGACGAGCCGGAGTGGTGGGAGTTTCTTTACCCGGAAGAGGGGTGAGGGGGGTTGCCTGGCGGTTTTGCTCTGTTGGGCTCGCCTGCGGCGTTGCCGTTTTTAGATCAAAGACGCTTGGTTGAATTCGCTTTGCGAATAAGGTCAAAGGCGTTTCGCCCACGCCCTACGGGCTTGCAGGGCGAGTTTCTTTTGGCAGACGATCCAAAAGAAACCAAAAGGACTTCTGCCCGGTGACCTCGCCGGCCGTTGGCCGGTTCCCGGAGTCGCTGCGGTTGGAACGGGTGGTCATGCTTGAACTCGCTCCGCTCAGACAGGCATGCCCACAAAGACTCCGTTCCGCCCTGCGCGCCGCCGGCGAGTGTCAAGGGCAGAAAAACCAGGACGGCGCATCGCGCTGCTCGCGTCAATAGAAACGCCAGAACAGAGCATCACAGAGGCCATTTCTCGTGTCCCATGATCTCCGCAATTCAGGGCCGAGCGAAGCAATGGCCCGTCCCTAGTCTTTTGTGCCCTGGACACTCGCCGCAGTAGCGCAGGGCGGAACGGAATAGAGCAGGCTCGCCTGTCTGAGCGAAGCGAGTTGAAGCGAGACTGCCCGTTTCGACCGAGCAACGAAGGGGACCGGCGCAGCCGGCGAGGTCGTGGGCACCAGATCTTTTGGTTTCTTTTGGATCGTCTGCCAAAAGAAACTCGCCCTGCAAGCGCGAAGCGCGTGGGCGAAACGCTTTTGACCTTCATTCCGCAAAGCGGAATCCATCAAAGCGCTTTTGACTTCAAAAGCGATGCCGCCAGGCAATCCAATCCAATCCCTCCTATGAAACACAGTCCACCAGGAAATGCATCCACGGATGATCAATGTAGCGGCCCAGCTGCGGCCCGGCCGCGATCAGCAGGCCGGTAAGGACCAGTAGCAGGGCGGCGGTCATGCGTAGCG
>JGI12109J20283_10168044_pt1 | contig 40029 bp, 36 predicted proteins | sample ElkSlonscriptome_12_FD_20283 | JGI IMG/M metagenome (IMG submission 20283)
GGGCGGCGTCAGACCAAAATGCCGCCAGCTTCGTTTCGTCGCCATCCGGCCACGCGCGGTGCGCACCAGATAGCCTTCTTGAATAAGAAACGGCTCGATGACGTCTTCAATCGTGCCACGTTCCTCCGACAGCGATGCAGCCAGGCTTTCGACACCAACCGGACCACCATTGAAATGTTCAATCAGCACGCTCAATAGGCGCCGATCCATATTGTCAAAACCGAGTCGATCAACCTGCATCATTTCAAGCGCCGCAGACGCGGTTTTTTCCGTGATGCGCCCATCAGCTCGAACCTGGGCAAAATCTCGCACCCGACGCAGCAGGCGATTTGCAATTCTGGGAGTTCCGCGTGCGCGCCTGGCAATTTCGGCGGCCCCTTTGGCATCGGCCTCGATATCAAGAATACCTGCCGAACGCTCAACAATGCGGGCCAGGTCCTTGGCGTCATAGAATTCCAGGCGCTCGACAATGCCAAAGCGATCACGCAGCGGCGAGGTCAACAAGCCGGCACGGGTGGTCGCGCCCACCAGCGTAAAGCGCGGCAAATCAAGCTGAATCGAGCGCGCGGCCGGCCCTTCGCCAATGATGATATCAATCCGGTAATCTTCCATGGCCGGATACAGTACTTCTTCGACCACCGGACTGAGCCGGTGAATTTCATCGACAAATAACACATCACCCGGCTCAAGATTGGTCAACATGGCCGCAAGGTCACCGGCCCGCTCCAGCACCGGACCGGAGGTCTGGCGCAGCTGTGTACCCATTTCAGCGGCGATGACGTGCGCCAGCGTGGTTTTGCCCAGGCCGGGTGGACCAAAGATCAGCACGTGGTCCAGCGCTTCATGGCGCTTGCGGGCCGATTCCAAGTAAATCGACAGCCGCTCTTTCATCTTCGGCTGGCCGATGTATTCATCCATCCGCGCCGGGCGCAGGCTGGCTTCGATCCGTGCCTCTTCGGGCTGGTCGTCGGCGCTGATCAGTCTTGAGTCATCCATGACCTATATTTCTGTTCTCTGTCGCCACTACCCGCTCATCTTCTGCTTGAGCGCTGCGCGAATCAATTGCTCGGAGGTCTGATCAGCATCAGCCACGACGCGAACCATTTTGAGTGCTTCAGCGGCTGAGTAACCCAAGGCCGTTAGTGCCGCACGCGCCTCAGAGGATGCGTCAGCCGAGACAGCGCCGCCGCTTGAGTCTACATCGCGCTCGGGCAGGCGACCGCGCATTTCCAGAATCAATCGCTCGGCAGTTTTCTTGCCGATGCCAGGAAGACGCGTCAGTGCCTGGGCATCACCGGCCTCGACCATCATCGAGAAATCATCGCTGTTGACGCCCGACAGAATGGCCATGGCCAATTTTGGACCGACGCCGGAGACTTTCAACAACTCGCGAAACAGCGCCCGGTCAGCTCGCCGCATAAAACCATATAGCGTATGCGCATCCTCGCGCACGATGAGTTGGGTCAGCAACGTGACAGGTTCCCCCACGGCAGGGAGCTGATCGAAGGCGCTCAGCGGACACTCAACCTCGTAGCCCAGACCGGCAACGTCGACCACCACCTGTGGCGGTACGCGCTCGACCACGGTGCCTTTCAGATGCACGATCATCTCAACACCACGCCAGCCGGCAAGCGCGCATTGGTCTGTTGGGTATGGTGATGGCACAAAGCAACGGCCAGCGCGTCGAAGGCGTCCTCGCCAGGATTTTCTTTGGTCTTCAGTATGACCCGAGTCATGTGCTGGACCTGCTCCTTTCCGGCCCCGCCGCGGCCGACCAACGCCTGCTTGATCTCGCGTGGCGCATATTCATGCACCGCCACGCCACCACAGACCAGCGCACAGATCGCCGCGCCTCTGGCCTGGCCCAATTTGAGCGCTGACTGCGGGTTTTTGTTCATGAAGACCGTTTCAACGGCAGATTCGTCGGGACGAAACTCCGCGATGATCCGGCTCAGGCGCGTGTAAATTTGCCCTAAACGCTCCGGCATGGGTCCGCCACCCAGGCGCAGCGATTCGGCGTAGATCATATTCTCGCCATCAATGATGCCAATTCCGGTGATACGAGAGCCTGGATCAATACCAAGGATGCGCATCAGTCCTGGTAAGCTTCGGCGGGAATATCCGCGTTGGACCAAACGTCCTGGGTATCATCCAGGTCCTCGAGCACGTCCAGAAACCTGAGCACCTGCTGACCGGTATCGACGTCGAGGGCAACCAGATTTTCGGCCCGTTGGGTTACTTCAGATTCCTCTGGCTCCAGCCCAGCGGACTTCAATCCATCGCGCACATCACGATAGGCATCCGGCGTCGTCAATACTTCGATGCTGCCGTCCTCGCCGCTGACGATGTCATCAGCACCAAGCTCGAGCGCGGCCTCCATGACTTGCTCTTCATCGGTTCCGGGCGCGTATGTAATCACCCCGGTTTTCTCAAACATGTAGGCTACCGAGCCATCGGTGCCCATATTGCCGCCGTATTTAGTGAACGCATGCCGTATTGCCGCCACCGTGCGATTCCGATTGTCGGTAACGCAATCGACCATCACCGCCACGCCGCCCGGCGCGTAGCCTTCGTAGCGCAGCTCTTCATAGTTGACGCCTTCCAGGTCACCCGTGGCCTTTTTAATCGCGCGCTCGATATTGTCTTTGGGTACGTTGGCGGCATTGGCCCGGTCCCAGGCCAGTCTCAGACGGGGGTTGGCGTCGGGATCACCACCGCCCTCGCGGGCTGCGACCGTGATCTCGCGCACGAGCCGAGTAAAAATTTTGCCGCGTTTGGCGTCCTGGGCTTTTTTGCGATGCTGGATATTGGCCCATTTACTGTGACCGGCCATGACAGGTCCTCGATACAGTTGAATTCGCTTTTGATTTTAACCGAACGCGGCGCGGCCCATCGAACCTATCAGGCCGCTCGATTGCAATCGCGTTGCAATTCTTATCAATGCTCGTTCAGCGCACAGTCAGCCAGTCGGTCTACAATATTCGTCACGACTCATGCTGGACGTTTAAAAATGCGCGTACTCATTATCTTGGTTTCGATGTTCTTGACTGCAACGACTTACGCTCAAGGCGAAATAAACGTGCTCACCGATTTGAACTCACCGTTCCCGCCTGGCTGCGTCGCGCTGTCGCTGCCAGACGCTCCGGCCTCGGCCGATAACACGTTGTTTGATGAAGAAGTACTCGCACCAAGTGTAGACAGTACCGTGCTGGACTCAGTCGTTCGCGTCATTATCTGGCGAGTTGGCTGCCATGACCCGGGCTATTCGGTGGTGATGGTTCGTCTCCAAACGGTGCAAGCCCCAGCAAACTCCTTTGTCATGGTGCCTCGCATCTTCGCTGATTCAGGCATAGTTGATTTTCCGCTGCACGACGGCCAATTAATACCGACTCCGGCGATTGGCATGGCGGGCGCATCCAGTGAAGTAATTGGCGCCGGTAGTCTCGCGCGTACTTACATGGTGGCCGTCAACCCAACCACTCCCAACGACCCCGACTCGTTTTTCTTGCCTGAAGACTACAACGGCGAGTTCACACTTGAGCTTTTTTGGGGTGACTTTGCCCTCGAGGCAGCGCCATTCGGCGAGCTGTTCCCCATCGCAGGCTACGATCCTGCACAGGATCCAACCCAATTTGATACCCAGCTATTGCACGGCAGAATGTCAGGCCAGTACACCTTTGCCGATGTGCCATCAACCGGCTTGCAGCTTTTGGTCGGCGAGCAGTCTGACGACACAAACTTCATTTTTGCGATCTTTTTTACCTACATCAATGGTGAACCCTTCTGGGTCTACGGCAACACCGGCGGCGAAGCACCCGGTTTTCCTCAGGTTGAGCTGGAAATGCTCGAAGTCACCGGCGGCGACTTTTTCACGCTTGGCGGTTTTGATCAGGGAAACATCAGTCAAAACAGCGTTGGATCAATTTTTATCGATCCAATCGACTGCGACACGATGCTGGTTGGCTACGACTTTTCGCCGCTGGGGGGCGGCACTGGCGTGCTACAAGCCGATCGTTTGATCAATATCGCAGGCTACGACTGCAACCCCTGGCGATAAGAATTGACAATCGGGATCTGTAATCGCGGTCGACAATCGAAATCAGCGATAGTGACGATCGCAATAGTTTTGAAAATCGCGCAACGATCTAAAGGCCAGTCTGCATGAACTGGCCATGCGTTAAAAAATAACCGGTCTGCTGCGCGACCTGCTGAGACAATACCAAGCCGGTGTGGGAAACCGGCATTTGCAGATGGGCTGTGGCACCGGAAAGACGAGTTTCAGCCACGCTGACGGTACCGTCATGCGGGCGATCCAAACGCTCGATCGCACGCCCCAGACCCATACCACGGGTGCCAGCAATTACCGCAGTTTCCCGGCCCGTCGGCGCGTTCGAAAAGCCTGATTTTAAAATCGTCCCGGAGCGACCGATAAGTCCGCGCGCCACCGGCCAGTTGACCATACGCCGAGCTACCGATGAGCCCGCCACGGGCGAGCCGAGGACAACAACACGGCCTGGCGGCAAATCGCGGTATTCATGAAGCATACGCAAAATGACCAGCCCCCCAAGACTATGACCGACGAAATCCAGATCTGCAGAATGCTGCGTCCTGGTCAAATCCGTTGCGAATGAATGCAGCGCTCGCGCGCTGTGTCTGACCGGCCGCCGCACCGTAGGATAAGAGAAGTAGGCGACATCAAAGCCCCGTGATCTTAGCCGCCTGCCCAGCAGACGTAAACTGACCGTCCCGTACCATAGGCCGTGGACAAGAACGACCGTTCTATTTACCGCTCTATTGACTGTTGTAATGACCGATTCAGGGCTCTTGCTCATTCGCTCTCGAAAGCGCTAAGTCTATACCCAACTCTTCAAGCTGTTCCTGATCGACCGGCGCCGGTGCCGCCGTCAAAGGGCAGATCGCTGAAGCGGTCTTGGGGAAGGCGATGACTTCTCGAATTGAATCTTCAGCGGCCATCAATGCCGCAATTCGGTCAACACCAAAAGCGATGCCGCCGTGTGGCGGGCACCCATAGCGCAAGGCATCGAGCAAAAAGCCAAAGCGCGCCTGGGCTTCGTTTTCATCAATTCCAAGCAAATCAAAAACTGCCTGCTGAAGTTTGGAGTCGTGAATCCGGATCGATCCACCACCAATTTCTGATCCGTTCAGCACCAGATCATACGCCCGCGAAAGGGCGGCACTCGGATCAGCGCGCAGCGCATCTGGATCATGTTCAGCAGGCGCGGTAAACGGATGGTGCAGTGCGTAGTAGCGTTGCTCGTCGGGATCAAACTCGAACATGGGGAAATCGACGACCCACAGCGGCCGCCAGCCCGATTCAACCAAATCAAAATCACGGCCCACGGCCAAACGCAGCGCACCCATGAAAGCGGCCACGGTCGGCTTCAACCCGGCACCGAAAAACAGCAGGTCGCCGGTTTCGGCTTCGGTCACGTCAATAATGCCGCTGGCGGCATCTTGATCAAGAAATTTGGCAATCGGCGACTGCAGGCCGTCCAAGCCGGCTGCTCGGTCGTTGACTTTCATCCAGGCCAGACCTTTGGCACCGTATTTGGTCGCGAGTGCGCTGTAGTCGTCGATCTGTTTGCGGCTGAGGCGCGCGCCGCCAGGAACGCGCAAGGCTGCTACTCGTGATTCCGGGTCGTTGGCGGGGCCAGAAAAGACTTTGAATTCAACCTCGCGAACTTGATCACAGATTGTGACCAGCTCGAGCGGAATGCGCAGATCAGGCTTGTCCGAGCCAAACCGGCGCATCGCTTCATCCCAGCTCATGCGCGGAAACGGCCCGGACAGTTCGACGTTGAGCACCTCGCGGAACACCGAGCGAATCATGTTTTCAGCGATCGCCTGAATGTCGGTTTCTTCAACAAACGCCATTTCCAGATCGAGCTGAGTAAACTCTGGCTGCCGATCAGCACGAAGGTCTTCATCGCGGAAGCAGCGTGCGATCTGGTAGTAGCGGTCCATTCCGCTCATCATCAGCAGCTGCTTGAAAATTTGCGGCGACTGCGGAAGCGCGAAAAAACTGCCCGGATGAACGCGGCTTGGCACCAGGTAATCCCGCGCGCCCTCCGGCGTTGCTTTGGTCAGAATCGGCGTCTCGATCTCTAGAAAATCATGCTGCTCCAGAACGCGCCGTATCGCACCGGTCAGCCTGGATCGAAGGCGCAGGTTGCGTTGCATGCGGGCGCGCCGCAGATCAAGATAGCGATACTTCAAGCGCACTTCTTCGCCATCGTCATCGTTCATCAGCAACGGTAGCGGTGCGGCGGCGTTCAATATCCTGACTTGATCAGCCAGAAGTTCGACCTTGCCTGTGGTCATGTCAGAATTCCACTGACTCTCGGGGCGCATTCGCACCGTACCCGTGACCTGAATGACAAACTCGTTGCGCAGCGTTTCTGCGACCTTGAATGCATCAGTATTGTCAGGTTCGACAATCACCTGTAATACGCCAGCATGATCACGCAGTCCGATAAAAATCAGTCCGCCCAAATCACGCGCTCGGTCTACCCAGCCGCACACGGTGACAGTTTGTTCAGACAGCGATTCGTTGATGTTGCCACTTAGATGAGTGCGCATAATTTATCGATTGTTGAATGGCATTTTCGGCCAGGATGAGAATTGAATTCCGCTAGGCGTTTTTCAGCTTAAACCCACTTACTAAACTCGGTCAGCTTGCACCACTCGATGTTGAACTGGCGCTGGATGATGATGCGCTCGAAGATGACCCGCCAGACGTCGAACCGCCGGTAGATGACTTTGAGCTCGATCCAGAGTCCGACGAAGGTTTCGACGTAGCGTCCGAACCAGATTTAGAGGAGGAATCCGACGATGCGCCCGAATTGTTGTTGTCAGCGCCTTTGGATGATTCTCCGCTCTCGGAACTGCTGTCACTGGCCAGATTCCGCTTGCCGTCTTTTTTGAAGTCAGTTTCGTACCAACCGCCACCTTTGAGCCTGAAGCCGGCGGCCGAAATTTTCTTAACAAGCGCAGGTTTTTCACAGACTGGACAGTCGGTCAGCGGCGCGTCCGACAATTTCCGAAGTTTCTCCAGTTCGTGGCCGCAGGCCTGGCATCGGTATTCATAAATTGGCATGGTGCAATTCCTTCAAGCAATTGCTAGTCATCTAAAGTTGCTGATCATCCGAAGGCAGAACTGATTGCTATTGTTCTTAAAGAAAAAATCAGTAACAGCAGCAAATCAGCGAATGCGCATAGTGATTCCGTTATATTGGGACGAGTTTCTTTGAATTCGAGCCGTTTAGCTCATCATTTTGCCAGAAATCGCCGGCTACGCGATCTTTCCAGACTAATGACCTCCCTATCAAGCTCGCTAAACAACAAAATTGCTGCCCTTGACTTCGGCACTGGCGAGCCTCTTGAACTGTCGAATCAGGGCGAAGTACGACGCTTTCGGATCGAAGAACAGAACTTTGCCATCAAGCAGCCCAAAGGGCACGGATTGGCCCGGTCGATTCGAACAGCATCGTTAAAACACGAGTATCGCGCCTACAGGAAGCTGAGCGGAATAACGGGCATCCCGACCTGCTTCGGCTTGATCAGCGGCCGCTTGGTCTTGGAATATATTCAAGGGACGCCCTTGCGATCAGCAAACCTGGACTCGACCAGCCCTTATTTCGCGACGCTGCTGCAGTTAATCCGCGCCATGCACGCGCGCGGCGTTGCACATGGCGATCTCAAACGAAAGTCAAATTTATTGATCGACAGCGCCGGCCAGCCGGTGATTATCGATTTCGGCACTGCCATCATCGAGAAACCCGGCTGGCGTCCGATCAATCAGCGCCTGTTCAATTTCATTTGTCAGACCGACCTCAATGCCTGGATCAAACTCAAGTATGGCGGCTACGAAAATTTAAGTCCGGAAGACGCGCGCATATTCCGTCGCACCCGCATTGAAAACTTGCTCAGCGTCTGGCGACGGCCTTGAATGTTCACACCGAAGCACTGTGAGCCAATAATTTGAACTTGGAAGATCAATGCTTGAGCGACGTGCTCGATGCAAGCTGCCTCAATCCTTCGGCAATGGATATCTTCGGTTGATAGCCAAGATGCCGGCGGGCTTTGCTCAAGTCATACCAGTGGGCCGTGCTTAGATGATCGACTACAAATCGCGACAGCGGTGGGTCGCTACGTCGACGAGTTAAACGCCAGAAGCCTTCGACCACTGTGGCCACGGCCATCGCGATTCTCGGCGAGATAGTCCGTATTCGTGGCGTCTCGCCAGCGGCTTGCAATAACTTTGAGACGATCTCACCGGCGGCCATGGGTTCGCCGTTAGAGATGAAATACGCCTGGCCCGCAGCGCTGCCAGACTGGATTAAATTTAGTAGCGCCAGCACGTGCGCATCGGCCGCGTTATCGATAAAAACGGTGTCGATTTTTTTCTCTGGACCCGGCAAACGCAGTCGACCAGCACGATTTTTTTCAATCAGCCTCGGCAACAACTGATTATCACCCGGGCCCCAAATCAGATGCGGACGCAAGGCGCAAGTCTTGAGGGTCGGGCCGTTAGCAGCAAGCACCATTTTTTCCGCGCGCGCCTTGGTCTCGGGATACGGCGAATGAAAGTGATCGGGATAAGGCAAAGATTCATTACCACCCTCGATATCACCACCGCCGTGAACCACGCTAGGGGACGAGGTATAGACCAGGTAGCGCACTCCATTCGCGTGACATGCATCCAAAACGTTGCGGGTGCCGATGACATTGGGGCGCTCAAAATCCGGCGCATACAGACCAGGTCCGGCCCTGGCCGCGACATGAATCACTGCATCGCAATTCTCTGTAGCTGCATTCACAACCGCACGATCGGCAAGGTCACCCTGGCAACAATCAACCCCCAAGGCTTTGAGTTCAGGATAGTCGGAGCGATTGATCACCCTGACCGCACTACCTTTTTTCAGAAGCGCCCGAACCACGGCCTGCCCAAGAAACCCACCGCCACCGGTGACCAGTACCTTCATGAAACTCAACCTCCATACCAGCTTAGTCGGTCAGAATACCTGTTCAGAGTGCACAATGCCGTGCTTGGGCAACGCAACGATTAACCCGTCGAACCACTTTTCCTGCGACAATCCAGCCCCATATCAACTTGACCACTAACATAAACTGGTTTTATACATGAGCCAATACGTCTACACCATGCACCGCGTCACTAAAGTGGTGCCGCCCAATCGAACCTTGATCAAAGACGTCTCTCTGTCTTTTTTTCCCGGCGCCAAAATCGGTGTGCTGGGATTGAACGGGGCCGGTAAATCGACAGTTCTTAAGATCATGGCCGGTGAGGATAAAGAATTCGACGGCGAAGCTCGACCGCAACCCGGCACCCGCATTGGCTACCTGGCTCAGGAGCCGGCGCTACCCGAAGACAAAACCGTGCGCGAAGTGGTCATGGAAGGCGTTGGCGACGTGCAGTCGCTATTGGATCGATTCAATGCGATCTCGGATCGTTTTGCCGAGCCCATGGACGATGATGAGATGACCGAGCTGCTGGCTGAACAGGCCGAGCTTCAGGACAAAATCGACGCCGCCGGTGGCTGGGAGCTTGATCGGACGCTGGAAGTCGCCGCTGATGCCTTACGATTGCCGGATTGGGAAAGCAAAATCGACCTGCTTTCAGGTGGCGAGCGCCGCCGTGTAGCACTCTGCCGATTGTTGCTGTCAAAGCCTGACATGCTGTTGCTTGATGAACCTACCAACCATCTGGACGCTGAATCAGTGGCCTGGCTGGAGCGCTTTCTGGACGATTTTCCCGGCACGGTGATGGCAGTGACCCACGATCGCTATTTCCTGGACAATGTCGCTGGGTGGATTCTGGAAATGGATCGAGGTCATGGCTTACCGTACGAAGGCAATTATTCGGCCTGGCTTGAGCAAAAAGAGGCGCGGTTGGCGATTGAGGCAAAACAGGAAGATACCCGCCAGAAAATGATCAAATCCGAACTCGAATGGGTGCGATCCAATCCGAAAGGCCGTCAGGCCAAGAGCAAGGCACGCCTGAAACAGTTTGAGGAACTGAATTCAAAAGAATTTCAGAGCCGTAACGAAACCCGTCAGATTTACATACCACCTGGTCCGCGCTTAGGCGATCAGGTCATTGAGGCCAAAGGCGTTTATAAAGGGTTTGGCCAGGATTTGTTGATTGAAGACCTGAGCTTCAAAATTCCACCGGGGGCCATTGTCGGCATTGTCGGCGGCAACGGCGCGGGTAAATCGACGCTATTCAAGATGATTGCCGGCCAGGAAAAACCCGATCAAGGCAGTATCGACATCGGCGAGACCGTCGAGCTTGCGTTCGTCGACCAGCGTCGCGATAGCCTGGCAGATGATCGCCAGGTCTGGGAGGAAATTGCTGAAGGCGCCGAGGAAGTTGTGGTCGGTAACTACCGAATCCCCGCCAGAGCCTATGCAAGTCGTTTTAATTTCAAAGGCTCGGAACAGCAGAAGCGCGTCGGGCAGCTTTCCGGGGGTGAACGCAATCGTGTGCATCTGGCCAAAACACTGCGCCAGGGGGGCAACGTTCTGCTGCTTGATGAACCAACCAATGATTTGGACGTCGAAACGCTGCGTGCGCTTGAAGAGGGCCTGCTCGCCTTCCCCGGCTGCGCCTTGGTCATTTCACACGACCGGTGGTTTTTGGACCGAATAGCAACCCACGTGCTAGCCTTTGAAGGCGATTCGCACGTCGAATGGTTCGAAGGCAATTTCTCGGATTACGAAGATGATTTAAAGCGCCGTCGAGGCGATCAAGCCGGACCACACCGATTAAAGTATAAAAAATTGAAAAGCTGACCATTTAAAGTAGAGGTGGAACTGTTAGTTTGACACACGCTCTAAGCTACATAATTTCAAATAGCAGGAAATAGTATGCATTATAAAATCGTGTTTTTTTCCGTCTGCGTTAGCGCAGCTGCATTGACTGCATGTCAGTCAAATGGAACAGCCGATTCTGATCCAGAAGAGTTGACCGAACGTAATCAGGTCGCGCAAGTCGAATCTGGTAGCGAGAGTCGAGTGCAGCGACAACTCGACCCAATCAAACCTACCACTGCGGATTCAATAAATCCGTCGGAGGAAATCCCGGATTTAAGTGGTGAGCTTGAATCAGAGGGCTATGGACTTTTAACCATGATTGATGGTTCCTCGCCCGAAGCATTCGCCAGCAGCTTGCAAATGGTTTCTGCAGATACGACGCCAGAGCAATATCAAAGACTTGAATCTTCACTCCAACTTCTGGAAGTCTACACCTTAGGGGTCAATGATTTGGCAAGCTTCTACATGACCCTGGATGGCATGACCGGAGAAGAGATTATCAAGCTCGCTCAGCAAAGAAATCAACGCTGAAGCTGATTCGCTGGTGCACTGCTGGCCGCTCATCGAGCGGTGGCCAACGTTATTCTAAGGCCGAAATGCCCTTGGCTCCCAGTCAAGGAGTTTTTTGGCTGAAGTATCGTCCACCAAAAGATCCATGCACTGGCGCTCCAGCATCACCGGCCTGATCCCCTCGAGGCGGTGAAAACGATGGGCGACTGAAAGCATCAGTTTCATAAACCACATCGGCAATCGAATAAGCCGAGGCACGCGATCGTGCGCTCTGGCAATTCTGGCCATCATGGCCGGATAATTCAACGCTTCGCCACCACCCAGCAACCAGACGCCGTCGCTGCTCTCGCCTCGAATAAGGCAATCTTGCATCAGATAAGCCAGGTCATCAGCATGAACCGGATGGCGCAACCCGCGACCGCAGTAGGGCAGCCAACGAAACTCTTCAGCCAATTTGCCGATCCGGGTGACATTATCGTTGTGCATACCACCGTAGATCATAGTGGGCTTCAACAAGGTCAGCGAAATATCCCGACTTTTGCAAACTTCGATCAATGCTTTTTCGAGATCGATCAGGTGGTTAATAAGCTCACGTTCACTTGGATCCGAAGAATTGGCCTTGAATTCGGTACTGGCCGAGCTCAGCGCGATAATGCGGCCCAAGCTGGGACTGAAGTCGGCCTGCCTAAGTACGTGGTTCAACGGGCCAGCGCTGATCAACACATTCGCCTCGCAAGCGACTGGCCCTTGATCCAAATCTTGCTTGATCCACAGCACGTGTGTTGCCGAATGTGCCGGTGCGGATCGAGACACCGCTAAGATACTAACGCCCTGCCCTGCCAGGCGCTCAAGCAGGGCCTGTCCGCAGGGGCCGCTAGCACCGAGCATCAAAATTGGCGCGTTGGCAGAGAAATCAATCATTACTTAAGCGTTGTTAGCTTTAAAAAATTCAATCTTAAATCAGCCCTGGGTTAACGGCTACGAGTCAAACCACGCCACAGCACAACTGGACAACGGAGCAGAAAGTGTCCTGCGATAGCGGCGGCCCATAGCGGCCTGGACAACCAGAACCACCGGCCGCTGCAATGTTTATTCATGTAGAGCCACAATCCCCAGTGTTTATTCCATTCCACCCGAAACGGACGATGACTTGACGAGACGCCTCCTGCATGTGAAATCACCACGTTAGGCACGAGGCGAATCTGCTGACCGTTTGCGCCTAAACGCGCCATTAAATCCAGATCTTCAAAATGCATAGGGAAGCGGGCATCGAATCCACCTAAATCTTTAAAGACGTGCGTTCGGATCAGAATACAGGCTCCGGATACTGCCTCGACGACGCAGGCTTTCTCGGGCGCTGACTGATGGACCAGATCCACAGCGCCGGAAGATCTAGGACGAAAAAATTCCTTTCGCAATCTGTCAGGGCTCGGCAACTGGCGCCGACTGCCACGTTGCTCCTTGCCGTGCATGTCGAAGACTCGGCCTGAAACCAGCGCGACATCGGGCCATGCATCAAGCTCAGCCACGAGCCGCTGCAATGATTCAGCAACCAACAAGCAATCCGGGTTAAGGATCAAAAGAAATTCAGAGTCTACATTGCGTGCAAGCTGATTGATTCCGAGACCAAAGCCAAGGTTTTTGTCAGACTGAATGACTTCGAGCCCAGGCATGGGAGTTAGAGTAAGAGCGCTGCCATCAATCGACGCGTTATCCAGCACGCGAACCTCCGGCCAGGGTGCGCCCTCAGCCTTGAGTGCGCGAATACAACGTGCAAGCCAAGGACCGGAATTATAGTTAACAATCAGGACACAGACGCGCTTCAGCGCCGCACCTTGCGGCCCAGCGGCGGAAGCGCGCGAACTGCGAGCTGTCAACCAAACTGCTCCAGACGAGCCTTCAGCTCAGCAATTTCAGCGTCGCGTTCGGCCAACAGCTGACCCGCTCGTATATGCTTGCGAATTTCGTCATTGTAGTGCTCATAAACCGACTCCTTGCGGTCGCCATAGAGTGAAATTGGGCAGATTTCCGGTAGGGATTCGGTAGTTGAACCTGCAACAGCCAAAAAATAGACCGGGGGTTGAGTCGGATGCGGCGTGTCTTCGACTATACCGCTTTTATCGTGGGTGCTATCGGTGTGGAAAATCGTTTGCCCTCCCTGTTCCAACAACCAAACTGCTGAAACAAACATCAGCTTTTGACCGAACAAACTGTAGGCTGGAAAATGACGTGAAAGCAACGCCTCGAATTCGTCGCGATATAGCTCGCGCACATGATAAGGATTTTCATAACCGGTATCGTCGCTGTAAGTCTTGCGATCAGGCGATGAAATCAATAGGCAGCCATCAGGTCGCAGCACTCGGCGAAACTCGCGCAACATGTCATCTTGGGCGTGGAGATGTTCCAGTGTTTCGAAAGAAACCACAACATCGACTGAGTGATCCTCAAGCGGCAGTTCAGTGACATCAGCCTGCTGGAACTTAAGACTGTCTGAACCATAACGATGACTGGCATGTTCGATTGCATTATCACTTAGATCAACGCCGATCACCTGAGCGGCACGCGCACTCAACAAATAGCTGCCGTAGCCTTCCCCGCACGCGGCATCCAGCACCTGTTTGCCGTCCACTACTGTTGCAGCCCATGCGTAGCGGTGCCAGTGCTCGTAGGCAATTTCGCGCACGCACTCCGGCGTGAAACGCTCGCCAGTGAACTCAAGTTTTAAGGGATTATTCATTGGGTTTTCGCGGCTCTCTGTGAGCTGGAGTTTAACAAATGCCTCTGCGGTCAAACATGCTTTCGCGTGGTTCGAGTGGAAGCAAATTCGATATTTCTGGTGCGCTAGAACTCAATACACGCCACATGAACCGCTCTAGGCATGTGAAATCATGCTTCTCTGAGAGGTCCAGAGGTCTCTGACATAGCAGCATGATACTCAATTATTGCTTTTCGGCGCTGGCATAAAGGGTCACGATGGATAAAACTCTGAACTTTTTTCATGTAGTCAGGGTGGCGTTTAAGCAGTGTTCGCATGGCATGGCCGCCGGGTTTGAGACCAAGCGGGCCGAAGCTGGCACTGCCGCTGTGGGCGACATAAGCATGGTCGCACAAAACATTTCGCCAACCTGCTTGTATTGCCCGCATACACCAGTCGTTTTCTTCGCCATAGCCTCGTCCGAACGCAGATTCATCGAAAGCACCGATGGCATCGAGGCAAGCGCGATTTATCCACATGCAAAAACCGACGCCAGTGGGCACATCGGTATACACCGGCGGACCAGAATCGCGACATGCGCGGGCCCAACTCTCGGGATCAGACGGCCAAGGATTAGCCTGGCAGAAGTGAGGAATTGAGGCGATCTCGGCATTGTTGCTGAGAGGAGTGATTGACGCAATATGGCAATCGCTTTGCGCGCACTTAACTATTGCTTCAAGCCATCCAGTGGTGACTTGGGTATCAGAATTGAGGAGTACTACATTTGCTGGACTGGATAGGGAAAGTCCTAAGTTAGCGGCTCCCACGAAACCGAGATTTCTGCCGTTGTTAATCTGAACCCATGCCTCAGGCAGTTGGCGCATAAGCGCAGATATCTCGGGATCGGTGGAGGCATCGTTGATAACAATTACTGTATGACGACTCGAAACGGTGGCCTGCAGCGCATCCAGGCATCGACGTGTCTGTGTTGCAGCATTGAAAACCGGGACAACAATTGCCGTCAGCTCAGCCATTCATGCTCCAGCCGAACCATCCCGAGCTCTCGCGATCGTCCGGTGACGGTAAATTCAACCTCCATCGTGTCGTGGACACGCAGACCTTCCGGATCCAGGGCATGTCCGCGCACGGCATATCCGCCTGGTAGCAAGGCAAGGTTCGGAAACCGTAGTCGAGCGATATAGTGACCAGAATCCGCAATTGTAATTTCAACGCCCTCATGCTCGCTGGCAACACCATATACGGGCGTTCCATCCGCTCGAACGATTCCCACCAAGGCGACCGGTGCGCGGCCATCGGGCGAATACAGGCGCAAGACTACTTCGAGCACTTCTCCCATCTCGAAATCAATCTGACCATCGACAGCGCCTCTGAGCAACAGTTCTGAAAGGCCGTAAAGACTCTGGCTCGCAGTATTTCGGGCTCGCTGAGCATCTTCTGCGTCGCGGCGTTCGTGCCATGCGAGATAGCGCTGAGTAACGTCAAAAACATCACCTTGCGCGTACGCTGTTCCGTCTTGAAGCCACAAAGCGTGTCGGCACAGCTTCTGAACCTGATACATATTATGAGAGACCATTAATAAAGTACCCCCCGCTCCAAGATAGTCCTCAATCCAGCGAATGCATTTTTTCTGAAATGATTCATCGCCAACAGCCAGCACTTCGTCAGTAATCAGCAAATCGGGCCGAACTGATGCTACAACCGCAAAACCCAAGCGCACAACCATTCCAGATGAATAGTGCTTCACTGGCTCGTGAATCGATTCACCGATATCGGCGAAGGCCAGAATATCATCCAGTTTGGCTTCAACATCTGCCGGTGTGAGACCGAGGAATGCGGCGTTGAGTTTAAGGTTGTCCAGTCCGGTATATTCGGGATCAAACCCAGCGCCGAGCTCCAATAATGCGGCTGTGGATCCAGACTGACTAATCGTGCCTCGTGTCGGTGCCAGAACGCCGGTGATGACTTTCAGCAAGGTTGATTTTCCGGCCCCGTTTCCACCGACTACCGCCATCGATTGGCCAGCTTGAATCTCGAAAGAGATATCACGCAATACCTCACTCCCACCTTGGCCGCTACGACTAAGCAACAGCCTCCAAAATGCTCTCACACGCTCACCAGCGTTGACAGTTGGCGGGTAGGTCTTGCCAACCCGCTCAAGTTTCAGAAGGGTCTGGTTCACAAGAAATCTTCGAAATGGGGCGAGAGGTGATTGAACATCGCACGGCCTGCCGCGTACACAACAGAGGCCCCTATGACCATAGACAACAATATCAGATCAGGCGCACGCTTGCCGATAAACAAAGCCTCTCTGATCTCCTCCACCCACCATGTCATCGGATTGTAGATAAGCAGGCCCTGCAGCAATTCCGGCATCATCTCTGGCGCATAGATGATGGGTGTTAAAAAAAACCAAAACAGCAATACAGTCGGCAGAAGCTGCTCCACGTCTCTCAAAAACACTTGAGTCGAGGCCAGCATGAAGCCCAGACCCAATGCCAGTAAGTAGAGTGCGGCAATTACCGCAAACGTATAGGGAAGCGACAGCCAGTCAATATCTGTCGCGAACCACTCAACGCATAGCAAAACAACGAGGTAGCCTATCGAATGGAGCAGGAAGACGGATGCCAGATTAGAGTGAACGAGAAGGTGTCGCGGAAAAGCAACTTTTGAGATCAGCGCAGCGTGCTGATTGATCGAACCGGCGGCCCGCTGCAAGCCCTCAGAAAAAGCCAGCCATGGCCATAATGCCACTGCTAACCACGACCAGAAAGGAACAGCGAAGCCTTCGGGCACACGTGCCCTGAAAATGACGCCGAACACGAAGGCATAGATCGCCAAAAACAAAAGCGGTGTTACTACAAGCCATATCCAACCTGAAACAGAACCTATAAACCGGCTGCGGATTTCTCTTTCAATCAGTATTTTGAGCACAGATCAACCAGTGTCATAGCAACAGGTAGGCACTGGCGCTTTAGGGCTTTAGAGAAATCAAAACTCGACTGAGTTGGATCCGTGGCGCGACAAAAAGCGGTTAACTTCTTGCTCAGGAATTTCAATAGGTTCCTGGACTATCTCAGCTAAAATTGAATCATTGATGTTTTGGAGATGCTGTGCGCGGGCCTCAGCCATGAACTGACCCTTCACCTCCTCAAACGCCGGAGATTCAGGCTCAAAGCGCTCGACCAAGCGAACGAAATGCCATCCAAATTCGCTCCGAAAGGGGCTGGATATAACGCCCGGCTCGAGTGCTTTCAGTTGCTCGAGTACGGCAGGATCCAGCGCTGCCTCCTGAACCTGTGCATACAAGCCTTCGTTGCTTTCGACCTGAGGATCATCAGAATACAAAGAGATAAGGCTGTTAAAGCTCTCGCCCGCTTCCAACCGTTCGTTGATCTCCAGAACTTCAGTCATTGCATCGATTTCCCGCTGGGTTGCCGGTGAAATCAAAATCTGTTCGAACGAAACCCGACGGTCGTCGCGATTGAAAAGCAGCGGATCCCTCAGGTAGAGCTCTTCAGCTGCCAACTCATAGTTGTCCAATTCTGCCTCAGCAGTCTTGCGTTGCAAATAAGCGTTACTAAGTGCGACTGCTGTTGCATGAACCAATTGAGCCTGCATCTCGGGTTCCTCCAAATATCCCAGTTCAACGGCTCGTTGAGCAAGTCCAAGCCTGATGCTGATGTTATCGACCACTTTGGTCAATCTTTCCATGCTGACCAGTGTGGGTGCTCGGTGCTCTGGGGGAATCGTCAATGCAAATCGATCCATGTCTCTATGCGTGATTACATAGTTCGGTCGTGTCGCAAATATCGAACCCTCCTGACCAATATTGAACGTCATGAGCTTCGGAACTTGCGATGGAGCGTCATCGAGTTCAACCTCATTGCTTGCCAGGATCAGGGATGGTGCAAGCACTATTGCAAGCAGCAATCCCGACTCGAATATTTTTGAAGGATGTTCCAACAAAACGCTTAACCTCTTCATGACTCGACTCACCGGTTTACCAACCATTAATGCTTGTGGGTTGCACCTGGTGCCCGCAGAATAGTGCAGTTGATCCACTCGCACCGCATGCCCAGTTCAAGTCCGTACCCGAGGTCGATTGCGGGCTATCGTTACTGTATACAATATTCAGGTAGTAAGTGGTACCCGGGTCCAGGTTCAATCCACATCGACCGTCACCGCTAGTTGCAAACCCGGGGCCGCCGATGCTGAACCCGGAATTCGCAAATATGCCGTCCTTGAAGCAGTCTGAGTCGCCCATGACATCAATGACCGCTGAGCGGTTGAAGTCGCCCGGACAATTTGAAATTGACCAAATCAATTGACCAGAAGGAATGCCACCGGTTTGAAGACCGTCAACACCGAAATCAAGCCTGGCTTGTGATGGAATCTCATCAGGTGTAAATGCCATTGCGGCGTATCGGTTCCGCTGTAATACGAAGAAGCGAATGCTGGTAGTGCCGGGGAATCCACCAAAATAGCTTGAATAATCCTGACAGGACGTTCCGACATCAGACTGCGAGCATTGTTGAGCGCGCGTCATTGAGGTTGGCGGCAACTGGTTTGGGCTACACGCTGTCGGAGTCGTATTTTGCACTGTAACGGTGCGCTGAGCCACTTGAGAGGTTCCACCAGAATTCTGGCACTGAAGACGCACCGAATAGGAACCTGGATTAACTGCTCCTGAAATGTCGATATCTTCGAAACCGCTTGCTGATTTGAGGCCCGACCACCCTGGTAGGCCATTGGAGAGCCCGCTTGGGACCAGACAGCTGTCGGCATTTGTTGATTGCCACGTGACTCGCACGGTTTGACCCTCTTGAACCGCCGACGGTGAAACGCTTAGCGTCGGCGCGGACGGTGGATCGATCTGAGTTTCGTTGACTTGAATTGAAAGCGTATTTGACGACGCAGAATCGTCGCCTACAAAGCAGTTGACCGATGCGCTATAAGTCCCCGGTGTCGTTGTCGTGGGAACCGCGAACGACGCTGGTCCGGAAAGCCCGATCGTCTGACTGGACCATCCGGGTAATGTGCCGCCCGGCGAACATGTTTCCGCACCGACCGAAATCCAGTTAAATTCGAGAAAATCACCGGGGAAGGCTGCGGTCTGGTTGGCAATTAAATTACTAACAGCGATTCCAGCGCCCGCGGCACCGACACAGTCATCTTCATCTCTGACCTGAACCCGCAAGTCGCCGCCCGGGGTGATTGAAGTCACTGCATCCAGGATGCAGTCAGGGTTCTCAATATCATTGATGATTAACAGTTTATCTTGCGAATAACCTGTTACTAAAAGAAGTGCAGTCACAAAGAAAACAAGACATTGTGCAGTTTTCAAATGCATGTTCATAAAAAAGCTGGTTCCTGATTCAAAAAGGTCATTAGTTGGCTGAAAACGCTTGCTGTTGCTGTTTCAGACCGTGAACTTAAATAGAAGTTTACTTACTCGTTTGACACAAATTTGAAAAAAAATTGTTTAATCCAGTTAACTTATCGAACCCTCAACGGCGAAGAGGCCATCAAATTGATGGCCTCTTCTACAAAACCAAGTCTAATTAGACTGGCAATTGTTTTGACTTACGATCGATCAGTCGACAAAGAAGCGACGGCTTCCACGATGGTTAAACGTACCACCGTAGTTGCTCAATACGCCATCAGCAGTTGACCCGTTGGTGTAAGTCGTCACCGCGAAACCAACGACCGGCAGGCCAACGTACTGAACTGAAGGCTGGCTAATTGTCGGCGGCGACAAACGCAACCCACCTTGGACAGTCGACAAGTCGAAGTTGACCCAACCCGACGTAAATGTCGGAGGCAGCTGGAAGTTGGTGTAAGTCAGGTTGATTTCATCACGCAATGGCTCTTTCAAGATCTCAGTTGCGTCTGGCGTTCCTGAAGAATTGGTAAACCGTACAACGTTTGACTCACGGCACAAGAAAAATCCTTGTTGCGGCGGCGGCGGCGAAACGATAATGCCAGTTTCAGGCTCACGCTCTTCGCGATCCCAGAAACGAACGTTGAAATTCTCGCACGCTTCACCGAATCGAACACCACCACCGAAGATAGCCCATGGTGAGGTGAACGGCGGAACAACCTGGTTGGTACCCGGAGTCGGGAAACCGAAACCAAGATTATCGACGTGGAAGCGCTTCGTCGGGAAGGTCAGAACCCACTCGGTTAGTGCACCAATATCCGGATCGATGACGTATTCATTGAATATTTCATCGTGCGTGATCGTTGCATTGACTGCAAGTACACCTTCACCCCATGAGCGTTCGTCGACGATACCGTTGATGAACACACGCGACTGATTGAAGCCAGAGTCAAGGTTTGGCAGAACAGAACCAGGGTCGGTGTGGCCTTGAGCAACGCCGCTGTCACCGGGCTCCCAGAAGCGATCGATTGCGGTCGCGTTATAAGAGAACATGGTGCCCTCTGCAACGTTGATGATCGAGCCAGCGCCGAACAGGCCACCCGTTGCTTCATCAGTTGACAGTTCCGGATCACCCGGATTCCCAAAACCGAAGCCCCAAGGACCATTTGCCCACGCGCCAACCAAAACGCTACATGGAGAACCGAAAGGCCCACCTGAGCGAGGCACACCAGCGCCGGTATGCTTCGCTGCTGACGCAGCAGGGAAATCTTCATTAGTAAGAATTCCCATCTCAATGATCTCGATATATCCGGACGCGGTACGCTCGATACCTTGCGGACCACCGTCGAAGTTATCGCCGGAGTACTGGAAATTCAGGAACGGTTGCTCGCCTACCTGTCCAGTGACGCCGCCTTGGAAGTACGGAACGGTACATGTAGTGTCTTGGGTCCGCATCTTAGCGCCACCGCCATCATCAGCAGTTACAGACGCAACCCAGACATCATATGGGGACATATACAAGTTGAAGTCAAGAACTTCTCGTGAGTTCAAGGCTTCGATGAAGCGAACTTTAACAGCCTTCGTTTCGTCTGTCGTGTTCACAATAGAGATCAAAGTATCGTTACCACCGCGTGCGGTGTAGTAAGGATACAAAAGGACTTGGCCCAGTCCATCCGGGTTGACGTTCACGGCATTGGAGACGCTAACCATCCCCGCCATGCCCGTCAGACCCGCCAGAACTGCGGTCGTCAAGGTATTTCTTTTCATTACAACACTCCTAAAGTTGTTAATCACAGGGCTCTGTGTCAAGTCTAGCGAGGGATTTACTCTTCGCGAGTTCTCCCAAGCAAAGTCGAGTATAAAACATCTGAACCCGACATGTAAAGTAATTCAATCAGGCGAGTACCACCACTCCCCAGCTAGTTTCAACCATGTCTCATCGATAACGCGGCTCATTCTCATATTGTTGATGCCGGTTGGGCCACCTGGGATGCGGTAGCCGACATCAGTCCGAACAGTGCACTTCTGCTCGTTTTCGCACACGACTTCACGAACATTTCCTGACGTCCAGATAACAGGTCGCCCTGACATTGACACTGCATAGTTGACCACCGTCTGCTGCTGCTTGTAACCCGGCGTCAGATATTCATAGGCTGTTTCAAAATCTCGGGCCACTAACGCATCCCAGCGCGCCTGCGCTCGATCTTGAAGCAAGTCCTCTGGTTCAAGCTCTGAGGATGTGGTGGCACACGCAGATAAGAAAAACAACAGGCTTACTGCGGCTAAAGGTTTGAAAATGACTTTCATTCAATTTTTCTCCATCAAAAAATCTTAATATTCCAGCGCATCAACGGATCTTGAGGTTATGGAAAAGACCGTAGATTTCGACATGTGCCTAATAGCCTGAAAACCGAAAGCGTCTTCAATGACCCAAAGATTTTAGAATCAACCTTCTTCAGTCGGACCCGCTTGCTCAATACGAATAGGCTCCAATCCCTTGAACCTGGTTCTGAATTCATCCGAAACTTCTTGTAGACGATCGGTCGAAGAAATCACAGTGGGCGTGATCATCACGATCGTTTCGGTGCGGTTGACTGATTCTGTCGTAGAGCCAAAAAGCCGCCCTAGGATCGGAATTCTATTCAAAAGTGGCACGCCCGAGCGTCGGCTGGTATCAATTTCCTGGATCAGGCCACCCAGGAGAATTGTCTGCCCCGATTGTATCGCCACTTCTGTACTGATTGTTCGAGTATCGACGCTCGGGTTGCCACCGACACCTGGGTCGCCGGGTGCGGATACTTCCTGGCGCAGCGTGAGATAAACCAGTCCGCCAGGGTTAACGCGGGGAGTGACTTCCAGAATAACGCCTGTGTTGATGAATTGGACATTGCCGATCTGGCTGCCCTGATCGATGCCGCCCCCGCCGCTGACAAAACGCGTCGACTGCACTGGGAGCTGTTGGCCAACGTTAATCGTTGCATCGGCATTGTTACGGACCATTAGAGAGGGCGAGGAAATTGTGCGCACGTCCGAGACCGATTCGAGGGCATCAATGGTCGCGGTCACGAAAGTTCGATCAATTGCGCGCCGGGTGACCGTTGAAAGAATGCCCTCCGACCCGTTTAAGCGAGCAAAATCGTCTGCTCTTGAACTGCCTATCGTAGGCGGTGGATCGGTGTCATCACCCTCGACTGGCTCTGGCGTCTCGCCACCTGGATTGGTGTTGGCGATAAACCAGTTCACGCCCAAGCTCAGCGCATCATTCAAGTTAACCACTAATACCTGGGCTTCGATCAACACCTGCAGCGGTTCTTCGTCCAACCGCTTGATGGCCGATAAAATAGCATCATACTCGCTAGGCGAAGACTGAATCAGCAGTGAATTGTTCTCCACCACTGCAGTAATTCGGACGCTGCCGTCTTCGCCCAACTGCATTCCGCCAGTCGTGGCTCGGCTTTGACTACGTCCTGAGTCACTGTCCTGGCGACTGCTGAAATCGCCAACGCTGGACACCGACGCCGGATCCATGCCAGGCGCAAGACCGCCACGATTCTCTCTTCTTGGGCGAGAGCCGCCACCAGAGGTGCCGAATATATCGCCAAGGTAGCCCGCCAGCACGTCGGCCTCGAGATTCTTGACTCGATAAACATATAGCCTGGAGCCAGCCTCCGCGCCTGAGCGGTCCAGCCGCTCTATCCATTTCTCGGCCTCGCGAAGATAGTGTTCATTAAGGGCGATAACCATGATCGCGTTCAGGCGCTCCAGCGGCATGAACCGAAACATTCCCGCCAGGGGCGTTTCACCTTCCGCGCCAAAAACCGCCTCGAGTTCCGGCAGCAGCTCTGCGACATCAATGCGCTCCAGGCTGAACATGCCAACCGACATGCCAGCCAGCCAATCAACATCGAACGTATCAATAATCTGCAAATAATTGCTCAGTTCGAAGCGAGTACCTGCCAGGAAAAGCAGGCCGCGCGCATTGTCGGCGCTGAACACGGCATCCTCGCGCGCGTAGGGTTCGAGAATCTCGGCCATCTTGGCCGGCGAAATATACTCGAGCGGGACTACAAGGACTTCATAGCCAATGGCATTTTGAGCTGAATCAAACCGCGGCACCAAATTGCCGCGCACGGCTTGCGCAATCGGAATAACATGATACTGACCTTCGCGCCAGATCAACGTGGCACCGTTCCAGCGCAGTAGCATTTCCAGCACCGGCATGATTTGGTCGCGGGTGATCGGCTTGGCAGTGGCAAACGTGACCTCGCCACTGACGCCGGGTGATATTACGTAGTTTTCTTGAAATAACTGACCGAGGATAGCGTTGACGACTTCCTGAATGCCCTGGCCTTCAAAATTAAGGGTGATTTCACCGTCTTCGCCCGGCGGAGGCGCTCGGTCCTCCACGCGTCCTTCATCGATAAATACACCGGTGCCGGGGTAGATTTCAGTATCTTCGAAGGCATTTTCCTCATCGTCCTGATCGCCGCCGATGTCGATCTCGCCAGCTTCGCTCGCGCGGGTATCAGCACGTTCTAGCGTTGAGCCATAGCTTGCGCCGGAACTGGAACGCTCTTGCAAACCTCCGCAGGCGGAGAGCAGTCCAGCAACGATAATGGCGAGCACTACCTGCCTCAGCCGTCGCGAGGTGGGAAAAACTTGGTCTGAAATCATCAATTGTCTCGTTGTTGTTGCTGCAATTGGGCCCGGCGATCCGCTTCGGCTCGCAGTTCTGCGCGTCGCTCAGCGACCCGGCGCCTCACTTCTTCTGCGCGAGCGCGCGCATCAGACTGCTGAGCAACATCGGGTTCGCCAGGCTCACTTTGATTGCCAGGTTGTTGATCGCCAGGTTGTGCCGGCGCGGACTCCTGTTCGCTACTGCGCGGTACTAAACCACTCGAACCGGCCGTTAGAGACGCGGTATTGATCGATAGTTCCAACAGCGATTCACGACCGTCAACCGAGACAAAATTAACCTGGCGATGGTCAATCGAATCGAGCTTCCAGGCCGCCTGCTCGCCTTCCAGGCTCATGCCTTCGCGCAGCACGACCGTTTTGTTGAGCGCATCATCGCGTACCATGGCGAGGCGAAGCTCTGGGGTAATGATGATGCCGGCGACGGCCGCGCGCAGCTCATCGACAGGCTCTTCCTCAACCGGCTCCTCCTGGGCTTCGAGCTCTGCGGCCAGATCCTCGGCGCTGGGCAGCTCGATAATCGGCAGTTGGCGGTCGGAAAAAAACACCGGTCGAGCGGTGATCGAGTCGTAACTGTCAAGTTCAACCAGGCCGGTTTCTGGCACATCAACTTCCGTTCGCGCGACCTCGGTCGAACCGGATGGTGCAATGCCTGCTACATTGGCGCGACCCATCAGCGCGAACTGCGCGGCCAGGCCCAGCCCGAGCACAATGATCGCCCCAATCAGCAAAACGGTCAGTAAATTATTGCGCGCGTCGAGTAATCCGGACATATTAACCACCCACCTGACCGGCCAGAAAGCCGTACATATCAAAGCGCACATCGAGCTGACCGTATGCATCCACACCGACCCGACGGTTGCGACGATCGGCAGCAATGCGCTGATTGATGATCAAATTATCGACGAAAATCAGCGGCACGTTATCTTCCAGGGCATACAAAATGCGGACCATATCCGGCAACGGGCAGCTCATCCGAACGTTAACTGTGACCTGCTCGAACCGTTCGGGTTCTGAGTCGGCTCGGTTCTGGGTCGCAGATACCGAGCACAATTCGGTGTCTTCGGCCTGTTGGTCTATCGATTCACGCAGGCGTCGAACCAGGCCCGCAGCGGCGGTATTAAAGTTGGACTGCGGCAAAAACAGCGCATTATCCAAACGTTCGTTGCGGAGTTCGGTCAGCCGCTGTTCAAGGTCTGGCCGTCGGGCGACAGCTGCCTTGAAACGCGCGACCGAGCCCTCCAGCCTCGAAATTTCTTCGGTTAAATCAACATGGCGAGTCACAAACCAGTGAAACCCGCCCAAATAAATCAGCATCGCCGCAATCACCAGCAGCCCGATCGCCAGCGGCTTGTTATTCTCCCGGTTCGGCAGCAGCTGCATCCTGCACCCCCCGTCGGGTAATTGACGCTAAGGCGTTAAAGCGTTCTTTGCCACTGGCTGGATCAACGTTGATTGTGCCTCGAAACTGTGCATCATCAAGCAGCGGCGAGCCGTTTAGGATTTCAATCAAGCGCTGAGAACCATCAGCTAAGCCCATCATGGTCAGTTCGTTTCCGCTAACGCGCAGCTGATTGATCCACATATCGTTGGGCAACAGGCGCGAAATCTCGTCAAGCACTTGAATGACGACCGGCTGGCGACGCCGGCGCTCGGCCAGAAAATTCGCTGCCTGCAGAGAATCTTCAAGCTGTCGCTGTAGCGACATCACTTGATCAGCCTCGGCGCGAAGGGCGGCGACTTCCGCTCGCAGCGTTTCAGCGCTGCTATTGCGCAGATACAGCGATTGCGCCATAACCCCTGCCAGCACCAGCACCGCGACCCCCGCTAGAACCCAATTCAAGCGGGCCCGAGCAAATACGTAGCGAGGACGCAGCGTGGAAGGAATCAGATTGAAATTCTCGCTGTGCGGAATAGTTGGCTCAGAATCCTCTTGATGATTTTCCTGCCGTTCATCCCTGAGGCTGTCAATCACGTGCGGCACGATGCCAATGGTGTTCAAGCGATCCAGCAAATCGGCAATCTGGGTTTTAGGTACCAATCGCAAGTCCAGCGACAAACGACCGGTTTGAAGGTTGCGATCTTGCACTTGATAGTCGTAAAACACCTCAGCGGCGCGAAATGGCGTAATTTGATCGAGCTGATAACCCAGCGCATTACTCAGGTTCGCCTCAACCGCTAACGGCTGCTCAACCGCGCAGGCGAGGACGCGATCAGCGGGGAGGCAGAGACGAATCTCAGGTGCGCCGTCGTCAAATTTCGCCAACGCGGCGGTCCAGCGCTGACGCAGACTCTGCAGGTCATCGGCCAGCGTCAGCTCATCGAGACGCTCAGGTTGGTAGCCGCCCCGCCAGACTGCAAGGCGCTCACCTTGCTCATCCAGAACCAGCCAGATCGATGGTCTCGCAGACACCAATCGACGACGCACTCCTTTCGGGACAAGCCCCGCGAGCTCACTACGCCACCACGCAAAAAAGCCCGGCAAGGGGCTAGTGCGATAACGTGTCTGGATGCTGTCCCAGGCCGTGTTGATGGGGTTGGAGTCCATTAATCCTCGATATTTTCACGCCATCGCAGAATACGGAATGGCCGCCCTCTGGTATCAGTGCCAACACTGACCGTGGCTTCAATTTGTGTCCACGCTCCGTTTTCCAGTGTCGCGCGTGAGCGAATGCTAAAGACACCGCCACCGCCTTGCAAGTTCACCATCTGACCATTGGGCAGCATCAAGGCTGTCATATCCGATGGATGCACTTGCTGGCGCTCTTCGACAAACTGACGTGCACCCTCCAAATCGACGTCTGGCAGGCCAGCAAGAACTTCGGCAGGTGCAAAGGCCGGGTTGACCTGTCCACCGCGACCGTGAACAGTGATCAGACCCTCCAATCGCTGAAAGAGTTCGAAGGACATGCCGATCACTTGCTGCAGCTCATCAACGGACTGGAACGGCTGATTGGCCGGACCATAGGGATAACTGGCTGCATCGTATTCATCTATTTCAGCACCGTAGAGGCGAGGCAGGTCGTCCGGGTCGCGCCAGTCTTCAATGGCATCGGAAATTTGCCAGGCCCGCTCGTCTCCCAGACCCCGCGATATCAAAAACTCCGCCATCAAATCAGCGGGCGTTCGATTAAGATCAATGCGCCCGGAGACATCAGTGATCTGCATCTCGATCACCGCGCCACCGAATTCCATCAGATACGATCGGCCGTCAGGCACCCAGCGGGTCTGAAAGTCCGGATTACGCATTTCAAACACAGCTCGGTGGAGCCCGGCTTCGGCTGCATAACGGGCCTGAGTGACATCGAACAAAAAACGAGACTGTAACGTTTCAGTGCGCGCCAAAACAGAATAAAACCCGACCGTGATACTCAACAGAACCAGGATCCAGAGCACGACGATAAGGACAACACCGCGAGAATGTCCAGCGGCGAATGTCATCGGCGATTCTGCCGACTGCTATTCATCATTAGGTCGGAGGCGCGCACCCCTGGAGCGAGGCGCCGCTGGCCACGCTGCGCGCGCGAACCGCTTGAATCCATCATCACCGGAGCAATCAGATCAGGCCAGTACAAACCGTTGTCTCGGTCCAGATCGATCTCCAGCGACACCGCCAGCGGCATCATGTTGGTCTGCTCCCAGAATTCGTCCCAGAATGGTTCCTGGGTTTCTGGATCACTGCCTAGATAACGAAAACTGCCGCCACCGATACGATCGATCAGAACAATGCCGTCAGTGGCCTCGATTTCACCCGGCTCGTACCCGTTCAGCATGGCGTAGTAGTAGACCAATGCCTGACCATCACCATTGGGCTCAATTCGCAGCTCCTGAACATACGAGCCGCCGTAGCTCAAATAGCCCGGCATGGGTGCCACGAAGCGCACGTAGTCGCGATCACCAATAAACCGAACCTGAATGCCGTCCTCGTCGCCTTCTTCAATAATTAACGACTGCACCAAACTGAGCTGACGACGCACGAATTGGTGGCTAATGCGCAGCTGGTTGGTCTGCTCAATCAACTCCTCGCCCGACGTGGTCGCGCGGACGCTGGCGCTAAAGCCGCCGTATGCCAGGGCCATGATCAATGCAAACAGGCTCATTGCCAACAGCACTTCGATGAGGGTAAATCCGGACTGCCGCGCCCTGGTTTGGCTTGAGAAGCAAGGAATATTCATTGCAGCGCCGCCTGCTGGCGCTCTTGCCAGTACACATCGACGCTGCGCAACGTGGTGAAGACAGCCTCGCGGGTCGGGTCCTCACCCCATTCAACGACCAGTTCAACCGCATACAGAGACACCGGAAGCGCTTCGAAATCCAGGCCGCTGTCGTCGAAGGCCATCACCTCCTCGACACGCAAAAACCAGCTGTAGCGATCGTCGAACTGCCCTGATTGCTCACCAGACTCCAACATTTCCTCGAGCCCCAAAACATCCAGCTTGGACTGGGCCCAGAGTGCGGCTTGGGTGTAGTCACCTGCGCGTCGTGTGTTGGTCAAAGACGTTGAGAGAATTTGCAGCACCACGCCGAACAGCAGTGCGAATATCGCAAATGCGGCCATCACCTCGATTAAGGTAAAGCCGGATTGACGGCCAGAATGGGACGAAAGTTTGCCCCGTTTCACGACTGCGGATCCGTGTCCAGGCCGATTTCGCCGGTCAACCAACCGACCGTGACGTGCCACTCGCGCTCTCCAGAGGTCAGGACAACGCTACCGCCGGTCGAAGCGCCGTCGGGGTAGAAGCGAATGCCTCCGGCATTCTCACCGGTCAGCTCAGAGCGGGCTGTATTGAGAGTGATCGCCATACCCTCAGGCAACGGCTTTGGTGGATCCCCGGCGGCCTGCCAGGTATTGGCGTCAGCATCAACCAGAAATACCTGCTGCTGCCGCTGGACTATGGCCTGACCGCGGGTGTGTCGCAGCCCAGCGGTAATATCGCGATGAGCGTTGCGAATTTCAGCACCCGTCACAGAGCGCCCTACCGACACCGCCGCAATGGTGAACAAAAGACCGATCATTACCATGACGATAATGAGCTCAAGCAGGCTGAAGCCGGCCTGACCTAGCGGCGCTGACTCACATCGGGACTTGTTTGGCACCACGGGATGACGGACCACTGGATAACTACTAACCGTGGGGCCTAAAATTCCCAGCTGTTGATATCTGCTGCTGGTCCTTCGCCGCCCGGCGAACCGTCTTGCCCATAGGAATAAATATCGTAGGTTCGGTGCTGGCCAGGGAATCTGTACATGTAGGGATTATCCCAGGGATCGTTCATCAGAGCATTCTTTACGTACGGACCATTCCAGCTTGACGAATTGCCTGGCGGCTCTACTAAATCGCGCAGGTTCTGGGGCGGACGTCCAACATCCAGGTAAAACTCATCAATGGCCATCGCCAGTCGCTGAATTTGCGTCTTGGCGGCGCTTGCGTTGGCTTTTTCGCCCTGACCGATCAAGTTGGGGACAACCACGCTGGCAATCAGCCCCAGGATCATCAATACAACCAAGAGCTCGATCAAGGAAAAACCCTGACTTGACTTAATGCTCTTCATCTTCATTACTCCTAAATTAACCAAATAAATCAATAACTAAAAATTTCGTTCAGCCCTCAGCCGACCATTTCATTGATACTGAGTATCGGCAACAGCACTGACATGACAATAAAGCCGATCAAACACGCCATGCACAGCGTCAATATGGGCACCAACAGCGCCATCAAACGATCAATCGCTGTGCGAACTTCACGATCATAGGTGTCGGCGACTTTAATCAACATGGCATCCAGATTGCCTGTCTCTTCGCCTACGTTGATCATTTGCAGCGCCAAGCGCGGAAAACTGCCCTCTTGCGACAGCGCCCTGGCAAGCGGAGAACCCGTTTTAACCTGTTTCGCTGCGCGATCGACATCGGCAACCAACACGGTGTTGGTCATCACGTTTTTTGCAATGGACAATGCAGACAACAGTGGCACACCGTTGACCAGCAGCGTACCGGTGGTTCTGCTCAACCGTGCCATTTCAACTTTAGCAATCGCATCTCCGACAAATTTAAGGCGGAGAAACCGCCGATCCCAAACCAGGCGTGAGCGCGGTGTCGCCATCTGCGAGCGAAACCACGCCAGCGCCAGAAATGAAGCTATGACGACAACCCACCAGTAGCTTTGAAAAAAGCCGCCGGTGCCCACGACCAGTTTAGTCATCCAAGGCAGCTCGGTACCGAAGTCGTTGAACATCTCGGTAAATTGAGGAATCACCATGACCATCAACAAGATGATTGACCCAATTGCCATCAGTACCAGCAGGGCCGGGTAGATCATCGCCGAAACAACGCTGTCTCTGAGCTCCTTAGCACGCTCAAGATATTCGGCCATGCGGGCCAGTGTCTGGTCGAGCGAGCCACCGATCTCACCGGCCCGAACCATATTGATGTAGAAGCGCGAAAACACGCCGTGACGGGCCTCCAGCCCATCCGACAGCGATCCGCCCTCGCGCACGTGATTACGCACCTTCTCGACCAGGCCACGAACGCGGTCATTCTCAGACAGCTCGATTAGAATCCCCAGCGAGCGGTCAAGCGGCAAGCCGGCACTCAACAAGGTTGAAAGCTGCTGCGTCATATCTCCAATTTCGCGCTGGCTCAGACCCTGCTTGCCGCGAAACAGTGTTTCAATTCGAAACCCCGAACCCACTTCTTTGGCCGAAACCGGAATGTTTCCGGCCTCCTGCAGTTGCGCAATCACCAACTCGGAATTGGGCGCTTCCATCTCCCCGGTCAGCGTTTCCCCACTGGGTGCAACGGCTTTGTATTCAAACAGCGGCATGCGATCAGGCGTCCTGGGTGACGCGCAGAATTTCCTCAGCCGAGGTCACCCCTTGGAGCGCCTTGATCAGGCCGTCTTCGTACATCGTACGCATGCCTTCGGCGCGGGCCTGGACTTCAATCTCGCTCGAGGTCGCATGCTTCATGACCTGGCGCCGTATATCTTCGGACAATATCAAAATTTCGTGGATACCCGTTCGTCCGCGATAGCCCGTCGGGCAAAGCTCAGAACTGCCGGGACGGTAAAGCTGGACTTGACTTGCGTCGGTGAATTGGCCCAGGCCCAGTTCTTCGACAACTTCCGGCAAGACATCATAGGCAGTGCGTGTTTCAGGATCCAGACGGCGCACCAGGCGCTGAGCCATGATCGCATTAACGGTCGAGGTCAACAGATAATCTTCGACGCCCATGTCCATCATTCGTGTGATGCCACCGGCCGCGTCGTTGGTGTGCAGGGTCGATAGCACCAAGTGGCCAGTCAGGGCGGACTGGATTGCGATTCGTGCGGTTTCAAGATCGCGCATCTCGCCAATCATGATCACGTCTGGATCCTGGCGAACAATAGAGCGCAAGGCACCGGCAAAATCCAGACCAATCGAGGCCTTGGCCTGGATCTGATTGATGCCTTCAATCTGGTATTCGACCGGATCCTCAACGGTAATAATCTTGCGCTCCGGCGTGTTGAGCTGACTGAGTGCCGTGTAGAGCGTGGTGGTTTTTCCCGAACCGGTCGGGCCGGTGACCAGAATAATGCCGTGGGGCATTTCCAGCGCCTTGATGAACACATCGCGTGAATCATCAGCGAACCCCAGGCTGGCAAAGTCCAGCACCACGGCTTCGCGATCCAGAATACGCATGACCACCGACTCACCGTGCGCAGTTGGCACGGTGGAGACCCGAAGGTCCAACTCCTTGCCGCCAACCCGGTGCATTATGCGCCCATCTTGCGGCAACCGACGCTCAGCAATGTTCAGACGCGCCATAATTTTGACCCGGGAAATCACTGCCGCCGTTGAACGCGCTGGCGGCGCTTCAACTTCCTGCAGCACGCCGTCAATCCGGTAACGTACTTTTAGTCGATTCTCAAACGGTTCGATGTGAATATCGGAGGCGCGCGATTCGACCGCGCGCTGAAGAATCAGGTTGACCAGGCGAATAACCGGCGCTTCGGAGGCAAGGTCGCGCAGATGTTCAACATCCGCTTCGTCTTCACCCTCACCTTCTGAGCCCAGTGATTCAGCAATTTGACCCATTGCGCTCTTGCCGCCGCCAAAATAGCGTTCGATGGTGTTGTCAATTTCAGAGGTAACCCCAACTCGAGCCAGAACCTCAAGGCCGGTCGCCATGCCCAAGGCCTTGAGCGCAAAATGATCCTGAGGATCGGCCATCACTACTTCAATTTGATCATCATCGATCCGGATGGGTACAAGATGCTGCTGTTTCATGTAGCGCACCGAAATACTCTCAACCTCAGGCGCGTTTTCAGGGTAGTCCTTATCGCTGATCAGCTGAATGTCCATCAGCTCGGACTGGGCGCGGGCCAGGTCTCGCTCGGAAACCAGCCCCAAACGAACCAATAGGGTGAGTAGATTGCCGCCGTGCTGATCGCGATAAGCCCGAGCGCGGCTGAGATCCTCAGACTTGAGGCGGCCTTGCTCGACCATTAGATCGCATAATTCAGCCGCCTGATCCTCAAGGTGCTCGCCTACGCTAGGCAGAAGATCACTGTCGTCAGTAGCGGTTATTGGCTGTGTTTCCATGAATACCAGTAGCGAATAATTAAAATCGAGTGGTCTGACGCCTGGATTTGGTCTTCTTGGCGAATGACCTTTCAGTTAACGGCCTGTTTCTACAGACCACCGAAGTCGGGGTTCGGTTCAGAGCTTGTGGCGCACGACGTCTTTTTCGATGAATTTCCTGTTCATTAAAATCCAGCAGGCCATGGGAACGACGGCGGGGAACATCAGATAGCCCAGTTGATAGAACAGCGCGATGACGGTCGGGTTCAGCGCTGTTGCATCCATCAGCGGCGCGACTTCAACCGGAAACTGCTCACTCCACCTGAACGCCATGTCCTTCCACACTTCCCAATACACGCCCCAGACAGTTACCAACGTGACTGCGGTGAAACCGATCAACATCTGCCCCAAGCGCTGAGTGACTTTCAGTGGCGTCGCCATGATAAGACCAAACAACAGCGCCATGCCCCAAGCATAGAGCATCGGGTTGACATCCCAGGTTAGCAGCGGCACGCCACCTTCCGTGTTCGGCAGCTGGACTGAAGTTTGAATCTCGAAATAAAAATCATCCTGAAAAATCCGCTCGAACACGCCGCCATGAAATAGCGTGAGAACGAATTGCGAGACCATCCTGGCCGGCAGCATCAGCAGGCTGGCTGCGAAAAACCACATGAAAAAACCCAGTGGCAGGTATAACGCGGCCAGCAGAAACATTTCCTTGACTGGATTGCTTTCGCTTTCAGACGCAGAGTGTTCATTCTCTGACCTTTTAGAGCCTAATTCTGGCGATTTTCCATCGTTACTCACGTCGATCTCCTGATCTCTAAACCTGCTTTCACGCCAGCCAGCGTCGGGCGTTGATAAACATTTGCATCCACGGTGAATGCTCGCCCCATGAGTCGGGTGCCCAGGAATAATTCACCTGCCGCAATAATCTTTCTGGGTGCGGCATGAGGATAGTCACACGCCCATCCTGGTTACACAAGCCCGTCACTCCATCGACCGAGCCGTTCGGATTGTCCGGATAAGCCTCAGTCACTTGCCCGCCATTTGAAATATAGCGCACAGCGACCACGGCATCATCAGCGCGCTCATCTTCAAAGTCTGCACGACCTTCGCCGTGAGCGGTGACAATGGGCAGATGCGAACCGACCATGTCAGTAAACATCACTGACGGCGAGGCTTCGACTCTAACCAGACTCAATCGAGCCTCAAACTGGCGCGAGCGATTATGCACAAAGGTTGGCCAGGCATCGGCGCCCGGAATGATCGTCTTGAGTGATGCAAGCATCTGACAGCCGTTGCAAACCCCGAGGGCGAAGCGACTTGCGTCAGCAAAAAAGGATTCAAATTGATCGGCCAGCTCTCGGTTGAACAAAATTGAGCGAGCCCAGCCCTGCCCCGCCCCGAGCACATCGCCGAAGGAAAAACCGCCACAGGCAGCCAAGCCATGAAAATCGGCGAGCTTCTGGCGACCAGCTGAAAGATCACTCATATGGACATCCACGGCCTCGAATCCGGCACGCATAAACGCCCACGCCATTTCCCGCTGACCGTTTACGCCCTGCTCGCGCAGAATGGCAATGCGTGGCTTGGCACCTACGACGACTGCCGGGGCCAAACTCAATTCAAAACTAAGCTCGGGCCTGAGTCCAGGCCGCGACCAATCAGCGCGGGCGGCCTGAGCTTGCTCTGCACAGTCCGGGTGGTCACGCAGGCGCTGCATTTGGTAACTGGTTTCGGCCCAGGCCTTGTGTAAATCACCGAGGTCACGGTTTATCCAGCGCTGCGCAGGCCCACTTATTTTGAACGTTGATTCTGAATTGACCTTGCCCAACCTGCGCACATTCAGATCGGGGGCGAGTTGGCCTAGCATCGATGAGACGCCATCAAGCGTGCTCGATTTCACCTGGAATACCAGACCGAGCTCTTCGTTAAACCATTCCTTGAGAAATTCCGCACTGGAGTCAGCCTGTGTCTCAAGCGACAAGCCACAGCGGCCTGCAAACGCCATCTCCAGACAGGTCACCACCAGGCCGCCATCGGAGCGATCGTGCACGGCTAAAACGGCATCTGAAGCAATCAGCTGCTGGGCCGCGTCAAACAATTGGGCCAGCACTTCAGGTCGATCAACATCGGGAGCCGCGCCCAAGCCACGCTGGAACACCTGCGCAAGACTCGAGCCACCCAAACGCTGCTGATCAGCCGAGAGCAAAATCAAAACTGTCTCACCCTGATCGGATTTGAGCTCAGGGGTTGAGTGTCTGCGAACGTCTGCCACCGGCGCAAAGGCTGAAACTATCAACGAAACCGGCGACAGCATGCGATGGTCTCGCTCATTATCACGCCACAGGGTCTGCATCGACAGCGAATCCTTGCCGACCGGAATCGAAAGATCCAGCGCCTGACAGAATTCGCTAACGGCTTCGACAGCTTCGCGCAGGGCCGCATCCTGACCCGGGGCACCCGCAGCCGCCATCCAGTTGGCTGAGAGCTTGATCCGATCGCGCCCGCTGAGCTCAACGCCTGCCAGATTAGTCAGCGCCTCACCCACCGCCATCCGCACGGAGGCCGACGGGCTAGTGATTGCCACTGGTGTTCGTTCGCCCATCGCCATGGCGGTGCCGGTGTAACCCTGATAGTCCAGCAAATTGATCGCACAATCGGCGACCGGCACCTGCCAAGGCCCGACCATTTGGTCGCGCGCAGTTAATCCACCAACGCTACGATCTCCTATCGTGATAAGAAACTCTTTCGAGCCGACCGCAGGCAGACTGAGCACACGGTCAATCGCCGCATCGACATCAATATCGTTCAGATCAAGTTCTGCAAACGACACCGGCCTGCTTTCGGCATTACGGTGCATGCTGGGAGGGCGACCGAGCAATGTATCCAAAGCCATGTCGACGACCATTTCATCGCGCAAGCTATCGTGGACACGAAGTACTCGCTGCTCGGTTGCTGGTCCGAGATCGGCCCACGGACAGCGCTCGCGCTCACACAGTCGGGCGAAGGCATCGATATCATCTGGCGCAAGGGCCAATACATAGCGTTCTTGCGATTCATTGCACCAGATCGCCATCGGCGACAAGCCGGCATCGGCGCTGGGAATGGCACGTAAATCGAGATCGCCACCCACGCCACCGTCGTCGAGCAGCTCAGGAATGGCATTCGACAACCCCCCGGCACCGACATCATGGATTGATTTTATCGGGTTGGCGAGCCCACGCATCCAGCAGCGATCAATGACTTCCTGGCAGCGGCGTTGCATTTCAGGATTGCCGCGCTGAACCGAGGCAAAATCCAACGAATGGTCGGATTGCCCCGAACTCATCGATGAGGCGGCACCGCCGCCCAGACCAATCAGCATGGCGGGTCCACCGAGCACGATTATTCGATCGCCGGCTGCAAGCGGTTGTTTGTGGGTCAGTTCATCGCGAATCATGCCGCTGCCGCCGGCAATCATGATCGGCTTGTGATAGCCCCAAAGCTGATCCTCAAACTGCTGGCTAAAGCTTCGAAAGTAGCCACACAGCGCCGGGCGACCGAATTCGTTGTTGAAGCGCGCTGCACCAATCGGGCCTTCGAGCATGATCTGACAAGCGCTGGCCAGGCGCGACGGCGGTGGTGGTGCAACTTCCCAGGCCTTGATGTTTTCAGGCAAACGCAAATCCGACACGCTGAATCCGGTCAAAGCAGCAATTGGACGTGCGCCACGACCGGTTGCCGATTCATCGCGAATTTCGCCACCGGAGCCGGTGGCTGCTCCGGGATCAGGCGAGATAGCGGTCGGATGGTTGTGGGTCTCGACCTTGATCTGGGCATGCAGTCGCGCACTCCCAGTGCGATAAGCAGGTTGATCATGTGCAGTCGTCAGAAGCTCACACTCAAAGCCCTCCATAACCGCCGCGTTATCGTCATAGGCCACGCGCGTGCCCTGCGGTGTTGCCGCATGAGTCTGGCGAATCAGCTTGAACAGCGAAGGAATGCGTTCAGTCCCGTCCACGGTCCAGCTGGCATTGAATATTTTGTGTCGACAGTGTTCAGAATTGGCCTGGGCAAACATCATCAGCTCGGCATCTAGCGGGTCCCGACCCAGCTCAGAATAGGCATCGATGAGATAGCTGATTTCACCGTCGCTCAGGGCCAGGCCCAGAGCCTCATTGACCGCATTCAGCGCACTATGCGGGTCATCCGCCAGATGAATTTTTCCCAGTGGTGCGGGTGGTTGATCGTTCAACCAATCGGACAAATCAGTGTCGACAGGCAAGACCAGTTGGGTCATGCGGTCGTGCAGTTCGGCCTGAAGCTGAACATCGGCTTTGAACGGTCGGTCGCCGTCCTTGATGTGGACCCAAAGCCCGTGCTCAAGACGCGAGAAATCACCCAGGCCGCACTGCCGAATGATGTCACCGGCACGAGTTGCCCATGGCGTCAACACGCCTGGACGCGGCAGGACCAGCAGATCATTTGAATCGGCCTGGCTGAGATCAAAAACACTGGCCTGCAGTAGCTTTTCCAATCGTGCAATTTGTTCGGAATCTGGAACTACAGCACTGTGGATTAATACCAGCGCTTTGACTTCAAGAGTGCACGATTTTCCGCGGCGCGCTGCTGCGTCCGTTTCAAGCTGGCTGTGGCGAAAGGCCGACAGTGCGTTCTGACCAAGCAGAATCATTCCAAACCCCATTGGCGAGGCAGCAAATTCCGCCTCAATTCGACCAAGCACTGCATTATAGGCGAGTAGCGCTCAGCGATTGTCCCTTGCCTCCTCAACTCTAAAAACAAAGGGCCCGCAGGCCCAGTGTTAACTGAATAAAACCGATGCTAGCAGGCTTGCAATGCTGAACTCTTAAAACCCGATCGAATTCAATTTATCGAGCTTGCGCAGGTTGCTGACTGGAGATCAATCGGCCTGCTCAGCTAGAGCATCCAGGCGAGAAACTAACTGCTCAGGAGGCACATAGCCCGGGATGATGCCGCCGTCCAGTGTCAGAATCGATGGCGTTCCGGTCACGCCCAAGGATTGACCAAGACGATACTGCGACTCGACCGGGTTTTCGCAGGTCGCCGGCGTCGGTGTGCGACCAGCCTTTGCGACGTCCATTGCCGCGTTTCGATCTTCAGCGCACCAGACCGACACCAGTTTGTCGTAAGAGCCCGAACCCACGCCGGCGCGAGGAAAGGCCAAATAATTGACCCGAATGCCTGCGTCCACGTACTCCTTCATTTGTTCGTGCAAACGGCGGCAGTAGCCGCAATCAGGATCTGTGAAAACCAAAATGTCATAACTCGCATCATCCGGTCCGAAGGTCACGAATTCTGATCCATCAAGATTGGCCAATGCTTCAGCACGGACACCAGACTTCACCTGATCGGTGAGGTCAACCTGAGTATCCATATCAATCATCCGCCCTTGAAAGAGATACCGACCATTTTCGCTCATATAGACCACATCAGAACCGATTTGAACCTGCATCAAGCCATTTACCGGCGTTTCAGCGATAACCACCTGGTCCATATCAGGAACGAGCGTCTCGAGACGTTCCTCAATTGCGTCTGCGGCTACTCCGAGGCTCGCAATGATTAACATTAATGCGCCCAGCAAGCCCTGGCAGAATGAAAACAACTTCATGGAAAACTCCTGTTTAAGTGAGCTCAATACTCAAAGCTCTAAAGTTCCTGGTTTTAATATGCGTACCGTATTCTCGCGATCCATGCCGGGATTTCTAGCCAGACTGATCGCGTTGTCGGACATTTGAACATGCAGAGGGCAACAAGTTCAGCCGCGTGGATGATGAAGTCGATGGAGATTTTTCAAACGCGATCTCGAAACCTGCGTATAGATTTGAGTAGTGGATAAATCGGCATGACCCAACAAAATCTGGACAACCCTCAAGTCAGCTCCGTGATCGAGTAAGTGAGTCGCAAAGGAGTGTCTCAATAAATGTGGATAGACTGGCTTTGAAATTCCAGCGCCTACCGCGTGATGGCGGACCCGCTGCCAAACCGCCGCGCGGGTCAGTGGTTGACCTGATCGCGAGATAAAAACCCGCCCCTGATCTGGGTGCTGGCCTTTATATTTAGCGTCGCGGCGACTAATCTCCGTTCGGCCGTGCTTCAGCCAAACCTGCAACGCATCAACGGCGCTCTCACCCAACGGCACCAAGCGCTCGCGCCCTCCTTTGCCAACAACTCGCACCAGACCACGATCCAGATTTAGGCCAGACAAGCTCAAATCAGTCAGCTCTGACACGCGCAGACCCGAAGCATAAAGCGTTTCAAGAATGGCCCGATCGCGCAGTCCAAGCGGCGTCTTCAGATCAGGCCGGTTGATCAAAGCCTCAACCTCGACCGTAGAAAGCACACTGGGTAAATGGTGGTTAGGTCGCGGACCTTCGATGTCCAGCACTGGATTTTCTGCGTCGGCGTCGTAGCGTAGTCGCCAAGAATAGTAGTGCCGCAAACACGATAATGCCCGCAAAATACTTGAAACTTGATCTCCTCGACCCAGTCGATAACTGAGCCAACCAAGAACGTCGCTGCGCGCAGCCTGCGCTGGCCTTCGGCCCAGCCAGCGCCCAAAAGAAATTAAATCCTGACGATATGCCGCCATGGTGGCGGCGCTCAGGCCGCGCTCGGCCCAAGCCTGGTCCAGAAAACGATCAATGTCGGCGTTGAAGTCTCGTGGCCCAGAACCGGATTTCGAATCGCAGTTGCTGCACGCACCTGAAGTGACGTCGTTAGTCGTTCTGCCGGAGGAATCGGGAGCGGCATCAGACGCCCCCGACGAATCTGATTCTGGATTCAACCTTTTCCAGTTAATTTCGCCAGGCTGCTTTGCGCCGCTGTCTCAAGATCATGAATTTTTTCACGGGCAGCCTCACGCAGATCTTCGACTGCTTTCCGGCGCTGGGTTATTTCCGAGGAGGCAAGCTCCTGGATTGCGTCTCGCAACTCTTCTACAGCGCCTAAAACTCGCGCCATGTTGTCCGATGAGTCACCTGCCACGCGTGTTGCTTTCTTTTTGCCGCGTTTCTTGGACTTGCGTTTTTTTGAGGATTTCTTTTTGGAAACCTTCTTTTTGCCTGCTTTTTTCTTGGAAGCTTTCTTCTTGGAAGCTTTTTTCTTGGAAGCTTTTTTCTTGGAAGCTTTCTTCTTGGAAGCTTTTTTCTTGGAAGCTTTTTTCTTGGAAGCTTTTTTCTTGGAAGCTTTTTTCTTGGAAGCTTTTTTCTTGGAAGCTTTTTTCTTGGAGGCTTTTTTCTTGGAAGCTTTCTTCTTGGAGGCCTTCTTTTTGCTCAAATTGGCCGCTGATT
>JGI12109J20283_10287089_pt1 | contig 39972 bp, 20 predicted proteins | sample ElkSlonscriptome_12_FD_20283 | JGI IMG/M metagenome (IMG submission 20283)
GACCGCTCCGCAGTGCCCGGCGGGGCGGCGGCCTTGCCGATTGCAACGGCGTGATATCGGCAAGCGCGGTTCGGCCGCTTTTGCCGTAGCAGGCGCGCGTCTCATCAGACGCGTTACGGCAAGCGTCACGAAAAGCGTCGGAAAAGCGGGACCTGATGGTCCCGCAGAAGTTGGCTTCACGAATAATGCGAGCTAGGATGCATCCGGGGCCAATCGAAAAACGCCGCGGGCCTTTGCTGGCTGACCGCAATCGTCATGCAAACAGAGTCGCAAGTCCGAAAGTTCACAGAGCCGGAGGGTGGCGGCAAACGTCACAGGCCGAGTATTGCAATCGGGCTATGGGTGATCAAGCGAATCGAGCGCGCGATCGTCCGCTTTTCCAGCCTGCCGGACCAGCCCTGGTTCGATTCCGAGCAGTTCGACTGGACCGCGAAGCTGCAATCGCACGCCCCCGCCATCCGCGCCGAGCTGGACAGAATTCTCGACCAGCCCGATCGAATTCCGAATTTTCAGCAAATCTCGAAGGATCAGGAAAATATCACTCGAGACGACCGGTGGAAGACGTTCTTTCTGTACGGCTACGGTTTCCGGATGGACGCCAATTGCGAGCGATGTCCCGAGACTGCGCGCGCGGTCGAATCGATACCCGGCATGTACACCGCATTCTTCTCGATTCTGGCACCGGGAAAACAGATCCCGCTCCACCGCGGACCCTACAAGGGCCTGCTCCGATGCCACCTGGCGCTGAAGATCCCGGAACGCGCGGAGGATTGCTGGATCGACGTCGGCGGCGAGCGCCGCCACTGGGAGATCGATCGCTGTCTCGTTTTCGACGACACCTACCGCCACGGGGTCGAAAACAACACCGATGACCAGCGCGTGGTGCTGTTTCTGGACATCAAGCGTCCGATGCGCGGGCCGGGGCGCGTCTTGAATAACGTCGTGCTTCGGCTGATCCGGCTCTCGCCGTTCATTCGCGACGCCATCCGCAATCACAAGGCCTGGGAACGTCGGATCGGAGATCTGGACGGCGCCGACTGACGTGCGCGATCGAATTTCGCACAAAGCAACGACTCGACGGACCGAATCGGCCGGCTCGGGCTCGTTGCAATCCGGCATCGTCGATGCCCGACTCGCTTCCGGTTGATGTCCCGGCAGCAGCCCGGCGGAGCCGATCGGGACGATCGTTTCGGGGAGCGGGCTATACTGCGGTTTCGGTCCACGGCCTGAGAGATGTATCAGCCGAAATGCGCAGCAATCGGAACAGACTTCATCCCGCAAGGCACCTCACCACGCCCGCGTTCGAGCGGGCATCGGGGAGTCGGCGTACCGCGGTTCCAGCAAGGAGCCTGGAGACATGATTTACCGCTTCGACGGCTTCGAGCTCGATACCGATCGCGAAGCGCTGACTGGCCCGGACGGAGCGGTTGCGCTGCGCGATCATGCACTGCTTGTTCTGAAGTATCTGATCGAGCGCGCCCCGGAGGTCGTGACGCGCGACGAAATTCTCGAGCATGTCTGGGGCCACCAGGCGCTGTCGGAGAGTTCCATCGCTCAGGTCATTCGCGACATTCGCACCGCGCTCGGCGATTCGGCGCGATCTCCCACGCATCTCGCCACACGCTACGGGCGCGGTTATCAGTTCGTCGGTGACGTCCAGGTCGTAGAAACAACACCCGAGGCCGCGCGCGGCTCGGTCCCCCCAGCTGCGACCCCGCCGGCAACGCATTCGACGCAGCGTCCTCGGTGGGTTCGGGCGCTGATGATCTTCGCTCCGGTGCTCGTATTATTCGCGGGCTGGCAGCTCTATCGCGGGAACCCGTCGGTTCCGATTGCCGATGCGCGCGAACCCATTACGCTACTTGCCATCACTGCGCAGGACGGGCAATCCCTGTCAGCTCCGTTCGTGGACTATCTGGCTTTCGTGCTGAGCAACGCGATCGGCGCCGATCGCGTCGATGTCGCTCGCGACGAAGAAGACGTCGATCCGGCGTCACGGGTCGTGGAAATCAGCCTGGCGTCCCTTGAATCAGGCGATCGACGCCTGCTGGAGCTTGCGGTCGGGCGACCGGCGCTGAACGACCCTGGCCTGCGCCTGCGCTTCGACGAGGCCAGCGACCTGGTGCGGCGCGGTCTCGAAGATGTACTGGCCGAGCTCCAAACCCAGCTCGACATCGAGACCCGTCTCGAGGCAGGGCTGCTGTCGCAAAGCAGCTTCGCGGTAGAAACCCTGCTGAGAGGCATGGCGGCTCAGTTCGCCGGTGACGTGGTGCGTGCCGCCGAATTGTTCGAAGCGGCGCTGGCCGAAGATCCGGATTTCGAATTCGCCCGCTATGAGCTCGCGATCGCGGTTCGACGAAACCGCGACTTCGAGCGAGCGCTGTCGATCCTCCAGCCGATGGCCGAACGTCTGCAGAGCGATTTCTGGACGCACCGGATCCAAAACGCCATGGGCATCGCCTTCTGGCGCATGGACCGCAACGACGAAGCCCTGGATGCGTTCCGGCGCGCCGAGTCGACCAGCAAATCCCCGGCGACGCGGGCGATCGTCATGACCAATATCGGCCTGCTCGAGCGAAACGAAGGCCGTCTCGAGCAGGCGGAAGCCTCGATGCGAGAGGCGGTGCGACTGGCCGAGGAGGCCGAATCGCCCCGATTACAGGCCGGTGCCCGTAACTCACTGGCATCGGTTTTGATGAGACGCGACCAGAGCGATGAGGCGTTGGTCCAGCTGGGAATTGCAAGAGAGTTGTTCTACGAGTCCGGGGACCTGCGCGGCTATGCCGCGGTGCTTTCGCGTGCGGCTCGAATCCATTCCGCGCGCAGTGAACGCGACGAGGCCGAATCTCTGCTGCGACTGGCCTTGGGGATCTACGAGCAGCTCAGTGCCGGTGTCAACGTTGCCGATGCGCAGTTTCGACTCGCTCGCATCCATCGCGTGCGCGGTGAGTTCGAGCTCGCTCGCTCACTGGCCAGCAGCGCGCTGGAACGCGCCCAATCGCTGAACGACGACAGCCTGCTGATCGATTGCTACCAGGCTCTGGCAACGCTGGCGCTGGCCGATCAGCGTTACGATCAGGCCCGGACGTACGGCAGGGAAGCGCTCCGACTGGCCGAACAGACCGGGCGCGAGCGCGACCAGCGGGTCATCCGTCTCGGCCTGATTCAGGTCGATTTCGAATCATCGACGGCTGTGCTCGGGGTCGATGAGCCGCTTGAAGAGTTGATCGAGGAATCCGAAGCCGCGGACCACCGCTTGGTGGGCATCCGCGCTCACCTGCTGGCATCGCGAATCCACCAGCGCGCCGAACACATGGACGACGCCCGTCGCGCGATCGAACGAGCCGACTCTCTGCTGGAAGAAAACAATCTGCGGCTGGCCCAGGAAATCAATGCCGCGCGCGCCGAGCTGGCGCTGGCGCGGGGTGAGTACCAGGCTGCAGGCGTTGCGCTGGACGCGCTGGAAAGAACCAACGCGCCGCCCCACCCGCGACTCATGCTTCGCGCACGTCTCCACGCCCAGCAAGGCGACCTGAGATCCGCCCTAGAAGCTGCCGGGCTGGCGAAATCGACGATCGGCGACTGGTGGCGGCCAGTGCACGAAAACCAGCTGCAGTCCTGGCAGTCCGCGCTCGCGAACTGAACACGGCCCGGCACGCCGAGCCGTACGGATCGCGCTCGTCTTCTCCTTTTCTGGGTTCCGGTTCTCTCCCCGCTACATCGCGTCGACACAACCCGACGCGACCGCCTTCGTAAGCGCCGCCCTGGTCACACCACGTCCCCACTGAAGGATCCGAGTCACCGCCGCGCGATTTCCTGCCGGGAGCCATGCGGCACGGACTTCGGGACCAGCGCCACCGGCCACGGCGATCGTGAGCCGATGCGATCCAGGACCTCAGGTACCGGCAGCAAATGACTGAATATGATGATTTTTCATAATCTTTCACAATCTTTCACGAGTTCTGGAGGATCGCAGCCCGGGCTTGGACTAGCTTTGACGCAACTTCTCCGACGGCGGCCGCCCCATGTTGAATCGACTCGAAGGATGGACCCATTCCTTGCGCCGCGCTGCACTGGCTACGATGTTCGCCGGCGCTTCGTCCGTCGTCTTCGCGAACGACATCATTTACGCCGACAGCTTCGAGGGCTTCGCGCTGCTCGGCGGCTCGATCGAGGGCCGGGCCTTCTTCGACCCGAACAGCGACGGCGACCTGGTCGACGGCCAGCCGCTGGCCGGCGTCGAGGTGTATCTGGACGAGAACTACAACGGCCGCTTCGACGACGGCGAACCGCTGGACCTCACCGACGCCGAGGGGCGCTACCGCTTTTCCGGCGTTGGTCCCGGCGTCTGGCACGTGCGCCAGGTGCTGCCGGCGCCGAACCTGCAGACCTTCCCGGCCGGCGGCCTGACCCCGGCCTATGACCGACTGCCCGACGAGGTCGTCGAGTACGTGCATGCGCCGCCCGGCGTCGGCAATTTCAACGTGCCGTACGGCCGGATGGCCACCGACTATCCACCCAACTGGGGGGGCATTTCTCCGATCGGCGGTCCGCAAGTCGTCGATTCGGTCGATCTCGTGCTGCAACCGATCGGCGTGCGTGATCGGGCCAGCGGGGCCGGCCCGCGGAACGGCACCGAGCTGCTGACTTTGCCGCTCGGATCCCACATCACCCTGCGTTTCGACGAGCCGATCGTCGACGGCGCCGGCATCGACCTGGTGCTCTACAGCTACTCGGGGGGCAGCGCGGGAGAACAGGCCGAAGTGTTCATCGGCGAGACCGCCGACGCGCTGCAAAGCATCGGCGTGTTCGAGGAAAACGAAGGCACGCGCAACATCGACCTGGCCGACTACGGTGTCCTCGGCGCGATCCAGTTCGTCAAGGTGGTTGCCCTGGACAATCTGGGCGCCTGGTTCGGCTTCGAGTTCGTCGGCGCCGAGGCGCTCAACGTTGCCCCGGCCGATCCCGATGCGCACATCGTCACCATGACGCCGGAAGAATTCGAGTTTACCGACCTGGATTTCGGCCGCTTCGCGCGCGACCTGCCCCCGAACCTGACGCTGGGCATCGAGGACAACGTGCCGGCAACGCCCGAACTGCGCGCCGGCGAATCGCTTCGTCTGCAGGCCTATGCCCAGGACGACCTCGGCATCGACAGTCTCACCGTGACCGCCAACGGTGCGCCGGTAAGTCTGGACAACGATGCCGCGGCCGACATCGACCTGCTGCTGCCCGGGCAGCTGCTGATCGAGGCGCTGACCAGCGACACCGCGGGCCAGACCACGGAACGTCAGCTGCAGATCTACGTCATGAACCCGGACGGCAGCGTGCCGTTCGATCCGAACGCTGCCGGCCAGTCGAACCGAAGCGACGCCACCGCCCCCCGCGCGCGCATCCTGACGCCCGCCCCCGGAGCCAGCGCCGGCGGCGACATCGACATCATCGGCCAGGTCCTTGGAGACCCGGCACCGACCGCCTGGACGCTGGAGTACGCGCCGGTCGATCTGGTCGACCCCTACAACCTGGCTGCCGACGACCCGGACTACGTCGAAATCGGTTCCGGCACCGGGCCGGTCGCGTCCGACCTGTTGGGCATCGCGCCGCTGTCGTCGCTGCCCGACGGCATCTACTTTCTGCGCCTGACCGCCGAGAACGACCTGGACCAGTTCGCCTGGTTCGGCCAGGTGCTGGCCAAGAACGTACCCGAGGAAACGCTTCGGCCGGTCGTGACCATCACCTCGCCGGCCGTCGAAGACAACGTCACCGTGACCGTCGATATCGAGGGCACCATCGAGTCGCAGCAGCCGCTGGTCGACTGGGTGGTCGAGTTCGCGCCGATCGACCAGGTCGACCTGAACAACATCGCGTCCGACGCGCCCGACTGGACGCGGATCGGCGAAGGCAACTCGGTCGTACCGATCGCCGACGTGCTCGCCAACTTCGACGGCACCGTGCTGAAGAACGGCCGCTACGTCGTACGCATCATCGCCCGCAACGATCTCGGCCTCGGCCGGGTCGAGGCGCTGGTGCTCGATGTCACGGGCGACGCCAAGTTCGGGCGGAACCGGCTGGAGTTCGACGACATCGAACTCGACCTGGCCGGTTTCCCGCTTCGCTTCACCCGCGTCTACGACTCGCTGCGCGCCGACGAGGACGGTGAGCTCGGCTTCGGCTGGTCGCTGGGCCTGGTCGACGCCGACGTCGGCGAAACGGTCCCCGATACCGGCAGCTTCGGCCTGTTCGGCTCGACACCGTTCCGGGTCGGCACGCGGGTCTTTCTCGACGCGCCGACCGGCGAGCGTCTTGGGTTCACCTTCAACCCGCAACCGGGCCCGCCGGGGGCCTTGGGGACGCCCTATCGCGCGGTGTTCGACGCCGATCTCGGAAACTACCACCGTCTGGAAGTACCGCAGGGTGACCAGGCCTTCCTGAATCTGAAAGCCGACGGCACGGTCACGCTATTCGGCTTTGCGTTTCCGTGGAATCCCGAGCAGTACGTGCTGATCGCGCCGGACGGCCGACGCTACTTCATCCATGAGGATCAAGGCCTGCTGGCGGCCGAGGACCGGAACGGCAACCGAATCAGCGTCAACGACAACGGCATCGATCACTCCGACGGTCCGGGCCTGCAGTTCGTCCGCGACGCGCAGGGGCGGATCATCGAGGTCCGCGACCCGGACGGCAACGCCTGGCTGTACGGCTACGACGCGGCCGGCGACCTGGTCAGCTTCACCGACCCGGACGGCAAGGAAACCACCTACGTCTACCGCACCGACCCGGCCCACTACCTCGAGATGATCATCGATCCCGAGGGCCGGATGCCGCGGCGCTACGAGTACCACCCCGATACCGGACGACTGATCGCAATCATCGACGAGAACGGCAACCGCCGCGAATCGATGTACGACCCGCAGGGCTTCATCGGCTTCGAGACCGACGCGCGCGGCAACATCACCGAGATTCAGTACAACGAGCGCGGCAACGTCACTCGTATCGAAGACCCGAAGGCCAACGTCACCCAGTACGAGTACACCGATCCTGCCAACCCCGACCGCGAGACCCGGCTGATCGACCCCAGCGGCGAGGAATGGGACTACGGCTACGACAACCGGGGCCGCCCCGTCAGCCTGGAGTCCCCGCTGGTCACTTTCGGAAATCAACGCATCACCGTCGAATACGACGCGTTCGGCAACGTCACGCGCTACAACGATTACAACCGCCGCGTCAGCGAGTTCACCTACGACGCCGACGGCAACCGGCTGACGGAGCGTCCGTTCGACGGCCTGGAACACGACTTCGCCTGGAACCCTGACGGCCGCCTGCTCAGCCGGTCGCGAAGCGGCGGCGACATCACCGAATACCATTACGACGGTAACGGTTTCCTGAGCCAGCGCAGCGACTCGACCGGTCAGGTCGATTACGAGCGCACGACCAGCGGGCGCCTCATCGGTTACGAAGATGCAAGCGGCCCGCTGGACATCGGCTTGACGCCGGCCGGCTTGCTGAATACCCAGACCGACGACCTCGGAAACACCGCAACGCTGGTCGAGAACACCGACGGCTCGTTGACCCGGACCGACCGTCTCGGCAACGTCACCCGGATCGAACGCGATGCCGATCAGCGCCCGACCCGCATCGTGCTGCCGAGCGGCGCCGAATCCACGACCAGCTACGACGCCGACGGCAATCCATCCACCGTCATCGACCCGCTCGGCAACACCAGCACCTACGGCTGGGACAGCACCAACGAGATGGTCGCCTTCACCGACGCGACCGGGCAGTCGGAAGCCCGTACCGTGGACGAAAACGGCAACGTCGTCGAGGTCGTCAACCGAAACGGCCTGCGACGGACCTTCGAGTGGGACGCCAACCGCCGCCTGCGCTTCGAGCGCTGGCATGACGGAGGGGGTGCGGTCGTGCGCGAGATCGAGCTGACCTACAGCGCGGTTCGTGGGCTTGAGCGGGTGGACGACCGCGTCGGCGGCCAGACCTACACGCTGGAATATTCCGGAACCTTGCCCCGCCCGAACAGCGTGCAGTACACCCTGCCCGGACAGGCCGGTTGGAACGTCAGCTACAACTGGAGCGGGAGCGCGGAATTCCCGACGGCTGTCAACGCCAGGATCGGATTCCTCGCCGAAACCAGCATCGGTGTTGACGTCTTCGGAGGCCGCAGCTGGGGCCTGCGGTGGACACGACCGGGCAACAGCGGCAACTCGGTGCGCATGATCCGGCGCGGCGACGGCAAGATCGCCCGGGTCGAACGATCCACCGGATTCGGGAACTCTGCCAGCTCATTGACTCGATACGGCTACGACGCCCTGGGCCGCCTCAACTCGATCCGGCACGAAGACCCGTCCGGCCTGTTGCTGCATCCCAGCGGCGAACTGCTCTATCAGCACGATGCCGAAGGGAAGATCACCGAAGAACAGCATGCCGGCAACACGACGACCTATGGCTATGACGCCGACAGCCAGTTGACCGCGGCCACCCACGACAACCCGGCCTACCCCGACGAAACCTACGGCTACGATGCGGCCGGCAACCGGATCACCTCGCACCTGGTGCCGAGCACGGCAACCGTCGAGGCGGCCAATCGCATCAGCGCCGCCGGCGACTTCGGCTACGAATACGACAGCGCCGGCAATCTGATCCGCAGAACGAACAACGCAAGCGGCGAAGTCACCGAGTTCGGCTACGACCACCGCAACCGCCTGGTGCTCGCCACCGTCCACCCGAGCCTGGGCGCACCGGCCACAACCACGATCGAAATGCAGTACGACTACCTCGACCGGCTGCTGTATCGGATCGTCGACGGCCAGAAGACCTGGTTCCTGCATGACCGCGACAACGTCATCGCCGAGTTTGCCGACGGCGCGACCGATCTCAATGCCGCGTACCTCTACGACCCGTCTTCGATGGACCAGGTCTACGCGATCTGGCGCGACGATGCGATCGGCGAGCGCTGGTTGCTGCGCGACGCGATCGGATCGATCCGCGGCATTACCGATGAAAACTACATGGCGCTGAGCTGGGTCGACTACGACGCCTACGGCAACCTGCAGCCCGGCTCGATGCCGGCAGGCGACGAACCGCTTCGGTTTGCCGCCCGACCGTACCTGGATGCCATCGGCCTTTACGACAATCGCCGGCGTTTCCTCGACCCGCAGCTCGGCCGGTTCACCCAGGAAGACCCGATCCGCCACGGCGGACGCGACTTCAACTTCTATCGCTACGCCTACAACCAGCCAACCGGGTTTACCGACCCAAGCGGCGAGATATCAGCATCCAATATTTTGCGTATTGTCAACGAGTTGATTCTGCCTGTTTTCAGCGAATACAAGAACAGTTCGCTGGGAGCACCCTGCTCGATCGCCAACGCCACTGCAGCCGGTTTCGCCTGGTTCGACATCATCGCCGACGTCGTGAACGATCCTACGGATCCGGATGTGCCACCCAGCATCGACCAGAGTGAGCTTTTCGCCGAAACGGGATGCAATCCACCCGGGTCGTAGTGTCGAAGCGTCAACAGGCGCCGTCCGACCCCGGACGCAAGAGGAACTTCGACGCCGGATAGGCGCGAAACACAACTGCGTGAGACCTCAGGGCCGGGGCATTCAATTGGCCGGCAATCCGTCCGAGCCGGTTCCGCGAAGCACTCGGCCGTAACGCCTGAGGTATTTCTGAATAACGCTGCGCGGCGAGGGATTCATTCGAAGACGTCGTGGATCGCGTGGTGCCGCTTGTGATGACAATCGGAGCGATCGTCGCCACGGCTCGGGCCGAGGTAAGCGGGCCACGAGATGCAGGTTCTCCGTCTCATCGGGGCTCACTCATTCGGAATGACCAAACCGCACCCCCATGCGGCATTTTTTTCAGAGGCTTCCTAATGCCCGGCTCCTGGCGGCGGAGCCGCCAATATCGTCCTCAAGCCAATCTGGGTAAAGACACAAACCATCGGAATTGCAAGAAATCGACGCGGGCCGAAGAAACAGGAAGGCGTCACAAGCCCGGACAGTGTGCGAAAATGTTACGCAGATCCTTGTTTTTCTGCGATTTTATTATCTTTCATAATGTTTCATAATTCTTGAAAGATCGAATTGCCTGGTCGCGCTAAAGTCCGGTGGAGTCGTTTCCACGGGATTCAACGCATGCCCTATCGAAACCCATACGCTCGACCCAAGCTCAGCAGCCTGCTGGTCGCGCTTCTGGTAACGGCGATCACGACCCGGGCTCCGGCTTCCGATGTCATCTACGCCGACAGCTTCGAGGGCTTCGCGCTGCTCGGCGGAAGCATTTCGGGAACCGTGTGGACCGACCCGAACGGCGACGGCGATCCCGTCGACGGCGAACCCCTGGCCGGCAAGACGATCTATCTCGACGCCGATTACGACGGCCGGCTCGACGATGGGGAACCGACCGTGACCAGCGGCGCCGATGGCTTTTATCGATTCGCCGGCGTTCCGGCCGGTGTGCACCACGTGCGCCAGGTGCTCGAGCCGCCGGCCACGCAGACGCTTCCGGGCGCCGGAATCCCTCCCGATCACGATCGGCTGCCCGACGAAGTCTACAGCTACACCCACGCCGCTCCCGGCGGCGGGAATTTCGACGTCCCCTACGGTATTCAGCCTTCGTCCTACCCGCCCGAGTGGCCGCTGGCCCGAACCGGCGCACTGCCGGAGATCATCGACAGCGTCGATATGGTGCTTCAGCCGATCGGCGTGCGAGATCGTATCGCGGGCGTATCGTCGACCTTTGGAAGCGGAGTCCTGACTCTGCCGCTGGGCTCGCAAATCACGCTGCGGTTCGATGAAACGGTGGTAGACGGCGACGGCCCGGACCTGATCGTGTTCAGCGACCGGGTCGGCGGCGGCGAACAGGCCGAGATTCGGATCGGACCCGCCCCTGACGCGTTGCTCCCGCTGGCAGTGGTCGACGAAGACGACGCCAACAGCTTTCCGCTCGACCTCGCCGATGCGGGACTCACCGGTCCGGTCCGGTATCTGCAGATCGTGCCTCTGGACAACGTCGGGAGCTGGTTCGGTTTCGAATTCGTCGGTGTGGAAGTGCTGAACTTCGCCGCCGCCGACCCCGGTGCGCACATCGTGGTCGTTACGCCACAGGAATTCGACTTCGAAGATCGCGACTTCGCTCGCGATGCCGATGATCTGGCACCGACGCTGGCGATCGGCGCGGTCGACGGCAACCCGGCCACGACGGGATTCCGGCAGGGCGAAACCATAGAAGTTCAGTTGTTTGCCAATGACGATGTCGGCGTGAGTTCCGTATCGCTGACCGTGAACGGCACGAACATTGCTCTAGACGGCGACAACTCGGCTGCGGTCGTCGCCGATCGAGTCGGGCGAATCGCCATTGAAGCCGCTGCCACCGACACCGCCGGCCAGACAACGCTTCGCAACGTCGAGTACACGGTACTCAACGCGGACGGCAGTCAGCCTTTCGACAGCGGCGTGACCGGTCCCGGCTTCAGCGATTCGGCCAACGCGCCCCGCCTGTCCATCGTTTCTCCGGATTCCGGGGAAAACCTCTCGACCGATATCAGCGTCGTCGCACAGATCACCGACGACGACTTGCCGCTGGAATGGACCCTCGAATACGCGTCGATCGACGATGTCGATCCATTCAATCTGTCGTTCGACGATCCCGATTACGCGGAGGCGGCCTCCGGCAGCGGCAACGTCTACTCATCATCGATCGGAACAATACCCCTGGAAAGCTTGCCGGACGGCGTCTACTTCATTCGTCTCACGGCGACCGACGGCAACGGCGAGTCGGCGGGCATCGGAAGGGTCATCGGCAAGAACGTGCCGGCTGCCGGACTCCGCCCTCAGATCACGATCGACGGCCCGAGTGCGGGCACCGAGGTCTTCTTGACGTCCGACATCACCGGTACGATCGAGTCCACTCGACCGCTACAGCAGTGGTTCGTCGAGTATGCCCCTGCCGATCAGGTCGATCGGGGCGACCTCGGCTCGGAAACACCGGAATGGATTCGTCTTTCGGAAGGCGATTCGCCGGTGCCCACCAGCGACGTCCTCGCCAACTTCGATGCCACGATGCTTGAAAACAACGGCTACATCGTGCGCGTCGTCGCGTTCAACGATATCGGGCTCGGGCGCGTCGAGGGCGTCGAACTCTCGGCCGTCGGGGAGGCGAAACTCGGGCGCAACCGACTGGTCTTCACCGACATCGAGATCGAACTGAGCGGTTTCCCGCTTCGCCTCGAGCGGGTATACGACTCCATGCGCGCAGAGCGTCCGGGCCAGCTTGGATACGGCTGGTCGCTGGGCCTCGCCGATGCCGAAGTCGACGAGACCGTACCCGATACCGGCACGGTCGGCGTTTTCGGCGCGACTCCGTTCCGGGTCGGCGCTCAGGTGTACCTGAATGCACCGGACGGACAACGCCTGCGCTTTACCTTCAACCCGCAGCCTGGCACACCAACCGCGCTGGGAACGCCCTACCGCGCTCGGTTCGATGGCGATCCCGGAGTGGCCTACGAGCTCGAGGCCCCCGAGGGCGACCAGGAGTTTCTCGCCGTCAACGACGACGGGAACGTCTACCTGTTCGGATTTGCCTTTCCCTACAACCCGGACCGCTACGTGCTCGTCGCACCGGACGGAAAGCGCTACACGATCCATGAAGACGAAGGGCTTCTCGCCGCCGAAGATCTCAACGGCAACACGCTGAGCTTCAACCAGGACGGAATCCGTCATTCGAGCGGATCGGCCCTGGAGTTCGTTCGCGATCCCCAGGGCCGAATCGCAGAAATCCGCGACCCGGAGGGCAACGCCTGGCTCTATACCTATGACGCTCAGGGCAACCTGGCGGCCTACACCGACCCGGACGGCGACACGACCGTCTACAGCTATCTTTCCGATCCGGCCCACTACCTATCGATCGTTGAAGATCCTCAGGGCCGCATGCCGCGCCGCTACGAGTACGATCCTGCGAGCGGGCGGCTGCAGGCGGTCATCGACGAGAACGGGAATCGGCGTGAGGTGTTATACGACCCGCAAGGCTTTACCGGCACCCGTGCCGATGCGCGGGGCAACATCTTCATCTATGACTACGACGAACGCGGAAACATCACGCGTATCGAAGATCCGAAAGGAAATGTTGCACTTTACGAATACAACGATCCCCAAAATCCCGATCGTGCCACCCGGTTCATCGACAACAACGGTCAAACCTGGGAAACCGAGTATGACGATGCCGGCCGTCCGGTCACGCTGTATTCACCGACTGCCGCGGGAACCTTCCAACGCATCGATGTGGAATACGACGCACTCGGAAATATCCTGGAATACAACGACTACGACAGCCGACAAAGCACATACGCCTACGACGAGCGAGGCAACCGAACCGAAGAAGCGCCGTTTGACGGACTCCGATCGGAATTCGCGCGCGGTGCGCGCGGAGAGGTGTTGCGCAAGACGTTCGGCGGCGATTTCGAAGTCAACTACGGCTACGACGAGCTTGGACATCTGGGTTCACAGACCGACACGCTGGGCTTCCAACTCACACTGGAGAATCTGGAAAACGGTCGGCTTTCCCGCCGAATCGACGACCGCGGCACGCTCGACGTGGACTTCACGCCCGCCGGGAAGCTGAGCACGCAGACCGACACGTTCGGCAACACCGCCTCGCTGATTGAAAACCCCGACGGTTCGCTTACGCGTACCGATCGTACCGGCAGGGTTTCAACCCTCGACTACGATGCCGACGGCCGACCCGTTGCTCTCGAGCTTCCGGGCGGCGGCGCCATTACGACCCGCTACGATGCCGACGGAAATCCCGAGAGCGTCACCGATCCACTCGGCAACACGACGACCTATGCGTTCGACAGCACGAACAATCTGACTTCCATTACCGACGCGCTCGGACAGGCCGACACATTCGCCGTCGACGCGGTCGGAAACATCGTCGAAATCGTCGACCGAAACGGCAAACGCCGCACGTTCGAATGGGATGCCAACCAGCGGATGACCGTCGAGCGTTGGCACGACGCCGGTGGCACAGTCATCCGGGAGATCACCTTCAATTACTCGCTCGGCAGCGGACTGGCAAGCGTCGACGACGCAAGCGCCGGCTTGACCTTCTCTTTGAGCTACGTTGGGAGACTGCCGCGTCCGTCCCGCGTGGACTACGTTCTCCCGGGGCAGGCGCCCTGGTCGGTAAACTACACTTGGAGCGACGAAGCCCGGCAACCTGAAACGATCAGCATCCGAAGCAGTGGCTCGGTCGACCTGTCGTGGATCGGCGTCGATGAGTACGGAGGCCGTGTCTGGGGCCTGGAATGGTGGCATCCCGATGCCGATGACCAGAACGTGCGGCTATTGCGAAACGCCGACGGTCGACTCCGCCGCATCGAGCGCGACACCAAGGGAGACGATGCATTCGAGATCTTCACCGAGATCGAGCGCGATGCGCTGGGAGACCCATCCAGAATTCTCCATTTCGATGCGCTGGATGCGTTGCTTCATCCCGAGGCCGATCGACTCTACACTCGCGATGAGGAAGGTCGACTCCTCACGGACCAGTCCAGCAACAACACCGTCGGCTTCTCCTACGATGACAATGGCCAACTGACGGCAGCCACGCATGCCAACCCTGCCTACACCGACGAGAGCTACGGTTACGACGCAGCCGGAAATCGCCTCGAGTCTCACCTTACGCCCGGCCCAGCAACGATTGCTGCGGGGAACAGGATCACTTCCGCCGGCGTTTTCAGCTACGCATACGACAACGCGGGAAACTGGATACGGCGTACGAACACCGCGACCGGACGGGTCGTCGAGTTCGAGTACGACCACCGCAACCGCATGAATCGAGCAACGACGCACCCGAGCCTGGGCGCACCGGCAGACAACGTGCTGCAGTTCGAATACGACTACCGGGATCGACTCCTGTTTCGCGTCGTCAACGGCCAGAAAACCTGGGTTCTCCGCGACCGCGATCAGCCGGTAGCGGAATTCGGCGACGGCGCTACAACGCTGTCGGCGGCTTATCTCTACGACCCGTCCGTTCTCGATCACGTGCTCGCGATCTGGCGCGACGACGGCGTCGAAACAAGGTGGCTGCTTCACGATCAACTCGGATCGGTCCGCGGCGTTGCTGATCCCGACGGTCTCGTTCTTTCGTGGCTCGATTACGACGCCTTCGGCAACCTCCAGCCGGGATCGGTGCAGGAACCCGGCGTACCGCTGGGCTTCGCCTCGAGACCCTGGATTCCCGAGATCGGCCTCTACGACAACCGACGTCGCTTCTACGATCCGGTTCTCGGCCGATTCACGCAGGAAGACCCGATCCGGCACCGCGGCCGTGATTTCAATTTTTACCGCTATGCGTTCAACGCGCCGACTGAATATACGGACCCGACGGGCACAGTGAGCGCGACAACGATGGCCAATATCGTGCAGGCCATCAATTATGCGATCGAGGTCTACCAGGGCGCAGACAGCCTTGGGTTCCCGTGCACCGTGGCCTCGTCGGTGGCAACAACATTCGTCTACTTCGACTGGGTATCCGATATCTTCATCGATCCATCGGCGGCCGACAATCAACCTGCGCTCGACAGAAACGACCTGCTCGAACTGACCGGATGCAACACGCAGTAGCGACAAATTCCCAGCCGTGGAGGCAATTGCCATGCCCATACCTTCAGCAATAGGCGTTTTTCTGAAACGAATCTGCCTGTGGACGCTCTTGGCCGCCGGTTCGGCGTCTGTCTGTGCGCAGCAATCGCCGGCGTTCCTGTTCGAACCGATGCTGGACACCTACTTCGACGATCGCAGCGGATTGATCGTGTTTCACGCCGCCGGTTACGACCTGGCCTTTCCGCCCGACGAACCGCTGAACGCCGTGATTGCCGTAGTCGACGATACCAATACCGTGGTAGAGAGCTTCCCGTTCCGTCAGAACTACCTCAATCGAACCGGCAACGGCGTCATCGCACGAACGGCAATGGACGGAACGGCCGAGATCACGCTGACCGATCCGGGCGTCTACAACCTCGTCTGGATGATCGACCGCGAACCGGTGAGCCGGCTACCGGTGGCGCTCGAGCGCGTCGAGATCGGCGACGATCCGTTCGAGCGCGAAACCGTCTATCGATATTTCGGGCTCTGGCAGCTGTACGCCCACATCACCAACGACACCTGGAAGAACGAAAACTGGCCGGTGCTGACTTTCTGGGCGGGTATCCGGGATTTCGACGAGCCGGCGCACCAGCTTCGGTTCTTTGCCGAGATGAAGCGCGACGGCGAAGTCGTGGCGCACTCGAAGCGAACCCAGGGATCGATCCCGTACAAGCACTACCAACGCGTCGAGTCGCACCTCTACCATCCGCACGATCGGAAGTCCTCACCGAACGCGCGGCCGTACCTGGAGACCGACTGGAAACGGGACGGCAGTTACGAAATCGAGATCAGCCGTGTAAACGACGGTGCGGTGATCCGGACCTTCGATTTTTCAGTCCGGGAAGGTGAAATCGTTCCGCTGCCCGAAACCCGGTTGGGACATGAACCGGCGATCGACTACCGCGTGCCGCGCGTCCGGGACAAGTCGAGCACCGGCTACGATTTCGATGAGGCGATATGGATCAAGGCGCAGGATTGAGATCGATCAGCCTCTCTCTAGCACGAGTCCTCGGTGCGTCGAAACTTCCTCGTCATACACGCTGTGAAACTGGACAAACAACAGCTTTCGTCGTCGGAGGGCGCGCCGATTGCCGACGCGCCCTTGAACGTTGAAAAGACGAGCGCTGCAGATTCAGGCAGCGCGCAATCGCAGCGTGACCAGGCCGAGCCCAAGCAGTGCCAGAAGCATTAGCAGCAAGCTGGAGACGCCGAGCGTTGGCACCGGCTCCGCCGGCGGCGGAAGATCGGGTCCGCGCTGGATTTGCGTGATGAAACGAGCGCTGACGTCCGAGATCTTGGTCTCGACCAGCGCACCGGTGCGATCGATTTCGTGCACGCCCCCGCCGTTGGTGGTCAGGATATTGCCGTTGGGCAGTTCGTAGGCGCCGCGGTAGCCGCCGAGCGACGCCGGGTCGTACACGCCGATCAGTCCACCCGCACCGTCTAGTTCGACCACGCCTTGCTGGGCGCCGGCGAAGTTGCCGATCAGGTAGCCCCCGGCAGCGGATGCCGCGATCTGTTCGGGGAAGTTATCGATGGCCGACAAATCGGAGATATGGGTTCCGTTGAACTGATAGGTATGCACCGCGTCGCTGGTAACGCCGGGCACCTGGATGACGCTGCCGTCGATAAACACGTCGAACGGGCTATCCAGCCCCCCAGCGCCGTTGGCGACTCGGTTTCCGAGGCTGTTTCCACTGGTGTCGAATTCAGCAACTGCGTCCGCGTTCGAGCCGCTACCGACGCTGACCAGCAGGTGTCCATTGTTCGGATCGAGCGTGATGCCTCGGATGTTATCGAGGATGGCCGTATCCACACCGCCGGCCGGCGCAAATATGCCGATGTAGTTGCCGTCCAGGTCGTACTGCTGGACCACGTCTTCAAGCTGATCCGATACCAGGATGCTCTGGCCGTCGGCCGACAGGATGGCTTGGATCGGCGTGCTCAGGTTAGCCGGATCGGGCGGGATGAAATCTGGATCGATCAGGTCGCCGGTATCCGGGTCGAACGCCATGACCCGATCGTTGGTGGACTCGGGAATCAGCAGCAGGCCGGCGGTCGGCAGCAAGCCGCGCGCAGCCGCGCGGGCCGCCGGATCGGGTGCCGGCAGCGTGCCCGGCGCAGCGTCTTCAACGCCGGTGCGCTCGGCTTCCAGTTCCGCGGGCGTCGCGGCAACGGCGGCTCCCGAAAGTAGTAGGACCGCAAAACCGACGGTCAAGCAATTCAAGATCTTCATAACCAGAAAACTCCGTTCACGATGGGTTGTAATCAATCTCGCGGTGAACTACGCCCGAAGGCATGCGTACCGTCTGCTGAACCATATGATAGGCCTCTGGATGCAGCGTAGCAAATCTAATCGGGCCACCACCGGGTTGGGAAAACAGGTGTCGACGCAGGACTGCCAACGTCGTGCGCCGACTCCTGCTTGACCGCCATGACCGGGGCGGGATAATGACTGGACCTCGTTCCCAGGAAAGTCGCCATGTATCGAAGACAGTTGCTCCGCGGATTGATGGCGTCATCGTTGATCTGGCCGATGACCGCCTTGACCCAGGCGATCGCAGAACCGGTCCGGCGACGGCGAATTGTTGTCGTCGGTGCCGGCGCATTCGGCGGCTGGACCGCGCTGACGCTGGCACGTACCGGGGCTGAAGTCACGCTGATCGAGGCCTGGGATCCGGGCCACCCGCGCGCGAGCTCCGGCGGCGAAACCCGCGTCATTCGCCACATGTACACCGATCCGTTGTACGCCGGCATGGCGGCCCGCTCACTGGCTCTTTTCCAGCGCTCGGAGCAGGACTGGGGCGAAACGCTATTCCACCGCTCAGGCGTGCTGTTCCTGGGCCAGAACCAGGCGGGTGACTATCTCCGCGCCGCTTCCGCCGCGCTGAACGAGGAAAATATCGCGTTCGAACGCCTGGACCGGGACGCGATCGCGGCACGCTGGCCGCAGATCGCACTCGATGGCATCGAACAGGCGAGCTACGAACCACAGAGCGGCTACCTGCTCGCACGCCGCGCCTGCCACGCGGTCACGCAGGCCTTTCGACGATCCGGAGGTCGCGTAATCCGCGCGCGTGCCCGACCGGGTTCGGCGCGCGCCGGCGTGCTTCGCTCTGTAGAGCTCGATAACGGCAACACGGTAAGCGCCGACGCATTCGTGTTCGCGTGCGGGCCGTGGTTACCGGCATTGTTCCCGGACCTGCTGGCGCCCCTGCTTTCTCTTTCCAGGCAAGAGGTCTATTACTTCGGCATTCCGGCCGGCAACCGTGCGCACGACGAAGGCGCATTGCCGGTGTGGGCCGACTTCGGCCCCCGCCTTTGGTACGGCATACCCGGCAGCGAGCGGCGCGGATTCAAGATCGCGGACGATTCCCACGGCCCGAAAATCGACCCCGAGGATGCCGACCGCATCCCTTCTCGAGACGGCGTCGAGGCCGCTCGAAGCTATATGGCGAAACGCTTTCCGGCTTTGGCCGGAGCCCCCCTCGTCGATGCACGGGTCTGCCAGTACACCAACACGAAAAGCGGTGACTTCATTGTCGACCGGCATCCCGAGGCTTCGAACCTATGGCTGGTGGGTGGCGGCTCGGGGCACGGCTTCAAGCACGGGCCTGCGCTCGGAGAACTCGTCGCCGAAAGCGTGCTCGGAGAACGCGTTGTCGAGCAGACCTTTGCGCTTGCCCGACACCGTCATGCCTCATGATCCACAGAACCTCTTCTTTGCCGCAGGGCCTGCAGCTTCGCGACGATCTCCGGCCAGGTGACCTGGGGCGCATCATCGCGCTTCACGGCCAGGTCTACTCGCAATGGCCCGGCTTCGGGCTGGAGTTCGAAGCCTTCGTCGCGGGAACCATCGCCGAATACGGCCTGCAAAACGGGTTTCGCGGCCGTACATGGCTTCTGGAAAGCGAGTCGCGGGAAGGCGACCGCGCGCTGGTCGGCTGTTGCGCGATCGCGTATCGCTCCGAATCACTTGCGCAATTACGTTGGGTCCTGCTGCGTCCGGATTGGTTCGGCCGCGGGCTTGGACGTTACCTGGTGGAAACCGCGATCGACGAGTGCCGAAACTCGGGCATCCAGCGGGTCTATCTGGAGACCACCGACGGACTCGAAGCTTCAAGCGCGCTGTATCGCAGGCTGGGTTTCCGCGAAACCGCCAACGAGGTCGTGCCCATGTGGTCCGGACCACGTCCGCTGATTCGGATGGACCTGCCGCTGGATTGAAAAAACCCGCCGGTCCGTCGGCCGGCGGGGTCTTGTTGTTACTTTCGCTGCGTCAGGCTCGGGTGCGGCTGAGCACGGGGGTCAGAAATTGGCCCGCAGATTGATGCCGATCGTTCGCGGCTGGTTCGTTCGGAAACCGAGCCGCGCACGACCGCCGCGTTCACGGTCGAAGGACAGCAGCGCGTTCTCGTCGAACACGTTGTCGACGAACAGGGTCACGACGTACTCCCCGTAATCGATGCCGGCGCTGAGGTACGCGATCTCGTAGGAGGGAAGCTCCAGATCGAGCGTCGTGACTTCATCGCCAGTCATTCCACCGAACGGCAGCCCGTGCGCGAATTCTCCGGCGCCCGGGACCTGGTCACCCGGCTGGGTGTATCTCGATCCGACGTGCTGGACGGAGGCGGTCACGAATCCCTCGGCCGGGCTGCCGTCGAACTCGAGCGGGAAACGGTACGCGCCACTCGCAGAAAACTGGGTTTCGGGAACCGTCGCCAACCGATTGCCGTCTTCGATACCGCCGATCACGTTGCCGTTCCCGTCGCGAACCGTTGAATCGAATTCGGCTTCGACGTAGCTTCCTGCCAGCGCCAACAACAGGCGCTCGGTCGGTTCCCAGGTCAGCTCCGATTCGATCCCGGTCGTCGTCGCATCGGGCACGTTGAACACGATTCGCGAGGAGCAGGAACCGGCGTCCAACGTAACCTGCAGGTCCTCGATATCCGCCTGGAAAACCGCTGCATTGAAAGTTACCGTCGAGGTCTGGGCCTTCAGGCCGAGCTCGTAGTTCCACAGCGTCTCGTCGTCGTAATCCTGGAAACCGCCGAAGATGGCTTCGTCCTCGGGCGTGCACAACGGTATGTTGAGCGGGTCGTTGACGCCGCCGAGACGAAAACCCTGCGAGATCTGCGCATTGACCGAAACCTGCTCGCTGAGCTTGTAGTCTGCCAGGAGGCGCGGGTTGAATCCGTCCGACGAGGTCCGGTCCAAGACGTCGGTATCGCCGGCGGCAAACAAGCCGCCGGTGGTGATCGTTCTGACCTCTTCGAAGTCGTAATAGCGACCGCCCAGGGTCAGCGAGAGACGATCGGTTGCATACCAGGTCGCCTCGCCGAACAGCGCGATCTGCTCGATGTTGTAGGGAAGGTCGGAGTTGAACGGAGAATCCGCAGGAAAACCGTTGGCTACCGCTGCCGCGGTCCCGTCCCCGAGTGTCGCGTCGGTGAAAGCGTCGTATCCGGGCGTGGGCAGGCGCTGCGCGTATTTGCGGTCCGTATCGGAATAGAATGCGCCGACCAGCCAGTCGATTGCACCCTCAGTGTTCGAACTCAGCCGCACTTCCTGAGTGAATTGCTGGACTGCCGTCGTGTCCCTGAGATTGGAGGGCAGCAACACCGCCTGGTCGGGGAAGCCCAGATCGATCGAAACACTTCCGCTCAGCGCGCTGGCATCTCGACTGACCAGCACGTCCCGGTCGGTATAACTGGTCACCGAGGTCAGGTCGAAAAAGTCGAAACCGACCGTCGCCGTCAAATCCGCCAGCATGAACTCGTCCTCGAACGCTTCATTGCGCAGCAGGAACTGTTCACGCTCTTCGAATTCGACCGGCGGCCGCTGCGTGGTGTAAGGATTGGCAAACAGATTGAAGACTTCCTGCCGGTTGAAGCCGTCCGTCTCGATTTCCTGGTAAATGATTCGAGGCGTCAGGGAAATATTGTCTGCAGGCTCGAAGGTCAGCGCGGCACGGAAGCCGGTACGAGAACCGTTGTTGACGTCCTCGTCCACGCGACCGCCCTCGCGCAGCGCATCGATGAATCCACCGTACCGCGTGTAATAGCCGACGACACGGAGTGCACCGGCTCCGTCCGCGAACGGCGCGTTGAACATGGCCTTGGCATGACCGGCCGTCGAGCCGTCTTCAATGGAGCTGAACTCGCCCTCGAAAGACGACTCGGTCCGGTCGAGATTCGGCTCGTTGGTGATGTAGCGGATCGTCCCGCCGATCGAACCCGATCCGAACAGGGTTCCTTGCGGACCCCGCAGCGTCTCGACACGACGAAGATCGTAGAGATCCAGGTCCGGCGTGAACAACGAAAGCGAGATCACCGACTCGTCGAGATAGATGCCGACCTGTTCCTTGACGCCCGGCTAATCGCGCACGATTTGTCCAGCCGAAACGCCGCGGATCGCAACCTGACTCTGTCCGGGACCGAGGTTCTGGATCGTGAGTCCGGCGACGTTGCGCGATAGTTCTTCCAGCGATCCCGCTCCGGTCCGCTGGATATCGGCCTGGGTCTGCGAATTGATCGAGAACGGAACTTCCTGGAGGGTCTGCTCGCGCTTGGTCGCCGTCACGACCATGCGCTCGGTCGACTCGTCCACCTGACTGGATCCGGCCGAGGACTGCTGCGAACCGGCGCTCTGCACAGTGTCGGCATCGCCATCGGCGATCACCGGGGTAGCAAGCAGCAGTACCAAGGCAACCGAAATCAACTCGAAGCCGAGACGGGTCTTGTCGGTCGAATCGTTCAGCGAGTAGCAGCATTTTCCTTTGTCAGGCATGACACACCTCCATTCCTCTGTGCCGATCGAGTATACGGAAGCGTTTGAGCGCTGTAAAACGTGCCTTCCGGCGCTCGTCGAAGCTCGGTGGTCCTCAACGGCCGGGGTCGGGACGACTCAAAAGACAGACTTCGTCGGCGCTCGGCCGCGTCAGTGCCGTCCCGCTTCCAGGTCGATCCGTCCAGATTGGCTCACCCGGATATCTCGGGAGAAGCCGACCGGATCGAGTCGGGCACGGAACTCGTAGTCCAGTCCGCTGCGGGACTCGCTCATCAGCGAGCTGAGCAACCGGATGCCTCCGAGCACGTTGACGGCTGCATTCAGGGTCACGCTCGCCTGGCCGTAACCCTCGATTTCAGGCAGGTCGTTACTCACGCCCTGGATCAGCGACTTTCCATCGAGGTCGATCGAATAGGCGACGCCCTGGAGGCGAAGCGGCTGGGAATTCGGGTTGAGAATCAGCAGGCCGATCTCGAAGCCGGGTACTGCAGCACCCGGAGCGGGAACCGCGCGGAACGACTGAACGCTGACCGTCGGCGGCTCCCGGCCACCGTCGAACCCGGCGCAGCCCGAAATCATCAACAGGGTGAGTCCAACCAGAAAAACGATCCGCATCGGCAAATCCCTTCGTCAATTGCAAAGCCAGTCTAGCCGTTTGACTCCGCGCGGTCCATGTTCGACTGTCGGGACACGCTGGCGCGGCTTGCCCGTTGTCGGGTCAACAACGACGTACAGGCGATTCGCACACGTACGGTCACCACAGTCGCCTGAATCCCGGCCGGCAGATTTGCGACAGGGGCCAGGCTTCAATCCGATGACCGCCGGCAGTGGAGATCGGCGCCGACCGGCGGTGATTTCCCGGCAATGACGCTCTGTCCCGGCCGACAACAACAGCGGCGTTGATCGGCCACAGGCTTTGAACGTATAGTGGCTGCACCTTTTTGACCCGGCGAAGCCACCATGTTGGAAATTACCTCACGCAACAAGCGACGCATTGCGATGATCGTCGCACTTTTCTGGTCGCTCGGCCTCTCGGCGCAAACGCTGGTCTACGAACGCGAGTTCTCGATGATCGCCGAGGCCGACAATACGCTGCGGATCACGCTGAGCGAAGACGATCGAATCGTCATCGAGCGGCCGTTCTTCATGACCCGAGCTGGCCGCTTCGAGGCCACGGCACCGGCCGGCAGCTATGAACGCCTGGCCGCGGAACTGTCCGGCCTGGCGCCGACCAGCCGCACCGTTCGCGAAGACATCCGGCAGCGGGCGACCAACGAACTGGTCTACGTCACCGACCCTGAATACACGCGCTTCATGTTGCTCGGCGACCAGCGCCAGGTCGTCGAGGCGGTCGAAGCGACCTCGCTGGAAGCCTGGAGCCGGGTTTTCACCGACGACGTCCGGCTCGCCAATCTCGCCGAACTCGAGCGCGAGTGGCTCGACGTCATGTCACGTTCGCTGACGGGAGATGCAGAATGACGATCCGGAAACCGCTCCGAAAGACCGCTTTCCACGCAGCGCTGGCGGCTGCGGGACTGGCCGTATCCGCCAATGCAATGGCCGGCGCTTTCCTCTTCGCCGGGTCGGAGCAGTCCGACGGAAGCACGCTTCCGTTCGACATCATCACCCACCCGCCTGCGTATTTCGGATCCGGCGGGGACGTGAACGTCAGCGTCTGCATCAACCCGAGCAGCGAGGCAATCGACGAGATGCAGGTTTCGCTCGCCAATGCGATCGACACCTGGAATCGGCGCGAGCCGGCCAGCCCGAATCTGTTCTTCGGCAGCAGCAACGATATTCCCTCGGGTGCAGTCGACTTCGAATCGACGCTGCTGCACGAGCTCGGCCATTGTCTCGGGCTTGCGCACCCGAACGAAGCAACAGAATCTGGCCTTAGCCCGACGAATCGGGACTACACCAGGACCAACCCGGGTCCTAACCGCCAGCGCGACCTCGACCCGGGCGCCGACGGCATTCGCGGCTCAGCCGATGATCTGCGCGGCGACGACATCAATCTTCACTGGTTCGCCATCGACACCAACAACCCATTCGTGCTGAGCACGCCGATCGACATTTCCAATTACAGTCGAGATCTGGCCGACCTGCCCGGCGGAGATACCTTCGCCGCCAACGCGGACCGATCCGTCGGCGCCGCACTGGGCTTCGCCCAAACCGAGGCGGTCATGCAGCAGGGCGCCTTCGGCGACGAAGACCAGCGCCAGCTTGCCGTCGACGACGTCGCCACCCTCGGCCTCGGCATGGCCGGCCTTGATCGAACGGCCGGAACCGCGGACGACTACCGTCCGGTTTTGGTATACGGCGGTGTGCAGGAGGACTGCGATATCAACATCGACGTCTCTGGATCGAGCTTTGCTTTCTGCCAGGCTGGAGGACAGTTCATCAACCAGTCGGGCAGTCCGCCGCATATCCGAATCAGTTCGGCCGACGTACAGTTGGGTTCGACCAGCCAGATCAACTGGTTCTTCAGCGTTTCCGAGGATCTGTTCGCCGACGGCTTCGAAACACCGCCTTCGGAATGACTCCGCCCCGGACGCAGCCGCGCGGCGCCCCGCCGCGCGGCTGCACCGCTCCCGAAACTTTCTGGATTCCGCAACAGCGCCTTCTCGTGCCCCTGAATCTGAATCTGCATCCGCATATCCGNNCGGATCGCTGTTGATCCCGCCCCGACAGATGCAGACAGCGCCCGCCGACATTCCCGGACCCCTGGCGATCGAGGGCATCCGTTCGCCACGCGTCCGCTCTTGAAAATCCTTGCTCGCACACCGGACCGGAGCCCGGAGGTCCGTCAGGCTGTTTCGACGGCAAGCCTGGTGGGCGTCGGCACGCCGATGAACCTCGATCACGTGTGCGCGCGGGGTGATTTCACACCGCGGCTTCGCTCTGCGTTGAAGCGCGATTGGCTAGGGTCGCACCGATTGTCGAAGCAATTATCGAGATCAAAGCGAACCGCGCAACGAAACTGCGCCCGCCCGACGCGCCGGAAGCGCGCCCGGCACGGATAGGCACCGACACATCTGGAAGCCGGCCAGACCGAGACCGGCGCTCCAGAACGAAAAAACCCGACAGGCTGGGCCTGTCGGGTGCATTTCCGTCCTTCAGCTCGCTTTCTCGGAAGCCACCCGCAGCAAGGTGCTGCGGGCAGCGGGGCCGGCAGGTTCATCAAACCCGCCGGACGTTTCCGGATCAGAGCGTGACGTTCAACCCGGCGAAGAAGAACCGGCCGCGCGGACCGGTCGGGCGCGACAGCGCACCGATGTAGGGCTCTTCCTCGAACGCGTTGTTGATGCCGCCGTAGAGTTCGAAGCGATCGCTGATGTACCAGGACGCGGTGAAGTCGTGAACCAATGACGAACCGGTGTTGCGGATGTTCACGAAATCGGGATTGCTCTCGATATCGTTGTTCGTCACCCCGGTCGAGCGCTGGCTTGACTCGTAGCGTCCGTTCCAACCGAAACGGAAGTCGCTGATGCGCCAGTCGGCGTTGAAGTTGGCGATCCACTCCGGTCGGCTGAGTTCACCCAGTACGTCGGTGACCTCGTCGGGCGCCGAGATGTCGCGGGTTTCGTCGTTTTCCAGGAAGCGCGTTCCGAGCGTCGAGAAAACAAGCTCGCCGTTCTTTGCGCCGCCCAGGAACTCCGGCACGTCCATCCGGTAGTCGATCCGCCAGTCGATGCCGCTGGTTTCCACGGCCGCCAGGTTGATGAAGCCGGAGCGGAAGCCGGTGATGAACCCGTTGGTCGGGTCGCGATCAATCGCGTCGCAGAACTGGTTGTTCAGCGTCGGCGCATCGACACAGTTCGAGGCGATGTCAAAACCATCCAGAGTATCGATCAGGCCGTCGATCTCGATCTGGTAGTAGTCGAGTGTAACGATAAGACCGTCCAGCGCACCGCCGAACTCGCCCTGTGGCCGGAACACCCCGCCGATGGTGAAGGTATCGGCTTCTTCCGGATCGAGGTTCGGGTTACCGCCGCTGACGCCGGGAATACGCGCCGAGACGAAGTTCGTAGAGTCGAACGCACCCGGCTCGTCCCCGACCGCGCCGACCAGCGCCCGACAGTTGGCTTCGCGGAATTCCGAACCCGCATCCACGAACTGCGGGTTACACGGATCGTCCCCGGCACCCAGCGTGACGCCGAACTGCGGCGCGAACGCCTCGCCGATGTTCGGTACGCGGACCGCGCGTGAGACCGTGGTACGGAAGGTCAATGCGGTAACAGGCGTCCATCGGCCGCCCAACGACCAGGTGTCGGTGCTGCCGAATGTCTCGTAGTCCGAATACCGATACGAGCCCGACAGTTCGAGCCGCTCGGCCAGCATCATGTCGGCGAGGATCGGAATCCGAGTCTCGGCGAAATAATCCTTGACCTCGATCGTGCCGGAGGAGGGATTCGTCGGTCCGAAGTTCGACTGAATCGTGCCGAACGTCACGCCGGCCGCGTCCAGCGGGCCCGGCTGGAACGAGCTTTTCTCTTCGCGATACTCGTAACCGGCTGCAAATCCGATCGGCCCGGCCGGCAGGCTGAACCAACGCTCGCTATCGCCGGCCACAGATGCCGAGAAGACGTTCTGCTCGATCTCGTTGATGTTGGTCTGCGGCTGGAAGATGAAGTCGGCCGCTTCCTGGCTGATCGAATTGGCGCCGAAGAGGTTGACCGGAACGCACTGTCCGTCACCCGGAACAAACGTCGAGATCTGGAAGTTCGGGTTCTGGCCCGGGAACGGCGACGATGGCGGCACCACCGCACTGGGGTCGATTTCCGACCGACAGACGATTTCGCCGGTTTCCGGGTCGATCACCGCGTCGATGGCGGCGAAGTAGCGATCCTCGACGCGATCCCGGAACGTGATGTCGGCATCGGTACGGCCATAGATGTAAGCCAGCTCGTAGTCGAACCCGACGCCCGGAATCTCGCCCTCGATGCCGAGCACGCCGCGGAAGGTCTGGCGCTCGGCGATCGGGTTCGAGCGCGCGGTCGTGTCGAGCACGTCTCGAGACATCACGAGGACCGGGTCGATGCCCTCGGCCTGCAGCGTGGCGATCTGGTCGAGCAATGCGGTCGGGATGAACGGGTTATCAAACGAAATCGGGATGTCGTCGTTGAATCCGTTGACCTGGTTGCTTTCGATCGTCTCGCTGGACACGAACTTGCCGTCGGCGAACAGGTTGATGTTCGGGTGCAGCTCGTAGTCGAACGCGGCCTGGAACAGCATGCGCTCCGTATCCGGCAGCAGAATTTCGTCGTCGGGCTCAGCCGGCACACCGTCACCGCCGGAGGCATCGAAGGGCCCGATCCAAACATCGCCGGGATTGTAGGGCCTGAGCGTGCCGTTGTCGAAAAACTGGCACGCCGGGATCCCTGCACTGCCGAGCGGGAAGTCGCAACCCGGCACCCCGCCGCTGAACGCCACATCCAGGAAGGCGCTGCCGGTCAGCGAGATCACGCCGCCGGCACTGGAAATCGGAAGCCTGAGGTTCGGGATGAACGCATTGGCGAAGCTCGGATCGACGCCGAACGCAGCCTGGACCTCCGGGCTGTTGGGCGACAGGAACTGTCGGCCAAGACCTGCGAAATCGCGATCGCCGGCAAAGATCGGATCGGTTTCCTGGTATTCGGCAGCGAACACCATCGAACCCTTACCGTCGTCAAAGTCCATTCCGTTGGCGATCGAGATGAAGAATTCTTCAGCATCGCCGTCGTCGGAAATACCGGCCTGGGTGCGCAGTTCCAGCCCGTCAAAGCTCGAGCCGTCGCGCATGATGAAGTTGACGACCCCGGTCACAGCGTCGGCACCGTAGATCGACGAGGCACCGCCGGTCAGCACTTCGACGCGCTCCAGCAATGCCGTGGAGATCGTGTTGACGTCAACCGAAGCCTCGCCCTCGATCCCGGAAACGTGCCGGCGGCCGTCTTCCAGCACCAGCGTGCGTTCCGTACCCAGGTTGCGAAGGTTGAGCAGCGAAGCACCCAGCGGCGTGCCGTTGAATGCCGAGAACGATGCCGGCAGCGACGCCTGCAGCTGCGGGCTTTCGCGGAGCAGCGCGGCGACGTCGATTTCGCCGGAAGTGCGGATCTCCTCACCGCCGAGCGAAATGACCGGGCTGGACGCGTCCAGCGTGCTGTCGGAGTCGAGGCGGGAGCCGGTCACAACCATCCGCTCGACGTCCGGGCCGGTTTCATCGGCCTCCATTTCTTCCTGGTCCCCTGCAGTCTGGGCGTGCACGGCCGAAAGGCCGAAACCCAGCGTCAGCAGAGCAACGCTAATCCCCTGTACCAACGGCTTGCGCCGCGTCATGTCGTTCATCTAGCTTCTCCGAGGTGGTTAACCGAAAGTTAACCTTAAAGCAATCTGGTTCATGACGCAATGCACAATTCACGTTCGCGCGGCACATTAGCGCTTTCTGACATTCCTCTCTGACCTCTGCGATCATTGGCTTGGGCATTCGAACATGGGCAAACAAACCGGATCTGAAGGCGGCAACGCGGCCAAACTGGCGGCGGAGGCCTTTCTTCGATGCGTCCAGAAACCAACCGGGGCCAGTTGACGTTCCCGCGGTATTCGCGCCCACCAACCGGGTTCATCCCTCGATGCGACGCGCTGACCGGCCTGGGACCGGCGCAATCGGGCGCCACCGAGGCTCGACCGGTCGCCACCTGTCCGAATCCTCGACGGGCGATGCGACCTTTTGACGGCCACGGTTTGTGCGTTCAACAAGCTCGCCGATGCCTGATCACTGCTCCGATGACCACCGCGACCGACACGCCCGCCGAGGCGGGCGCGCCGTCGTTCGTCGAACCGTTACTCCGGATCGTCGCCGAGCCACATCTCCATCCAGCGCTGCTGCTCCCAAAGGGTGTGCATGAGCGATTCGCGCGCCCGGTAGCCGTGGCTTTCGTGCGGCAGCATGACCAGCCGCGCCTGCCCGCCCAGGCCTTTCATCGCGTCGAACATGCGCTCGCTTTGCATCGGATAGGTGCCGGAGTTGTTGTCCTCCATGCCGTGGATCATCAGCATCGGCTCGTCGATCTTCTCTGCGTGGAAGAACGGCGAGACGGTGGCATAGACGTCCTGCCCCTCCCAGAAATCGCGCTCTTCGCCCTGGAAACCGAACGGTGTGAGCGAGCGATTGTAGGCGCCGGAACGCGCAATCCCTGCCGTGAACAGGTCGCTGTGCGCCAGCAGGTTGGCGACCATGAAAGCGCCGTAGGAGTGTCCACTGATCATGATCCGATTGCGTTCCGCCACGCCGCGCTCGACCAGCACGTCGACGGCGGCCTCGGCGCTGGCGACCAGCTGCTCGCGGAAGGTATCGTTGGGCAGCGAATCGCCGAGGCCGACGATCGGCATCTTCGGATCGTCGAATACCGCGTAGCCGAGCGCAAGGTAGGCCAGCGGTCCCCAGAAGCTGATCCGGTTGAACTCGTAGGGCGATTCGCGAACCTGGCCGGCGACCGATGCATCGCGGTATTCCTGAGGATAGGCCCACATCAGCACGGGAAACGGACCGTCGGACTCGTCGCTTCCCGGCGGGAGATACAGCGTGCCGCTGAGATCGACGCCGTCGGCGCGCTGGTAGCGGATCAGTTCTTTCGACACCCCGGTCAGCTGCGGGTGGGGATGCGGGAACTTGCTGATCTGGGTCAGCGAATCGGCATCCAGGTCGCGCACGAAGAAGTTGGGCTGCGTCTCTCTGGCCTCGCGCAGGGTCAGCAAGCGACGGCCGGCCTCGTCGAGCACCTCCTGCACCCGCTCGTAGTAAGGCGCCTCGGACTGCCACAACCGCTCGGTCTCGCCGGCGCCGAAGTCGTGGCGATCCAGAAACGGGATATTGCCCTCGGCCGAAGCACCGGTGCCGGTCAGCAGAACGGTGTCGCCGTCGACGACGTGGATCACCGGGGTGCCGAATTCGCTGCGGGTCGTCACCGGCTGGCCGGGATCGTTGTAGGCGTCGTTGTAGCTTCGCTCGTTGAACAGCACGGGTTCGGCATCGGGCTGCCCGGGCGAGAACTTCCAGACGCGCAGCTTGCGGTCGGAGAATCGCCACTCGACCAGCATCGCCAGATCGTCGGTACCCCACTGGATCCCGGAGAACCGCCGCTCGACGTCGATCAACACCGAAGGCTCTTCATCGAAAGGCGCCTTCCAGGTAAACACCTTGTCGTGGAACGGCACGTCGGCGCGCATATCGCCGCCGTCCTGCGCTTCGGCCCAGACCAGCGTGGCCGCCTCATCGGCGCGCCAGTCGATGCCGCGCCGGCCGGTTCGCACTGAGTCGAATCCCTTCGGAATGTCTTCGGCCAGCGGCAGATCCGCGACCGTCACGACGCGTTCGCCGTCGCGATCCAGTACCTCGGTGCGCAGCGGAAAGCGCGAAAACGGCACGGCATAGGAAAACGGCCGGACGATCTGCTCGGCCAGCACGAAGCGCGTGTCGGGTGAAGCTTCGAAATCGACATACAGCGCAGGATCGGTCAGCGGTTCCAGGTCGCCGTCCACGGAGACCCGTGCCAGCCGGCCGGTGGCGAGAAACTCGAACCGCGCCTCGTCGGCAGGCGATGCCAGCAGATCCTGATAGGTGCGCACCGGTGCGGTGCGATCGGGATCGGTTTCCTGAATGACCGGCGCCAGCGCCTCGATTCCGGGTTCAGGCAGCGCCCGGCCATGGTTGACGGCCAGGTTGACGATCAGGCCCGATCCGTCGGGCAGCCACTCGAACGGCGTCGAGGTCAGCACGCCATTGAGCGGCCGGTCGACGAGCAAACGCGCTTGAGCGGATTCGACGTCGTAGAGCCAAAGCTTGCGGCTGTCGCCATGGGTGACGGTGAAGGCGAGAAACCGGGAGTCCGACGACCATCGCGGCGACTGGATTCTTGCGCCCGACGGAATGCCGGTGACCGCCGACTGGTCGCCGCTATCGAGATCGTGGATGGTGATCGAGTCGTAGGTGCGCGCTCGCGACCGCGAGAACGTGGTCGGGTCGATCCGGATCCCGGCCAGCCGCACTTCCTCGCGCGCCAGTTCGGCCAGCGACTGGACCCAGCGCCATTCCAGCGTCGCCACGCGGCGATTGTCGGGAGAGACCGTGGCCGCCGGCTGCAGCGGCGCATCGACCAGCGCCTGAAGCGCCGGATCCGGCATGCGGTAATCTTGTTGGGCCGCGACGGGGACCGCCAGCAGGACCGAAAAGAGCAAGACACAAACGATTCGAGCGATTTGACGCGGCAGCATGTTCGACCTTTGTTTGTCCAAAACGGGGGCCGAGTATACGAAACCGAGCGTCGGCGAACGTGCAGTCTGCGCGCGCGCCGGCCAACGAGCGGCAATGGGCCTGGCTGCTGTTCGTCACTCGCCGCGGCGCCGGGTTCACCCTGCTGAATCAAGGTCAGTTCGCCCCGATTCGAACGGCTGCGAATGCCAAACGAAGGGGTCGTCGTGATACTCCAGGCGGCTTCACAGCCCCTTGTTGATCGACTCGACATTGACGACGCCGCGACAGCTGCACCGTACCTTTGCACAGACGGATCAATTGAGAATTTTGATGACTGCCGACGCACAACCCGGCAAAGCGCGCCTCACGGGCGCCAACGCCGCCCGCACCGACGTCGATCAGCCCTGGGAACAGGACAACCAGGCGTGGTGGGACTGGTACGTCTCGCTGGGCGCAGAGGAAATTGATTCCAGTTCAGCGCTCGGCGAGCAGGGCGTTGGGCGGATCAATGATCGGCTGAACGCGGAATTGAACGAAGGCGACGTCGCAACCGACGAACAACTCGAAATCGAACTCAGCACGCCCTACCCGTTGGCCGACGGACAGATCCGATTTTTCCAGGGCAACGGCCACATCAAGCTGCCCGAAGTACTTTCGCCTTCGGCTGTCCGTCGACTGCGCCTCGAGATGACCGCCTGCTTCGTTGCCGAGTTCAATGTCGACCCGGATACCGATGCCGCCGATCGCTTCTTGAGCGTCGAGATGGCGTGGCTCACCAACCCGGCGATTCGACGCTTTGTGCTCTCTACGCGCATCGCCAGACTTTCGGCCGAGCTTCTGGGCGTTCCTGCGGTCCGCCTTTATCACGACAACCTGCTTGCCAAGCAGCCGGGCTGCGGCCGAACGCCCTGGCACTACGACCGCCATCATTTCCCGTTGGCGACCGACGACATCGTTACCGCCTGGATTCCGGCGCAGCGCATCGCGCCGCCGATGGGACCGCTGACGTTTGCCGGGCCGATCGATGCACACCGACACGTGGACCACATCGAGTTCGACAAATTCGGCACCAGCTACGACCGTCGCGTCGATGAAGCCTTCCGTCGCGATCCGGATTGCGTTCGGATCGAGAACGGCCCGTTCGACATCGGCGAGGTCAGCTTCCATCACAATCTTTGTTTCCACAGCGCGGGCCCGAACCGCACGCGATTCAGCCGGATGGCGATGGCCAATACCTTTTTCGCGGACGGCACACGCGTTGTCGATCATCCGACGATGGTTTCCGGCGACTGGCAGAAGTTTCTGCCGGGCGTCGAGCCCGGGGCGATCGCCGACAGCCGCCTGAATCCGATCTGCTGGTCGAAGAACGCTGCTTCACCAGATCGGTTACCGTAGACGACTGCTGTTCGTTGATGGCAGTGTTTGATCCGCCTCTTCGAACCCCGCCCGGACCAGCAAGCGTGGGTTCACCTACGGCCACGCTGATGCAACGCTTGCGTTTCTGCGCTGTTAGGGCCAACGTCACCAGGCCGCCGATCGAAAGCGTGCATAGCAATCAGCGCCGCCGCCGGCGGCAAGGTATCCAATGGCATCTCCTGCAGAAGGTCTTCGGGACCGCATCGACGACCAGCTCGATGCGTTCGACTCGCTTGAAGAATTGAGCGATGTCCGTTATCACGAAACGCACGAGCGATTCGAAGCAGCGAGCAACCAGCGCGCGCTGATCCTGGACTGGCTGGAAGATTTTGCCGACCGCAACCAATTCCCTCCGCACCGGACAACGCGGATGCTGAGCATCGGCTGCGGCGGCGGCGTTATGGATCGGCGGATCACGCAGGTATTCGCAGAACACGTGTCGGGATTGTCGCTGGTCGGCGTGGACCCGAATGCCGAACATACCGAAGCATTCCAAAAGCAATTCGCCGCCGATGGATTTGAAACCGAAGCATGCACTGCGCTATTCGAGGACTTCGACAGCGATGTCGCATTCGACATCATCCACTTCGTCCACTGTCTCTATTATTTCGAGCACATCGAACCCGAGCTTCGAAAGGCGTTCGAGATGCTGGCGCCCGGGGGCGCGCTGATCGTCCTGCAGGCACCGAACCAGTCGCTGAATCACCTTGCCGACCGGATCTGGAAAAAGCAGTTCGACCAGTCGGCCTGGTACAGCGACGACGTCGCAGCGGCGCTGGAGCGGCTGGACATCGGCTTCAAAGTCCATCGAATCGATGCCGAAGTCGACGTCACCGAATGCTTCAGACGCGGTAGCGAAAGCGGCATCGACATTCTGGACTTCATCGTCCAGGCCGACACGCGGCAGTTCAGCCCCGCCCTTCAGAATTCGCTGCGCGAGAGCCTGCGATCGATCTGCCGGCAGCAGGGCCGGCGGCTGCTTTGCTCCCATCCGGTCGATGCCATCGTGGCCCGGCGCGAGGCCTGATCGTCCGATCATCCAGGGCTTCGGTTGCCGGAAGGTTCCGCCGCTGCTCTAGAAAACCGCCGGCGCCAGCGTCAGCGCGAGAAGGCTCAGAAACGCGACGGAAATGATATTCAGCAGGATCCCCGCGCGCATCATCTCCGGAATGGATACCTGACCGGAGCTGAACACGATCGCATTCGGCGGTGTGGCAACCGGCAGCATGAAAGCACAACTTGCCGCCAGCGTCACCGGGATGACGAAGATCAGCGGATCCTGCCCCGTCTCCACGGCGATCGCAGCGATCACCGGCAGGAACGTCGCGGTCGTGGCGAGGTTGCTGGTCAATTCGGTCAGGAAGATCACCATCGCGGTTGCTGCCACGACCAGCAGGGCCAGGTTCAGCACGCCGAGCGGCGCCAGCTGCTGCCCGATCCAGAGCGCAAGGCCGGAGGATGAAATGGCAGCCGCCAGCGCCAGTCCGCCGCCGAACAGGATCAATACGCCCCAAGGCAGCTTCGAGAGATCCGACCAGCGCATCAGCGCCTCGTTCCGACGCTCCGACGGAATCAGAAAAGCCGCGACGGCAGCGGCCATCGCGATCGTCGTATCGGTGATATCACCAAGAAACGGAAGGTTCGCGATCGGCTTTCGCAGCAGCCAGCCGGCCACCAGGAACAAAAATAACCAACCGGTTCGCTTTTCGTCTCCGGTCATCGGTCCGAGCTTGGTGCGCGCATTGGAAATATGCTCCGTGACCTCGGCAGAGGCCACGAAATCAACGCGGTAGATGACCCTTGTCAGCAGAAACCACGCCAACGGCAGCATGACCAGGGTGACCGGAACACCCACCAGCATCCAGCGGGCGAAGTCGATCTCCATGTCGTAGGTATCGATCATGAAACCGGCCATGAACGCGTTCGGCGGCGTTCCAACCAGCGTCGCCACGCCGCCCAGCGTTGCGCCGTAGGCGAGCCCGAGCAACAGCGCGAAATTGAAGTGGCTGCGATCGCGATCGTCCAGACCCGGCATGGAATCGCCGATGACCTTGACGACTGAAATCGCGATCGGCAGCAGCATCAGGGTTGTCGAGGTGTTGGAGATCCACATGCTCAAGAGCGCGGCGGCAACCATGAAGCCGCCGACCAGCGAGCGTGCGTTGGTCCCTACGACGGCGAATACCGATAGTGCGATCCGGCGATGCAGACCGCAGCGCTCGATGGCAAGCGCCATGACGAAGCCGCCGAAGAACAGGTAAATGATGGGATGCGAGTAAGGCGCTGCGTTTTCCGATACCGACCCCACCCCGAGGATCGGCAGCAGCACCATCGGCATGAACGCGGTGACCGCAACCGGAATGGCCTCGGTGGCCCACCAGATCGCCATCAGCGCTCCGACGGCTGCGACGAAGGTTGCTTCGGGTGGGAGACTCTCGGGACGGAAAAAAACCGCAATCAGAACCGCGACGGTCGGCCCGAGCAGAAAGCCGATGCGCTGATATCCGGCGCGGCTGGCTGTAGGCGCATCGCGACTCATCGGCGACTCCTTGGCCTGGATATGGTGTGTTGGCGCGCGGGAAGAAGGCGCTTGCCGCGCGTGCAAAGCGGGCGGCGGACCCTCAGGAAACGAGGGTCCGCCGACGCATCAGGCGCTCCGGATCAGAATCTGAGCCGCAGACCCAGACGGTAGCTGCGTCCGTTGTAAGAGGCAAAGTTCGGCAGGTTGCCTCGACGGTCGTTGGTCTCGTAGGTCGTCGGTTCGGTGCCGTCGTCGAGCAGGTCGTTGGCCTCGAAGAACAGCGTCGCCCGGCTCAATCCCCCGAGACCCGACAACCCGTACTCGATATCGAGATCCAGGAATCCGCGATCCTGCACGTACTGGGCGAATCCGAAGCTGCTGATCTCTTCGAGCTGCACGCCGGCATAGCGGTAGGCAATCGTGGCTTCCCAACGGTCGTCCTGGTAGAACAGCGCCGCGTTACCGGTCACGTCCGGCGAGTTGAAGAAGCGGAACTCGCGGCTGAACGTTTCCCCGGCTTCGGCCAGGCCCAGAACGACCAGCGCGTCTTCCTCGTCGAGGATGCCGAGGTCGATATCGGTCTCGGTCTCCTGCATCGTCACGTTACCGGCGAAGCCGAGATTCGAAAGGATGCCCGGCAGATAGCGCATGGTGTGGAACAGGCTGAACTCCAGGCCGTAGACCGTCGCCTTGTTGCCGTTGGCCGGCTGACGTACGATGATGTCGGCATTGGGGCCGTTGAGCAGCGAGTCAAAACCTCCCAGCTGCTCGATCAGCGCAAGGCCTTCGTCGGAGAACGGCGCGATCTGGACCGCTGCGACCGGGTCGAATTCCTGACCGACCGCGCCAAGACTTCCTTCCAGCGCGAAGGTGTTGAAGATGAAATCGTCGATCCGCTTGTAGAACCCGGCAATCGCGATCGCGTTCGATTCGTCGATATACCACTCGAACGACAGATCGAGATTCTGCGCGTAGGCGTTCTTCAGGTCCGGATTCCCGAGGTTGTAGCGCAGCGATACGCGCTCGACATCGGCGTTGGTCGCGTTCTCCGGCAGCACGCCGTCGAACAGCTCGACGTTGAACGAACCGTCGACTTCGGCAGCCAGCAGATCAAAGGTCGGACGCGCCAGCGCGGTCGTATACGAGGCGCGGATCTTCATGTCGTCACGCAGGTTGTAGTTGAACGCGATTCTGGGCAGGATCTCGAAATTGTCGGTCGAAGTCAGCGCCTGGGCCAGATCGGCATCGGGGGCCAGATCAACGACATCGCCGGAACCTTCTTCGCTGAAGATCAGGCCGCTGTTGAACGACACCGGGGCCGAGAAATCCGCATCGTACTGCTCCAGGCGGGCGCCGCCGATAATGTCGAGCTTACCGAACGACATCTTGGCCTGGGCGTAGGTGGTGTAGAAATACTCCTCCGATTCCAGGCGCTCGATATCGCGGAATCCGGAACCCGACGCGAAAAAGCCCTCGCGGAACAAGGCCCGGATTTCACGCAGGCGCTGTGGATCGAACACCGGAATCCCGAAGAAGCCGATGTCCGCATACGGATCATCGATCCGACGGAATGTCGCCAGCGAGCCGTCGATGAGGCCGTAGTCGCCGATCAGCGCGTTGTTGTCGCCCAGCGAACCTCCGGGTTCGCCGGACCGGTCGATGCCGAGGAACGAGCCGTCCGGGCCAAGCGAGTCGTCGACGTCGGAAATGTCCAGTTCGAGCTGCTCGTATTCCGAGCGCTCGACCTGGAAGCCGAACTTGAAGTTCTGCAGAACCGGGTTGTCGATGAAGTCGTAGGTGGCATCGAACTTCGCCGCCGTGCGCACGTTCTCGCGAGAATCCTCGATGCTCTCGTCGAAATCGTTGATCTCGCCGCAGCGCCCGCTGCTCTCGTTCGGGTTCTCACAGAACGGGTCGATGGCCAACCGGAACACGTCCAGATCCTGCGGATTCGGTGCCGGGAAGTTGGGGTTCGAGAAATCGAGCGGCACGAAGGTCACGGCATTGTCTGCCGTGCCGCCGGGGACATCGTCGAAGTCGTTGGTGAAGTCGATCGACAGGACCGGCTCGTCTTCGTAAGCGCGCGAGTAACCGGCCGTGTATTCCAGCGTCCACTGGTCCAGCAGCGTGACGCCGCGCAGGAAATAGCGCTCGCGGATTTCTTCGGAGTCTTCGATCTGGCCCTCGAAAGTCACTTCCGGGTCGGGGAATGTGGACAGCCCGATGTTGGCGCAGGCGGTCCGGTCGAACGGATCGGCGTTCTGGAACGCGCTCTGACTTCCGAACTGGTTGGTCAGGCAGTTGATATCGCCGTTGTCGGCATCGAATTCGATGTTCGAGGTCGTCTGCGTCGTGTCGTCCCGGGTGTAGCGACCACCCAGCGTGATCCGGGTGTTCTGGGTCAGCTCGTACTCGATGGCGCCCGAGATATTGAGGTTCTCGCGCTTGATGTCGTTTTCTTCGAAGTTGATCTGTTCATTGGTGAACAGCGCGGTCGACAGGAAGCCCGGAGGAACCAGGTTCAGCTCGTCTTCGTCGATGAACGTGGCGACGCGACCGTCCGGCGCGGTCACCTGCGCGGCAGCAAGCTGCTCGAGCGTGAACGAGGCCGGATTGGTGTAAAGGGTGTTGAGGTAAGTCTCGCGGTAGGCAGCGCTGATGTTGACGCCGAGCCGATCGGTCAGCCGGCGGGTCAATCCGCCCGCGGTCCGGAAGCCCACGTTGTCTTCGAAGGTCGTATCGCGCACATCGAAGGAAAGGAAATTGCTCTCCGGACGGTCCAGCGGGCCGCGGGTTCGGATATTGACGACGCCCCCGATGCCCTCGGAGGCATGCTCCGGCAGCGGGGCCTTGGTGACTTCGATGCTGGAGATGTTGTTCGCGGTCACGATGTCCAGGGCCGTTCGACGGAACTGATCGGCCGTTCCGGTTCGGAGGCCGTCGTAGAGCACGGTGTTGTAGCTGGCGTCCAGGCCGCGAATCGAGATGAACTCGCCCTGCCCGGTATCGTTTTCGCGTTGGAACGAGATGCCCGGCAGACGCGCCAGCGCCTCGGCCACGTTCGGATCGGGGAAGCGACCGACTTCGTCGGCGGAGAGGATGTCGGTAATCGAATCGGCGGCTTCCTTCTCGGCCAGCGAGTTGACGATCGAACTCCGGGTGCCGGTTACCACCATCACCTCGACTCGCTCTTCCGATGCTTCGGCCGGAGGACCGGACGTTTCACCGGCCTGCTGGTCGGCGTTCTGTTGCGGATCCTGCGCCAGGACGGCGGCTGATGAAAACAGGCCCGCGGCGATCATCACCGCCAGGTGATTCTTCTTGGTCATTTGTCGTTCTCCCCGAAGTCGTTGTAGTTTTGGCGCGCTAGCGTAGCGGAAATTAGCCTTCGAACAACGCGTTGTCAAATTTCCTTGATTATTGTTTCGCAGCGAGGCATTCGAAACTTCACTGCGGAACCCGCGCCGCATCTTGTTTTCATCGTTGTGACTGCGGCGTCAATGGGGCGCGCTCCGGCTCGCCTCGAGTCTTCGCTGGCCGGCAAATCAGCGCCCGTCCTCGATCAGTGTGTCTGCCAGCGCCTCGGCCGCCGCACCGGCAAGGCGATCGATATGGCGTCGATCGGTTTCATCACCGAACTCCACGGTAATTCCGGGCCTGCCGAAGGTGTCGGCAAACCAGGTCTTCGCCGTTGGGCGGCCGACGCCGTGGCTTCGCGACTGCGGGAACGCCTCGCCGGACGGCATCCGCTGGCGGATTGCGCCCGCCCAACGCCCGGCCAGGTCGGTGGGGTCCAGCGCCTCCGATTGCGCGGGCAGATACAACACGTCGCGCCGGGTGGCATGGAAGTCCAGCAGCAGGATCGGGCGCGAGCCGCTGTCGATCCGTTCCGCGATCGCGCGCCGGGCAGCGCGCGTTTCCGGTTGGGTAAACGGCCCCCAGTCGCGATTCAGATCGACCCCGCCGGCGCTGAGCCGCCAGTGGCCGGCCTCGACGCCGTCGGGATTGAGATTCGGGATGAACAGCCATTCGATTCGATCGACCAGTTCAGCCGATTCGCCGACGAGCCTTTCCAGGCCTTCCATGAACGCGCGATGTCCGAGCACGCCGGGAACTTCGGGCGGATGCTGACCGCCGAAGATCACGACGAGCGGCGAATCGTCGACCGACGACGCACGATGCAGTGCCTCGATCGGACGCCCCTGCAGAGACTCGCCGATGACCGAGCGCGAGTAGCCGTTCCGCTCGGCGAATTCGCGGCGCCAGGATCGTCGGTCCGCAACGTCGAGCACCTCCTGGGCAGCGATGCGCTGCCGCCCGTCGGCGTCCGCGCTCAGGGGAATCCGAAGGCG